>Ga0169931_10008366_pt1 | contig 15113 bp, 9 predicted proteins | sample Kivu_15m_20L_FD_129675 | JGI IMG/M metagenome (GOLD analysis project Ga0169931, IMG submission 129675) | Freshwater microbial communities from Lake Kivu, Western Province, Rwanda to study Microbial Dark Matter (Phase II) - Kivu_15m_20L... | ecosystem: Environmental > Aquatic > Freshwater > Lake ... | reverse complement strand
GCGCACGCGTAGCGGCCCTCCCCATCGCAGCGCAGCTCGCGCCGGACCGCCGCGCCGCCCGAAGCTTGAATCACGTGCAGCGCAGCGTGCGCCCACGGACGACCTTCACAGTCGAAGGCCTGCCCAGTGAGCGCTGCGCTCCCGAACGCGACCTCGACGCTGCGCTCGCTCCCGCTCTCCCACTCGCGCACGGCCCGCGACCCATCGGGTGCCACCACGCGCAGCGTGTGCCAGCCCTCCGAGCGCAGCGAGAGTCGCACGATTCCGTCGCGATCCGTCCGTCCGCTGACGTCGCTCTCGCCCGTCACATCGACGAGCTCGGCAGCAGCTCCCGACAGCGGCTCGCCACCGAGGCGCACGAGCACCTCGAGTTCTCCCTCGCGCACGCTTCCCAAGGCGCGCGCCGCGTCCGGTCGCGCGACGGCCAGCTCGGGCTCCGCCGGTGCCGAGAGCGCTTCGAGCTGCGCCTCGTCCTCGACCACCACGACGCGCACGGTGCGATTCTCGAGCACATCCCCGCCCGCGCGGTGCAGCTCCATCCAGCGCACCACGCCCGCCAGCGACACCACCGCCGCGGCCGCGCACATCATGAGCAGCGCATGCAACCGTCGAGACGTCGCCTTCACGAAGGCGAACTCGTCTCCTCGGTCGAAGGAACCTGAGTCGGCGCCGCGATTTCCGCAGGGAACGGCGCTCGACGCCGGACAGCTCTTCCGGCCCCCGCCCCCTCGACGGCGCGGCCGGGGCGTGGCAAGGTCTGGCTCCATGGGACACGGTCGCTGGATCGTCGCGGCAGCGCTGGCGTTTTCGTGGGGCAGCTGCGCGGCGCCGCGGAGCGCGCCGGCACGTCGGCCCAACATCGTCTTCATCCTCGCCGACGATCATGCCGCCCATGCGATCGGCGCCTACGGCTCGAGCGTCGCGCGCACGCCGCACATCGATGCGCTCGCCCGCGAGGGACTGCGCTTCGAGCGCGCCTTCTGCGGCAACGCGATCTGCGCGCCCGCGCGGGCCACGCTCCTCACCGGGACCCACAGCCACGTGCACGGCGTCGTCGACAACGCCGCGCGCTTCGACGGCTCGCAACCCACGTTTCCCAAGGCGCTGCAGCAGGCGGGCTACCAGACCGCGCTGGTCGGCAAGTGGCACTTGAAGAGCACGCCCACGGGCTTCGACCACTGGGAGGTCTTCCCCGACCAAGGGCAGTACTACGACCCCGAGCTGCTCTCGGCTGCGGGCCGGCGCCGGGCCGACGGCTACGCGTCCGAAGTCGTGACCGACCTCGCGCTCGAGTGGCTCGACGCGCGCGCGCCGGACCGGCCCTTCCTGCTGTGCCTGCACCACAAGGCTCCGCACCGCTCCTGGGAGCCCGGCCCGCGGGAACTCGGACTCTACGCCGACGAGGTGCTGGCGGAGCCCGCGACGCTGTTCGACGACTACGCGACGCGCGCGAGCGGCGCGGCCGCGCAGGAGATGTCGCTCGCTCGCGACCTGAGCGACTTCGACCTCAAGCTCGGCCCGCCGACACCGCGGGACCCGCGCGCGCTCGCCGCGTGGACAGCCGCCTACGCCGAGGAGAACGCGGCGCTGCGCTCGCAGCCGCTCGAAGGCGACGCGCGCACGCGCTGGAATTACCAACGCTACCTGAAGGACTACCTGCGCTGTGTCGCGGGCGTCGACGCGAGCGTCGGGCGCGTGCTCGCGTACCTCGAGCGAGAAGGACTGGCCGACGACACGCTGGTCGTCTACGCCTCCGATCAGGGCTTCTTCCTCGGCGAGCACGGCTGGTACGACAAGCGCTGGATGTACGAGGAATCCCTGCGTTTTCCGCTCGTCATGCGCTGGCCCGGAAAAATCGCCGCCGGAACGGTCGAGCGCAGCCTCGTCTCTGGCATCGACATCGCCCCGACGCTGTGCGAGCTCGGCTGCGCGGACGCGCTCCCGCGCGCTCAGGGCACGAGCCTCGCGCCGCTGCTGCAGGGCGAGCCGCTCGCGGCACCGCGCGACGCGATCTACTACCGCTACTACGAGTACCCCGAGCCGCATCGCGTCGAGCCGCACTTCGGGCTGCGCACCGAGCGCCACAAGCTGCTCGTGTTTCCGCGCCTCGGAGCGAGCGAGTTGTTCGACCTCGAGACCGATCCGCGCGAGCTCGACAACCTCGCCGGTGATCCCGAGCACGCCGAGCTCGAGGCGCGCTTGCGCGCGCGGCTCGCGAGCCTGCAAGCCGAGTACGGCGACGCGCCGCGCTGAGCCCCACCGCGAGCGCTTGAGCGCGCGAGCACAAAGCACCGCGGGCCCGTGCGACGTCGATCGCACGGGCCCGCGGGCTTGTATGGAGCCAGAGACGGGATTCGAACCCGTGACCCCCGCTTTACGAAAGCGGTGCTCTACCACTGAGCTACACTGGCAAACCGTCGCGGGGCGAGCCCCGAGCGGCGTGGGACAGGCTTCGGTCAGGCTGGGGCGATCCCTTGAGATCGCCCGCCGCCGAGTCCCGTCTCGAGTCCTAGTGCTGGGCCGCTCCTAGTGGTGGGCCGCGCCGAGAGCCGCGCGGTCCGCCGCCGAGAGGTTGCCGACGGCCTGAGCGGCCGCCTTGCGCACCGAGAGCGGAGCATCCGAGTGCGCGATGCCAGCGAGCGTCGCCGCCGCCTCGCCAGCGGCACCGCCGCGGGCGAAGATCGACGAGCAAGCGCGGGCCGCGGCCTCGCGGACACCTTCCGAGCGCGCGCCATCGGCCGCGAGCGCGGCGAGGGCCGCGACGTGGCTGGCGTTGCCGGCGGAGCACAGAGCGTAGGCGGCACCGAGGGCCACCGCGTCCTTGCGGCCGAGGGCGCCCGCGAGGGCGTCGGCGGCCGGAGCGATGTTCGTGCCGGTGCCGGCGAGGGTCGCGAGCAGGCCCGCGGCCTCGGCGGCGAGCGCGTCGGCGCGGTCGCGCTCCGAGCCCATCGACTCGCCCATGGAGGCCGTCACCGTCGACACGTCGGCGGGGTTGACCAGCACGCCGGCGACCGTGTCGCCGAAGGCTTCGGCGGCGGCCTCGGGGTTGGACGAGACGAGGAAGATCGGAGCCTTGGCGAAGGCCGGCTCGGACTTGATCTCGTCGATCACCTGCTGGGCGGCGACGTCGGGCAGCGAGTCGCTGACCACCACCGCGTCGAGGCCCGGCATGCGGCGCAGGCTGGCGAGGCCGATCACGCCGCTCTGGGACGCGTTGACCATCAGGCCCTCGGCGCTCAGCGCGCCGGAGACCGCCTGACCGCGCGCGGCGTCGGCATCGATCACGTAGGCGAGGCGCATGACCTGACGGCCGGCGACTTCACCGAGCGCGGTGACGACATCGGCGCCCGCGGCGCCCTTGCCCCACGTCGCCATCTGGCCGAGGGCCACGGCGGCTTCGGAGCGGATCGCGCCGTCCTTCGACGCCAGCGCGGCGCGCATGGCCGAGGTCGGAGCCGGAGCCATCTCGGCGAGCGCGCGCACGAGGACCGCGGCCGTGCCGCTGTCACCCTGCGCGACCGCCTTGGCGAGGCCGCCTTCGGCGCCGACGGCGCCGGTCATGCCGAGCGCCACGTGGGCCTTCTCGACCATGGCCTGCAGTTCGCTCGTGTCGACGCCGGCCGCCGCGAGGGCGTTCACGGCCGAGATCGTGCCGGCTTCGGCGCGCGCGAGGCCCGGGAGGACGTCGGGGCAGGTCGCGTCGGCGATGTGCGCCGCGGTGAAGCAGGCGCGCGCCATGGCGTCGGGGTAGAGCGAGCGCGGGGTCGCGGTCGCGACGAGCGCGCCGTCGCCCCAGCTCCACACCACGTCGCTCCACAGGTGGTCGGCGAGCACCATCCCGGAGCGCATGTGGTAGGCCTCGCCGAGCGCGCACAGGTCCTTGCAGGCGTTGCCCGAGGACTTGAGCCCATCCATGGCGGCCTTGGCGGCATCGGCCACCGAGGCGTCGGCGTCCGCGGCGCAACGGGCGACACAGCCCGCGGCGCGGGAGTCACCGATGCGGCCGAGCACGTAGACGATGTTGCGGCGCAGGAAGGCGTCGTCGGTCGAGAGCGCCGCGCACAACGGCAGCACGACGTCCGTGCTCATCTCCGTGAGCGCCTGGATCGCGGTGGTGCGGTTGTCTTCGTCGGCGGTGCTGCCGAGCCAGCCGAGCAGGTGCGGCACGGCGTACTCGCCGTGGTCGGCCGACAGCTTGCGGATCGCCTTGCGGCGTTCGACCGGGTTGTCGGTCGAGAGTTCCTTGACCAGCGCCTTGATGGCGTCGGCATCGTTGCGGCGCTCGCGGCGCGCGGCGTCGACGAGCGCCATCATGCGGCGGCCGACGAGCTCGATGTCGCCCTTCGTGCGCAGGATCTCGAGCCACGTGTCGTGGTCGGTGGAGGTCCACAGCGCGTAGGCCTGCTCGGCAGAGGGCTCCATGGCGAGCACCTTCTGGAACATGCGCAGCGCCTCGTCCTTGCGATCGCGCTGCAGCAGATCGACGGCCTGCTTGAAGGTCCCTTCGATGTCCTGGGCCAGCGCGGCAGGGGCGGTGAGGCACAGCGCGGCTAGGGCCAGACCCAGCTTCCGGTACGATCCGGTCATGTCTTGACTTCCTTGGTGGGGCGGGGGCTCTGCGGAGCGGGCGGCCCGTGCGTTCCGCCCCGGAATGGAGTGGGGCGGGTGGGACGCGCGGGCGGTCTTGGGGGGCCCGTTCCGGCGAAAGGTCGCGTGATGATAGCGGTGCGAGGGGGCGGGTCAAGCACGGGCACGGCCCGGCTGGAACGCTCCTTCGCCCCCACTACCCCAGTTCGGCGGGCAAGCTACGCCCGCTCGCGGCGACTCCCGAGCCCGCGACGACCCGCGCCACGAATAGCCCGGCGGCCGCCACCAGCGGCGGCGTCGGAGCGTAGGCGAGCAGGATCGACACGTCCTCGCGCTCCCACAGGCGCCGGTCCAGGGACTGGGGCGACCCGAACCACAGGAGCGCGAGGGGCTGCCCCTGCTCCCGGTGCCGTGCGATGGCCTCCTCGACGGCGGCGCGCTCCTCGTCGTTCAGGCCATAGCGCCCGCGCCCGGCGCGCGCCTCGCAGAAGACCGGCAGCAGCGCGAGGTCGCCGACGAGCCCGGCGAGCTCCTGCCGCAACCCGGCGAGCAGCCCGGCAAATTCCGGCGTCTCGGCCGCGGGGATCGAGTCGAGCAGGCGCACGCCGCCCGGGCGCGGCCGCGCGCCCAGCGTCCAGCGGGGACGGGAGCTGCGCAGGGCGCGCTCCGCCAGCCGCTCGGCGAGCGCGCGGGCGTCCCGCGCCTCGCAGGGCACGCTCGAGGTCGAGCGCAGTCGCTCCCGCAGGGCCTGTGCACGCGCGGCGGCCTGTTCGAGGCGCTCGAGGGAGAGCAGCGGCCCGCCGGCATGGGCCATGAGCTCCAGAGCCGCGGCCTCCGGGTCGTGCGGGCACAGGAGCACGTCACAGCCCGCCGCGAGCGCGCGCACGTAGCGCGGCGCGAAGCGCTCGAGCGCGCCCATGTTCATCGCGTCGCTGACGACCGTCCCGCGGAAGCCGAGCTCGCCGCGCAGCGTGTCTTCGATCACCGCGCGCGAGAGCGTGCTCGGCAGGCCGCGCTCGCCGGTGAGCGCGGGCACGTCGAGGTGCGCGATCATCACGCAGTCGACGCCGTGCTCGACCAGCCGACGAAACGGCGCGAGCTCGCGTGCGCGCAGACGCTCCGCGCTCGCGGGCACGCTCGGCAGCTCGACGTGCGAGTCGCGCACCGTGTCGCCGTGACCGGGGAAGTGCTTGGCGCAGCTGCCGGCCCCGCCAGCGCGCAGCCCCATCGAGAGCGCCACGGCGCGCTCCCCCGCCGCATCCGGCCGATCGCCGAAGCTGCGCGTCGCGATGATCGGGTTGTCGCGCTCGGTGTTGACGTCGGCGACGGGCGCGAGCACGAGCTCGGCACCCGCTGCGCGCGCCTCGCGCGCGGTGAGCTCGCCCGCGGCCCAGATCCAGTCGAGCTCCTCGCGCTCGCCCGCGAGTGCGGCCGACGCCAGCGCCAGCGCCGGCGGCAGGCGCGTCGCGCCACGGAAGTGCAGGCCCGCGCCTTGCTCGAGGTCGACCGCCGCGACCGGCGGCGCCACGCCGAGCTCCGCGCAGGTCGAGCGCACACGCGCGATCAGCGCGGCGAGCTCGCCCGCTCCGGCGGGCGTGCGACCAAAGGCCGTGAGCAGGGCCGGAGGAAAGCGCGCGAGGTAGTCGCGCGAAGGCACGACCTCCGTCGCGCTCGCGATCGTTCCCGCGACGCGCAGCTCCGGCGCCAGCACCGCCCCCACCCAACGTTCGATGGCTCGCGTGTCCGTCATGAGAAGTCCTACAGCGCCGACGTGGCCGGCCAGGAAAGCTTGCCGAGCGTGCGGCCCGGCCGCGCGCCCGTCGCGCTCGTGCGCGTCACCGGCAGCGCGAGCGCACAGCGCGCCGCGAGCGTGGCGAACACGAGTGCCTCGCGCGCATCGGGATCGACGCCGAAGTCCTCGCCCGAAGCGACGGGCTGGGGGCAGCGCAGCGCGAGCGCATTCATCACGCGCTGGTGGTGCACGCCGCCTCCGCACACCACGAGCCACTGCGCCTGCAGGCCGAAGTCGCGCAGGGCCCGCGCCACCGAGAGCGCCACGAATTCCGCCGCCGTCGCGAGCAGGTCCTCTTTGCGCTCGAGGCCGAGCTCCCCCGCGCGCGCGACGATCCCGTCGACCCACGCCTCGCCGAACGTGTCGCGGCCGGTGCTCTTCGGCGGCGCGCGCCGCAGGAACTCGTGCGCGGCGAGCTCCGCGAGCAAGCCTTCGTGCGCCGTGCCCGCCATCGCCGCCGCGCCGCCCTCGTCGTAGGGTTTGCCGAGCAGGCGTCGCGCGAGGCCGTCGAGCAGCGCGTTCGCAGGTCCGGTGTCGAAGGCGCGCGCGTCCTCGCGCGCATCGCTCGAGAGCAAGGTGAGGTTCGCCATGCCGCCGAGGTTCAGGATCGCCGTCGGTCGGGGCAGGTCGGCGAACACGAGATCGTCGGCGAGCGCGGACACGGGCGCGCCCTCGCCCCCGGCCGCGATGTCGCGCTGACGGAAGTCGCTCGCGACCATGCAGCCCACTTCCTCGGCCACGAAGTCGCCGTCGCCGAGCTGCACCGTCGCGGCGCCGGAGCTCTCGCGACCGTCGTGGTGCCACACGGTCTGGCCGTGGCTGCCGACGAGGTCGAGCGCGAAGCGCTGTGCGTGCGCGAACTCGCGCACGGCGCGGCCGAAGGCGCGGCCGAGGTCCCGCGAGAGCAGCGCGCTCTCGCGCAGGCCGAGCGTCCCGCCGTCGAGCACGGAGCGCACCGCCGCGCGCAGCTCCGGCGGATACGGCACGGTGCGGAACGCGGCGAGGCGCGGCGCGCCGAGCGGACGCGCGGAATCCGCGGGCTCGAAGCGCACGAGCGCCACGTCGATGCCGTCCGCCGAGGTGCCCGAGAGCACGCCGGCCACGCCCGCCGAACCATCGGCGAGGCGCGCGCGCAGCGTGTCGAGCGGATGCGGCGAGAGGGCCATGGGCCGCGGAGGATAGCGACCGCCCTCACCTGAGTCCCGACCACCGAGACGCGCGCGTCGACCCGCGCGCCGTTGCGCTGCTGCTACGCTTCCGCCATGGCTCGCGAACGCGCAACTGTGCTGGTCGTCGACGACGACGGCGACATCCGCCTCTCCCTGGAGATGATGCTCCAGTACGAGGGCTTCGAGGTCTGGACTGCCAAGGACGGCGAGGAAGCGCTCGCGCGCCTCGAGCGCGAGGCGCAGTCGGGCCGCGGCGCCGACCTCGTGCTGTGCGACGTGAAGATGCCGCGGCTCGACGGGCCCGGGCTGCTCGACCGCCTCCAGGAGCGCGGCTCGCAGCCGAGCGTGATCATGATCAGCGGACACGGCGACATCGCCACCGCCGTCGACGCGCTGCGCCGCGGAGCCGTGGACTTCCTCGAAAAGCCGCTCGAGCAGAACCGCGTGGTCGTGTCGCTCCGCAACGCGCTCCGCGAGCGCCGCCTCGCGTCCGAGAACGCCGACCTGCGCACGCGGCTCGGCGAGCCGTGGAAGCTCGTCGGCACGAGCGCAGCGATGCGCACGCTGCGCGAGCAGGTCGCGCGCGTCGCTCGCAGCGACGCGTCGGTGCTCATCACCGGCGAGAATGGCAGCGGCAAGGAAGTCGTCGCGCGCCAGATCCACCTCGAGAGCGCGCGCGCGGCGGCGGCCTTCGTGACCGTCAACTGCGCTGCGATTCCCTCGGAGCTGATCGAGTCGGAGCTCTTCGGCCACGAGAAGGGCAGCTTCACCGGCGCGGTCGAGCGCCGCACGGGTCACTTCGAGCTCGCGCACGGCGGCACGCTGTTCCTCGACGAGATCGGCGACATGCCGCTGCCCGCGCAGGCCAAGGTGCTGCGCGCGCTCGAGACGCGCGAGATCACGCGCGTCGGCGGGAGCCGCCCGCAGCCCGTCGACATTCGCATTGTCGCCGCGACGAACGCCGACCTCGCGGCCGCGGTCGAGGCCAAGCTGTTCCGCATGGACCTCTTCTATCGCCTCAACGTGGTGCCGCTGCGCGTCGCGCCGCTGCGCGAGCGCCGCGAGGACATCCCCGCGCTCGCGAGCCACTTCCTGCGCGAGCTCGCGGCGCGCGTCGGCCGCGCGCCGCACGCGCTCGCGCCCGACGCGCAGGAGTTCCTCGCTGCGCTCGAATTTCCGGGCAACGTGCGCGAGCTGCGCAACCTGCTCGAGGGCGCCTGCGTGCTCGCCGACGGACCGACCCTCGGGCGCGCCGACCTCGAGCGCCTGCTCGAGAACGGCGCGGGCGGCGGCGCGCGCACCCGCGGCCCTGCGTCCCACGACTCCTTCTCCAGCGCGACCTTCGAGGAATTCAAAGATCGCAGCGAGGCCGAGTTCTTCCGGCGCAAGCTCGCGGAGAACGAGGGCAATGTGAAGCGCACCGCCGAGCTGCTCGGCATGCAGCGCTCGCATCTCTACAAGAAGCTCGAGCGCTACGGCCTCAAGTGAGAGGTGCGCGGTGCGCTGCCAAGCAGCGCGGGCCGGCGAGTTTCCTCGCCGGCCCGCGTCGTTGCTTGGAGAGAGGTCGCGCGCGAGAGCGCGCGGACGCTCACTTCAGCTCGGGGATGCGCAGCTCCATGCCGACCTTGAGACGGTTCGGATCGGTGCCGATCACGTCCTTGTTGGCGTCGTAGATGCGCTTCCAGTGCTTCGTGCTGCCGTAGACGCTCTTCGAGATCGTGCCGAGCACGTCGCCCGACTTGATCTTGTAGAGGCCACCGGCCCAGGCGACCGCGGCGACCGGAGCGGCGCCCGCGGCGGGAGCGGCGAGCGTGCCGGCGGCGCGCACTTCGTTCGTGGCGGCCTTGGCGGGAACGAGCACGCGCGTGCCCGCGGCGAGCTTGGTGTCATCGATGCCTTCGTTCGCGGCGCGCAGGCGCGCGACGTGCAGCGGCGTGCCGTAGAACGTCTGCGCGAGCGACTTGAAGGAATCGCCGGCCTTCCACGTGTAGAGCATCATGTCGTCGCTGGTCGTCGGCTCGAGGCCGACGGTCGTGACGAGGAACGAGCCCGCGACGGGCGCCGCGGCGACCGGCGTCGCCACAGGCGCCACCGGCGCGCTGCCGGCGGGCGCCGGAGCGGGGACCTTGGACAGGTCCTGTCCAGGGTTGCCCGCGGCCGGAGCGTCGAGCTTGAGCGAGGCGCTCATCACGCCCGCAGCTTCCGACTTCTCCACATTGGCCTCGCTAGTCTCGGCGGCCGCCTTGCGACGGTTGCGCGCGGCGACTTCGAGCGCTTCTTCCTCGCCCCCGCCGTTGAGCGAGATGCCAAGGATCACGGCGACGATGAACAGGACAGTGACGACGACGATCTTTTCGAGACGGCCCATGGACGTGGAACGCCCTCCCCTAAAGCCTTGATGTGACGGAACTTGCTCGCGCTGCGAAGGGCCGCGCGAGGTGAGCGGCGCGCCGCCTGCGAGCGCTTTTGCTCGCCTGCAACGTGCGTGGCGTAGAAGAAGCCAAACCGCGCACCTGTTTTCCACAAAATCTTGCGTGTTGTTCCGCTGCCCACACCGGATCACGGGGGTCGAGGGCGTGCGAGACCGCACGTATCCACCGTTTGCCCACAAGCGCGAAGCTCGCTTGTCGGCCTCCGGCAAGCCCGCTAAGGTGCGCCCCCGGCTGGCCCATGGAGGTGCCCCCGGGACGGGGGCTGTCCCTCCTCCCCGGAGCCGCCTCACCTCCATGCTCCTCCCCGCCGCCTTTGGATTCGCGAGGGGCCCCCTGTGGGCCGTCGTCGTCGCCCTGCTCACCTTGCTCGGGAGCTGCGCCAGCGCGCCGAAGGCGGACCAGACGGTGCCCACGCGCATCGGGCTGTACGACTTCCGCAGCCAGCGGCGCTTCGAGCTCGTCAACGAAGCCCACACCGCGCGCCTCGACCAGTACTCCACGGTGCGCGAGAACGCCGACCGCAAGGTGCAATCCAACGAGATCGTGGCGGACCTCACGGGCTGGCTCGAGAAGGAAGGCTTCGCGGCCCTCGCGCGCGAGGGCGCGAGCCCGACCAAGGGCTCGACGGATGCCGTCTGGGCCATGGAGGTCGAGCTCGACGGCAAGCTGCGCCACGTAGTGGTCTCCAAGTCGACGCCGCCCGCCGACTACGCGCTGTGCCGCAGCCTGAAGGCCGGGTTCCTCGACATCTACAACGCCACCTACGCGGGTCAGGCCACCCAGACCAAGGAAGGCGAGTCCCCCTTCCTCGCCCCCGAGCCCCCGAGCCGCGTCCGCCGAGGCCAATGAACGCGAACGGAAACAGCCCGCGCGCGCTGGCGATCGTGCCGGCGCGCCTCGCGTCCGTGCGCCTGCCGCGCAAGATGCTGCTCGCGGAGACCGGCCTGCCGCTGTGCGTGCACACCGTGCGCAACCTGCGGCGCTGCGCGGCCCTCGCGCGCATCGTGCTGGCGGTGGACGACGAGGAGGTGGCTGCGGCAGCGCGCGCGCACGGAGTCGAGGCCATGCTGACGCGGGTCGAGCATCCGAGCGGGACCGACCGCGTGTTCGAGGCGGCCTCCAAGGTCGGCGGAGCGTTCGACGTCGTCGTCAACGTGCAGGGCGACGAGCCCGAGCTCGATCCGGCCGACCTCGCGCGGCTGGTGGCCGCTTTCTCGAGCCCCGAGGTCGAGGCGGCGACGCTGGCGGCGCCCTTCGTCGAGCCCGACGAGGCGCTCGCGCCGCAGGTGGTCAAGGTCGTGCGGGACGAGCGCGGCGACGCGCTGTACTTCTCCCGCGCCCCGATTCCCCATCGCTCGACCGACCCGACCCGCTCCTACGCCCGCGCGGACGCGCGGCCGTGGGCGGACGTCGCGCGGCGCCACGTGGGGGTCTATGCGTTCCGCCCCGCGGCTCTCGAGCGCTTCGTGCGCTCGAGCCCGGGCACGCTGGAACGCCTCGAGAATCTCGAGCAGCTGCGCTGGCTCGAGCAGGGTCGGCGCATGCGCGTCGTCGACGCGGGGCGAGTGCCCCTCGGAATCGACACGCGCGCCGATTACGATGCGTTCGTCGGGCGGATTCGGAGCGCCGGCGCGCGCTAGGGCGCGCGCACGGCAAGCGAGCGAGAGGGGTCGAGCAACATGAAGCACATCTTCGTGACGGGCGGGGTCGTTTCGAGCCTCGGCAAGGGACTGACGTCGGCGGCGATCGGCATGATCCTCGAGCGCCGGGGCCTCAAGGTCTCGATGCAGAAGCTCGACCCGTACATCAACGTCGACCCGGGCACCATGAGCCCCTACCAGCACGGCGAGGTGTACGTGCTCGACGACGGCTCGGAGACCGACCTCGACCTCGGCCACTACGAGCGCTACACGACCGCGCGCCTCAACCGCTACTCGAACTACACCACCGGCAAGATCTACAGCGAGGTGATCGCGCGCGAGCGCCGCGGCGACTACCTCGGCAGCACGGTGCAGGTGATCCCCCACATCACCGACGCGATCAAGGACGCGATCCGCAACGGCGTCGCTCCCGGCGCCGACGTCGCGATCACCGAGATCGGCGGCACGGTCGGCGACATCGAGAGCCTGCCCTTCATCGAGGCCATCCGCCAATTCGCCCTCGAAATCCCCTCGGACGACGTGATGTTCGTGCACCTCACGCTGCTCCCCTACCTGCGCGCCTCGGGCGAAATGAAGACCAAGCCCACGCAGCAGTCGGTCGGCAAGCTGCGCGAGATCGGCATCCAGCCCGACGTGCTGATCTGCCGCACCGAGCAGCCCATGACCGACGACATGGCGCGCAAGATCAGCCTGTTCTGCAACGTGCGGCGCGATGCAGTGATCGAGGAGCGCGACGTCGAGTTCTCGATCTACGAGGTGCCGACGATGCTCGTGAAGGCGGGCCTCGATCGCATCATCACGCGGCGCCTCGGCCTGCCGTCCGACGGCGAGACCAACCTCGCCGACTGGAACCGCATGATCGAGGATCTGCGGCACACGAGCGAGAGCTGTGAGATCGCCGTGGTCGGCAAGTACACGCAGCTCCACGACGCTTACAAGTCGATCTACGAATCGCTGGCCCACGCCGGCATCGCCAACGGCTGCAAGGTCAAGCTCCGCAAGGTGCGCGCCGAGGACTACGCGGAACAGGGTGCGGCGCTGATCGAGGGCTGCGACGGCCTGCTGATCCCCGGCGGCTTCGGCGAGCGCGGCGTCGAGGGCAAGATCAAGGCCATCCAGCACGCGCGCGAGAACCAGCTGCCGTTCTTCGGCATCTGCCTCGGCATGCAGTGCGCCACGATCGAGTTCGCGCGCAACGTGCTCGGCCTCGCGGGCGCCAACACCGAGGAGCTCGACCCGCAGTCGCCGCACCCGGTGATCCACCTGATGGCCGATCAGGCCAACGTGCACGAGAAGGGCGGCACCATGCGCCTCGGCGCCTGCGACTGCAACCTCGCGCCCGGCACGCTCGCCCAGCGCCTCTACAAGGCGAGCGCCATCCGCGAGCGCCACCGCCACCGCTTCGAATACAACAACGCCTACCGCGCGCGCTTCGAGGCCGCGGGGCTCGTGACGAGCGGCACCAATCCCCAGCGCGACTTGGTCGAGATCGTCGAGCTCAAGAACCACCCGTTCTTCATCGGCGTGCAGTTCCACCCCGAGTTCAAGTCGAAGCCCCTGCACCCGCATCCGGTGTTCGACGGCTTCGTCGCGGCGGCGCTCGCCCACGCGCGCGGCGCGACCAAGAGCGGCAAGGCCGAGCGCTCGCGCGCCTAGGTCGCGCGGGCGACCTACCGGTTGCGGAAGACCTCGACCCAGCGGCCGAGGCCGCCGTCGATCTTCTTGCCCGAGTGCAGGCTCTCCGCGGCGCGCAGCACGCCCGCGGAGTCGATGAAGAGCAGCGTCGACTGGTGTTCGTCGCCCGCGGCACCGCGCGCGGCGGAAAGCTCGGCCGGTCCGTACTCGAGCAGCGTGAGCCGCGGACGGAACTCCGGATCGAGGCGCAGGTCGAGCTCGGTCCGCACGCGCGCGAGCGGCTCGGCCCCGAGCGAGCGCGGGACCGCGAGCACGAGCGGCGTCTGGATCGACTGGCGCGTCGCGATGCGCTCGAGCTCGAGCGCGCGCTCGAGGATCTTTTTCAGCGCGCGCTCGGCGTCGAGGTTGCCCTCATCGTTCGGCTCCGGCAACGGAACCCACGCGCACAGCGTGCCCTTAGCGGAGAGCGGCATGCCGACGAAGCGCCGGTTGAGCGAGTCGCGGAACGCGGCCGCGCGCGCGCGGTCGAGGTGGATCGCGGGCGGAACGCGCTCGAGCGGTGCGAAGGTCGCGCTGCGATCGAGGCGCTGCAGGCTGATCTCGCTCGCCTTGTAGGAGCCGAGCCCGCTCGCGAAGCCGAGGTACCCCTCGATCGGCATCCCGTCGGGCGTGTGGTAAGTCGCCAAGTACTCGTTCTCGACGAACAGGTGCAGCGCACCCTCGTCGATCGCGAGCTCGACCACGAAGGCCGCCACCGTGCGTCCGAAGCCGAAGTTGCCGCCGCGCGTCGAGCCGTCGAGTCCGCCGTCGCGCTCGTAGAGGCCGGAGATGCCCCAGTCGACGCTGGCGAGCTCCGCGGGCTCCTCCTTGTCGCCGATCGCGAAGGCGTAGTCGCCGCCGGAAAAGCGCATGCGCGCCTGCCGATCGCGGCGCTCGTAGCCGACGACGATCTCGCCGTTGAACGCCGAGCTCGTGGGCGCGATGCGCATCCGCACGCGCCAGCGCCCCGGCTCGATCCACAGGTTGGAGCGCACGAAGGCCTCGTGCACGCCGCTGGCGCGATCCTGCGAGCCCGTGCCCACCCGCGGCGTCGAACGCCCGACGTGCAGCGCGGCGCGCTCGTCCAAGCACCACAGGCCCGGAGCGCGCCGATCGTCGTAGCCGACGAGCTTGTCCTCGCTCCAGCCGAACGACTGCAGCGCGCGGCGCGGCTCGTCGAAGGGATGCAGGCGCGCGGCGGCGAGGTCGAGCGCCGGCAGACCCGCGGCGAGCCGGGCTGCGCCGAGCAGGTCCGCCAGACGATCGTGGTCCGCCGCGAGCGCGGCGGCGGACAGGCGCCGACCGTCGGCGGCGCAGGCAGCGGACGCGACCTTCAGTGCGTCGAGGAACGCGCGCAGCTTCGGCAAACGCGCCCACATCGGGGCCGCCCCTGCGGGGGCTCCGCTCGCAAAGCCGCGCCGCTCGATGTCGCGCGCGAGCACCCACGCGCCCTCGCGCTTGCCCGCTCCCGCGAGCAGCTCGCGCAGCGCGGAGTCGACCGAGTTCCAGCGCTCGTCCACGGCGAGCGACCAGCCGAACGCCGCCGTCGCGCCCGGCTCGTCGCCGAGCGCGCGCAGCAGGAAGCCCGCGGAGCGCGCCTGATCCTGCCCGAGCCAAGGCTCCGCGCGCCCGCGCGACCAGACCCACGTCGGCTCGTCGAGGACCGTCTCGCTCCAGCGACTCGCGCGGTAGTCGCCGGCGCTCTCCGTGTAGCGCTCCGTGAACGGCTTGCGATCGCGCCAGTAGAAGCCGACCACGAACGTTCCGAAGCCCTGCGCGAACGTGTCGAAGTCCTTCG
>Ga0169931_10008364_pt1 | contig 15115 bp, 13 predicted proteins | sample Kivu_15m_20L_FD_129675 | JGI IMG/M metagenome (GOLD analysis project Ga0169931, IMG submission 129675) | Freshwater microbial communities from Lake Kivu, Western Province, Rwanda to study Microbial Dark Matter (Phase II) - Kivu_15m_20L... | ecosystem: Environmental > Aquatic > Freshwater > Lake... | reverse complement strand
GATTCATTTGCTTATTTAATGACAGATAATCCATTACCAAAATCATTTACATCAGTTGATAAAGAACAAGCAATTTACACTGCACCTGAAGGAAATAAATTAGATAGAAAAACACAAGAAATGCTTATTAAAACATTAGAGCACGAAAGAGTGAATGAAAAAAATGAAATTGAAAAAATATATGAAATGGAACATTATAATTTATTAAATAAATAAATTAAAAGATTAATAAATAGATTATTGTAATATGGAACAAGTTGCTGTAGAAAAATTTAATTACTTAACGAATCAGTATATTGAGTTAATAATAAATTTAATAGATTATTGCGATGAGAAGAAAATTTTACCGAAGAAAATTATATTTTTTCTTGATACAATAAAGAAGAATTTAAAAGAAAATAAATTTGAAATAATTCAAAATAGTTTAATACATATATTAGAAAATAAGGAAACAATATTAAATTTTTCATTAGATAGTTTAGAAGAGGATAGTGATGATAAATCAAATAATTTAAATAATATTTATCAATTAAAAAAATTAATAAAAAATACAAATCCAAATACAAATCAAAATGAATTAGAAATAATTAATTTAATTATTGAAATAAAAAAAAATGCTAAAACCTTATTAATTAAGGAAGATATCGTTATTATTAAAGATTATATTGAAATAATGATAATGATATTAGAAAAAATAAAAATACTTTTTTAATAAAAACATTTAAAAAATAATTATATGTTTTACTATATATGGATAATTCTCAAACACCATCGGACTACAAAACTTATTTCTTTGATAAGTTTGTAAATTTATTTAATTCATTTGTAAGTTTATCATTACAAAAAGTTAATAATAAAGATTGTAAAAAAGATTTAGAAAAATTAGTATCAATAATCTCTAAATTAGATTTTGAAAAAGTTATTAAAAAAGTAGCAGCTAATTCTAAATTACAAGAAAATTTAATGTTTTTATCAAATAATAATTTTTCTGATGAGATTTTAAATAAATTACTTGAAAAAAATGAGAAATGTTGGTCTTTAATGCCAGCTCTTAATGTTGATAAAATATTTTTATCATTATCAGTTTCTGATAGACAAGAACTGTATAAGGAATTAAATGCTTTACATATTAGCGCTTTTACTTATACAAAGGTTATTGAAAGTATTAATACAAGTAATACTACTGATGGATTTAATCCTTTTGAAACAGTTGGCAATGCTGTAGATAATATGGATATTAAAACATTATATGATGGTGTTGAGGTTAAGAATTTATCTGCTTATGAAATGTTAATGGAAACTATTGTTAATCAACAAATGAATGATAAAATGGGTAGTTATATGGAAAATATTAAAGAAGATGATGTGCATTCAGCAGCACATAAATTAAATGATGTTTTACATAGTGAAACATTTAAAGGAACAAAACAAACTGGAAATATTCTTTCTGAAATGTTAGATAATATTAAACATGAAGTTATTGATATGAAACATAAACCACAAGAACAAACTAGTGGTAAAAAAGGTGTAGAACAATTGTTAGGTATCGCTCAAAAGGTGGCTAAAGATATGATGCATACTATTAAAGATAAAAATGTTAATGTTATGGATTTATGGGATGCAACTAGTAATTTAGCACAAACTACTACAAATAGTGATGCACTTAAATATGTAGATTTATTAATTAGATCTAATATTGAAAAAGGATTAAATCCACAACAAGCTACTGATACTGCTAATACTGAATCTACAAATGATAATAAAAAGAAAGAGAAAAAAAATAAAAAACAAGAATAAAAAATAAAAATAATAAAAATAAAAAATAAAAATAATAAAAATAAAAAACAAGAATAAAAATAAATTAAAAATAAAAAATATTTAAATGAGTATAAATATTTTTATTATATAACATGTCAAAAAACTTGTATAGAGTATGTAAAAAGAGTGATTTAGATGAAATCATAAAAAATAATTTTTTCAAGCCAATTTGTATTATTTTTACATCAAAAGAGACTGATAAGGATTTTGAAGATAGTATTGCAGGTTTATTTAAAACCTTGGCAAAAAAAAATACATATTGTATACATTTATTAATTAACTTGGATAACTTTATTGATAATATAAACTTTTTTGGTGGAATGCGAATTAATTCACCTAATTTTATAACATATTTTAAAGGAAAACAAATTTCAAGTTTTACAAATTCACAAAATAATAAAGATTTATTTCTTTCTTCTATAACTGATATTATGAATAAAATTCATTCTTCTTATATACAAAAATTAGTTAATTCTTTTAATGAAGATAATAAACCTAATATAAAAAATAATAAAGAAAATAATATTAAAAAAGATAATCAAGAAAAAAATAATCAAGAAGAAAATAATCAAGAAAAAAATAATCAATATGATGAAGAAGCAGATGAAGCAGATGAAGCAGATGATGCAGAAGAAGTAGATGAAGCAGATGAAGATGAAGCAGATGAAGAAGAACAAGAAAATGAGAAAGAAGAGGAAAATAATGAAGATAAACCTCTTAATAATATTAAAAAAAGAAATACAACTGAAAAAGTAGAAAAGGTAGAAAAGGTAGAAAAGATAGTTAAAGCGGATGTTAGTAAAGTGGATTTAAGTAAAGTGGATGTTAGTAAAGTGGATTTAAGTAAGGTAGATTTAAGTAAGGTAGATTTAGATCAATTAAGTATAGATAAAAAAAAGGAAAAGTTAAAAGAATTATTAGAATTAAAAAAACGAGCACAAAAAAATTAAAAATTTAGCACAAAATATTTTATGTAATTTATATTATATAAAATTTATGAATAAAAAAAAATTTAGAATAGTGAATAAATTTAGAAATAAAAGATTTGTAGGTGGAAATTGTAAAGAATTATCTATACTTGAAGAAATACCTATTGGAGCATTACGCATGAAAGTTTACACTGGTATTTGTGATAGTCATGATGTAATAATAAAAATGTGTTATGAAAATGAAAGTTCAATTGCACATATATTGCAAAATGATGAAAATTTATATATTGTTAAATTATTTAATATCTTAGATTACAGCACTATAAAATGTTTTGATTCTAATAATATTATAACAGAAGGTGGTACTAATAACTATATTATTATAGAAAAATTACAACCAGTAAAATTATATTTAGATTATGAAAATAAACCTATTAGAAAATATCCACATATTATACATGAATTTAATCTTCAATATAATGGCGAACAGATCGAAGTAATTTGTATAAATATAACAAAAGAAATAATAGAAAAATTAATAAAATGTGCTTTAATAATTCAATATTTACATTCAAAAAAAATATTTTATGGAGATCTAAAACAAGAAAATATGGGTATAGATAAAAATGGAAATATAAAAATTTTTGATTTTGGAGAATCTAAAATTATTATGTCTACACAAAAATATATAGGAGAATACAATCAACATCCATTTCAAAATGATATATTAGCTTTAGGAAAATTATTTATAAATATAATAACAGAAAGAAATGTATTTGTTGTTGGCAGACATTATGAAAAGCATAGATTTCCATTAGATCAATCATATTTTGAAATATTATTTCAAAAATTAATAATAAATAATCCTATTATAACTGAATATCTTAAAAGAATGCTTGATATAAATATAAAAGAATATGATGATACAATTTTAAATGAATTTTTAACATATTTAAAAAGTTTATTAATTTAATTTTACAATAATATTTTATATAATTTATATTATATAAAAATGGATAAATTTTGGTTAAAAGAACCATCTATAATAACTAGTAATTGTTGGGAAATAATTCCAACTAGAGATATGAGTATGAATAGAAAATTAAATGCTATAACTAGATTATTAATTTTATTTTTAATACTTGTTATACTTTTTAATAAAGAATCAATATACATTATACTAATTTTAGTTTTTATCTTAGTTATTATTATTTTTTATTATATGAATATTAGTGATGATAATGTTATAGATGATGATTTATTAATTTCGGATGATGAACTTGAAGAATATACACCTGATAACTATTATTGTCCTAAAAATGGTTGTAAAATAAATTGTATGGATGATTGTCCTAAAGAATTATTAAAAAATAGTAAAGAATTATTAAGAAATACTAAAGAATTATCTGAAACTAATGGACCGATAAATTCAATTTATAATGATCCTAATTACAGAGATTTAATAATGAAAGATGGTTCATCTCCTAATGTTATATTAGAAGCCGGTTATATAGATTCAGATGGTAATTATAGATTAGGAAGAGAATATACACTTGATACACCTGATAATCATAAAAAAAAATTAAAATATGAAGCTGATGAAAAATATAAAAAAAATAAGTGTAGAAAACCAACAGCTGATAATCCATATATGAATGTTATATTTTCTGATTATTTAGATGCAGCTAATGTTCCCGAACCCTGTAATTCAGATCAAACTAAAGATGATGCTAAATATTTATATAATAGCACTGTTTATAGAAATATAGAAGATGTTTATGAAAGACAAAATTCACAAAGATTATTCTATACTCTACCTATTACTACTATTCCTAATAAACAAGGAGAATTTGCAGATTGGCTCTACAAAACAGGTCCACAATGTAAAGAAAATACTTCTAAATGCACTTATTATGAAGAACCTTACATGGTTTCTCAAAGATACTAAATATAAATATATAATAAAATATAATAATAAAAATAAAATTAAAAAAGATACTTAATCTTTGATTTGAAATAAGGAAATATTTTATTTACAACAAAATATTTATCAAAATCATTTTTATTTGGTTTAACAAAATCTTTTTTTAATTTATTATAAATCATTTTATTTATTAGTGGTTTATTATGATAATACATCCTATAATAATTTAGATATTGACTAGTCTCCATATCATAATCAAAAAATATACCAATTGTAAAATAGATACTAAACTTATCCAAAAAGATTTTTCTATTTTTCACTGATAAATTTGTATTATCATTTATAAGTTTATTTTTATCATAACAATCATGTAAATTATGACATAAATTTGGATTATTAACACCATCTTTTATATCATCATTATTAAAGTAATATAAGTTATGAAAATTATTTTTATTATTAATTTTTTCTAATAATAGATTCCTTAAATATGATTTACCACAAGCAGGAAAACCAATCATCATAATTAAGACTTTTTCATTATTATTTATTAAATTTATAATATTATTAGTAATTATACCAAATTTTTCAACTGTATAATAATCTAATTCTGGATAAGTTGTAAATAATTCTTGTTTATTATCTGTTTTAATTCTAAAGAATTTTTCAGGTGTTCTAAATCGTAATTTAGCATTAAGAGCAAATTTAAGGTCTGTGTCTGTGTGGTCTTGATGTCTTCCACATGCATCACCTATATAATATTTTGAACTGTAATTTTCTATAATTATACTATAATTAGCTAATACATCCAGAGATTTCAACAGTGGTTTTCTATAACCATCATTCTTTAGTGCAACAAAAACAAAATTAACGGATATTTTTTTAAGTATATTATTCATTTTGAAAATCCATTTTTTGATTAAAAAATTATTTTTTAGACCCATTTGATTAGTTATTATACCTATAGTATTGTGATTTTTTGATAGTTCATTAATTTTATCTTCTACAGAATCATAGATAAATTTCCAATCATATTCATCAACGGGAAAAACTTTACCACTTGTTGTGGTTATAAGTGTATTATCTAAATCAAATAAATATATTTTATTATTATTTTTAATATTCTTTTGATTATTAAGAAATAAATAATTATCAGTTATTATCCAAACCATATTTTATTATGATATTGGTAATTATTTATGATAATTATTTATACTAATTTTAAGAAATTAAGTTTTTTTATTATTTTTAATATAAATGTAAGAATTAATATATAAATAACTATACAATGAATTATTCAAATTTTAGTGTTTTTAATAATAATGATGAAAAAAATAATAATTATAAGGAAAAAAATATAACAAATTCAGAAAACAGGAGAGGAAATGAAAATTTTGGTTTAAATAGAGAAGTATTATTTAATAAAGACAAGAATGTAAATCAATTAAATGACAGAGATATGTTTTTTAAGATATCAAATAATACAGAAGACATAGATACGACAGATAATAAATTTTGTGATTATTCAGGTATGCCTATAAAAAACATGCAAATATTAAATAACAAGAAGAATTTAATAAATAATCCGTTTATATATGAAAAGAAAAATGAGGGTAGTAAAATTTCGTGTATGAATGAATTTAATTCTGCTAATCAAGAATTTTCAATAATAAATGAGAATTATGAAGAATTAGAAGCAGAAATAATGAATTTAAATGATAGTACAGATTTAATGGAAAAAGACATAGTTAATCAAGAATATACAAATAATATAAGCAATAAAAAGATATTTAATGTATTTTCACCATTTTCATTAGCATATTTATGGAAATCAATAATTTTATTATCTAAAAATCCAACAACAGATAAATTATTAACAATGCTAGGTTTTAAAAAAAAAGAAGTATTATTAAATGATATGAAAAATCATTCAGAATTAGTTAAAAATATGATATTAGTTAATTGTGAATTACCAGCGACAGATAATATAATTAACACAACATTTATTAATAAAATTGAAGATATATATAATATTAAAGTAAATCAAAATATAAATAATCAAAATATAGATAATCAAAATGAAAATAATAAATTTAAATTTGAATTACATTTCAATTATACATTGCAAATACCTGAATTATACAATCCTGAAATAATAAGTGGAAGTTTAAAGAATAATATGAATAAGATAAAATTTATTAAATTAATTAATGTGCCAGTTTCAATACAAATAATTAATGATAATGTAATAATTGAAGCTGATTTTATAGAAAATAAGATAGGTTTTACATTTAAGAAAAATGAAAATAATGTAGATAATATAGATTATGATATTTTATTAAAAGATAAAGATTACAATACGATTGCAAATGTTTTCATATTTCCTAAATTAAATAAAAAGATGAGAATTAATTATGGGAAAAGATTTACATTAGACAAATTACATTTAGGAGAAGTATTATATGGAAAGTTATATAATATGAATATAATTAGTAATTTAAATTTAGAAATAGCTGTAAATAATTTGGAGAAAAAAGATAAAAATATACAGAAAATAAGATATATAGATGAAATTGTATTAAATCATAAATTATTTTTTTATATAAAAGATAAGAATATAAATAATAGAATTATTTGTAGTGGATTAATAAATTATTAGTATTGGATTAATTTAATTTTATTTTTTCTTAATTGAATATATAACTATGAACTATAATAAAAATGATTTTTGCGATGAAGATATAGATATGTTAGTAAATTCATATGAGATGAATATAAATCAAGGTAGTCCATTATTAGATTCAAAGATACCTGTATATATAGAATTTTTAAAAACAAAGAAATATTACAGAACGAATAGTATGGATGAAGATTATTTTTTTAATAAGAGATTTAACATATCAGAACAAGATATAAATGTTATAAATGAATTAATAAATCGTATTAAGAGTGGAAAAAATTTACATCATAGTATGAAATACAATGTGGATGGGAATTATTTTAATACTGGTAATAATAATTTAGGTGGTTCATTAGTAAATTATTCAAATTTTGATGAGAATGAAGATTTAAGTAATAAAAATAAATTTGAATTATTATCACAAGTAGAAGGAGCAATGAATGATTATTACAGTAGAATGAAAAAATTAAAAAATAGAAAAATTAATTCATCTGTAAATAATTATGGAAATGATAGATCATTTAATGTTCCGGCAAATTCAGTAGCGGATGTTCCAGATAGATATTATAACAATGGTTTAAATTCAGAAAGACCGGATATACAGTATGATGTATTAGGTTTTGCAAAATCTAAACTAATGAATACCCGATTAACAGGTAATAATTCAGTTGCTAGTAAATTGGATAAAATAAACAATATAATAGATTATAATCAAGAAAGTTCTGAATTTGATACTGAATTTAAGAAATCAATACCTAATATAAATTCCAGAAAGAAAGTAACTTTTAACAATAATACTTTTATAAAGAATAATTTATCGGGACAGGAGTTATATGATAATGAAGAAGAAGAAATAAGAGAAAATAGTAATAATAATAGATTTTGGCAAGATCAGGATATATTAAAGACAAATTTAACAACAAGAAACAGTTGTTTAAAAAATAAGCAACCATTTGAGAATCAATTTCAATATTTAGATTCAAATTATAATAGAGTATTAGATCCTAGATTAATGGGCGAATCTTCACGACAAGACAATAGATCATATTTTAGATAATATAATAATTTATAAAATATAAATAAATTTCTATATAGAAGATATCTTAATTTTTTGTTATAATATTATTTATAAAAAAATAAATAATAATATTATATATATATTTTTTTTTTTGTAAATATAAATATATAAATAATGAGTTACTCTACACAAGGAGCTTCTAATAGACAAGTTTATGATTGTTGCAAATACGCTCAAGATTTAAAACAATCAGTCGATCCATTACAATATAATTTATATTTTGGAGCACAAGAAAATTGTTCTAAATGTATTGATAATAAAGCATGGTTTAGACAAGACAAACAAGTAGTTGATGTTGAATCTGAATTATGGAACATTACAAGACCTTTATCTGACTGCGATCAATATAAATACAATCCTAATTGCAAAACAAGTGATTCATGTATAAGCACTTTTGCTGAAGATGTTCCAAGAATTTTATCACCAAGTTTATGTCCTATTGTTTATAACAATATTCCAAAACAAACTTCACCAGGCTACACTGTTCCAAATCCTAATATTTGTGGTGATACTTGGAGAAAAGCAGCAGATATGAATACCTATAAAAATTATGAAAATAACGTCCAAAATATTTTAGGAAATTCTAAACAACCAGAAAATGTGTATATGTTTTTAAATAACTGTAATCAACAACCATTATACAATGGTTCTATGGAACAAGTTAAACCATTTTTTGCTGATATTTATAATTCAGCACCAATTATGATGAATACTTCCAGTGAGGAAATGAATGTAAATATGGCTGATGACACTCGTAATAGAATGAGAGGAAGAAATTAGAAAATAAATATATATCTAATTAAAATAAATATATATCTAATTAAAATAAATATATAGATAAAAAAATTAATAATATTTATTAATTTTTTTATTATTATAATAATATAATAATAATGAATTCAAATCAATATTTATCATATCAAAGTGATTGCTCTGATTGTGGAGAATTCTGTAGTCCTCCTGATATAAAAAAAAATGGTTGCACAAATTCTGGTTTTAATTTTGGAACATCTAGTAATTTAGTATATGATCCTTGTTTTATTAAAGATGATATAGAACAAAGCACTGCACCATTACGCTCTGTTTTAGATCCAAATAGAGTTAAAAGCTGTCAACAATGTTTATCTGTTTTTGGTCCAAGAGCCGGACACAATGGTTGGGGAAATAATATTCCAATTGAAAACCCTGGCTTAACTCCAGCACAACAGTTAGTTGATATTGATTCAATTATGTCAAATAGAAATGTAAAACAATCAAGATGTAAGAGAGGTAAAGTAAATGATATTGATGTTTTTAAATTTAAAACTTATGATTGTAAAGATTGCAATAGAGAATTAGATCCATTATCATCTGTATTAACCTTTCCAAAACAATTATATAGAGAAATGTCTATTAATAGATTTTATGATTTAAATTTAAATCCACAAAAGAATATTTATTATAATTGGTCTGTTAATTCTCAATTAGAAGCAACAGATAACTATGATAATCCCTATCCTTACTTTTTAACAATGGATGAATCATTACCTGTAAGTATCACTACTGATGAAATGAGAAAAGAGGCATTTTCTTCAGAAAGAATGGGAAAAGCATGTCCTTCAGGTGCGGGTGTTAATGTATACAATAGATACACTGATTCATTTATGAAATAAATAATTAATTTATATTTTATAAAGAATATAAATTAAAAAATATAGGTAATAAATATAGAAGAATAATGGATATTGGTCTAGGTTTAGGATTAGCGGGTAGTATTATGAATAAACCAATAAAAAAGGAAGTATATATAAATGATAGAATAGAAAATATACCACAATATTGTGAGAATATATATTCTAATACACAGATATTAAAAAATAGAGAAAAAGTTTATAAACAATTTAATAAAAACTTTTCTAATTCATTAAATAAAGATAGTAATATAATCAATGATAATTGGAGAATACAAAACGATGAAAGAATGAATAAAATTAATAAAGATAAAGTTAAATCTTATATTGATAAGGATTTAAAAAATTTAAAAAATTTAAAATCTACTAATAATAATATTATAGAGAAAATGAGTAATATGAATTATAATGATAATGACAGTGCTTTTACTAATGATGATGGATTGTCAAATTTTTACAAAGATAATGAAGATAATAATATAAATACAAAAGTATTAAATATAAGAGATAAATTTATGGATGATGTTATATCTGATTATGCAGCAAATTCTGATGATGATAAAAGTTATTGTAATGAATTCCAAAAACAATTTGAACCACTGGAATTTAAACATAAAGGATTACCAAACACTTTTAATAATATGAAAACTGTTAAATTATTTAATAATCAACCAATTTATGATGGTAAATTTAATCCTAATGATGATGGTAGATATGGCGTCACATCTGATATGAATCACGAAAATATGCAACCAAATTTTAAATCAAAAGATAAAGGTTATAATCCTATGATGAATAAACAATGGAGTGATATGTCTTCTCGTAAAGTTGAATTATATACTGGTAGCGATCAGAATCCACAATTTAAACATAAAGCTGAAGTAAAACCTCTATTTAATCCTGTAACCAATAAAGTAGATTCTGTAACAGGAACACCCGTTTTTACTGATTTTTATGAATCTAGATATATTCCTTCTGATAAAAGACAAGGTGAAAAACCTTTTCAACCTGTTAGGGTTTCACCTGGTTTAAATTTAGGTTATAATCAAACAGGAGCAACTGGTAGACAAGATTTATATCGTTCTCTTCCTAAAACTGTTGATGAACTTCGTCCTCTTACTAACCCTAAAGTTAGTTATAAAAATCAAATTATTCCAGGTCAAAAAGGTAATAATAGAGGTATAGTTGGAGAAACAGTTCAATATACACCTGATAGATTCTTTTATAATACAAAAGATAGTTTATTACCAACGAATGGTGATTTTGTTGCACCTGCTATTTACGGTAAATATTTAGCACCACAAACTAATAGAAGTATAGCAGAACAGACTACACATTTAAATCCAATTAGTAATAAACAAAATAATACACCAGAATATTTACAAGGATTATATAAAAAGCCGTTTAAAAAAAGTTTTATGGAGGATGGACCAAGAAATGTTACTTATGATACTAAAGGACAAAATATTAATAGAAATTATATAATTGATGAAACAAATCGTAATATGGCTAGTAGTGTTATTGGAACAGCAACAGGTAATAAATATGAAACATTTTTAACAAATTATGATAATGCTGTTCCTGAAGCAACAATTAGACAACAAACAGGTGAAATTAAAAATTTAAATAATACTAAAGGAAATTATACTGAAGTTCCATTAATTAATTTTATGAATATGATACCTGATATTACTAAAAGACAAATATTATTAGAAGATAATGGTAAGAAAAATTTAACTAATGTAAGTAATTCAATTAAAGGATATTTATTTAATTCTATAAATAGTATACCTGATGAAACTTTAAGATCTATATTAACTGAAAAAATTATTTTAACTAATACTACAGGGAATAAAACAAATGGTTATTTATTTAATAATGAAAATGGAGTTAATGATGCTAATATGAGAAACCTATCAGAAAATAATTTAATTTTAACTACTTTATCTAATAAACAACAGGCATATTTATTTAATAATCTTAATTCTATACCTGATCCTACATTAAGAGATATTGTTAATTCTTTATGGGGAAGTGGTGGTGCTAACTTTAAAGGTAATCATTCAAATGATTATTTATTTAATTATGAAAATAGTATTCCAGATACTACATTAAGAGAATTAACACAAGATATTATTAAATTAACAAATTTTACTGGACCTTCGGGACAAATAAAAGGTTATTTATATAATTATATTAACTCTGTTCCAGATACAACATTAAAAGAATTAACAGAAGATAAAATTATTTTAAATTCTATAAAACCAATACAATTAAAAGATTATTTGTTTAATTACATAGATTCAATACCTGATACAACGTTAAGAGAAATTGTTGAAAATACTCAATATATTAATAATCAAAAAGGTAATTTTACAAATAATTATATGTATAATTATGATAATAATATTCCTGATACAACTCTCAGAGAAATGATTGGGGATATTATTAAAATTGGTAATTTTAATGGTAATCATAGAACCGGGTATCTCATTAATTACATTAATTCAATACCAGATACTACTATGAGAGAAATTGCTGAAAATAATACAAATATTCTTAACATGAATCCAATAAAAGTTAAAGGATATTTATTAAATTATTTAAATTCTATACCAGATACAACAATTAAAGAATTTACAGAAGATGTTAGATATATTAATAATCAAAAAGGAAATCATACTCAACAATATCAATTTAATTTTAAAAATGCTATACCTGATTCTACACAAAGAGAAATAAATGAAGATACACAAAATATTCTAGGAACTAAAGGTAATTTTAATAGTGATATTATGTTTAATTATGAAGCTGGAATTCCTGATAGAACTAATAGAGATCAAACTACAACTACAAAAAATATTACAGGTACTAAGGGTAATTTTAATAGTGATATTATGTTTAATTATGAAGCTGGAATTCCTGATAGAACTAATAGAGACCAAACTACAACTACAAAGAATATTACAGGCACTAAAGGTAATTACGATGGTGATTATATGTTTAATTATGATTCAGGAATTCCTGATTTTACAAATAGAGACCAAACAACTATAACTAAAAATATATCAGGAACTAGAGGTAATGCAGATCAAAATAGATCTAGATTAGATTATAATAATGCTCTATTAAATGTAGAAAAAGAAGTAATAGCTCAAGGTAGAGCTCCTGTGCCAGTCAAAAATAATAAAGGACCAACAGCTGTATTTACTCAATATGTATTTTGTAATGATAATTCATCAGAAAAGCCGGTTTTTAGTGGTGTTAAACCTAATACCTCTGTTAAAAATGAATATTATTTTGGTTAAAATTAGTTTTTTTAATAAATTCAATAATAAGATTTGGTGTTATATCTTTTGTTAACAAAACACTATAATTTGAAAGAATAAACTCATTGATAAAATTATAGGCTTCTAAAATTTCACTACATGAATTTGAACCTGCTATTGTTATTGAACCACTTTCAAAAACAAATATAGATATTGTCTTTGTTTTTTTAGATAATAAATAATATTTTATATTAACACATGCATGAATAATCGGATCAAATGATGCATCAATATTATTATCTAATAATAATTGAAATAATTTACTCCTATTAATGTGAAATTGTATATTAAAGTTTGTATTTATCATTTGAATGTAGAAATTATTTACATTATTTATGTTTAATAATGTAGTATCTATCACAAACGGTTTCTCTATATATTCCATATTTCTATTTAATATAACTTTTGTTATCTTCAATTTTTCAAATAATAATTCTAAACTACTCCTGATATTATCTAAATGCTTACATCCTGTCATCTGTATTGAACCATTGATAAATAATTTAACATTTACTGTCTTTAAACCCTCCTTCTGTGATATCTTTGATGGATCTAAACCCATTAAAGTACATGTTCTAAATATTAATGATACTTGATTGTAAAAGTTTTTCTTTTCTTTCCTTTTTTTCTTTTTATCCGATTTAATTTTTTTTATATTTATCAAATTATTTACTACTCTATTTCCATATCTTTTACCAATCAATATGCTATCAAAATCATTAAAATATAATCCAATATTCTCTACATTGAAAAATACATTAACTTTCATTGTAACAGTTGTCGTAGATATTGCTAAATCTGGAGGAATACTTAATAAATCCTGTTTAGCATGATATATTCCATCTAACAAACTCGTCATAATCTTATTATTTATATTCTTATATACTTATATAATTATAATTATAATTTAAAAATCAATTTTTTATATAAATACATATTATAATTATATGGAATCAACAACATCTTTTTTACAAACTAATGAAAATTACAGTTTATCAGAAAATAAAAAAAATCAAAGTATAAAATATATTTTAAAAGATTATAAATTAGTTTCCGATAAATTAGATTTAATTATTCAAAAACTATCTAAAAATAATTTAATTAGTAATTCTTAATGACAAAATACAAATATTTATTAACCTTTGATATAGGTATTAAAAATCTTGCTTATTGTATTGTAAGATACAATATTTTAGATAAAAAAAACTTTGATATCATTTACTGGGGAATTCTTGATATTTCTTATAAAGGATTGATTTGTGATTTTAATATTGATATCTCTAAAAAAAATAAAATAGCTATTTGTTGCACTAACAATTCTTCTTTTTATTTACCTAATAGTGATAATCAAAATAAATATACCTCTTATTGTAAATTTCATGCTAATAAAATAAAAAATAACGATATTACTCTTTATAATCAATTGAAAAAAATCGCTAATAATGCTAAACTTAAAGATAACTTTAATCAACAAGTAGAAAGATTGTTAGTTGAACTTGATAAATTTTATAACCAATTTATTGATTCTATTTACGATGTTGATGATAAAATTGTTGGTAATCTTGATATATATATTGAAAATCAACCCGTTCTTAAAAATCCTATCATGAAAACAATCTCAATCGTTCTTTTTGCTTTCTTTAATATGAAAAAAATTAAATTCCCAAACAAAATTAAATCTGTAAAT
>Ga0169931_10008363_pt1 | contig 15117 bp, 10 predicted proteins | sample Kivu_15m_20L_FD_129675 | JGI IMG/M metagenome (GOLD analysis project Ga0169931, IMG submission 129675) | Freshwater microbial communities from Lake Kivu, Western Province, Rwanda to study Microbial Dark Matter (Phase II) - Kivu_15m_20L... | ecosystem: Environmental > Aquatic > Freshwater > Lake... | reverse complement strand
TTCACACGCTTGGCACATAAAAGTTTGTTGTCTTCTACGGCGCAACTTGGCTACGCCAAGATTGCGCTCGCCCAGCAATTCTCATTCATTTTTTTCAAAAATGAATGAGGCTGGGTTTATTATTGCTATGCTTTCAGAGTTGAGAATTTGTCATCTCGATACCCTGCCGTCGATTGTCGGTGTCTCTGCTGACGCACTGATGTCAGAGCCGGATGACACATGGCACCCGAGTGATTTAGCCGCTCGTCTGATCGGCGAATTTATAGTAAGCCAAACACTCGAGCAGTTAGCGAGGAGAGCCCGAGGGTCCCTACGACGCTCGCGTTGTGGACCGAGTGGCAATCGCGCATGGATGAGGCCTTAAGAGAGGCTAGTAGATGTGGAGCAACGACTGTAAGCTTGGCGGACAGCATGGTGCTAGAGGAGCCTGAGTGGGTTGAAGTAGTGCATGGGCACGGGCTCAAGATACATGTCTACCCAGTGTCCCCTGCGCGAGGTGAGCCGGAATTCCTGGAGTGGACCGCAGCATCGCAGCACGATAAATGGCAGGAACTTAGTACCCTCGGAGTTGATGCGGTCCTCTCCGATTTCGCGCGGGAATCGTTAGCGGTGCTGTAGGGTTCCCATGAGCCCGTCTCACTCACCCCAGGGAATCAGCTCTGGCTGCGCGGGGGTACACAGACGTGAGATACGTTCGCTGAGCATGGTGCAGCGTTTTTTAGTCTGAGCTCGCTTGGCAGCTATCGCGAGCGCGCGTTTTGAGCCGACGATGATCAGCAGTTTTTTGGCTCGCGTTACCCCTGTGTATACGAGTTGTCGTTCAAGCAAGGTGAAGTGGGAGTTGTCGAGCGCGAGAACGACACACGGCACCTCCATACCTTGCGAGCGGTGGACCGTTACGGTGTACGCGAGTGAGAGTTGGCCGACATCGCTCCGACCGTATTCGATCAGGCGACCGTCCCACAGTTCAACGGAGAGCGAGCGGGCCTCTGCATTAATCTGCATCACGGTACCCATATCGCCATTAAAGACACCGAGCGCATCGATCTTGTAGTTGTTAACCCGCTGGCACACTCGATCACCAACCCTAAACTCAATCTCTCCGATTTCAAGGATTTCATCCTCCGAATGCGAGGATCGCGGGTTGATTCGTTCCTGAATGCGTTTATTGAGCTCTAGAGTGCCAAGCGGTCCGCGGTTAGATGGGGTAAGAATTGCTATATCGGAGCCGACAAATCCGAACTTTTTGGGTATCTGATCAGCGATCAGGTTTTCAATCAACCGACCCGCCTCCTCTGCGTCATCGCGTTGAATAAAATAGGCGTCTGACTTAGTGACGCCATCGGGGGTGGGGATCGACGGCACATCGCCGATATTAATCATGTAGGCGACGGTGTTGATGGCGGATTCAGTCGCTCGTCGAAAGAGCTTTGAGAGCGCAACAACCCGCACCTCTCTGCTGCCGACGAGGTCGGCAAATACACGGCCCGGGCCAACTGAAGGGAGCTGATCCTTATCGCCGACCAATACGACTGTGCAGCGCTCCGAGATGGCAGCGAAGAGATCGCGCGCGAGCAGGAGATCCACCATCGAGGCTTCATCGATTATGATAGCCTCGAACGGTAGGGTGTTCTTAGCGTTAAAAACGAAGCCCCCTGAGTGTGGATCGTACTTCAGAAGTCGATGGATCGTGCTCGCCGCGCAGCCGCACACCTGTGACATACGCTGTGCTGCACGTCCCGTTGGCGCAGCAAGAGCAAATGACAGGCCTACACGTTCAAACAGAAGGGTGAGTGCTTTAATGATCGTCGTTTTTCCACAACCCGGGCCACCGGTAATAATTGAGAAGGGAAACTCCGCCGCCGATTCTACGGCGATGCGCTGCTCGGGAGATAGGTGCACCCCGAGGGCCCGTTCGGCCTCAGCTAATGAATCGATGATCGCTTCACGTGGGATCTTGGTGTGAGCCGAGGGAGCTGAACGCAGCGCTATAAAACGTGCCACGGCGTCTTCGGCGCGGTCAAAGTGTCGTAGGAAGATCCCGCCGTCAAAACTGACAAGGTCTCCCTCCTGCAGGAGGTCATCGATATGCTCGCCGAGATCTTCAGCGCTCTCTAGTCCGAGCAGGGTACGAGCTCGCTCCAAGAGCGACTGATGCGAGAGATAGCAGTGCCCATCATCGGAAGCGGCAGCAAGGGCAAAGGAGATTCCTGCTCGGAGTCGCTGCGGTGACGCTGGGAGTACGCCGAGGTTGAGAGCGATCGTGTCAGCCGTATGAAATCCGATACCTCGAATCTCCCGAGCAAGGATGTAGGGATCGCTCTGGATGATGTCAATCGTCTTGTGCTTGAAGCGTTCGTAGATCTTGGCTGAGAGGGTAGGGGAGATGCGGTGCTCCACAAGGAAGCGTAAGATCTGATCGAACTCCGATTGCTGTTTGAGCGCTTGGTGAAGAAGCTCTGCTTTTTTTCTTCCTACCCCTGGTATCTTTGCGACTTTCTCCGGATCTGTTTTGATCGCTTCGAGTGTGGTGGTTCCCAATTCCTTCACAAGCCTCTCAGCGGTCCTCTTGCCTATCCCTACGATCAGGCCGCTCGAGAGATAGCGTTCGATACCCTCGGGGCTCGAGGGGGGAGTTTCGGTGATGCTCTCGACGGTAATCTGTCGCCCGAACTTGGGATGAACGAGAAAATGTCCCTTAATCATGACGTGAGAGCCAACGGAGGCGTGTGGGGCGATACCGACTGCTGTTATGCGATCGGTTGAGTCGTCAAGCATGACCTGCATGACGCTGTACCCGTTATCCGGATTACGAAAGGTAATCCGATCAACGGTGCCGTGAACCGTTGCGTGATCCGATCCGTTGTCGTTCATCCTTGAATCTTCTTGACGCCATCCCACCACGCTGCAGGGGAGATCTGAGGAAGCGTTTCGAGCAGTCGTTTGCCGCTCTCTGTTCTCACCCGCTGCACCGCTGAATCAAACCATTCAGAGGCTCCTTGCGCGCCGAGCTCAACGTACTCGCATGCCCGAACTGCCATCTCAATTAAGTCAGCATCCTTGGCGATGATCCCCGCTTGTGTACTCCTCTCCTCTATCTGATGCCACAGGGAGAATATCTGGTCTCCGTCTGCTCCGAGTCGGGTAAGCTGATCGCGCACCGCCCTTGTTTCATCCGCAGTCACGTAGCGCGCAGCTACCTTGTGGAGGTCTCCGATGCGACATTCACCGATGTCGTGGAACACCAACATCGTCGCAACTTCATTGGGATCCTTGTAGCCCTCCAGCTTGGCGAGAACCCAGCCGATCTGAGCAGCTCTGAGGGAGTGGTCTGCAACGCTCTCAGGCTGGTCGATTCCCAGAAGTCGCCAGCCCTCACGCTTGACCCGCGAGAGCTGACCAAGCTCGAAAAAAAACGTAACGATCTCCTTTAATTGCATGTTGTAACGGTAGCAGAAGCGAGGCTCAAATACCAAGCTGAAATCAGAGTAGTAAGTGCCGATGTTATGGGTGCGGTGTTTCGGATTAGTTGCGGAGAGCCTGAGATTTCGCAGGAGGGGAGGCACAGCCGTTCTTTGCTACTACTCAGAGGGCGGGTTGCGGCCGCATGAACGACACGGCTAAGCCGGTCAACATACTCGATCTTCTTATGGCCCCAGAGCTTGATTCGATAGGTATTTTGGCGTAATAATCTCCGCCGCACTCTGTTTATGCGCTAGTAGCTCAGTTGGTAGAGCAGGAGACTCTTAATCTCTTGGTCGGGGGTTCGACTCCCTCCTGGCGCAGTTTTGTTTCTATTCTCACCTGGCTTCGCCAGGATTCGAATGACGACCAGGGAGGACCCTGGACCCCTGATTGGCGTCTTATTCCTGCTTGCAACCTGCTTCCGGTTTGTTTCTATTCGAACTTGGTTTCGCGGAGAGCCGATTGAAATAATGACCAGTGTCCGCTGGGGCACATGCACGTTCTGGCTTAGCGCCTCTGGTGGTCACTTGCAGATCCCGGATTTCTGCATTTGTCACCACGGGGTATGGTGCTGATGATGAGCCTCGCTGCTGTCCATAGCCCTCCTATCCTCGACCGTCGTGAATCGCCGGGTGGTGCTTTGCTCGCGGGGGATACTCATACCCATTCCGAGTATGAGAGGGAATCTCAGCTTATCGAGAACATCCTTCTTCAAACAGAGGATCTATCCTCGCTTTCACCTGAGCTGCTTCGCCGCGCGGTTGAGCTCGGGGTCTGGTACCACTTTAATCCGTTTCGAACTTCAGCCGTGCGCGTATTTGATCTTCCGACTCATTGCAGGGTTCTAGAGATCAGTTGTGGGGCAGGGGTAGTCACGCGCTATCTAGCAGAGCAAGGATGTCGGGTGACGGCGATTGAATCGAACGGCGAGCTGGCGCGGTGTGCTCGTTTGAGGTGCGCTGGTATGCACAACGTCGAGATCGTCGATAGCTATCTCGATCCTGTGATATCAGATGACAGATTTGACGTAGTCTTGTGTCTCGACCCGAACCTCGTCGAGAGTGAGTTTTATGGGCCTGGTATCGAACTCTTCGCAATGTGTCGTAGGCTGCTTAGGCCCACGGGAAGTTTTATCCTTGCGGTTGGTAATTCAATCGGCCAGATGGGGGATTCTCACGCGGAGCTCTCTCGTGATCACGTACGAGGAAGGGGGGCTCCACTGGGCTCTTTGCGCGAGTCCCTCTCAAGTGTGGGCTTCTCTCATTACGATACCTTCCTAGCGTTTCCACACCACGCTGCTCCTCAGCTACTTGTCGAGCCGATGCAGAGCCGTACGAAGAGGGTCGCTTGGCTGTCGCTGATTCACAAGGTCTTTAGAGGCTCACCCAGAGCTGTGGCCGAATTAGAAAGATGGTGGCGGATGATTCACGCCGAATATCTCGATTCTGCCCTAGCGCCAGGATGGATACTCGTCGCACACGCGCAGCATGTACATGAGCCATTATGGAGCGGGTGGGCGCTCTCTGAAGTGTTTCTCGCTGAGGGGATAGATGCACAGGTCGAAGCGGCTAAGCAGGGCGATCTTCGCACGGTGCGGCTCGTGGTATCTGATTCGGGGCTGCGTGAGGTGTGCTTAGAGCGCTGCGCGCCCGACGTTGTTTCTCGCGAAGATCTCCGCGATCGGATCGCCAGCCGTGATCGCTGTCTTGAGCAGGTTTCAGAGGAGCAGCGAAACCTCCGTAGTAAAGTAGCCCATAAACGACTCCTCTCACGAGCGAAGTTACGGGCTGAGCGGTGGAGTCGAAAACATCGAGAGGCAGAGCTTGATCTTGTGCTCAAGCATGCCCACTCTGTGGGGGCTTCGTGGCGTGAGGTGAGTGAGCAGAAGGCGCAGCTTGAAGAGAGATATGCACAGCTCCAGCAGCAGTACGAGGCGGCGGAGGAGCGGTTGCTTGATCTAGCGTCGGCCTCCCATCAAGCAGAGCTTGAGCTCAGCACCTTCAAGGGCTCGTGGCTCTGGCGAGCGTGTTCTTTTTGTAGGCGCTTGTGGGTAACGCCGTAGCGTATTTTACAAAGAGGCTACTAATTGGCCCTTAAACGAGAGCAATCGAGTGCTCAAACGTCAAAGTGAACGAAGAGAATAGTGAGATCAGCGAGGGGATATCATCTCAAGCTTGCTCCGCTCTTCACCCTCGCTGCGCTCCCGTTCTCTTGTTGAACGACTAAATCACAAATCTTACTGGGAGGTCCAGTCATGTAAATACCTGTAAGGCATGTAGTCAAAGCGCGAGCTGAAACGTTAGTGTAGGGGAGCGTAGAGACAAAAGTACGAGCCGTAACTGAAACAGGAAGTCCCGTGTAAGCCTCGTGACGGTACTCGAATGTGGATAAGCGCTAAGAGAGGACGAAACCAGCATCGATGGTGAAGCTACAGGTGTATGCAATCATCGAACATTACGGGGTAAAGGAAGTAGCGCGTACTGAAAGAAGGGTGAGGAGCGTCGTGAGATCTCTTCGGTGCTGAGGGTTGTTCCCTACGTGCTTACGGGGAAACCATAACCTGTGGGCATGCACGAAGAGAAGTCGGATTGGCTCATAGAGGCGAAGAAGTCGCTGCGAAAGTGGAGATGGAGCTGAGGAGCCATGCATACGTAAAGCGGAAGTGAGATGAGCAAAGATACAATGCTTGAAAGAGCCAGTGAAACTACTGCGGATATTCCCGAGATGTTCGCGAAGAACATAGCCGGATACCCACAGTGGGTCTTTGAACTGAGAGGGACGCTATACTGCAAAGCGAAACAGCACCTTAGACGACGCAGCCCACGAGGATACCGACGACCATCCGGTATCACGTGGTACCGGTACCTGGAGCAGCTCGGCTTCCGCCGACTCTCCCCCGGAGCTGCACCTGTGATAGCTCGGTAGCGAATGCGTATGGAGAGCCGGATGTGGGAAATCTGCTTGTCTGGTTCGACGAGGACTTGAGGGGAAGGCTCTTCGCCTTCCTCTCAGGTTACTCTACTGTAGTACTCCCTTCTTGTTTTTTGGCTCATCGTGGAATCGAGTGGGTGGCAGCGATGCTTTCCACGCTATGCCTTCAGCCCGCATGACACCTGTTTCGGGTACGTTCACGTGCACGTCGGCATAACACCGAGTCCTACCCACGCGACCTCTAGAAGCCCCTTTTTTTAGTTCGCGTGTGCTATGTTGTGAAGGAGAGGCGAGGCTAACAAAAAAGATTGACTACGGGTGTGTTTCTAGTATATTTCTATACTAACATGAAACACGAACATAGACCAGCCCATTTCGAGCCGTCCTTTAAAAGATATAATTATATTAATAGTTTGATGCGATTAGTTGATGAGAGCACAGAGCCTCAAGGGGCAGTGCCTGCCCTTGCCAGGACCTTTATTCGTTCTCACTCCGAAGGCCGCATAGAGACGCTCTTTTCATGTGTGCGCGAAGGGGCGCTTCTCCTCGCGGCGTTGTCGTATGGATTAGAGGTGCCGACCCGTCAGTTACGCGCGATACGCGTGAGGGATGTAAATACGGGTGCACAGGCTGTGGTAGTGGGCTCGAAGGTTTATCAGATACCGAGGGTAATACAGGATGATCTTAAGGAGTACCTTCATGAGAAGTTGTGCGGATACGAGGCCTCGGTCGGCAGCTCAAGACGTGATCAGCTGCTTTTTTCCGAAGCAGAGTGGCGTGCTTTCGAGGATCAATTCGTCTCTTTGTGGAGGGGCTTTCTCTCAAATGTAGGCGGTGTCGATGACGCTATGCAACTGAGCGCTCTTTGGACTGGTAGGGCGCTTCACGAAGAGAATGTTGACCATGAGAGCGAGCTCGTAAACCGAGCGCTCTGTTTAATGGCTCGATTCCACCGACGACGGGCTAAGAGGGCAGGGGTTGATCTCTCATCAGCTTTAGAACTCCTCGACAAGGGTCCGCGGATCGTACGAAGAGGTCGTTCGGGGATAATCAAAGCGTACTACGCGTGGAGGATGCAGCTTTCATGGACTGAGAGGGATCAGTTGATGGGGGAAAGGCGGAGGAGTAGGAGAGAGCGAGTAGTTCTCAAGGTTTAGGGGGGGGGGATTTTTTCAGGACGCCGAGCACACGCTCAGGAAAGTTAGTAAATATTCCATCGATACCCATATCTCGAACCGTCTCGATATCACTCGTTTCGTTAACTGTGTAGACGAAAACATTCAGTCCACGTGCCTGCAAGGAAGCGACCCGGTCGCTTGAGACGGTATCAAGGTGAAGGTGGACCGAGATGGGCTCGAAGAGCTTGATCAGGTCTGCAAGATGAAGGGGGTAACCGTACACGAGAAGCCCGCGTGGGATGTGCGGTAGCTCTCGTCTAAAAAGAGAGAGCTCATCCTGATCAAAAGAGGAGACCAAAAAATCGTTGATATGCCATCCATCGGCGAGCGCCTTCTTAAGTACCCTCGTTGCTGCGACTGCAGATCCAGAACCCTTGAGTTCGACCTGTGCCTTCGCTTTACCTTGGATCAGATCTAACACCTCTGAGAAAAGGGGGATCTTTTCACCCTTACCAACATCATGGCTACGAACTTTCTGTAGGGATTGTCTATCGATGAATCCGAAGCGCTTAGCGCACCGCGTGAGGGTGCGGTCATGAAATACGACCGCCTCATGCTCCACCGCGCGTACGTCAAACTCCATCCAGGGCGCCCCAAGCTCGAGCGCTTTTGCGAAGCTCCTGAGCGTGTTTTCAGGTTCGTGACCCGAGGCCCCACGATGGGCGAAACAGAGCAGGGGTTGGTCTGACGACGTGGTCATCCTGAAAGTATAGAGAGTATCGACAGTCCAGGAAAGATGGTGCCTTTCACCCTCGCTGCGTTCTCGTTCCCTTTGTATTCCCACCTTTCTGTTTGCATAACGCTGCCCAAGGGTTGGACCACACTACCCACTCGATTTCTTGAAGCGCCGTTTTTCTCTATCGGATTGCTAGCCTGCACGAGTTAGCGAGATCTGAACTTCGGAGTCTCCCACAGCTACTTTTTCAGTATGCCATTCCTCTGTACCTCCAGTGTAGCTGATCTCGGTTGCGAGCACCTGTTCTACGATGTAGCTCTGGTAGGCCTTGAATACGGCAACGTTTTGCTCTGAGCTCTGAAGTGCAAGGTGTATCGTGTCAGCGATGTGTAGATCGGCATTCTTGCGCGCCTGTTGCACTGCTCGAACGAGATCTCGAGCTAGACCCTCTTCGTAGAGATCTTGAGTCACATTGATATCAAGTACTACCAAGGCATCGTTGGCAGGCAAGGCTTCCCCAGCGACGTCCTCCTTGAGTTTTAGCTTCAAGGTGTATTCCTTGGGGCCAAGGGTATGTCCAGCGATCGCGACGGTTTGATCTGTATTGAGGCTCCATTCTCCACTTCGAGTCGCTGCAAGGACGTTCTTCATCGATTCTCCGAGCTTGGGTCCCAGCTCTCGCGGGTTTACTTGTAACTGAAAGGAGCCAAACTCCTCGAAGGTTGGTGTGAAGTTTACCTGTTTGACGTTTAACTCTTCGGCGATGATATCGGTATACGGTTTTAGTGCATCGAGGCCATCACCTGCTACCGTCAGAGAGCGCAGCGGCAGTCGTGTTCGTAGACTATTGGTTTCGCGTACCGAGAGCGCAGCCGAACAGATCTCACGCACCTTGTCCATTTCACGGACGAGGGTGGGATCGGATGGGAAGGTCGCTGCATCTGGCCAGTGAGTGAGGTGGACACTCTCTTCACCGGTAAGTCCTCGGTATACCTCCTCTAAAACGATCGGCAGTAGGGGTGCGCTCACCTTGCACAGAGTTACTAGTACCGAGTACAGGGTGTTGTAGGCGCTGGTTTTGTCGGCATCGTGTTCGCTCTTCCAGAAGCGCTCTCTGCTTCTTCGGATGTACCAGTTGTTGAGGGAGTCTAAAAACTCAACGATCGTATGACATGCGCCCGGAAGGTCGTAGTCATCGAGCTTGTTCTGTACCGATAGGATTAAGTCATGAGTCTTCGATAAGATGTAGCGATCAATCCCGACCTTCGAAGAGGTATCAAAGTTCGCCTGAATACCGTCTGAATTCGCGTACAGGGTGAAAAAGTAGTAGGCGTTCCAGATCGGATTCAATACCGTACGCACGATCTCGCCGATAGCTTTTCCCTCTCTGTCGATCATCAGATCTGCCCCACGCACGATCGAGGATGACATAAGAAACCAGCGCAGAGCATCGGCACCATAGGTGCTACACACCTCTTCAGGGCTCGGATAGTTTTTGAGCCTCTTGCTGAGCTTTTGTCCGTTCTCATCGAGAACGACGCCGTGGCACAGGCAGTTTTTGAAAGGTGGTCGATCGAAGAGCGCCGTTCCAAGCACCATCAGTGTGTAGAACCAGCCCCGGGTTTGGGCCACGTATTCAACGATGAAATCCGCAGGGAAATGGCTCTCAAACCACTCGCGGTTCTCGAACGGATAGTGCACCTGCGCAAAGGGCATGGAGCCCGATTCAAACCAACAGTCGAGCACCTCTTCAACGCGACGCATGGTGCTTTTTCCGGTTGGATCGTCGGGGTTAGGTCTCGTAAGCTGGTCTATGTATGGACGATGGAGGTTTGATGGACGCACGCCGAAATCGCGCTCGAGCTCATCAAGGCTGCCGTACACATCGATGCGAGGATAGCGCGGATCATCGCTCTTCCAGAGCGGGATAGGTGCACCCCAGAAGCGGTTGCGGCTTATTGACCAGTCCCGCGCATTCTCCAGCCAGCGACCGAACTGACCATCCTTGATGTGGTCCGGTATCCAACGGATCTGTTGGTTGAGTTCGACCATGCGATCCTTAAAGGCCGAGACCTTGACGTACCAGGAGCTCAGCGCTTTATAGATGATCGGTGTGTCGGTGCGCCAGCAGTGAGGATAGTTGTGGAGGTAGGTTTCGTGACGCAGTACAACCCCTCGCGCTTTGAGGTCTTTAATGATGTTCTTGTTAGCGTCGAGAACCTGTTGTCCGACGTAGTCAGCTACCTCAGCCGTGAACTTTCCACTATCGTCAACTGGACACAGTGTTGGGATGTTGTTTGCCGAGCAGACCACCTGGTCATCTTCGCCGAATCCAGGCGCCATGTGAACTATGCCAGTACCATCGTCGGTGGACACGAAGTCTCCCGCAACGACCCTAAAAGCGTTAGGTGTGCTGGCAAAATACGGGAAGAGGGGTTGATAGGTCTTACCTACGAGGTCAGCACCCTTGAGGGTCCCGACAAGGCGGTGCCCTGTAAGCTCCTTCTCGTAACGTTGGATGGCAGCGGAGGCGAGCACGTACCGCACGTCGTTAAGCTCGATGATGGAGTATTCGATCTCTGAGCCAACTGCAGCGGCTAAATTCGATGGGAGGGTCCACGGAGTGGTCGTCCAGATGAGGAACTTAAGATCCTTGCCATCGCTCCTCTCGGTTGCAGAGAGCGCTACCGTGAGCGCAGGATCTTGGCGCTCACGGTAAGAGTTGTCCATGCGCGTTTCAAAATTTGAAAGTGGAGTTTCGCACGCCCATGAGTAGGGCATGACACGGAACCCTTCGTATACCAACCCTTTCTGCCACAAGGTCTTAAACGCCCACATCACGGACTCCATGTAGGAGATGTCCATGGTTTTGTAGTCGTTGGAGAAGTCTACCCACCGTGCTTGTCGAGTGACATACCGTTCCCACTCCTTGGTGTAACGCAGCACGGAGGTTTGGCAGTATTGATTGAAGTTGTCGATGCCATACTGAGTGATCTGTTGGCGCCCGGAGATCTTGAGGCCCTTTTCAGCATCGAGCTCGGCTGGAAGGCCGTGACAGTCCCATCCGAAGCGGCGATCGACGTGTTTGCCGCGCATGGTTTGGTAGCGCGGAACTATATCTTTAATGAAACCAGTAAGGAGGTGGCCGTAGTGTGGTAGACCGTTTGCGAAGGGCGGTCCGTCATAGAAAACGTATTCGTTAGTACCGCGCTCGCCGGTAGGATTCATCTCAACGCTTCGCTTAAAGGTGTTCCTCTCCTGCCAAAGAGTGAGGATCTTCTCTTCTATCTGAGGATACTTCGGTTGTGGTGTGACGTCGGGATATCGCTCCCTTTTTTCGGCGACTGCGGACATGTGGACTCCACGATTAATGGTATCGACCAACCCACTACCTCGTGTTGGAGTGGGCGATTACGACCCAGATAAGGCCTTAATTCAGGCGGATCGTGACGGTATCATGGTGAGCCGGGAGGTGTCGAGGATCACCCCTTGAGCGCCGATTTAATCGCTTGGAGATCTGCTTTAATCACTTTGCCGCCGACGATTACCTTGGGTAATTCGGGCGACCCGGTGGCGGTCTTCGCTGCTTCAAACAGCGGCAGGGCAGATGGATCTTCCGCTGAGTCCTGTTCGATGAAGGTTATACCTGCCCCTGAAAGCTGAGCCTTGAGAGCGTCACAGGACTTGCAGCTTCCGCTTGATAGTATTACCGGCACACGTTCAGGTAGGTCGATCTTATGCTGCTCGAAAAACTTACGCGCCGATGCCTCGTTTGAAAAGAGCGGGACGGCAGTGGATTCAGGCATGAACTTCATGATCCCGATGGCTAGGATGAGGGTAATCACGGGTACAACCGCCCCGTAATTTTCACTGATCCAATTAAGTCGGTTAGTTAATTTAGAAAAAAACGTTTTTTTATGAGGCATATCAAGTACCTAGCCAGCGTTAGGCCGCCGATTCATAGTCATGGTGAGGGGTCTAATACGAAGCGGATGCCCTACCTTCCCACATGCTGGGGTCGGCGGATCCGTGAGGCTCCTCAAGGTTTCGGAGCTAAGTCGTTTAGCTAACTAATCAGCCAGCGGAGTATCATCGCTACGTAACCATCAAGAGCCAGACTGAGGGACTCCTTCTACACTTGATGTACAGTGGTAGCGGACCAGAACAAATTGAGGGCCTCCGAGCCCACGTCGTATCTCATGGCTCCGGTAGTGGTTGCGCTTACCATCAGGGTGCACAAAGGGGCGGACCTCACAGGTGGACTCGGGGCTGGAGAGCAGTTCGCGGTGCTCCAGGGGAGCAATTACCCATAGGGGGGTCGGGTTCTTAGCTTGCAGATAAACATCCTCGATGCGCGATTCGGTTCTTACGATGTCGCGGATACTATGGAGGTAAAATTTGAAACGCCACACCTGGTTGCCAGTACCTGAGAGGAATTGCTCTATGTTAAACAGGACTACCTGTGTTGGTATCCGGCTTTGCATGGTTTGGATCTCTGAGACGATCTTCTCGATATCGAGCTTTGCGCCTGATGAGGAGATTGAGCGACAGGTCGAGTAAAGCTGAGAACCAATCACGAAGTACATCGGACCGAGCACTGTAAGACTAAGCGCTGTGATAGCTACCATGCGCTGTATTGAGCTTTTCTGAGCTAATGTAAGGGTGGTCTGAGTAGCCCACGCTAGGCCCATACCAGACATAATTGCCAGAGGAGGGAAGACTGGGGCGATGTAATGGGGCACTCGAGAGCTGAATGAGGAATACAGTACAAGCGGAATGGTGATCCAGATCAACAGAAAGCTCCATGCGGCCCGTGAGCTGCTTCTTACAAGCTGTGTTACAGCTGTAACCGCTCCCAACAACATGACCGCCAGCGGAAAGGTAGGACGCCGAACGAATATGCTGGAGAGATAGAAGTCCCAGCGTTGTTGATTGTGATATCCCTCTCCAAGTAGCCGATTGTAGATCTCGCCCTGAAAAACTGAACCCCATGCAGATGGATCTCGCATGAGTAGAGGCAGGTAATACAATCCAGGTATTGCAACGGTAATGAGTGCACCTGCGCACAAAACGTAGGAATGCTCGACAAGAAAGCGCAGGATAGTACCACCTAAGAGAAGCGCTAATGCGAGGGCGATGAGAAACGCAGGAAGACCCCCAGCGAGGCTCTTGGTTGAGATAGCCAATCCTATCAGAACAGCCAAGACAAAGATGGTTTTGTGGATACCAGCAGCGTGAGGAGCGCGTGCTTGGCCTATAAGACGCCAACCCCAGCTCATCGAAGCCGTGATAAGCAGGAGTAAGACCGCCTCCTGTGTGCCTTGATTGTTGCGACTCTCTACCAAAAAGTCAGAGCTCCCAAGGAGTAGGAGGCCTGTTAGGATCGCAGCAAGGTGTGACCCGAACATCCTGAATGACAGAGCCATCGTGACCCCTATCGTCCCCACGGTTGCAAGACCATCAAGGATACGAAACTGCATATTCCCCTCTCCGAAGAGGGCAACAACCAGGCGCGTGAGCCACATCTTAAAGGGCGGCTTGTTGTAGTAGGGAGCCCCATCAAGGGTCAGTCGGAGCCACGATCCTGAGTCGATACCCTCCTGGATGACTCGAGCGTGAGTAACCTCATCGCTGTATCGCATCGACTCCACGCCGATGTAATGGATGCAGAGAACGTACGCTACGCTCGTTACCAGAGCGTAGCCAAGTGTGAGTGCTAGAGATCGCGGTTGATTGAGTGTTTGCACGTGAGACTGCCGTCCGTATAGGCGACAATGATGGCTGCAACGTAGGGTCAGGTCAACCAGCCAGTTGGCCTCTTTCTACAGGCCTCACAGATTTTATGGCATCGCAACAAGTACCAGGGAGGTAGAAACGCCAAAACGAGGAAAAATACGATCGCCTGCGGGAGCAGTTGATTGGTAGTTGGCGGTAGTCTTCCAACTAACTGAGGCTGGGTTTATAAACCCAGCCTCATTCATTTTTGAAAAAAATGAATGAGAATTGCTGGGCGAGCGCAATAGCCTTTGGTTTCTTGTAGACGAAATCGAGACGGCGCAGGAGATGCCGCAATCCGCTGAAGGCTATACGTGACATTGTATGTTACCTTAAATGTGCTCCCTGATTAAGGAAACTGTCTGGTAGAGTGTTTCCTCCAGGTGTCGAGCAAGCTTTCGTTGTTGAACTTTGCTTAATCGACATTCGCTCCCTTGGTAGTCGTTAAGACTACCCAAGTCCTCTTGAGCCGCCTGTTTGATATTTTTTTAAGGTAGTTAGTGACGGTGTTGCGACTCAAAAAGAGGTGATCGCGATGCTCTCTGATGACTTACCTGCATCGAGCAACAATATGCACTTAATCCTGTCTCAAGAAGCGCGCATAGCGCTTAAAGCCGGTGCTATTGCTCCAGTGCTTTTAAGTTCCTGCTAAGTTAAAAACCTACTCAGCCATCACTGGCTCTGCTTGTATTGGTAATTGGGCGTTTATCAGCAACTAGATAGTCTCTTTCTGTGGCTCGAGTTTTTTGTCTTCTACGGCGCAACTTGGCGGTGTTCCTTTTCCTGGGGGCCAAGATTGCGCTCTCCCTGCTACTGCGAGTGATTTTTTTCAAAAATCACTCGCGCAGGGTTTATTAGTGCGACGCTTCACCTTAGAGATGCGAAGGTATTGCTGTGAGCTACAGGTGCGGCATTGAAAGAGTTGATAGCCGTAGATTCGTTGTGCTGGTTGGTCAGGTTCGCCGAGGAGTGATAAACCCAGCCTCATTCATTTTTGAAAAAAATGAATGAGAATTGCTGGGCGAGCGCAATCTTGGCGTAGCCAAGTTGCGCCGTAGAAGACAACAAACTTTTATGTGCCAAGCGTGTGAA
>Ga0169931_10008362_pt1 | contig 15118 bp, 13 predicted proteins | sample Kivu_15m_20L_FD_129675 | JGI IMG/M metagenome (GOLD analysis project Ga0169931, IMG submission 129675) | Freshwater microbial communities from Lake Kivu, Western Province, Rwanda to study Microbial Dark Matter (Phase II) - Kivu_15m_20L... | ecosystem: Environmental > Aquatic > Freshwater > Lake... | reverse complement strand
GCCTTGTGCCAGTGGAGCCATGACTGAGTAGCTACAGGAAAGCAGCACGCTCCCCATTTTCTTCCTTCCCGGCCGAAGGCCGGTCCATGGCCGTGGGATAGGCATCCTGCCTGTCGTTCTTCGCAATCACAGGCTGGAAGCCTATGGTACGTTAAGAAGGCCAAGCAAAGGGGTCAGCAGCACTCCTGTTTCTTTCGTCTCCTCGTTTCACACTGAACCAAAACCACCCACGCCCTTCGAGGACTCACGGACGTGCCACCCTGAAATCGTCATCATCTTTGCCTTCGTGTCTGCCACTCTCGACGACTCTTTTCGCAGAAACAGCTTGGTCGCTTAAACTCCCTCCGACCAGGAGCAGCATCAGTGCGAGACCGCTGCTGATGGCACATGCGGCGACCATCGTGAACACCGAGTATCGCTCGATCAACCATCCCCCCAGGACTCCGCCAATGATCACCGTTAAACCCAGAAACGTCGCATCCACGACCGTCATCCCCAACGTTTGCACTTCCTCGTCGACTACCGAAAAAACATAACTCCGCAACGACGATAGAAGCAGCCCAAATGCAATCCCCTCCAGGCATGCCGTCAGCATCACGATCGAAGAGGTTTGAAAATAAATAATCAGCCCATAACGGACCATGTACAACGTACCGGCAATCGCCATCAGTCGCTTGGCAGGCAGACGCGGGAGCAGCCAGACCGAAAGGAACATCGCAGGCATTTCACACATCACGCCGAAAAAGAAAGTCCACCCCAGTTCCGCGACGCCCCCTCCCGCCGCCTTGATCAGCAAACCCTGGTAGTTAAACGTTGTCTGCACTCCTAGATACATCAGAAAAACAACGGCCAGGATGAAGCAGTAAGACGGGTTGCCGAACAACTGCACAAGCGAACGCCGCATCGTCAGCGACTCGCCTTCGGATCGTGCGGACGATTCAGTATTCATCGCGTCGGGGATCGTCGCCGCCACGGCGGCGAGCAGCAGCGCGGCCACCATCGCGACAACGAACAGCATCGTCCAGGCGATATACAGGATCAGGTAGGCAGTCAGCAGCGCGACGGTCGCCCATCCGAGCGAACCGAAGCTGCGGATTCGCCCAAATGCGCTGGGCTGAACATGCTGGCTGAGATACTTGAGCGTCCATGAATCGAGCATCGGACCGATCGGCTGCTGGAGGAAACCCAAGAGGGCCATCGTCGTCCGGATACCGATCGATTCCGTTTGAAATGGCATCGCAGCGACAACCGCGGCAAACAACAGGGCCGCGCCCACGACAAGCGCGCGGAGGCTGCGAAGTTTGTCGGCGATGAAACCAAATGCATACTGTCCCAGTAACGCCGCGCTGACATAGATCGACATCATCCAGCCGATTTCCGATTCAGCGATATTTCGTTCGCCCTGAAAATAGACCGCCCAGTATCCAAGAATCGCCGATGACATCGCCCAGTAACAATAATGGGCCGCGCGAAATTTTCGAAAGACCTGGCTTTGTGGCATCATGGCAAAAAATCAATCTCGCGCCGTCGGATCAAATTGGCTGCGCAGCACATCGATCGCGTACTCGATGAAATCCTCGGTGATTTCTCGTTCGTTCAGAATCGAGTAACTGTAACCCTTCTCGCGAACATACTGGTTGCAGCTCCGCAGCGCCCGGCGAATATCTTCATAGCCAATCCCCATCGAATCGGGATGGATCGGCACGCCCACGCGGTGCAGAATCGATTGGATCGCGGCGACATCGTTATTCTGCAGCAGGCTCATCAGCAGGATCCCCAAGTTCACAACCTTGCCATGCAGATAATGCTTGCGAGTCTGCGCCTCGAGGCAGTAATAGAAAAAATGCTCCGACCCTTCCTCATACTGACAATGCCCGACGCGATAGTTTTCCACGGCGACAAATCGAAAGCCTTCCATGAGTATCCGGATCCCTTTTTCGGTCACATCATGGATCTCCTGCAGTTGGTTTTTGACCTCCTGAAGAATCGCTTCGGTTTGCCGGTAGAGTGGCTCGTCCATCTGGCTGTGGCCACGAGCAACTGCTAGTTTCCAGTCATAGAGCGCGGTGTGGCAGCTGAGCAGATCACAGACGCCCGAGCGGTTCATGACCGCGGGTGCGGACTGGAGGATTGCAAAGTCGCAGTAGATTTTTTCCGGAATCATCTGGCCGACATATTGCACTTTTCCATCGATCCGCAGGGCGATCGGATAAGAGAACATCGCATCGACGGAAATCGCCGTTGGCACTTGATAGACCGGCTTCGCTGCTTTCCAAGCATGATACTTGGCGATATCCATCGCCATCCCGCCACCCAGCCCGATCGCCAGATCAAAGGGTTGCAGAGCCGCATGTTCCGCTTCGAGAATGCTGGATTCCATCGTCTGCGTCATCACGACTTGAGGCTCCAGCGGGGCGAACCGCGTTCCGTACTTTTCCCACAGCTGTGAATCGGTCACGAGCAGGACTCGCTGGCGTGCGGCGGTGGCCACGAGTTCCATCGAGCAATCGTGTCCATAAATCACGTTGTAATCGATCACCCGCGGCTGGTTCATATCGCTTTGCTCAGAGAGAGTCGGGACCAAGGGAACTCGGATCGAGAGCACAAAAGGAATATAACCTTTTTCACGCTTCAGCAATCAGCCGCAGCGAAGGGCAAAGGCAAGGGCCACGGAGCGAGGGACTCCACCACGCCGTTCGAAGCCCCAGGCAACGCACCACTCGATCCCTCGCCGTGGGATAGGCATCCTGCCTGTCAGCGCGCGCAATCACAGGCTGGAAGCCTATGCCACGTTAAGAAGTCCGCAACGACTCAGGGGGCGTGTTCGTCCACTGGAGACGAGCTCGAGCGAAACGGGGTTCCGCCTGAGCGTGCAACTGGCCTCGACTTGTTTCTCCAAATTGGGTACTTCACCACCACAAATTCGCTCAATCAAAAAGGTCTCGATCGATGCACCAACATCGCTTCATCGCTTTGGCTTTGCTGATTCTGTCGTCAATCGGCTGCCAGGGAATTCCCACGAACTTTCGGTCTGAGAAACCAGCTGTTCTGCGCGGAGATAATCCCGCGATCCGCGAAAAATTGCTCGCTCAAATCCCCCCCGGTACTCCCCAAGCAGAAGCGGAACGCCGGATTCTTGAACTCGGATTCGAAGTAACTCCCCAGATCGAGCGCGGCTCCGAATCCGACGATCAGATCCTTTGCAGGTACTCGGGCAGCAGCGGGCTGATGCGCGAAGCAATTTGGCTCGTGCAGATCGATTGCCCGGAAGGAAAGGTCGCCGATATCATCGTCGAAAAGATTGTCTTCTAGAAATTCACGTTGCGTACACTCGTCCGCCACGTGGCTCACCGAGCGACTCATCCTGGAGCTGGTGGTCCGTCTCTGCAAGAGTCTATTTCAGACCCCGATATCCTCGTTCCAGAGCGCAGGGTGGGTGTCGATGAACTGCTTCATCAGCTGCACACACTGGGGATCATCGACAATCACCAGCTGCACTCCTCGCTGGCGAAGATAATTCTCCGGCCCCTGAAATGTTCGATTCTCCCCGATCACAATCCGGGGGATTCCATAGAGGAGGGCGGTCCCGGAACACATGTCGCATGGGGAAAGGGTCGAATACAAAACCGCGCGCCGATAATCGTTGCCCGACAGCCGCCCGGCATTTTCAATCGCGTCCATCTCTGCGTGCAGGATCGCGCTCCCCTGCTGCACGCGGCGATTATGCCCTCGGCCAACAATCTGGCCGTCCATCACCAGCACCGAACCGATCGGAATTCCACCCTCCTCGAGCCCCCGCCTCGCCTCGTCGATCGCCGCGCGAAGAAACAACTCGTCGTTCGCTCCGTTCATCTTTTTCACTTTCGTCCTCGATGCTGTTACCCGCGACCGGTTACGCTCACTGCGATCCGAAAAAGGGGTCTGACCCTCGACGGCACTTGTGCCTTTAAAGGGTCAGACCCCTTTTTCGGATCGCTCCTTTTTCGGATCGCTCCTTTTCGGATCGGCTCTGGGAGTGTGCTATCTTAACGCGACTGGCAGCAGGCGGGGATTGGCAAATCGCGTCGCTGGGCAGTCGATGGCGAGCATGATCTGCTGCCCAGAAGCGGCAGGGGAGGTGAACCTTGAAGGCTGCGGCAGAGTCTTTTTTATTGGCCAGGGTTGTGGCTGCTGCTCATGCCGTAGGTGGTGCGCGAAAGACAAAGACGATGAACCGAAAGAAATTAATCGAGCTGGGAATCCCTCCCGACAGCGTTCCGATCGCGATTTCCTGCGTCCAGTTGGCGGCGAGCGAAAAAGAGGAGGCGGGGAAACCCAAGCAAGTCCTTCCCCAAATCGTCAGTGCGCCAGAGTCATTCCTGGACCACGGGATCTGGTCTCCGCTGGCGCGGTCGATCCTGAGCGAACGGGAAAACCTTCGGCAAATCCGCGAGCCGATCGGCTATCGCAGCTGGGGGCACGACCTGGACGAAGGTGCGCACCAGCAGATGCGAGCGGCGTGTCGTCTTCCGGTCTCTGCAGCCGCCGCTCTGATGCCCGATGCCCACATCGGTTATGGGCTGCCAATCGGTGGCGTACTGGCGTGTGAAAACGCCGTCGTCCCCTACGGAGTCGGTGTCGATATCGCTTGCCGCATGAAGCTGACGATCACCGATTTGCCAGTCGATCCGCTGGTGCGAAACGATCCGAAGGAATGCCTCCCGCTTGATCGAGCGATCGAGAAAGGAACGATCTTTGGTGCGGGAGGGGCATGGAAAAATCCTCCCGAGCATGACGTGATGGACGAAGACTGGAGCGTCTGCAGCGTGACGCGGCAAATGCGCGATCGGGCATGGAAGCAGCTCGGGACCAGCGGCAGCGGAAATCACTTTGTCGAATGGGGAATCCTCACGCTCCCGGAGCCTCTTGAAGGGGTCTCGCCCGGATCCTATGTCGCGCTCCTCTCCCACAGTGGCAGCCGTGGCACCGGTGCGCAGATATGCCAGCGCTATACCCAGATCGCGCGACAGCGAGCTCCGCATGCGATTCGCGACGACCCCCAGCTGTGCCATCTGGCATGGCTCGAGATGTCGACCGCCGAAGGAGAGGAATACTGGGCGGCGATGAACCTGATGGGGTGCTATGCCCATGCAAACCATGAAGTCATCCACCGCAACGTCACGCGTCTGGCAGGCGCTCAGTCGTTGGGAACGATCGAGAACCACCATAATTTTGCTTGGCTCGAGGAACATGGCGGGCGACAGCTCTATGTCCATCGCAAGGGAGCAACCCCCGCAGGTCCGGGAGTCCTCGGGATCATCCCCGGCACCATGGCCGATCCCTGTTTCGTGGTCCGTGGCAAGGGGAACGCCGAAAGTTTGAATTCGGCTGCCCACGGTGCAGGCCGCGCGATGTCGCGGACAGCCGCGAAGAAACAATTTCGCTGGGGTCCCTGGCGCGATTACCTCAAACATCGCGGCGTCCGACTTCTGGCCGCCGGTCTGGACGAGGTCCCGGGAGTCTACAAAGATATCCATGAAGTCATGGCGGCGCAGCACGACCTCGTGGAAATCGTCGGCCAGTTCCTGCCGCGCATCGTGATGATGTGCGGTGACGACAGCCGCGCCGAAGATTGAACCTGGGTTTTTTTCCGATTCGCGCACTGGGGATGATCCGTTCGATGTTCCAGTCTCTTCCACGGTGGCCGCTTGCCTTGAGGTTTCTCGTCCTGGGGTCCCTACCCCTGCTCTGCGGGAGCCTCGCAGCCCAGCCCGCTACGCTCATAGCCCATCCCGCTCCGCTCGTAGCCACACCCTCCATTCCCCGTTCGGTCGCCTTTCGGTCAGGGTATACGCGGACGGCAACCGAAGCGGAGATTGCTGAGATTCTCGGCGCGATCGCAGCGGCCAGCCCGCACTGGGTGTGCTCGTCGATCGGCCAGTCCCACGAGGGTCGTCCGATTCAGGTTCTCGAATCTGGCGGGCGGCCATCGACCACAGCAGCAGTCAAGCCTTTGACGATTGTGATTCTTGGCGGGATTCATGCTGGCGAATGCGATGGGAAAGAAGCGCTGCTCGATCTTGTCGGCGAAATCGCGATGGGAAAACATCCGCAGTGGATCGATGGAATGCGACTGGTCTGCATCCCCAGCCTGAACCCGGACGGCAACAGCCGCCGCGCGATCGACCATCGCCCGGGCCAGCTTGGACCAGCCGAGGGGATGGGGACGCGAGCCAATTCCCGGGGTCTGGACCTCAATCGCGACTTTATCAAGCTGGAAACTGCGGAGATTCGGGCGCTCGTCCAGACCCTGCACCAAATTGATGCGGACCTGCTGATCGATCTGCATACGACCAATGGATCCCAGCATCGTTACGAGCTGACATATGACCCACCCCATCACCCGGCAACGCCACTGGGGATACGCTCATTCCTTCGCGACGCGCTCCTACCGGAGGTCACGCAGAGGGTCGGTCAGCAGCATGGTTTGTCGCTGTTTTATTACGGCAATTTCGACCGCGGGCTGACGCGCTGGAGCACGTATGGGTACGAGGCGCGGTATGGGATCAATTATATGGGGCTGCGTGGCCGGATGGGGATTTTGAGCGAGTCCTACTCGTATGCGCCTTATGAAACGCGGGTCGTCGCCTCGCACGCTTTCCTCACAGCGATCCTCGATTATCTCGCTCCACGCGCGGCCGAAGTGAAGGAGCTGCTTGCGGCGGGTTTCGCTGCGGCGGCAGAGCGCGACGAATCCACAGCAGTACCACTGACCGCGAGGCTGGAACCCTTCCCGGAGCGGGTGCCGGTCAAGGGTTATGCGGCTGATGGCCAGCCCCAAGATCACCTCGTTCAGTTCTATGGCGATTTCCAGGGCGCGCTCTCGGTCGCTCCTCCGGAGGGATACTTTATCGATGCTGCGGACAAAAACATCCTCCAGCTGCTCGCTGCACACGGGATCGCGAGCGAACCGATTGTGGCCAGCGGCCGGTGGAGCAGCGAGGGGTATGAGGTGACGCGATGTGAAATTGCCGACCAATCCTTTCAGGGGCATCACATGGTCCGTCTCGAGGGAAACTGGCGCGCGATCGAGCTCGAGGAGGGACGGAGCGGACACTGGGTGGCAACAGGCGGAGCGCTCACGCCTCTGATCGCAACGATTCTCGAACCGGAATCCCCCGACTCGGTCGCCACCTGGAATGTCGTGCCCGCCGATCGGCTTCGCGCAGGGACAATTTATCCGATTGTTCGCGTTCGTTCCCGCTGAGAGCCGATCCGAAAAGGGGTCTCCGAAAAGGGGTCTGACCCTCTCCGGCACGGCAATAAAATCGACTTGCCACCAAAGGGTCAGACCCCTTTTCGGATGGGGTCTGAGCGTTGATCCGCTGCGGCCATGCGATGGGGATTAAATCGCATAATCGGGGACAAAAACTCGCGCCTGCTTTGGATAGACAAAGACCTGCTCGTCGACCATTAGCCGCAGTTCATGATAGCGCTCCAGCGACAAATCGACTTGGATTCGTTGCCCGCTTTCGGTCTTCAGATGGACACGAGCCACGGCCCCGGCAGCATTCATCCGTTCGACGCGGGCTCGAAAACTGCTTGCCACCGTCTCATCGCGACGAATCTCCAGTTCATGAGGACGAAAATAAATTGCCGCCTCCCGCTCGTTCGCATCGGCATATTGCGGGTATTCGATGCTGAGCGCCCCCAGTGACGCTCTCCCGTCCTTGATGCGGCCATGGAAGATGTTGACCTGCCCAAGAAACTCCATCACAAAGGGAGTGGCAGGATGATGAAAGACCTCTTCAGGGGTACCGACCTGTTCGATCTTTGCTTGATTCATCACCACGACGCGGTCGGCAACCTCCAGCGCCTCCTCTTGATCGTGGGTGACCAAGATGCTGGTCAGATGGATTTCCTCAAGCAATCGACGGAGCCACTCGCGAAGATTCTTTCGTACCTGCGCATCGAGCGCGCCGAAAGGCTCGTCGAGCAAAAGCACTTGCGGTTCAATCGCGATCGCTCTGGCGAGGGCCACTCGCTGTCGCTGGCCTCCAGAGAGCTGCGATGGGTAGCGATTCCCGAGCCCCTCCAACTGAATGAGGTGGAGCAATTTCTCGACTCGATCATCGATCACCTTCCGCGCGGGCCGGACTTTACGTGGCCGAACGCGAAGACCAAAAGCGATATTGTCAAATACGGACATGTGTCGAAAAAGAGCATAGTGCTGGAAGACGAAACCGACACCCCGCTTTCCAACGGGCAGCCCCTCGACATCGGCACTGTGGAAACGAATGCTGCTTTCGGGATGAGGGTCTGCGGTTTCAAGCCCAGCGATGATTCGCAGGAGCGTCGTCTTCCCCGAGCCGGAGGGCCCCAGGAGTGCGACGAGCTCCCCATCCTGCACCGTCAAACTGACATCATCGAGCGCAACGTAGCTGCCAAATGTTTTATACAAATGCTGGATTTCAATGCTCATTGCTTTTCTTGAATAAGCGGGACTCGACAAAGCTTTTTAAGATCAGCGTCACGATCGCCAAGCATGCCAGGAGCGAGGCGACAGGGTGGGTTCACTCCAGCAAAGACCGATTCAGGATCGGCGTACAATTCCGGTGGATTGACCCCGAGCAACTGCGTGAAGACCCCCGGAGCGATCGCGAAAATCGGCGAGTAATCCGTCACTGCGGCGATCCCCGGGATCCACTGTGGATTGCTCCCTGGAGGAGCCGTATCGAGCACCCCGCCATCGGGATTCGATGGGCAGATAAACGTCGGGATCAGTGTTTGCGAGAGGCCGATGTTGACTCCCTGGTTCCAGTTGATGCTCCGGTTGTAGCGATCAAAAATCACTGACTGCTCGAGATAAGGAAGGAGGTCGGTGAGGACCGATATTCTCGTCTGCTCTGTGGAACCCGAGACGTTGGACGGTGGCCGAAGACTGGTCGGCAATGCGTTACGCGTTGCGTGGAAATTATGGAATGCCAAGCCGAGTTGTTTCGCATTGTTGGCACAGGCAATCCGTCGCGCTGCTTCGCGGGCCGCTTGCACCGCGGGCAAGAGTAAAGAAACGAGGATCCCGATGATCGCGATGACCACCAACAATTCGACGAGGGTAAACCCTTGTGAAAACTTTTTCGAACGCAAACTCAAATTCATCGACCTTCTCTCCTTGCTCAAAGAACTTATGCCCGTCGGCAGCCAAACCCCCGCGGAGGTTTGAATCCAATCGACGCTCGACCGTCGAGCCATCGATTGCGTGCCATGAACGCCAGGCACGAGGATGCCGCGAGCAACCCTGCCCTCATCTGGAAGCAAACCGCATGCCACCGAGAAAATTGAGTTTTAAACCCTGAAAAAACCTTGCTTTTCGCAAGCGATTTCAGACAGCACCGATCATGAACTTGGAAATCTGCTCGTTCTCCCAGAAGCTATGCTCGGCCCAGCACTGATGCTCGTCGCCGCAGCTTTTTGAGTATGAGTACTCCTGGGCTCCGCGCGATTGCGGGGGTAGCCCGCCCTTGAGTCTTCAAATGGCGTGGAGAGTGGTCGGGAAGAGAAAAAAGAAAATGAAAGAGGCCGTGACGATGGTAGCTGATCAGTCATGCTCCCACCGGGGCAAGCCCGGATGGTGAGCGAGCGGCGGCTATCCTCGGATCGCCAGCCACTCGGCCACCACTGGCCTTGTGCCAGTGGAGCCATGACTGGGTGGCTACAAGAATGCCGCGCGGTCCCCATATTCTTTCTTCCCGGCCGAAGGCCGGGAAGAAAGAATATAAACGAGGCGGAGCCGATGGTAGCCGCTCAGTCACGCTCCCACCGGGACAAGCCCGGATGGTGAGCCGCTTGCCGGCGATCTTCTTGGTAGCCGCTCAGTCATGTTCCCACCGGGGCAAGCCCGGGTGGTGAGCGGATCCCTTAAAAGGTTCCTGACACCTTTTCCGCGCGCCTTTTCCGCGCGCTGAAAGGGGAGTTATGGCTTTGGTTTGTGGGGCTGGAGATAACCTGCCGAAGTTTGAAAGAAACGGCCCAGCCGCCCTTGGGTCTGGCTTGCTGTTTCCTCTTCGGCGCGCCGGAGATCCTCAAGATTCGCCGCACAGAAGCGACAGCCGACGCGTTCCAGATGGAAACGGATCATCGCTTCGTAGTCGGCGTCGAGGACTCCGAGGAGGTAGCGTCCCAAGTCGCTGCGGCTGGGACAGGAGAGTCGATTTCGCCGCCACACTCCGCCGATCGTGTGCAGCCCGGCATCCTCTTCCCCGCGTAAATGAAGCAGTCGGCTGTGGAGCGATGGATCGGCCCGCAAATGCTGTTCGATCGCCGCCATCTGGTCGACAGGCAAACTCTCATCGAGAAACGCACGGAGCTGAGCATCGGAGAAAGATTGCATCGAAATCAGCGATTGAGAAAAGAGGTTGATTGTCGAACAGATCACGGCAAGGACACATCGCGCGCCAAACAAAGCGTCACGTTCTGACCGCCGAATCCGAAGGAATTATTCAGCGCATATCGGACTTCCGCTTCCCGCGCCTGATTGGGGACATAATCCAAATCACACTGCGGGTCGGGATGATGGTAATTGATCGTTGGCGGAAGAATCGAATCGCGCATCGCCAGCAAGCAGACGATCATTTCGGTGACTCCCGCCGCCGCAATTAAATGTCCCATCATGCTCTTGGTGCTGCTGACAGGAATTCGATACGCCGCCTCACCGAAAACTTCTTTGCACGCCAGCGTTTCGACTTTATCGTTCACTGCCGTGCTGGTCCCATGGGCATTGACGTAACCGATCTCTTCGGGATGGATACCGGCATCCGCGATCGCCATTCGCATCGCTGCGATCCCCCCATGGCCATCGGGAGGAATGTCGGTGATTCGATAGGCATCGGCGGTGGTCCCATAACCAGCGATCTCGCCATAGATTTTCGCACCGCGCCGCCGCGCATGCTGCAATTCCTCAAGGACAACCATCCCCGCACCTTCGCCCAAGACGAATCCGTCTCGCGTGCGGTCGAACGGACGGCTTGCTTCCTGCGGGGATTCGTTCCGCGTGGAAAGAGCTGTCAGCAGATTAAATCCTGTTACTCCGAAGGGATGGATCATGCTGTGGGTTCCGCCAGCGAGCATCGCGTCGGCATCGCCGCGTCGAATCAATTCCGTTGCCTCTCCAACCGCTTGGCTGCTGGCCGCACAGGCGGTCAAACAGTTCAGGTTTGGACCTTGGGCGTTGAACATCGTCGCCAGATGCGCCGCCGGCATGTTCGGTTCCTGCTCGATTTCCACTGCCGGGTCGAGGATCTCGAGCCCCTTGGCAATGAATTTCGCGATATCGTACTGGCCCGATTCAAGCGCGGCGACCATCATTCGCGTGAACGCAAGGAAGTCCTGATTTCCTTCGCCGCTCCCTAAATAGACCCCAAGCCGTGCGGGGTCCGAGATCGATTCGCGAATCCCGCTATCGGCCATTGCCTGGATCGCTGCTCCGGCCGCAAACCTGCTGTGCCTCCCGCGCTTTCTCCACACTTCGGGCTCATCGACCACGGTCGTCACGTCCCAATTCTTCACCTCGGCCGAGATCTTTGTGGGAAAGCCGCTGGCATCAAACAGAGTCGTGTATCCAACACCGCTCTTCCCCTCGCACAATCCTTTCCAAACGGTCGGGACATCATGCCCCATCGGATTGATCAGGCCAATTCCAGTAACCACAATGCGTCGGCGGGTCATGATCTCTCCACAGCACCAAAATCGGGGCGCAAAAAGAGGGGCGCAGGAACAATCGATCGATCAATCACTGGGGACTGATTGATCGGTCTGTGGTGACGTCCAGGGGTCGGCCCGCCGGATCGACAGCCACTTCAAAAAAACGCATCAGTCGAAGCATGGTCGTCAGCTCCTCTGGCTTAAACAGGGGCATCTCTCCAAAGCGATTCTCGTTCAGAAAAGCAAACATCAACTGAATTTCCGCCTGCGGCTGCTCGTGGAGCTTACTCGTGCAGGAGACCATCGCCCCTTCGTCTTGCACGCTCTCAAGCACCGCATGGTAATGCAATTGATCCCCGGGAGCGGCCAGCTGATGAAAGACGGCGCGGACGACTTTTGCCAGAACCACGCGCTTCTGGAAATTCATATGCTCGGCCACCAGCACCCCACCGAGCTGGGCGAGGCCTTCGATGATCAGAGGTGGAGGCAGGTAGGGATACCCCAAACAGTAATCGTCCAGCGCCTCTTCGACCAAGGATACATTCTTGATCGCTGTCGCCTCTCGACCACTGTGGAAACTCGTAAACCGATCGATCCAAAACCAACGCATCCTCAGCCGCCAATCTTCGACTGGACGTAGCGACACATATCCTGGACAGTCAACAAGTCGCCAAAGTCCTGCACTCGCGGATTCTGCTCAAACTTGCTCAGGTCCGCCCAAGGCATCCGCCGCTTCAGTTCCGTCAATCCCTGTGCCGTGACCTTCCCATCCTGAACGTACTGGCTGTTGGTCAAAATGTCTTCCGGCGAAAGGTCTTCACGTGGAATCTGGATGCCGAAAGCTTTTTCGAGCTTGAAGACGATATCCAAAAAGTCGATCGATTCGGCTCCCAAGTCTCCCACCAAAGTCGCTTCGGGCGTGACTTCATCGTCTTCCACACCCAGCGCGTCGACCAGTGCCGACTGTACCTTCTCGAAAACGTCCTCGCTGCTCATACCCGCCTGATTGCCGTGGCCCATCGTGTTGAATCCTTGTCGAATAATAAAAAAACGGATGTTTCATTTCTCGCGTCCGCAACCAACAGCGGAGCTGTCGATCCTGCCTCGGGTCCCTCGTTATGCGATATTTGCACGCTGCGTCAACCGACGTGTCGACCGAAGAGCGCTCTGAATTGCTCCCGCGTCCGACGACACATTTCTTCGTCAGCCCCAATTCGAGGGGGGAGAGGTATCCCCTGCTTCTGGAGCACTAATCGCCCGCTGACCGTCGTTCGCTCTCCCTTGCTCGCCTCAACCTTGACCTGCACCAGCGGACCCTCCTCCTTCAGCATTTCTGCCCGAATGACGAGCGTTTCCCCTGGCGAGAGAAAATCGGCGAATTTAATCCCTCGCGCTTCGTGGAGAGTCACCAGGGGGGAGGCAAAATCCTCTCCAGTTCGCACCATCCACATCGCCGCCTGAAAACAAGCTTCCAGCATCATCACCCCTGGCATCACCGGAAAATGAGGGAAATGATCTCGCAAATAATCTTCCTCCGCGCGGAGCGTCCGCCGCGCGACAATTCGCTTGCCAGGCTCCAGTTCCGTAATCTCATCCAGCTGACGAAAACGCATCTCAAATCCTCATCGGGAAGTCCATAGAATAGTTATCCCCATTTACCTCCTCAACAGCAGAATTCGTTATGCGCAGAGGGATTGTCATCTCCCCGGGTGTTGCCATCGGGACCGCTTACTGCATTGAAGCGATTTATGTGAATCCGGAGTTTGTCTCGCTGAGCGAAGGAGATATTCCGGCGGAGCTGGCGCGTCTCGATGCGGCCATCGAACGCGTTGCCGCCGACCTCCATCAATTGCAGTCCCGCGTCGGTTTCCAGCTGGGCAAGGAGGCCGCGGCTGTATTTTCGGTCCACGAGTCGATCCTTCGCGATCCCGGGATGGCGGGGCGGCTCCGCGAGGCTGTGCGACGTGAACGAATTAGCAGTCAGGAGGCGCTTCGCCGCTTGATGGCCGAATATGACCAGTGGATGTCTCGGCACAGCGACGCGCTGCTGCGGGATCGGGTCAGCGACATTCGCGATGTCGGCCAGCGGCTGAGCGTTTACCTCAGCGACGCACTTCAGGGGGATGTCCCCGACCTGACCGGTCCGGTGGTGATCGTGGCAGCAGAGTTGCTTCCGAGCCAGCTGTTTGCCCTTGGCAATCGTGAAATCGCGGCGATCGTCACGGCCGCCGGGAGCCAGACCAGCCATGCAGCGATCATTGCGCGGAGCCGGGGAATCCCCGCCGTGGCTGGCGTGCGAGACATTCTCACCGATGTCCAGACCGGGGCGAAGATGATCGTCGATGGACGAGAAGGGATCGTGATCGTCAATCCCGAGCCCGAGACCGAAGCGGCTTACCGAAAACTGCAGCGAGAATATGTCGACCTCAAGGATCGCCTGGCGGCCAATCGCGACAGTCCGGCGGAGATGGCCGACGGGGAACCGCTCCGGTTGCTGGCGAATATCAATTCCCCGGCCGATGCCGACCTGGCGGTGAAAATGGGTGCCGATGGTGTCGGGCTTTATCGCACCGAATATCTCTATCTTCTCCATCCCAATGTCCCGGATGAGGAAGAGCAAACGGAGGTCTATTCCCAAGTCATCACCCACAGCCCGCACCACGAAGTCACGATCCGGACCCTCGATATTGGCGGGGATAAAGGAGTTCCCTATCTGGGCAATGGCGGCAGGGAATCGAATCCCTTTATGGGCTGGCGGAGTGTCCGGCTGTCGCTGGAACATCCAGAATTTTTTGCGACGCAGCTCCGCGCAATCCTTCGCGCCGCTACCGCCACCGCGGGAGATCATGGCTGTCGTGTTCGGCTCCTGTTCCCGATGGTGACGACGATTGAGGAAATTGTTTATCTTCGCGCGACGGTTCGCCGCGCCGCCAGCGAATTGTGCGGTCGCGGCCTCGAGCCTCTCGATATTCCGGTGGGGGTGATGATCGAAGTCCCCGCGGCAGCGCTGCTGATCGACCACATGCTCGAGTATGTCGATTTTGTCTCCATCGGAAGCAATGACTTGGTCCAGTATCTGATGGCGGCCGATCGGGATAACCCGAAGGTCAGCCACCTCTGCCAGCCGCTCGCCCCGCCGATGCTGCGGCTCGTCGCGAGCGTCGTCGCCGCTTGTCGCACGGCAAACAAACCAGTCACGCTCTGCGGCGAAATGGCAGGCCAGCCCGAGGCTGTGCCATTGCTGCTGGGGATGGGGCTGCGGCAATTGAGCATGAGCCCCGCACTGATTCCGACCATCAAAGAGCTCGTCTCCCAAGTCTCTTGTTCGATGGCCGAGGAGCTGCTCGCCCAAGCACTACGGCTGAAGACGACCACCGAAGTCCGGCAGTTGGCCCAGCGTTTTGTCGAAACCGTCGCTCCGAACCTCGATCCCCTCGTC
>Ga0169931_10008361_pt1 | contig 15119 bp, 14 predicted proteins | sample Kivu_15m_20L_FD_129675 | JGI IMG/M metagenome (GOLD analysis project Ga0169931, IMG submission 129675) | Freshwater microbial communities from Lake Kivu, Western Province, Rwanda to study Microbial Dark Matter (Phase II) - Kivu_15m_20L... | ecosystem: Environmental > Aquatic > Freshwater > Lake... | reverse complement strand
TCGAGTGACGAAGCGAACTGCCTCGGCGGTCGCTGAGTCCGGTGCTGGTGCGGGCGGGAAGGTGCGGAAGCCGGTGAGCCGTCCGGCGGCTGCGAAGGCCCCGGCGGCTGCGCGTGCCCCGGCGGTTGCGGAACGATCAGTGGCTGTGGAGGGTTCGGCGGTTGCTGCAGCGGGTCCGCAGCAGCCGATGGCTTCCATGGAGTGGGTGTATCCCACAGAGATGACTCCGGGTGTCGAATGCACTGTGCGTTTGGTTGTGCGGAATTCCGGGTCAGCCACTTTGTTTGGGGCGGTGGCTGATGTGTTGTGTCCGACGGATGTGGAGCTGCTGGAGACAAATCCGGCGGCAGAGCCGTCTGCCGAGGGCGAGCTGAGCTGGCCGCTGGGCAGTTTGCGGTCTGGTGAAACTCGTGAAATTTCCCTGCGGATCCGTCCGCAGTCTGCTGGTGAGCAGCATTTGGAAGCATCCCTTTCGCTGCGGGCGGCTGCGGTATGTCGGTTGAATATTACTGAGCCGGGTCTGGCGTTGTCGGTGATGGCTGCGGGAGATTCTGAGCTGGGTCAGCAGACTTCAGTGATGGTGGAAGTGAGTAATCCGGGGTCGGGGAGGGCGGAGGATGTGGTGCTGGTGGCCAGTTTACCGGAGGGGCTGGAGCACAAGTCGGGAGCGGTCGTGACAGTTGACATTGGCTCACTGAGTCCCGGGGAATCGAGGAAGGTTCGACTTTCAATGACGGCAACGGCTGGCGGCCTGCAGCCGATTGAGCTGAAGGCGGCGGGGGCGGGTGAATTACTGGCGGAGGCGACTGCGAATGTGAATGTTGCTGCCCCGCAGCTGCAGCTGGTGCTGCAGACTCCTGACCAGGAGATTGCGGGGCAGTCGGGCAGTTATGTGCTGCAGCTGGAGAACACAGGTGTCGTGGCGACCTCCAACGTGCGGGCTCGTTATGTGCTGCCGGCGGGATTTGAGTTTGTGTCGGCGGACCGCGGGGGGCGATACCTTGCGGCGGAACGCTGTGTGGAATGGTTTGTGGGGACGGTGAATTCGGGTGAGATGACAGAGTTTACGGCAGTGCTGCAGGCCGGCAGGAGCGGTCGCAGTGTTCATCATGTGACAGCGCAGACGGACTTCGGTGCGCTGGCAGCGGCTGAGGAAGTGACAGAGGTGGAGGGCAGTGCGGATCTGGAACTGGAACTGGCGACGGTGTCTGCGGGCGGGGCTGCAGGAAGCGTGTTGAAGTCAGGTCAGCAGACGACGCTGCGAGTGCTGATTCGCAATACGGGCAGCGAGCCGGCGCGGTCTGTGGGAATGTCGTGTGAGCTGCCGGCGGGGATGACGCTGATTGATGTGGAGGGTCCGTCGGACTATATCGCGGAAAACGGTGTGCTGGTCTTCCGGTCTCTGCCCGAGATTTCTGCCGGCAAGGCGGCTGAGTTTTTGCTGCAGGTTCGCTGCAGTCGGGCGGGAACTCACAGCAGCCGCATTCGAGTGGCCAGTGCTGCAACGGCTCAGCCGGTAATTGGCGAGCTGCGGGCTGAGGTTCAGCCCTGATGGCTGGGCAGTCTGGTGGGGGGAAGCGGGATCGCCGCGAAGTGGAGCGGTCGATTGGTGAGTCTTATCGAACTGCGCATGAGCTGTTGTCGGCATCGCTCTGGGCGGGCCTGCTGACGTATGGCGGTTACTGGCTGGACGAGCGTTATGGCTGTTTGCCGCTGCTGACAGTCTGTGGTGGTTTATTGGGAACAGTCTCAGCGGTTTTGGCCGTGCGGCAGGTTGTGCGGCGGATGGAAGAGCAGGCGGCGCGAGAGCAGGCGGCGCGAGAGCAGGCGCGGCGGCAGAATTCTGGCTGAGGCGGGTGAAAACCGGGTTCGCACGATTGCGATCTGGTGGGGAATACCTTTAATGCTGCTGGCTGCAGCCCGCGACTGTTGCGAACTTGCGGCGCGGAAAGCGGGTTTTCGGAGGTATTGCGTGGCTGGTGCAGACGGAAATCGCGGGGGTGTGCGGCAGTTTGCGGCATCAGCCTTCAATCTGTTGATTTTGTCACTGGGTTTGTGGGTATTGAGCTGGTGGCCGGCGAACGTGCTGGGTTCTGCGTCCGGTGTCCGCTGGATGACGGTGGCGTTACTGATTGTGGCTATTCCTGGATTTATCAATCTGCTGGTCTCGGCATTGCCGATTCTGCAGGACCCTTTAAAGTCGACGCTTGCACAAATGTTCCTTAGGGTCGCAGTGCTGCTGCTGGCAGTTCTCTGTGTGAAAACGAAGTGGCCGCAGGTGGGGATTTCATTGTTTTACGGGTGGCTGATGGGGTTTTACCTTGTGAGTCTGACGTTTGAGTCCTGGGAGTTCATCCGTCTTGTGCGGCGTCGGCCGTGAGTTCTGGTCCGGCAAAGTTTGGCTGTTGGTGGTCTGGCAGGTGCCTGCCGGGGCTCTCGAATTCGGGATTTCCTTTCCGCCTTTGGCTGTAAGTGTCGATTGACTGGAAATTATTAGCTCGGCCTGAGAAAATAGTGGCAGTGTGCGTCTCGGGACCAGCAGTCTGCAAATTCGGGTCAGTGTATTTGGCGGAATCGATCGCAAGATGAGTGCTGAAGACCATTTTCATCACGTTCGCGATTTCGGCTACTTTGAAGTGCCGAGTTTCCTGACCTCATCACATGCGTACGCGTCTGCCGGTGATGTTCCCTGGTATGTGAAGCACATGCTGCATCTCGGTCAGGACGCTTCCCTTGATGAAATCAACCACAGTCTGGTTGGCAAGGTCCTGATTCCTCAGCCGTTTGCGGGCACTTACGAGCATCGCGGCCTGATCATTACCAAGTTCATGGTGCTGCAGGTTGTAGTGCTGGTCTTGTGTCTGCTGATTTTCCGTGGCCTTGCGTCCCGGATCCGTTCCGGTCAGCCTGCGCAGGGGCGATTCTGGAATTTCTGGGAAGCATTTGCTCTGGTGATTCGTGACCAGGTGGTTCGTCCCACCATCGGCGATCATTCTCATGACCACGGCCATGAAGATCACGGCCATGCTGGTCACGGCCATGCTGGTCACGGCCATGAAGATCACGGACATGCTGATCACGGACATGACGGTCACGGGCATGATGATCATGGGCATGCTCATGCGGGCCACGGTCATCATGCTGCACCGACTGGTGGTCATCCGGCGGATCGTTATCTGCCGTTTGTCTGGAGTTGTTTTTTCTACATTTTGTTCTGCAACCTGCTGGGGGCGGTTCCTTCGCTGGGATCTGCGACCGGAAACATTAATGTGACCGTTGCATTGGCTGGCACGGCGTTTCTCGCCAGTTTCGTCTACGGTGTGCAGGCGATGGGTGTGGGTGGTTTCTTTGCCAACCTGATTCCCAACACGGGTATGACGGGCGTGGGCAATCTGGCGATGTCGGCTCTGATGTTCCCGATTGAGCTGATGGGATTTGTGATTAAGCACACGATTCTGGCGTTGCGACTGTTTGGAAACATCATGGGTGGTCACACGGCACTTGGTGTGATCCTTGGATTTATTGGTTCGGCTGCCAAAGGCTCTTTTGCTCTGTGGAGCGTTGTGACGTTTGGCAGTGTGCTGGGACAGATTGGTGTAGGCTTGCTGGAGCTGCTTGTGGCAGTTCTGCAGGCATATGTGTTTTCGTTTCTTGCAACGATTTTCATCTCGGGTGCCATTCACAAGCATTAACAATGCTGGTGAGTTGCGTGTCGGGATTTTTCGAAGTTGTAGCCTGTCGGCTGTTGGGGCAGGTGGTTTGCAGACCTGGGTAGTTTCTGACTAAGAGGAGTTTGTTGTGGCTCAGATCCTGAAGTTTGCGATGATGTTCGTTTGTGCGATCGTGGCTCTGACTGTGCCGGCAATGGCCCAGGAAGCTCCTGCTGCAGGTGCAGCAGCCGCCGGTGGCGCAGCACTGATCAACCTGACCGGCACATTTGGTGCTGGTCTGGTTGTGATCGGTGCGGGCCTTGGAATTTCCCGCCTGTCTGCCGCTGCATTCGAGAGCATGGCTCGCCAGCCGGAAGTTGCGGGCGACATTCGCGGTGCGATGGTGATCGTTGCGGCGATGATCGAAGGTGCTGCTGTGATTGGTCTGATCGTTTGTATGATTAAGTGATCAGGCTCGCTGTTTTGGCTGATCTCGGTTGCTGCGTGTCTGATGTCGTCTGTGTTCGGGGTATCTGCAATGATTTCCGCGGGTAAAATCGCCGGTAAGTTACGGCCTGCAGGTCTGGTTTTTCTGCTGGCGTTTGCTGTTTTTGCGTGCGGTATGCCGACTTTGTCGGTGGCTGCCGCTGCAGACAGCGGCGCTGCGGGCGAGCATGAAGGCGGCGGTCACCCGACCGGGGTTCCAATGAATCTCACGGGCGACCTTGCCCTGTGGTCGTTCATTACGTTCCTGCTGTTTCTGACGGTTCTGGGCAAGTTTGCGTGGAAGCCATTGATTGAGGGGCTGGACAAACGCGAGGCGGGGATCCGCAGTGCGATTGCCGAGGCCGAGGACAATCGGCGGAAGGCGGAAGCGATGCTGGCGGATTACCAGAAGAAACTGCGTGAGGCAGAGCAGCACGTGCAGTCGATGATTGCGGAAGCGCGTCGTGACGCCGAGCGTACCAGTCAGGACTTGATCGCTGGTGCTCAGCGGGAAGTCGATCTGCTGCGGCAGCGCACGAAGGACGAGATTCGGCAGGCGAAGGACGCGGCGCTGGCCGATGTGTTCAGCCAACTGAATGCTCAGGTTGTTCTGGCCACAGAGCATGTGCTGGGCCGGGCACTGCAGGACGGTGATCAGGAGCGTTTAGTGTCAGAGGCTCTGGCTTCGATTGCTCGTTGATGACTTTCTGTAAATTGGGTGTTGGCTGTGTGTTGTGCAGGCGAAAAGTGAAGGCTGTCCATGTCTGACACAAGAATCAAAAGTCGTCCTGAGAGTGTGCTGGAAGATCCCGGTACTCGTGCAGTGGCGACCCTGTATGCTCAATCCTGGATTACTTCTGCCAAAACGCAGGGTGGTTCGGATTGTCATGCCGAGCTGCATTCTTTTGTGGACGACGTGCTGGGTGGATGGCCGGGGTTCGCTGACGTTCTGATGTCTGATTCTGTTGGTCGCGACGAAAAGCTGGGCATACTGGACCGTGTGGTTGCGCCTCGGGCCAGTCAGTTTTTCTTGAATTTCCTGCGAGTGCTGGTGAGGCATGGACGTTTGTCTCTGCTGCCGGTAATTCGTGAGGTGGTGGTCAGGCTGACAGAAGTTGAGTCGGGGAAGCAGCGTGTTCGAGTTCGCTCGGCGCGACCGCTCTCCCAGACGTCTCGCGACGAGATTCGCGTCTCATTGCGTGGGCGTTTTGGTTTTGATCCGATTCTTGAAGAATCTGTGGATGCCGAGCTGCTGGGCGGCATGGTGCTGCAGGTTGGGGATACTGTTTTTGATTCATCGCTGCGTTCCCGTCTGAAGATGCTGCGGGCACGACTGGTGGAGAAAGCTTTCAATGAAATTCAAAGCGGACGAGATCGCTTCAGTCATCCAGAAGGAGATTGAAGATTTCCGTGGTCTGATTCAGACGGCGGAAGTTGGCCGCGTGATTGAGGTGGGCGACGGTATCGCCCGCTGCACGGGTCTGTCGACTGCGATGTCGGGCGAGATGGTTGAGTTCTCGAACGGTACTCGTGGTTTCGCATTCAATCTGGAAGAGAACAGCGTCGGCGTCGTGATTCTCGGGGACTACCTGAAGATCACCGAGGGCGACGAGGTTCGTTCCACTGGAAAACTGTTGTCTGTGCCGGTTGGTGAGGCTTTGCTGGGCCGCATGGTGGATCCTCTGGGGGTTCCGCTTGACGGTCTGGGTCCGGTCATCACCGGGGACTCGCGTCCGGTCGAGTGGCAGGCTGCTGGCGTGGCTGAGCGTCAGCCTGTGAAAGAGCCGCTGCAGACCGGGATCAAGGCGATTGACGCCATGACTCCGATTGGCCGTGGCCAGCGCGAACTGATCATCGGTGACCGCAAGACTGGCAAGACCGCGATTGCGATCGACACGATTCTGAACCAGAAGGGTACCGGCGTGATCTGTGTGTACGTGGCCTGTGGCCAGCGTGCCTCATCGATTGCCGGTGTTGTGGAAGTTCTGCGTCAGAACGGTGCGCTGGATTACACGATTGTGGTGGCGGCCAGCAGCGCCGATCCTGCTCCGCTGCAGTATATTGCTCCTTACGCCGGTGCGGCGATGGCCGAGCATTTCATGTATCAGGGCAAGCATACACTGGTGGTGTATGATGACCTGTCGAAGCAGGCGGTCGCCTATCGCCAGTTGTCGCTGCTGATGCGACGTCCGCCGGGGCGTGAGGCGTTCCCGGGTGACGTGTTCTACTGTCACAGCCGCCTGCTGGAGCGTGCTGTGAAGCTGAACAAGGAACTGGGTGGCGGTTCGATGACGGCTCTGCCGATCATTGAGACGCTGGAGGGCGAAGTTTCCGCCTACATTCCAACGAATGTGATTTCGATTACTGACGGCCAGATTTATCTTGAGCCAGACCTGTTCTGGAAGGGCATTCGTCCTGCCATCAACGTGGGTATTTCGGTCAGTCGCGTGGGCGGTAATGCTCAGACGAAGGCGATGAAGAAGATTGCCGGAAGTCTGCGACTGGACCTCGCTGCATTCCGCGAGCTGGAAGCATTTGCTCAGCTGGGAACAGAGCTGGACAAGGCGACTCAGGCGCAGCTTGACCGCGGTTACCGAATGGTCGAACTGCTGAAGCAGCCGCAGTATGTTCCGTTGCACGTTGCGGATCAGGTGGTCGCGATTTATGCGGGCACGAAGGGTTATTTTGACAAGGTACCGGTGAATCGCGTGCAGGCTGTTGAGAAAGAGCTGCACGAGTTCATTCGGACTGAGCATGCGGACATGCGTGACAAACTGGTGGCTGAGGCTGCTTTGACTGACGAGATCGAGGGGATGCTGAAGAAAGCGCTGGAAGCCTTTGTGGCTCGGCAGGCAGCAAAATCCTGAGCTTTCGTTTCTGTGGTGGCTTGATTCGTTCCCTTTTCTGCGGTGTGGCTGATTCATGGCGAACAGACGTTTGCTGGTAAAACGGCTTAAGGCTGTGCGTAACATCCGCAAGATTACGCGCACGATGGAGCTGATTGCGACCAGTCGCTTCAAGAAGGCGATGGACCGAGCCACTGAGGCCGCTGAGTATACTCGGAAGATTTCCGAGATTGTGGGTGATCTGGGGCAGGCCGAACTGCGTTTTTCGCATCCTCTGCTGGAGAAGCATGCGGAAGAGAAGCGCAGTGTGCTGCTGGTGCTGACTGCCAATCGTGGCCTGTGTGGCGGTTACAACGCCAGCGTGCTGCGGCAGGCGATTGCGCATCGGCGTGGTCTGGTGGAGCGGGGTGTGGACGTTTCGCTGGAGGTTTCCGGCAAGCGTGGCATCAAGTTCCTGAACTTCCAGAAGATCCCGATGGCTCAGTCCTACATGCATTTTGAGGACAAGACGACGTTTGCCGAGGTGGATGCCCTGGCGACTCGTTATGTGGACGACTACATCGCTGGCCGGATTGACCGTCTGGACGTCGTGTATACTCGTTTTGAGTCCTCATCGAGGCAGTCGGCGGTTGTTGAGACGATTCTGCCGATTTCCAGCCTTGCTGGAGCGAGTGGTGGCGGAGGTTCTGGCCGAGTCGACTACGAATTTTTGCCGTCTGCTGAAGAGATTCTGTCGGAGATTGTTCCGGCGGCGTTTCGTGCGAAGTTGTTCAAGTGCTTTTTGGACGCCATTGTGAGCGAGCAGATTGCTCGAATGGTAGCCATGAAGGGTGCGACTGAGAACGCGGACGAGATGGCTGGCAGTTTGAAGCAGCAGTACAACAGGGCTCGTCAGGCGGGCATTACTTCAGAGCTGGCGGAAATTATTGGCGGGGCGGCAGCGTTAGGCTGATGTTCCGTGGACAAATTTGTTCTTGATGCTGACTTTTGATCATAGTATTCGACCCAACGGGGCAATTGACCCATGATTGAAGCAACCAAAAGCGGTCTGGTATCGCAGGTGATTGGATCTACGTTTGACGCTCAGTTTCCTGAGGACAGTCTGCCGGGGATTTACAATGCTCTGCTTATTGACGAGGACGTCAAGGGCAGGCGTGTGAAGGTGACGGGTGAAGTTCAGCAGCATCTGGGCGGCGGTCGTGTTCGCTGTGTGGCATTGGGCAGCACAGAAGGTATGCGTCGTGGTATGACTGTGGTGGACACTGGCCGTCCTCTGTCGGTGCCTGTGGGCAAAGGGACTCTGGGTCGCGTGTTCAACGTGCTGGGAGACGCGATTGACGGACGCGGTGCTGTGGATCACAGCGAACGCTGGCCGATTCACCGTCATCCTCCGGCGCTTGAAAGTCTGAGTTCGAAGACTGAGGTGTTTGAAACCGGTATTAAGGTGGTGGACCTGCTGACGCCGTTCGTTCGCGGTGGCAAGGCGGGGCTGTTCGGTGGTGCCGGTCTGGGCAAGACCGTGATTTTGACCGAGCTGATTGCTCGTATCGCCAGTGCTCACGGGGGCTTTTCGGTCTTCGCAGGCGTGGGCGAGCGGACTCGCGAGGGCAACGACCTGTGGCTGGAAATGCAGGAAACGAAGATTGGCCAGACGGGTCGATCGGTGATTGAGCAGACCTGCATGGTGTTCGGTCAGATGAATGAACCGCCGGGAGCCCGTCTGCGAGTCGCGCTGTCTGCTCTGACGATGGCCGAGTGGTTCCGTGACGCGACTGGTTCTGACACGCTGTTGTTCGTGGACAACATTTTCCGCTTCTCGCAGGCTGGTTCTGAGGTATCTGCTCTGCTGGGCCGTATGCCTTCTGCGGTGGGTTATCAGCCGACTCTGGGCACTGAGCTTGGTGAGTTGCAGGAGCGAATTACTTCGACGAGGAACGGGGCGATTACTTCGGTTCAGGCGGTTTACGTGCCTGCGGACGACCCGACTGACCCGGCTCCTGCGACAGCGTTTGCTCACCTTGACGCGTTCATTTACCTTGAGCGTCGAATTTCCGAGAAGGGTATTTACCCGGCGATTGACCCGCTGGCGTCATCCAGTCGAATTTTGGATCCGCAGTATGTGGGTCAGCGTCACTACAATGCGGCTCGTCGTGTTCAGCAGACGTTGCAGCGTTATCGTGAACTGCAGGACATTATTGCGATTCTTGGTGTGGACGAGCTGAGCGAGGACGACAAGCTGGTCGTGCATCGTGCTCGCCGTATTGAGCGATTCCTGTCGCAGCCGTTCCTTGTGGCGGAAGTGTTTACGGGCAAGGCCGGCAAGATTACTCCGCTGGCCGACACTATTCGCAGCTTTGAAGAGCTGTGTGACGGCAAGTGGGACCATTTGCCTGAGAGTGCTTTCATGTATGTTGGTGCGATTGAGGAAGCTGAAGAGCAGTACAAGCGTATGCAGGCTTAGGGCTGACAGGTTGCGGTCTTTGTGGGTCCTGATCGCTGAGTGTTGGAGTGTGCGATGGCAGATCTTCGGTTAGTGCTGGTGACTCCGGAGAAGACTTTGTTCGACCGTCCTGTGGCATCTTTGCAGGTGCCGCTGTTTGACGGTGGGGCTGGTTTTTATCCTGGCCGTGCTCCGCTGGTGGGGCGGCTTGGTGCTGGCGTTTTGCGTCTGAAGGGTGCCGGTGGCGAGACCGAGTCTTACTTCATTGATGGCGGGTTTGTGCAGGTGAAGGGACCGGTGGTCTCTGTACTGACGAATTCTGCGGCGGAGTGTGGTCAGATCAGTCGTCGTGTGGCGCAGCAGCAGCTGATGGATGTTTCGGCAGAGCGTGCGGTATCTGATGTGGACTACGGCAGCAAGGCGCGTCGCATCGAGACGGCTCGTCGCCGTGTTGCCGCTGCTGGCCGGGAATAGCGTCTGCAAGCTGGGCTTTTCTGCTGATCACTGTTAGAATTCAGGAGCCGGGCATGTTCGCATGTCGGGCTCTTTTTTGTTTTGTCGGGGAGTATTTGTGATGGACAAGTTTGATCCTCGTGTTGATTCGCTGGTGATGGAAACGAAGACGGTGTGGGACAAGTCTGTTGGAAATCTGTCTGACGAGGACCGTCGCTGGGTTTCGCAGTCGATTCATCAGCAGCCTCAGCTGGCATCGAAGGTTTCCTACGAGCGGACTCACACGGGTTTCGCGCGAGTGATTCATGTGACGGTGGATGACATTCAGCGGCTGTATCTGGCAAAAACCTGAGCGGGTCTTGTTTGGAGAATGGCAGCATGGGTCCGATGTGCCTGGGATCAGTCGGGTGTGTGTTGCGGACAGGTTGCCTTGTCCTGGGGCTGTTGATTTGTTGCGTGTGCAGTGCTGCGGATGAGGCATCGGTCGGTGGGCCGATGTTCGTATACTGCAGTGTTGCCGACCAGCAGTCGATCAATTTGTTGTCCTTTGATTCTGCGACTGGGCAGATATCAGCGAAGTCCAGTCTGAAGACGCCGGGTGAGCCAGCGGCGCTGACATCATCGACGGACGGTCGTTATTTGTTTGCTTCGATGCGGGATACGGGTCGGCTGTGCAGTTTTTCGATTGAGCCGGCGACTGGTCGTCTGACTTTGCTGAGTGATGTTGAGGCGGGCGCTGATCCAGCTCAGATTACTCTGGACCGTACCGGGCGGTATTTGTTCGCGGCCTACTACGTAGCGGCGAAGGTTTCTGTTCATCGGGTGGGTTCTGACGGTCGTCTTTCTGAGCGCCCGGTGCAAGAGATCCCAACGGCCGAGAAGGCTCATGCGATCGTCCCGGACGCATCGAATCGACTGGTGTTTGTTCCGCATACGGGTCCGAATCGGATCTATCAGTTTCGATTTGAGGAGCTGGTGGGCAAATTGCTGCCGGGACTACCGCAGTTTGTGCAGCGTCCGGACCAGACTGGGCCTCGTCATCTGGCCTGGCATCCGAAGCTGCCGATTGCCTATGTGGACAATGAGCAGGGGAATTCGGTTACGATTTATTCGCTGCGAGGCAGCAATTTGGTGGCTGGCGAGACGGTGTCGACATTACCGGACAGCTTTCGTGGTCAGAACAGCACTGCTGAGATTCGGGTGCATCCTGACGGTCGGCATGTGATTGTGTCGAATCGGGGAGCAAATTCACTGGCGGTGTTTCAGGTCAGTGCCAGCGGAGAACAGTTGACTCCGCTGGAGCAGGTGGCTTGTGAGCCTGTGCCGCGTTGTTTTGACATTGTGCCGGGCGGTCGCCATCTGTTGTTGGCGGGTGAGGCGTCGGGCAATTTGCAGGTTTTTGAGGTTGGCGGGGTGCGGGGTTATTTGACAGAGGTGGACAAGCTGCAGGTTGGGCCTCGCCTGTGGTGGGTTCATGCGGTGCAGCCTGCGGCTGTGAAACGCTGACGGCATCGTGTTTAGAAGATGGGCCCTGGCATCCAGGGGCAGAACTCTTCATCGCCGATGCCCTGCTGTTCGCTGAGGGTTTGTTCGCCGCTGGCGACTGCGACGATCTTTTCGAACAGCCGAGTACCGGCAGATTCGACGGATTCTCCGTCGATGATTGAGCCGGTGTTGAGATCCATATCTTCACGCATGCGTTCGAACATTTGCGTGTTTGTGGCCACTTTGACGGTGGGAGCGGGTTTGCAGCCGAAGCAGCTGCCTCGTCCGGTGGTGAAGACGACGATCTGGCAGCCACCGGCGACGAGTCCGGTCACGGAAATGGGGTCATACCCGGGTGTATCCATGAAGGTGAAGCCGCGGGAGGTGATGGGTTCAGCGAACTGGTAGACATCCTGGAGCGGGGCGGTACCGCCTTTGGCGACAGCTCCGAGGGATTTTTCGATGATTGTTGTGAGGCCTCCCTGTTTATTTCCCCACGAGGGGTTGTTGTCGATGGAGGCGTTATTGCGGCGGGCATAATCTTCCCACCAGCGAATGCGTTCCAGCAGTTTTTCGCCGACTTCGCGACTGACGGAACGACGGGTGAGCAGTTGTTCGGCGCCGTAGACTTCGGGGGTTTCTGCCAGCACTGAGCCGCCTCCGTGTGCGACGAGCAGATCGCTGGCGTAGCCGAGAGCCGGGTTAGCGGTAATCCCGCTGGCTCCGTCGCTGCCGCCGCACTGCAGTCCGAGAATCAGTTCGGACAGTGGAATGGGTTCGCGTCTGACGTTATTGGCAGCAGGCAGCAGTTCACGCAGGACTGCAACTGCGCGATCGACTGTTTTTCGAACACCGCCGACTTCCTGAATATTGAGGACCATGGGCAGGTCGTCATGACCGCTGGCGAGTGCACCGCCGAGCTGTACGAGTCCCTGGGTTTGTTGCAGGTGTGATGCCTGCGCTGTTTCGCAGCCCAGTCCGAGGACGATGCAGGCGGCGATATTGGGATGTCGGGCGAATCCTGCGAGGGTGCGATTGAGCAGCTGGTGATCGTCGCTGTTATAGGCGAAGGCGCAGCCGCTTTTGTGAACGATCGGGATAACGCCGTCGATGTTGGGGTAGCGGCTGAGATCTGTGCGGGCCAGTTCCTGAGCGACGTATCGCGAGGTGGTGGCGGAGCAGTTGACAGTGCTGATGACGGCGATGTAGTTGCGGGTACCGGCGGAGCCGTTGCGGCGACGATAGCCCTGAAAGGTGCGTGCCGGCGGTATGGCGAACTGCAGCAGATCGGTGCCAAATTCGTAGCCGGCTCGTTCGCGATCGAGGCTGACGTTGTGAGTGTGAACCCACTGTCCGGGTGCAATATCGCAGGCGGCAGATCCGATTGGCTGTCCGAATTTGCGAATTGTGCAGCCTTTGGGAATGGGCTGTGTGGCAACTTTGTGGAACAGGGGCACGTTTTCCGCGACCTGAACGCTGCCTGTCGTGGTCTTCAGGAGCTCGCCCTGCTGCAGTGCCTTGCGAGCAACCGCGATATTATCTGAGGAATGCAGAAACAGCACGGGGGAGATATCTGACACCGGAATGGTCCTGCTGGGAACAGTAAGTTGAATGCGGGCCAGCAGCCTGGTGCGTTGCCGGCGGTTGTCAGCGGCAATTCTGGAGGTTTGGGCGAATTCGCACAAGCCATGAATTTGCAGCTTGGCTGATCGGGAAGTGTGGTGGTTCAAATGTCACAAACACTGGCTGCGTGCCGCAGTGCCAGTACGGGATCGGGCCATGTGGGCAGAAATTCCTGTGCTACGAAGCCCGAATAGCCTGTTCGCAGGATGGCGGCCATGACAGCCGGGTAGTTGATTTCCTGGAGCTGATCCAGTTCTTTGCGGCCGGGGTTGCCGGCCGTGTGGTAGTGTGCAATGAGCGGGTGGTTTTTTTCGATTCGGCGGATGACATCGCCGTTCATGATCTGGACGTGGTAGATATCGAACAGCAGCCGAAAGCGGGGCGAGTCCATGCGTCGTACCAGATCAAAGCAGCGTTCCACATCGTCGCCGAAGTATCCGGGGTGACCTTTCATGGGGTGGGAGTCATCGACTGAATTCAGGTGTTCGAGGCAGAGTGTGACACCTTTTTCTTCGGCATACGTGATGACGCGTCGCCATAGTTCAAGGCAGTTTGATTCTGCGGTGGCATCCGACATGCCGCGAACGGACATGCCTGTGAACGTGATGACTTTGGAGCATTCGAACTGGACGGCGGCATCGATAGCGGATCGCAGCTTCGCTTCGCATTCGGGGTGATTGCTGCGATCGACCGGCCCGGTAGCGAAACCGTGACTGCTGACGAGTGATATCTGCAGACCGCGGGAGCGGGCTTCCGGATAGAATTTCCGGTCGATTCCTTCGATGCCGGTGAGTCCGATGCTGAGGCAATGACCGATCAGTTCACTGGTGGGCATGGGATTGAAGCACCAGCCCATGACGGACTGGTGAATTCGGCCGCGGGAGATTTTGAAATCGGGAGCGACAGCTGGCAGGGGTGGCTGCTGGCCGACGTCCTGGGCTGCCGCACAGTTTTCTGGCAAAGCAGCGGTGGCTGCTGCGGCAGCAGTGGTAACGGCCAGCGAGCGGCGGGAGATTTTGCGGGGGTGTGGCATGGTATGGACCTTTGGGACTGCGTGGTCTGGCACAGACGAATGTGCGGTGGTCAAGTTTGACGGAACGTCACAGGAATGGAATACTGCCGGGCAGGAAATTTTCCGAACCCTCCTGCGGAATCACTGACATGACTGACAGGCTGTACTGGGCGTTGATTTTGGTGTTTTGTGCGAATGCTGTGTCGGCTGACGAGCCTGCTGGCAGAAAAGCGGCGGCGCTCACAGCTGCCGGGGACTCGGGGCAGCCGCCTGAGACTGCTGTCTATTTCACTCGGCCTGCCCCTGCCGGTGAGGCTCAGGTTTCGGCTGTGCGGCAGGGAGATGCTGAAATTCCGCTGGTGGTGGTTCGTGGCACCCCTTATGAGATGGGGCGACAGCTGGGGAAAGCTCTGCAGCAGCAGATCACCACGTTTATACCGCCGGCCCTGCAGGGCGTCTGCAGTCAGCTGGGTGTGACGGAGGAGCAATTGCAGGAAGTCTGGAGTCGTACAGCGGCGTATGCGGACGACCGTCTTGAGCAGGAGCTGGCGGGTGTGGCGGATGCCGTTGGGCTGCCCTTGCGAACGCTGCAGGCGATGCATGCAGTGCCTTTGCTGATGCCGTATTCGTGCAGCAGTATTGCCGCGTGGGGTGATGCGACTGAAGACGGACACCTGTACCAGACTCGAAATCTTGACTGGAGTCTGGAGATTGGTGCTCATGATTTTGCAGCGATTGTGATTTATGTGCCGGATACCGGAATACCGCACGTGGTACCGACGTTTGCGGGTTTTTGCGGTGCTCATACCGGCATGAATTTTCGCGGGATTGCTTTATCGGAAATGGGTGATGCTTCGCGGAAGGAGGCTCCATACTTCGTTCACGCGCCGCATTTCACCGCTTTCTTTCGCACGATGCTTTATGATGCCGATTCACTGACTGAGACGCTGGATATTTTTGCTCGGCAACCAATGACGAAGCGATATCATTTCGTGTTTGGTGACGGTCAGACAGATCGCCGAGCGGTGAAAGTAAGAGCGCATGCCCCTGAGCCGGCTGATCGTCGGCTGATGATCTGGAAGGACAATGACGCGACTGACGAGTTTGCTCCGAATGTGCTCAGC
>Ga0169931_10008360_pt1 | contig 15119 bp, 12 predicted proteins | sample Kivu_15m_20L_FD_129675 | JGI IMG/M metagenome (GOLD analysis project Ga0169931, IMG submission 129675) | Freshwater microbial communities from Lake Kivu, Western Province, Rwanda to study Microbial Dark Matter (Phase II) - Kivu_15m_20L... | ecosystem: Environmental > Aquatic > Freshwater > Lake... | reverse complement strand
TGCAGAGAACCGGGCAGGCGCCCGGGCGCGGCCAGTGCAAGAACCCATCCTCAGGCGCCGAACCCGCACAGGCACTGTGGCCCAGGCCGGACGGGCACTGCGGGAGGGGGCATCGTGACGCATATCGAGAAGCGGCGGCTGGTCATTGCTGCCGGAGGCACTGGGGGACACGTCTTTCCGGCGCTCGCGGTGGCGCAGGTACTTGCGCGTCATGGGGTTGTCGTGGAATGGGTGGGAAGTAATCGCGGTCTTGAGGCCCGCGTAGTGCGGGATCAGGCGGGCTTTCCGCTCACCGAACTCACAGTGCAGGGTCTGCGGGGCCGGGGCCTGGTGGGGCTCCTGGGCCTGCCCATGGGGCTCTTGCGTAGCCTCATCGACTGCTGGCGCGTGCTGGCGCGGGTGCGCCCAGGGCTCGTACTGGTCTTTGGTGGTTATGTCTCTTTCCCGGTCGGCCTGGCGGCCCGGTTGCAGGGTCGTCCGCTCTGGGTGCATGAGCAGAATGCCGTGATGGGAACCGCCAACCGCTGGCTTGCCCGTCTGGCGCAGCGGGTCTTGACAAGCTTTTCGACGACCCAGCATGCGCCTGCGTCAGCAGTCTGTGTGGGCAATCCGGTACGTGAGGCACTGACCGCCCTGCCACCTGTATCTGCGCGCCTCATGGGCGAGGGCCAGCCGCTTCGGCTGCTGGTGCTCGGTGGCAGTCTCGGGGCCCGCGCGCTGAATCAGGCACTTCCTTCTGTTGTGGCGGGTCTGCAACCCGTCTGGCCTCACGGTCTGGCAGTCTGGCATCAGACGGGTACCTCGGAGGAGGCTGCCGTGCAACAAGCCTATGCCGCTCAGCCGATCGTCCCGCAGAACCTACGCGTTGAGGCCTTTATTGACGACATGGCAGCGGCCTATCAGTGGGCCGATCTGGTGGTCTGTCGGGCGGGGGCTTCTACCGTGGCGGAGCTCGCGGCGGTCGGCCTGCCGGCGATCTTTGTTCCCTTGCCGCATGCGATTGATGATCACCAGACCGCCAACGCCCAGGCCCTCGTGCAGGCGGGTGCCGCCTTGCTGGTCGCCCAGACAGATCGGCTCGCCGATGCCCTGTCTGTCAGCCTCTCTTCTCTCACCGCCCAACGGCTGCGCGCCATGGCCCAGGCCACCCAAACACTCGGCGCCCGACACGCCTTATCGCGTTTCCTGCAGCAGGTTCAGACCCTCTGGCCTCTGCCTCTCGCCGCAGACCAGGTTCCTGAGGGGGGCGCATGAGACATAAGATCACCACCCTGCATTTCGTGGGCATGGGCGGCGCTGGCATGTCGGGCATTGCCGAGGTCTTACTCAACCAGGGCTATCGCGTCCAGGGTTCCGACCTCGCAGAAAACGCCGCGGTACGGCAGTTGGTAGCCCAGGGCGCTCGTTTCTTTCTTGGCCACGATGCCGCCCATGTGGCGGGGGCCGATGTGGTGGTGATCTCCAGTGCGGTGAAGGCCGATAACCCAGAGGTGCGGGCGGCACGCGCCACGAAGACGCCTGTGGTGCCGCGGGCCCTGATGCTTGCCGAACTCATGCGCATGAAGCAAGGCATCGCAGTGGCGGGCACCCACGGCAAGACCACGACCACCAGCTTGGTGGCCTCCGTCTTGGCGGAGGCGGGGATGGACCCCACCTTTGTGATTGGTGGCCGGCTCAATAGCGCGGGGGCGAACGCGAAACTCGGACTCGGGGAGGCCTTTGTCGCCGAGGCCGATGAGTCCGATGGCTCATTCCTCAATCTGATGCCCATGATGGCGGTGGTGACGAACATCGACGCCGATCACATGGACACCTACGACCATGACATGGCCAAGCTCAAACAGGCCTTCATTCAGTTCGTCCAGCGCCTGCCCTTCTATGGCACTGCGGTGGTCTGTCTCGATGACCTGCATGTCCGCGAGATCATCCCGTTTCTGTCGCGACCGGTATTAACCTACGGCGTCACCTCCGAGGCGGATCTCCAGGCGGTCGATCTTCAGGCCGATGGGCTTGGGATGCGGTTTACCGTGCGTCGTGCAGGCCAGCCCGACTGGCCTGTGAGGCTCAACCTGCCCGGCCATCACAACGTGCTCAATGCGCTTGCCGCTATTGGCGTGGCCTATGAACTTGGTGTGGTCCCTGCAGCCATTGCCCGCGCACTTGATCAATTCACAGGGGTCGGTCGGCGGCTACAGCACTGCGGTCCTATGGCATTTGCGCGGGGGTTGGCCGACCTCGTGGATGACTATGGTCACCATCCTGTCGAGATTCGTGCCACCCTGCAGGCCGTTCGGGGGGCCTACCCCGACCGCCGGGTCGTCCTTGTCTTTCAGCCGCATCGATTTAGCCGTACCCGCGACCTCTTTGATGATTTCGTGAAGGTGCTGGCCTCCGCTGATGTGCTGGTATTGGCCGAGGTCTATCCTGCCGGGGAGGCCCCGATTGCGGCGGCGGACGGGCGTGCCTTGGCCCGCGCCATTCGGCAACTGGGAAGAATCGAACCGGTGTTCGCAAGTGATATCTCAGAGATACCGGGGCTTCTCGATTCGGTGGTCCATGCGGGAGATCTGGTTTTGAGTATGGGTGCGGGCTCGATCGGGGGCCTGCCTGCGTTGCTCAAATCGCGTCTGGCCGATGCCCCCACATCGACGCCTCTGGCGGCGGGGCCGGCATCCTCAGGAGCGCAGACATGACAGAGCGCATTGCGGTGCTTATGGGTGGCCGGTCCGCCGAACGCGAGATCTCGCTGCGGTCGGGACAGGGTGTCTTACAGGCCTTACAGAAATCTGGCTGTGATGCGATTGCCTTTGATCCGGCCGAGCGTCCCTTGACCGAGCTTGGGCAGCTCGGTGTGCATCGCGCGTTTATTGCGCTTCATGGCCGGTACGGGGAAGACGGAACCGTACAGGGCGCGCTAGAACTCTTGGGCATTCCCTATACCGGCTCGGGGGTGCTCGCCTCGGCCCTGGCCATGGACAAGCTCATGACCAAACGGGTCTGGCAATCGCACGGGATTCCGACCCCACCGTTTGTCGCGCTGCGGTCGGCCGACTGGCGGGCTGCCGTCGATGCTCAGGCGCAGACCTCCGACGCGGCACTGCTATCAGATCTTAGCCGCCTGCTCGCGCCTCTGGGCCTTCCGCTTGCGGTGAAGCCCGCCCATGAGGGGTCGTCTCTCGGATTTCAGCGGCTCGATCGCCTACAGGACGCACTCGATGCGGTGCGCACCGCCGGCCGCTACGACGATGCGGTCGTGGCTGAGGCCTTCGTCCAGGGCCGGGAGTTCACCGTCGCCCTCCTAGGAGGCGGACCCCTCGGGCCGGTACGCGCGCTGCCCGTGATTGAAATCGTGGCCCCGGAAGGCAACTACGACTACCAGCACAAATACTTCGGCACCGAGACGCGCTATCTCTGCCCGGCCCCGCTGGATTCGGCCACCACCGAAATGATGCAACGCCTGAGTGAAGCGGCCTTCACGGCCCTAGGCTGCGAGGGCTGGGCACGGGTCGACATTCTCTGGAACGGCAAAGACAGCCCGACGCTCCTCGAACTCAACACATCGCCCGGGATGACCGACCACTCACTGGTGCCAATGGCTGCGGCCCAGGCGGGGTTGGACTATGCCGCCCTGGTGCGCGAGATTCTTGCCGGGGCGCGGCTGAAACTGCGGGGCGCATCATGAGCTGGATCGGTCGATTCTGGAACTCTCCGGCCGCGATGCACTGGGTCAGTAGTGTGGCTATTCAGGCCTCGGTCTTGGCGAGTCTGCTGGTGGCCGCCGTCTGGCTAGCGGGGCAGCCTGTGTTTGCCCTGCGATCGGTGCAGGTGCTCTCCACGGGACCGCAGATCTATCACCTCTCCGAAGACGAGATTCGTCAGTCGGTGCAGAGTACGAGCATGGGTACGGCGCTCACCCGACCCCTGGCCGACCTGCAGTCCTCCCTACAGGCTTACCCGTGGGTGCGGCAGGCCTCTGTACGTCGTGTCTGGCCGAATCGTCTGATGATCTGGATTGAAGAACATGACCCCGTCGCCATCTGGACGGATGGTCGGCTGATCAATCGGCAGGGCGAACTCTTTCGGGTCGATCAATCCCCGCGGGCCGTGGGCCTCACGCCAGACTGCCGGCTGCCCACGCTCTCCGGTCCAGTGGGCAGTCATGACCGTGTCCTTGAACGCGCCCAGATGCTTGAGCAGATCTTTGCGGATAAGGGGCTGAGTCTCGACCGGCTCTCGCTGTCTGACCAATTCTCCTGGCGGTTCGTGCTGCACGACGGACCCGAGGTCGTACTCGGCCGAGACACCCTGCCACGGGGGCAGCAGGAGCGGGTGATTGCCTTTATTGATCACCTAGGCTGGCTCAACCAGGCGCTGCAGAAGCCGCCCACAGGCCGCGCGCGCGAGCAGGTGGTCTCCGCAGATCTGCGCTATGCCAATGGCTTTGCCTTTCGGACTGCCAGCGCGACGCTCTCTGCGCGCGGAGATGGCCTACGAACGGAGCAGCGCGAACTCCCCAACTGCCTCATTACCAAACGAGAAGGACGACGTACCCATGACGCGTGATCCCAAGAACAACCTTCTGGTGGCTCTCGATATTGGCACTTCGAAGATTGTTGCCGTTGTGGCCCAGGTGGATGCCGATGACCAACTCGATGTGATTGGTATTGGCCAGTCGGACAGCCTGGGTCTCAAAAAGGGCGTGGTGGTGAACATCGATGCCACGGTCGACTCAATTCAACGTGCGCTCGAGGAGGCCGAACTCATGGCCGACTGCAAGGTGGAGTCGGTCTGGACCGGCATTGCGGGCAGCCATATTCGCAGTTTTAACTCCAGTGGCATGGTGGCCATTAAAGAAAAGGAGGTCACCCAGGGCGATGTCGAGCGCGTGATCGAGACTGCGACCGCCGTGAGTATTCCCGCCGATCAGCAGGTACTTCATGTTCTGCCCCAGGAGTTTGTGATCGATGGCCAGGAAGATGTGCGCCAACCGCTGGGCATGAGTGGGGTCCGGCTCGAGGTCCGGGTGCATATCGTGACAGGCGCGATCTCGGCGGCCCAGAACATTGTGAAGTGTGTCCGTCGATGCGGACTCGAGGTCAGTGAACTCATGCTGCAGCCGCTGGCCTCAAGCCACACCACTCTCACAGACGATGAAAAGGAATTGGGTGTGGCCCTGGTCGATATCGGTGGCGGTACGACCGATATCGCCATCTTCTCAGGGGGTGCGATTCGACACACCGCGGTCATTCCGATTGCGGGCGACCAGATCACCAATGACATTGCCATGGCCCTGCGCACGCCTACCAAAGAGGCCGAAGAGATCAAGCAGCGCTATGCCGTGGCCAAGCAGTCGCTGGCCAACCCCAGTGCAAGTTTTGAGGTGCCAGGGCTTGGAGACCGTCCGCCGCGCCTGCTCTCACACCAGTCGTTGGCGGCGGTCGTGGAGCCGCGGGTCGAAGAACTCTTCTCGCTGGTCGCCCAGGTGATTCGCGAAAGCGGCTACGAGGAACTTCTCTCCTCGGGCATCGTGCTCACCGGTGGCAGTGCGTTGCTGCCGGGCCTGATTGAGCTTGGAGAGGATGTCTTTTTAAAGCAGGTCCGTGTGGCCCGTCCGAGTTATGCGGGCGGCCTGGCAGATCTGGTGAGTAGTCCCCGTTATGCCACTGCCATGGGACTACTCGAAGAGGCACGCAGGCAGTGGTTACGTGGCGGGCAGGTCGTCAGGCAGACGGGTGGGTTCCGTGACACCTTCGCCCGCATGAAGTCTTGGTTTACGGGCAACTTTTGAATTTCACGAGGAAAGAGAGGCAACAATGACTTTTGAGATGCTAGAGACACAGACCCAGGGCACCGTCATTAAGGTGGTCGGGGTAGGAGGAGCCGGCGGTAATGCGGTGTCCCATATGATTCGTAAAGGAGTGCAGGGCGTGGAATTTATCTGCGCCAACACCGATGCCCAGTCGCTGGACCGTTCGAAGGCGCACCAGGTCTTGCAGCTTGGCAGCACCGGCCTTGGGGCGGGCGCTAAGCCCGAGGCGGGAAAGGCCGCGGCCGAACAAGATCGCGGTCGTATTGCAGAGCTGCTTTCCGGTGCCCATATGGTCTTTATAACGGCAGGCATGGGGGGCGGAACCGGCACGGGCGCGGCCCCCGTGGTGGCGGAGGTGGCCAAAGAACTCGGCGCCCTCACGGTGGCCGTCGTGACCAAGCCTTTTTCCTTTGAGGGCCCGAAGCGCATGCAGGCGGCAGAGCAGGGCCTGGCGGAGCTGCAGGGCAAAGTAGATTCGCTCATAGTGATTCTCAACGAGAAACTCGAAGAGGTGCTTGGCGATGACATCACGCAGCTTGAGGCCTTTTCCGCCGCAGACGATGTGCTCAACAATGCAGTGGCTGGAATCGCAGAGATCATCAATGTCGAGGGCCTCGTGAATGTGGACTTTGAGGATGTGAAGACCGTCATGGGTGAGCAGGGCAAGGCCATGATGGGCACCGCCTCGGCCAGTGGCCCCGACCGTGCCCGTATCGCGGCCGAGCAGGCTGTCCGCAGCCCGCTCTTAGAGGGCGTCGACCTCTCCGGCGCACGCGGAATTCTTGTCAATATCACCGCCAATGCCTCGCTCAAGCTCAAAGAGACCAAGCTCGCTATGGAGACTATCCGCACCTTTGCAGCAGAGGATGCCACCATCATCTTTGGTACCGTGCATGACGACGCCATGAAAGAAGACATGCGGGTCACCGTCGTGGCCACCGGGCTCGGCCGCTCGGTGCGTCGTCCCACCTTGGTGCCGCCCATCTCGGTGCCGGTCCTTAAGACGGGTACCTATGATGGTCTTTCGGGTCCGGCACAGTCGGTCTCCGCCGATGCCACAAGCGCCTCTGCGGCCGCACCGAGCACCGACTATGCGGGCTATGACCAGCCTGCGATCTGGCGTCAACCCCCGCGTAGTGAGGCTGCCGCGCGCGTACTCGCGCTTGAGGAGGGTGGCATGGACAAGCTCGATATCCCCGCGTTTCTACGGAAGCAGGCAGACTAGCGTCTGGTTTAACCTTACCTTTCGTTCCTCACTCACCTCCTGGGCCTCTGCCTGGTCCCGGAGGTGTTTCTTTTATTCTTTAAGGAGTCTCTATGGCTATTGCAATCGGACAGGCCCTGCCCAACGTTACCCTCTATGAGTTCATTGAAGAAGAGACCCCCGGCTGTGCCGTCGGCCCGAACGCCTTTCAGGTGGGCGATCTGGTGAAGGGCAAAAAAATTATCGTCTTTGGCCTGCCAGGTGCCTATACGCCCACCTGTTCGGCCAAGCATGTGCCCGGCTATGTTGCGCAGGCTGCGGCGCTTAAGGCAAAGGGCATCGATGAGGTCTGGTGTGTCTCGGTGAATGATGCCTTTGTGATGGGCTCCTGGGGCCGTGAACTTCAGACCCGAGGCAAGGTGCGGATGTTTGGCGATGGCAATGCCGAGTTCTCCAAGGCGGTGGACCTCACCCTCGATTTAACGGCCCGCGGCATGGGTGTGCGCTCTAACCGCTATGCCATGCTCGTGGACAACGGCATCGTCAAAGCGTTGCACGTCGAAGAACCCGGAAAGTTTGAGGTCAGTAGCGCCGAGGCGATGCTGGCAAAACTCTAAGCCTATGCTGCGACAGCGCACGCTGGGTCAGCCGGTCAGTGCTCAGGGCATTGGCCTGCACGGGGGCCAGCGTGTGCGACTGGGCTTGCGCCCGGCGCCCGCCGACAACGGTATTGTTTTCTGTCGCACCGATCTACCCCCACCCAACACCGTCACCTCCCAGGCGGCCGCGGTGGGAGACACCCGCATGGCCTCGACGATCTCCCAGGGAGCCGTACGGGTGGCCACCGTAGAGCACCTGATGTCTGCCTTGTCAGGGTTGGGAATCGACAATGCCTTGGTGGAAGTTGATGGCCCCGAAATACCCATCATGGATGGCAGCGCGGCGAGTTTTGCCTATCTCATCCGGTCTGCAGGCATTGCAGAACAGAACGCGCCTAAGCGTTTTGTTGAGGTGCTCTCGCCCATCGAGGTGCGGGAGGGAGAGAAGTTTGCCCGGCTCGATCCTTACTTTGGTTTTTGTCTGTCGTTTTCCATCGACTTTCAGCACCCTGCGATCGACCAGACCGGCCAAGAGGTCACCGTCGATTTTGCCCAGACCTCGTTTACCGAGGCGATTGCCCGGGCCCGTACCTTTGGTTTCATGAAGGATGTCGACACCTTGCGGTCCAAGGGCCTTGCCTTGGGCGGTAGCCTGAACAACGCCATTGTCATGGATGAGACCCGGGTCTTAAACGAAGGCGGCCTACGCCGCCCCGATGAGTTCGCCATGCACAAGGCCTTGGATGCCCTGGGCGACCTTTATCTGCTCGGGCGCCCGCTTCTCGCCCGCTACAGTGCCTACAAGTCCGGGCATGGGCTGAACAATCAACTCCTGCGGGCCCTGCTCGATTCGCCCGACTCATGGCGTGAACGGGTCTTCAACACCTTGTCTGAGGCCCCAGAGGCCTGGGCCCGTCAATGGTCCTGGGAGTAAAAGGCGCGCAACCGCGCTAGGGCATCGGCAGGAATGGAAGGCCGAGCGGGGGCAGTGGGCCCTGGGCTCGCAGAAACCGCCCGCTGCGCGACGATTTTTAAGGCCGCAATGTCCGGAATTTCCTGTTGAATCTGCGCGCGCAAGAGCGGTTCCAAGAGGCGCAGCTTTGCCATGGCCGCATGGCTTGTGACGGTAATGACCAGGGTCTTCCCCCGACTGGCGCCCTGGGCGGCTGCAAGGCGGGCCGCGACGATGGTGGGCACCAGTCGTGCCTGCCCTTCTTGGCGAAGCACGGCCTGTATCTGGGTGGCAAACGCCTGGCGCTCCGCCAGCGCCGCCGAGGGCCCTAAGGCCCGGACAATTGCCGTCTGAAGCAGGGTCACGCCTGGTTGCATGACGCCCATGCTACCCTAGAAAGATTATGCTTAATCGCCTCCTGTCCTCGCTTTTCGGCAGTCGAAACGACCGCCTACTCAAGAAATACCAGGCCCGCGTAGCGGCCATTAATGCCCTCGAGCCTGGCCTAGAGCAACTCTCCGACGCCCAGCTCGTTGCCAAGACCACCGAGCTCCGTGATCGCGCGCAGGCCGGCTCTACCGTCGATGCGCTGCTCGTCGAGGCCTTTGCCGTCTGCCGCGAAGCAAGCCGTCGGGTCCTGGGCATGCGGCACTTCGATGTCCAGCTCGTGGGTGGCATGGTCTTGCACGAAGGCAAGATTTCTGAGATGCGTACCGGCGAGGGCAAGACCCTCGTGGCCACACTGCCGGCCTATCTCAACGCACTGACCGGCCAGGGCGTTCATGTGGTCACCGTCAATGAATACCTGGCCCAACGCGATGCCCAGTGGATGGGAAGGCTCTATGGCTTTCTGGGGCTCACGACCGGCATCAATCTCTCCGGGCTCAGTCACGAAGAGAAGCAGCAGGCCTACCGCTGCGACATCACCTATGGCACGAACAACGAATTTGGGTTTGACTACCTGCGCGACAACATGGTCTCTGAAAAGGCCAACCGTGTGCAGCGGGTCTTGTCGTACGCCATTGTGGATGAGGTCGACTCGATTCTCATCGACGAGGCCCGCACGCCGCTCATTATTTCGGGTCAGGCAGAAGACTCCACCCATCTTTATCAGGCCTTAAATGGTCTGCCGAGCCTACTGCATCGGCAGCCCCTGGAGGATGGGCCGGGCGACTACTTTCTGGACGAAAAAGGCCGGCAGGTATATCTGTCGGATGCAGGCTTTGAGAAGGCCGAACAACTGCTCGCCGAGATGGATTTGCTGCCCGAGGGCGCGAGTCTGTACGATCCCGCCCACATCAGCCTGCTGCATCACCTGATGGCAGCCCTGCGGGCCCACACCCTGTATTTTCGTGATCAGCACTATGTGGTGCAGGGAGGGCAGGTGGTCATCGTGGATGAGTTTACGGGCCGCCTCATGCCTGGGCGGCGTTGGTCCGATGGCCTGCATCAGGCCGTAGAGGCCAAAGAGGGCGTCGAGATTGAACCCGAGAACCAGACGCTGGCCTCGATTACGTTCCAGAACTACTTCCGCATGTATCAAAAGCTTGCGGGGATGACGGGTACGGCCGATACCGAGGCCTTTGAGTTCCAGCAGATCTATGGCCTGGAGACCGTCATTGTTCCCACCCATCGGCCCATGGTGCGTAAAGATCTGCAAGACCAGATTTTCCGCACGGTAGAAGAAAAATTCGAGGCCATCCTCGCCGACATTAAGACCCGGCATGCGGCGGGTCAGCCGATCTTGGTGGGTACCACCTCCATTGAAAATTCCGAGCTGCTGTCTGCCGAACTCACTAAGGCGGGTCTAGATCACCAGGTCCTCAATGCCAAGCAGCATGCACGTGAGGCCGAAATCGTGGCCCAGGCGGGTCGGCCCGGCATGGTTACCATCGCCACGAATATGGCGGGTCGCGGTACCGACATTGTGCTCGGGGGGAATATCGAAAAGCGTATCGAGGCCCTACGGGAGGGTTCCGGGCTCGATCCCGCAGCCCTAGAAGCCCAGATTTCGGCCCTACGGGCGGAATGGCAGCCTCTGCACGACCAGGTGCTCGCCTCAGGGGGGCTGCACATTATCGGTACCGAGCGTCATGAGTCTCGTCGTATTGACAACCAGCTGCGCGGCCGGGCGGGCCGTCAGGGTGACCCAGGGTCGTCTCGGTTTTATTTGGCGATGGACGATCCGCTGCTGCGTATCTTTGCCGGTGACCGCATGAAGGCCATCATGGACAAGCTCGGGGTTCCCCGTGGCGAGCCCATTGAGGCCGGTATGGTCTCCCGCTCGATTGAAAGCGCCCAGCGCAAGGTAGAGAACCGCAACTTTGAGATTCGTAAGCAGCTCTTGGACTACGACAATGTGGCCAACGAGCAGCGCAAGATTATCTATGCGCAGCGCAATGAAATCCTCGAGGTCGAGGATCCCATCGAGCTGGTGACCCGTCTGCGGGATGGCGCCATGGAGGCCATGGTACGCAGCTATGTGCCGTACGAAAGTATTGAGGAGCAGTGGGATCTGCCAGGGCTACAGGCCGAACTGCAGAAGGTCTATGGCCTTGCGATTGATCTGCAGGCAGTCGTGGAGTCCCAGGAGGAGCTCGATGATGCGGGGGTGGTTGCCCTGGTGGCCAAGGCCGCCACAGACCTCTATACCGCAAAGTGGGAGACGGTCGGACGAACCGCATTCTCAGGTTTTGAACGGTCGGTGCTTATTCAGCATCTCGACCATGCCTGGCGGGAGCATCTGGCCGCCCTCGATCTGTTGCGGCAGGGCATTCATCTGCGTGGCTATGCCCAAAAAGACCCCAAGCAGGAATACAAGCGCGAGGCCTTCACGCTCTTTGAGCAGCTCCTGGAGCGCGTTCGTGATTCGGTTACCCGGCTGCTGATGAATGTCGAGGTGCAGACCCAGGAGCAGGCGGAGGCCGCCGCCCGGGAGGCCCAGGAGCGAGCTGCAGCGCTGACGGCCTCGCAGATGCAGTTCACCCATGCAGACTTTAGCCCCGAGGCCTCGTTTTCTGCGGAGGATCCTCAGGCACTCGCCTTAGCTGCTCAAGAGGCCAGCCCCCCTGCGCAGCCGTCTGCCCCTGAGTCTGTGGGGTCTTCTGCCGCGGCCTCGGCCTTCCCCAAGGTGGGCCGCAACGATCCCTGCCCCTGTGGTTCGGGAAAGAAATACAAGCACTGCCACGGATTGATCCAGTAACGACCTCGGTCAGAGGCGCCTTCGGGCGCCTCCCTTTGTTGAGCAAGTCTTCACTAAGACAAGGGGGATCCCCGTGATTGCCCCAATGGGTAGGGGCACCAGTTTCGTGCAGAGTGGCGAAAGATCCAGCCCTCAGGAGTACCCATGAAGTCTCGCGATTTTCACTACGAGCGCCCCAGTTCTCTGGCCGGGGCGATACAAATGCTTGCCCAGCACGGCGCGAGCGCTCAGGTACTTGCCGGTGGTCAGAGCCTCGTGCCTGCCCTTAACCTGCGACTCGCGGCGCCAGAAATCTTGGTGGACATCCAAGACTGTGCCGAACTCCGTGGCCTGCAAGACATGGGCAGTACGATTCGTATCGGCGCCCTCACAACCCACGCGCAGATTCAGTCCTCCGCGTTGGTGGCCCAGCATATTCCTTTGCTGGCAAAGGCAGTCCCTTATGTGGCCCATGTGGCGATTCGAAACCGCGGCACGATCGGCGGCAGCCTGGCACTCGCCGATCCCGCAGCCGAATATCCGGCAGTGGCCTTGGCTCTCAATGCAACCCTGATCGTTCGTAGCCAGAGTGGCGAGCGCAGAATTTCTGCCGAGGGATTTTTTAAGGGCCTCTACAGCACCGACCTACAGCCTGGAGAAATTCTGGTGGCGGTGGAGTTTCCTAAGGCCACGGGCGCCGATCGCGCGGGCTTTTATGAACTCGCCCGTCGTCGCGGCGACTACGCCATGGTCGGCCTCGCCGCCCAGGCCGTCCTGTCCGCCGGAAAGGTCACGTCGGCACGCCTGGCCTACTTTGCGGTCGCCGATCGGCCTGTACTCGCAACTGCGGCGGCGGGGCGGTTGGCTGGTGCCCCGGTGGGAGATGCGTCTGCTGTGGCCGCTGCCGTCGAGGCACTGGCCGCAGATCTCGACCCCATGCCCGACCTACAGGCAGAGACGCAGACGAAGGCCTATCTGGCCGGTGTGGTGCTTCGGCGTGTCATTCAACAACTAGGAGCCTCCTCGTGAAGCCGCAAACTGTTTCCCTCCGCCTCACGGTCAATGGCGACCCTGTTGAGGCCGATGTCTCTCCCAGCATGCATCTCGTAGATTTTCTCCGCGAACGTCTCGACCTCACTGGCTCGCACCTGGGCTGCGAGCATGGCGTCTGCGGCGCCTGTTCGGTAATGGTGGACAACACCCTGGTGCGTGGCTGCCTCATGCTCGCCTGTCAGGCCGAGGGCAAAGAGGTCCGCACCATCGAAGGCATCTCAGATTCTGGTGATCTCCAAGAGTTGCAGCAGGCCTTCCTGCAGCATAACGCGCTGCAGTGCGGCTTCTGCACCCCGGGCATGCTGCTCACCGCGCTCGATCTGGTGCGTCACCATCCTGATGCCAGCCGAGAAGAAATTCGCGACTACATCTCGGGAAACTACTGTCGCTGTACCGGCTACCAGGCGATTGTGAATGCGGTGGAGTCCGTGCTCACGGCCCGTAAGAAGCCGGCGGCCGGGGGTGCGGCGTCTGCCGTATCGGCGATGTCTTAACGAATTCTCCAGGGGTCTTCCATGAACGCGCGTGCTGAACTTCCTTTAGATTTACCGACGGTCGAGAAGACCGAGGGCTACATTGGCAAGCCCTTGCCCCGTGCGGGCGCCAAGCGGCTGGTGCAAGGACGTGGCAGCTATATCGACGATATGCGTCTGCCACGCCTGGCCCATGTGGTCTATTTCCGTAGCCCGTATGCCCACGCCCGCATCCGTAGTCTCGATCTCTCGAAGGCGCGGTCTGCGCCGGGGGTGATCGCGGTCTTCTCTGGCCAAGACCTCGCGGCCTTCTGCACCCCGTGGGTAGGCGTCTTGGGCCACCTCAAGGGAATCAAATCAGCACCGCAGCACCCGCTTGCTATCGACCGTGTCTGTTGGCAGGGTGAGGCAGTTGCCGCCATTGTGGCCAAGACGCGGCGACAGGCCGAAGATGCGCTGGATGTTGTCGAGGCCGAATTCGAGCCCCTGCCTGCGGTTACCGATATGCGGGCAGCACTGCGTGGCGATTATGTGATTCACCCCGACCTCGGCGACAACATCTGTTTCCACCGCGAACTGAAAACCGAAGGGTTTGATGAGGCCTGGGCGAAGGCCGACCATGTGGTGGAGAAGACCTACGATTTCTCGCGTCACACCGGGGTCTGCATGGAGCCGCGCTCCATTCTTGCCGACTACAATCCTGCGGATCAGAGCCTCACGGTCTATCACGCCACCCAGGCGCCGCACATGATGCAGGACATCTTTTCCAAGCATCTCAACATCCCCGAATCTAATGTTCGGGTGATCTGCAAAGATGTCGGGGGATCTTACGGCATCAAAGTACACGTCTATCCCGACGAAATGGCAACGGCCGCGATCTCTGTGGCCCTGCGTCGCCCGGTGAAGTTTGTGGCCGACCGCATGGAGTCGTTCATTACCGACATCCACGCCCGTGAGCATACGGTCACGATTCGCCTTGCCGTCACCCGGGACGGCGAGATCATCGGCTTTGATCTTGACGACCTCACGGGCATCGGCCCCTATTCGGTCTACCCGCGCACCAGCGGCATTGAAGGCAATCAGGTGGTCAACCTTACCGGCGGCCCCTATCGCCACAAGCACTACCGCGCCAATCTCAATGTGGTCTTCACCAATAAGAACGTCACCTGTCAGTATCGTGCGGTCGGTCATCCCATTGCGGTGGCCGTCACCGAGGGCATTGTCGACGAAGCGGCCCGCGCCATCGGCATGGATCCGGCGGCCTTTCGTGCCAAGAACATGATCCCCGACGATGCCTATCCGTATCTCACCTTTCCGTCGGGCATTAAGTTCGAGGGTCTCTCCCATCAGCAGTCTTTGCAGAAACTCCTCACACTCATGGACTACCCCGCGCTTCGGGCCGAGCAAGAGGCCTTGCGCGCAAAGGGCATTTATCGGGGTATTGGTATTGCGGCCATGATCGAGGTCACCAACCCCTCGCCGGCCTTCTACGGAGTGGGTGGCGCCCGCATCTCGGCACAAGACGGTGCCACGCTGCGCATGGATCCGCAGGGCATGATCACTGTTACGTGTAGCGTTACCGAGCAAGGCCAGGGCACGGAGGCGGTCTTTGCCCAGATTGCCGCCGATGCGGTAGGGGTCTCGATTGAAAAGGTCCGTGTCATGACTGGTGACACCGGCGTGATGCCCTATGGGGGCGGCACCTGGGCCTCCCGCGGGGCCGGAATTGGGGGTGAGGCGGTGCTGCAGTCTGGCAAGGCCTTACGGTCGAATATTCTCGATATCGCCGCGGCGATCCTTCAGACCGAAAAGGCCACGCTCGATGTGCGGCAAGACCATGTGGTCGAC
>Ga0169931_10008358_pt1 | contig 15120 bp, 13 predicted proteins | sample Kivu_15m_20L_FD_129675 | JGI IMG/M metagenome (GOLD analysis project Ga0169931, IMG submission 129675) | Freshwater microbial communities from Lake Kivu, Western Province, Rwanda to study Microbial Dark Matter (Phase II) - Kivu_15m_20L... | ecosystem: Environmental > Aquatic > Freshwater > Lake... | reverse complement strand
TCCAGCAACAGATGATGGATCCGGGACGAAGTCCCCCCAACTGCTATTGCCGCGCGAATCAACCACCCTTTGGCAGGCTCTGCGCCTAAGGTCTGCGGCAAATGGTCCGTTCACACTACCGCTGGTCCTTGTCGGACTTGGAACGCTATTGTGGTTTGGTTTCAGAGAGACAGTTGGCCTGTCGACAATTGCAGTGCTTGTCGCGACATGGCTTGCGCTCTTTGCCGCGATTGTTCCCTACGTGTCGGGGCATGATGAGACCGCTCACCTCGATATGCTGTTTCGAGTTAACAACTCAGACGTCCGTGCGGATTTGACCCATGCAAATCAGCATCCGAAGGCCGCAATATTCTTCGGAGCCATCCATGAGCTCATGAACCGCGAGTCATTCCCGGACTTTCATCCCGGTACGATACCGGCACCAAGGGAAGTGTGCCCCCACATGATCCTCGGCTCCTGTGGACTCAGTCCGGGGCCAAGCACATGGTATCGAAAGATCTCGGCCCTGCTTCCTTCGGGTCTCTCCTCAAGAACTGTGGATCCAAAATTCTTGATCCGCTTTACTTGGCTGATTCATTCAGCGCTCTTCGTTGTGCTCTTTTCGTGGCTTTTTTTCACGCTTGGCGGCAACTCCGCGGCGTTGTTCCTGTTGTTACTCGGACTCTTCCATGGTGCCGGTTCACAACTCATCTCAGTGACGAACGACGCGCCGTTGTGGCTGTTTGGCCTCTTCAGCACCGCAGGGTTGGCGAGCGTCGTCATTGAACGACAAGGAAGACATCGATGCAGATTGTGGTTACTCCTCCTGTGGGTCGCGCAGCTGGTCATTCTGCCAATCGATCGAGGTGCACTTTCCGGATTGCCGGTGACAGCGGCCGCTACCTGGATCGTGATGTCCGCAGACAGAAATCAACAGAAACCATTTCATCGGAAGGATGGATTGCGCATCGGTTCATTGGCCATCATCATGGCTGCAATCGTGCTATCTGCCTTTCCTTTGGTTCTGGCCAGCGGTGTGCTCTATTCAGCTCCCGGTTACTTCGGGCTATCCGTGCCGGCGGATGTTGGCCTGCTCCTGAGCCCCGCCTCACTCCGTAGGGAAGGATTCGCTGCGTTCGCTCTCGAGACCGTGCGTTCGCTTATCGGTTCATTTGTTTGGGGACACTCGTTTTATCCGCGAGGCGTCTATTCGGCGGCTGGTATCGCAGCTCTCTACTTGACTTGGCTTGGGTGGACGCGGTCGCCACGATCATGGTCTGTCGGTATTGTCTTCAGCTTGGCGCCGGCGATATTCCTGATCGTCTGTGGACTGATTGCAAACTACTTCAGCACTACAGATCTCCCTCTGATCTATACAGCCAAGTTTCGGTTCGTCGCTCCTGCTCTGGCCTTGATCGCCCTGCCCGCAGCCGTCGGACTGATTGAAGTATGGCGCAACGCCAACCACCGACTGATCATGATCCGACTTTTGACAGTGTTCCTGACATGGTCAATCTTCACCTATGGCATCAAGACATTCATACTTCCTGCAACGAGACTCAATTGATTGTGACCCAATCAATTCCACGACCTGAGAAACCGCGCCACATTCTCATCAACACCAACGAGCAGTACCAAAGACTCGCCATCGATCGCAGAACTCGCAGTCGGAAAGCTGATTTCAGAACTGCCGCCCTTGCGGCGAAAGCCCACGACCTGAACGCCAAACTTTTTGGGCCAGCCGAGTTCCTCGAGCGTCTTGCCTTTGACCTCGGGAAGTGGCTCCCACTGAATCATGCGCATGCCGCCGCCCATCTCCATTTCCTGAAATGATCCGCTCTGGTGAATGCGTCGGGCAAGAAACTGCCCAACGGTTGTTTCAACGCCAAACACCTCATGCGCACCGAGTCGACGCAGAATGAACTCTGCTATTCGCGTGTTGGCACGCGCGGCGACATGCTTCACGCCAAGATCGAGGAGTGCTGCAGTTGCGACAACATTCGCCTCAAAGTTCTCACCAACACAAACGACAGCGATGTCGCACTTCGCGGCACCAACTTGCTCAAGAACGCGGGCATCGGTGACATCCCCAGCAACCGCAACGTCAACAATGTCTGCCATCAGATTGACTGTCGTTTGATCTCGATCGATCGCGATGACCTCAGCGCCTTCCTCTGCGAGCACTTTTGCCAGTGACTGCCCGAGGGCTCCGAGTCCGACGACGAGAATCCGTTTCTGCTTGCGCGCCATTGCTGTGCCTCCTGCTGTCATGTTCCCAAAAGAAATTCACATCGCCACGGATCACCCAACGTCAAAACGTCCCGCCGCAAGGCGATAGCGTTGCTCCCGAACGCGACCGATTCCTGCGTAAATCGCCGCAATGAGTCCAATGCGTCCCACGAGCATCAACAGGATCACGATAAATTTGCCGGCGGAGGTCAACTCACCCGTCACACCGAGCGACAACCCGTTTGTAGAAAGCGCAGAGACTGCCTCAAACAACAGTGACCAAGCTGGATGATCCTCGACAGCAAGCAGCGCACCAAAGGCGAGCAGAATGAAACACACGTACATCACCACGACGCTGACTGCCTTCTGCACGACGAACGCAGGAATTTCGCGTCTTCGAAACTGCACCCACTTGAAGCCGCGCAGAACGCTGACCGCGGTCACGAGCAAGACTCCGAACGTACTCGTCTTGATCCCTCCGGCAGTGGATACTGGGCCGCCACCGACAATCATAAGTCCAAGAATCACTATCTGAGCGCCAGTCGCGAGCTGTGCTACTGGGCTGATGTTGAATCCCGCAGTGCGAGCAGAAACCGCAAAAAAAAGTGCGTCTCCCAACTCCCCGATGACACCTGACGCAGAAGCTCTTCCAAAGACGTTGCCAAGGAAAATTCCTACAAAACCGGCGACGAGTAGACCAACCGTCACGGATAGAATGAGAAGCGAATTATCCGAGAGTCTCGAAAACGCATGGATTGGCGCCCAACGTCTGCTTCGCTCATCGTCTCGCTCCGTTTCGCGAGGTCCTTGCCACCAGGAAGGAATCACGCGCGAAATGCACTCAATCACCACGGGAAAACCAAGACCCCCAACTACGATGAGCAAACAAACGACAAGCTTGAAGAAGCCAAGTCCAGGAATCTCAAGACTCTGCGGAAAGGTTGAAATTCCAGCATTGCAGAAGGCAGAGACACTGTGAAACAACGCGTGCCCGAAGCGATTTGGAATATCGCCTGGCAGCAGTGTCCAAAGTAGGCCAGCGCCAATCAACTCAAGAGTCAGTGTCAGCCCAATCACGTAGAAGAAAAATCGAGTGAAACTGCCAACGTTCGGCAGCGCAAACGTCTCCGCACCAACCTGCGATTGCCGAATCGACAATCGATTTCGAGTGATGATTGCAAGACCAGCCGTCAGCATCACGATTCCGATTCCACCGGTTTGAATCAGAACGAGTAGAACAGCCATCCCCGTAACTCCAAACACCTCGGCCGGAACAACAGGAGCCAAACCGGTGACCGTGAGGGCTGAGACCGCCATGAACAATGCATCGACAAAAGAGATCGACGATCCAGGTCGCAGCGAAACCGGATGAACAAGCATCATCCCAGCAATCACAGCAACGAGGACGTAGGTCACAACAATCAGTCGGCCAGCTGTCAGCTCTGTTCGCACCCACCAGCGAAGTCCATACCCCGAGTCAAGAAACGCGGCGAACAAACTGGCAAAAATCCCCGCCTGAAGCAGGGCAGTTGCGCGTGCCTCTGGATCAATCGAAACAGCAAAAGTGGGAAACGCTTCGATGAACGCGGTGACAAAGAAGGATCCACCGACAACGACCGCAATCAAATTGACGACTCGCCACCACGCCAGTGCCGGAAGCACGTCACGAAGCTGTCGTCTCGAAACAGCTGCAACCGCATCGAGGTCAGCTCCCGGGCGACTTCTCAATACGTCCACCAGACGTGACGCAGCTCGAAGCAGCTGAATGACGGCGATGCAAAAACCGCCACCCGCCATAAGCAAGAGCAGAGGAACAAGCAGAAACGCTGGAATGGACATCTGTGCAAGAATCTGCACCGTCACAAACGCGACACCTAGCAGGAGAACACGGGCGTTCGCCGCGACTCGCCAAATTGATGCTCGCGACCCCACGCGCAAACCTTCTTGCAATGGCGACTTTGATTCCTGAGTCTGGTTGGTCATTGCGGAAGGCTAGCACATTCGCTTGTTAAAGGAGCTACCTACTGGTTAACATGGGGCGCAGAAACTCACCGGAGAAATGACCATGAAGATTCATTCGACTTTGCTGCGTGCGGGCATTTGTGGCGCCGTCGCGACCTCAACAATTTTGACCATCGCGATTGCGCAAAAGGGCCCAGCCACGGGGTATGGGATGGCTGGTTGCGGTCTTGGTTCTCTGATCATCACGGAGAACTCGAAGGTTCAGATCCTTGCCGCAACATCCAACGCGAGTTCATACAATCAGACGTTCGGCATCACGACCGGAACGTCAAACTGCACGACGACCTCGGCAGCAGCGGCCCTGCAAAGGCAGGAAGCTTTCGTCGCAGCGAACTATCACGAGATCACGAAAGACATGGCGCGAGGTACGGGACCAAGTTTGACCGGGCTCCTCGACACCATGGGTTGCGCACCTGAGGTTCAGCCGGCGGCCGGAGCGGCCCTGAAGTCAGACTTCTCGGGTATCATTCGCGCGCCAGGAGCCATGGCCGTCCTCGACTCGACGCGCGACCGTCTGCGTGCCGAGCCAACCGTTGCCATAAAGTGTGAGTTCATCTGAAACCCTGTTGAGTCGATGCAAACGGCAGACTCTGGAGAAGACATGAAATCTCAAGCAAAGCGTCTCACAACTACCGCAGCAATCCTCGTAGCTGTTCTGACAAATTCCTATGCATATGCTGAGTCGTCGGCGCGCAAACATCGCGCGCCGACGTACGGAATGGCTGGGTGCGGCATTGGATCGGTCGTCGTTATGGAAAGTGACTTCCCGGAATTCATGGATTCGCCAAAGGAATCGCGTCTGATGCAGATCGTCGCCGCGTTCTTCAATGGCTACCAGACTTTCAGCATCACAACCGGGACCTCCAAGTGCAAGGGTGACAAGGACTTTGCGCTGGAAGAACAGAAAGTGTTCGTCGCCATGAACTTCAATGGACTGAAGGCGGACGCCGCTCGCGGCAGTGGAGACTATCTTTCCACATGGTCTGAGCTTCTCGGCTGCGATGGTCTCCAAATCGATAAATTCGGAGCAGCCATTCAACAAAACTTTGATGAAGTCTTCGCCAGCTCACAGCCACTCGACATTATCGCGGGGACCCGAAACGCGCTGGGTCCAAACTCAGCGGCGAGCTGTCTACGACTGGGATCCTGACTTGGCGTCAAATCAAAAGTCCCGCCCGTCGAATCTTGCGACGGGCGGGACTCGCCTTTTCGGAAACTATTGGCGCTGGTAGCTCATGGCTTCTTCGCCGAATGCAGTGGGAAACGCATCCGTCTCTGAGCATTCGTACTTCAACGTTGCACCGGTGATCGCATAGATGCAGTAGTTGCGGTCGCCGACTTTGAGCGTTCCGTCATCCGGCTGCAAGTTGATCTTCGTCAGGGTCAGAAGCATTTGCGCCGGCGATTTGGTCGTGTCCGTCTGCACGGAGAATTCAACGTCGAACTGGTCCTCGCCCTGGACATTCACCTTCTGTGTTCCGGCGCCTGCACTTACGAACGACAGCACATCGGTGTACAAGCCAGCCATTCCGCCTGACCAGGAACCAACGAGCGCAGCATCAATCTGGGCATTGGAACCACCGCTGCCACCGCTGCCACCGCTGCCACCGTTTCCGCCGGTCGAACCGCCACCCGTCGAGCCGCCACCAGAACCTCCAGCACCCGGATCTCCCGATCCGCCGCCATTGCCACCCGGAACCGATGCTTTGCCCTCGAGCATGAAGGTTGCTCCCATCACTTCACAGGCCGATGGACTGGTGAAGCTGATGACGAGCTGATACTTGCCGGGAGTCAGTTGACCTGGAAAGTTCGTCCAGTCCACCAGTGCGTAACCATCCTGCGCTTTAGTCGCGATCTTTCGTGAACCATCAGTGCTCGTGACGAAGTAGTCAGGTCCGCTCGCCGCGTCGTCAAGACAAGTCGAGACCGATCCGCGATTCGAAAGCATCAGAGTCTTCTCGGCATCAACGTCGAACTCATAGTTCTTCGTCAACGCGAAGCCTTGAGCAGCCGCTGCCAAAGCGCCATTCATCTTGAACTCCGTTCCAATCGTGACGACCTCCGGAGAATTCCCCGCCGGTGCGCCACCATTGTCATCGTTCTTCTTCTTGCTGTCTGAGCCGCAACCAGAGAGCACCGCACCCGCAACAAGCGTCCCGACAAGTGTCGTCTTCCATCCGAACCGAATCATTTTGAACCTCCACCGCATCTTCTTCTGCAGAGTCAATCGCACCCAACACACACCACGTGCGTCGACGCGAGCTGAGCTCAACGTGTCTTGATGCAACGATAGGAGCAGGGTGTCCGTTGGGTCAACGCGACGTCGAACGTTGTGTTCGGTGGTGTTCGACGGTTCTGCTTCGGGATTCACCGCGAAATCGGAGAATCGCGCAGGTGCTTGGTCAAACCGCAAGAGAGACCAAATTTTGGAGGTGAATCCGGGCAATCCGGCTCAGGTTCAAAGCCGAAAGGAGTCACTGAGCTAATCAACTGGGCACTTTCTGCCGATGTTTTCCCCGAAGTTTCGGTTTCAGGCCGAAGCGTTTTCGCGCAGCAAGAATCTATTCGGAGGCTCCTGTGTCTTTTCTTACTGCAAAAGATCTCGCCAAACTGTTTGCCGTTGCCGCGTTCCTTGGCCTCGTCGGTTGTTCGACGACGGAAGACGCACAGCAACAGCAACAACAAGGCGACGACGTCGAAGATGCCGACCCAGCATTCAACGGGCAAAACAACGGCAACAACACGGGTTCACTCAACTCCGGAGATCAGCAGGAGCAGATGCAGGGTGACAACGGCGCGTCCATCAACAACGCGATGGAGAACGGCGAAGAGGAAGAGTTTGAGAATAGCAACGGGCAGAACTCCGGAAACCAGTTTGCCGAGAACGCCGATTTCCAGGACGCTTCCGGAAATGAAATGGGCAACACGGTTAACGCCAACAATTCGCAAATGCTGAACGCGGCACCGACACAAGACATGCCGATGAACCAGGCACCGGTTAAACAAGCTCCAGCGAATCCGATGCTCGCCAACCCCGGCATGAGCAATCCCGCCATGAACCCCGCGGCGCAAGTCAGCGACCCAGCTGCGATGGCAACGTCTCCCGCACCCGCACAGGTCGCACCCCTGCAGTCAGCTATCGATCCGCTGGTTTGGGAATCGCGCGGCCGCGTTAAGTACGTGCGTCGAAACATCTCAAAGCACGCCTCACCTGGTGGGCCGGTCGTTGGTTCATACGTGCGCGGCGACCACCCGCTGGTCCTGCGCCAGGGTGAATGGGATCAGCTCTACAACGGGACGTTCGTCGAGTCGTCGGGATTGTCGACCGGGCCGATTGGTCGTCAAAAATCGAAGCGAAACTGGCGCTAAATAGCGCGCTGAAGTTCTTGAGGGAGGGCGCCACCGCGCCCTCATTTGCTGTCTCAGCGCGCGCTGGCTCAACGGGCGACGAGCTGAAGCGACCGGCTCGCCAATACTTGTCCAGCGACTGAGTACACGAGAATCGTGAAAGTCAGACCGGATCGCGGTGAAAAATCCGCGGGGGTTACAAACAAGGGACGAGTGCCGACGGAGCCCGAGGCCACCAAAGTCAAATCAGCTCGCGGCGCAGCAAGGCAACTCGCTGCCGCATCGTTACAGATGACGACACGCGCCGCGCCTACCGGCGTTGCGACCTTTAGCCTTGCCAGCGAGGAATCCGCGCTGCCGGCTACTGAATCAAGTGCAACGTAGATCGCGTTCGAGTCCGGCTGCGGTTGCGGCGGAATCACGCCGCCTTCAATCGGGCGAATCAGCGGTGCGGAAAGCAAACTCTCCGGAACGGCTCGCACCTGCGGAGTGTGACGTCCACGCTCCTCGGTCAGAGTCCGAGTTGTTTCCAAAAACTCGTTTACGCTGCTTCGTTCGCGTGCGTGCTTCGCAAATGCGTCCCGAAAGGCAAGTGTGAACACCGAGCCCCGGCTCGTCGCCTGCGAGGTCTGCTGCTCGGTCGATGAGGTCACGACCAGAATCTCTTCGGCCATGGTGCCGGAATACGATGTTGAATCCGAACGCGTCGAAGTCTTCGAGGTTGGGTTTCCACCGAACGCGGCAACAACCGCGTCCGCCATTTCCGCCGCCATCTCCTCTGAAGAGTTCGCGCTCGACGCGAGCGACAGATTGTCTCGTGGAATCGTCTGCGTAAGGTTGCCGTTGTTGCATGTATCAATGACGACGACGAGACGCTTGAGCGGTTTTTGTCTTGAGTCCTTGATCGCCTTTGCGACCGCGGAGAAACGGATCAACTGGTTGCCATCGGCGACGAGTGAACCCCAGCCCCCGTGACCCGAGAAGTACCAGAACAAGGTTCCATTTTCCCCGACCTTGGGTGCGTGTTCTCCGGTGATGGCGAGGATCTCCGCTGGAGTCGCTTCGAGTTCACTGACGACCTGAAATTTATGCCCTGCCTCGCGATCCTGAAGAAGCTTGGTCATGATGTCGAGATCGACGTCGATACCGGGCAGATCGTTCGACGCGCCAAACAGCAGCGCCACGTTCTGCGCGGAGTTGTCGTTTGCGATGCCGCGTACATCGGCCGCCGTGTTGACGCCGCAGGCGCCAGTTGCAATCGCTGCAAGTGTGACAAGACCGATTTGGAGCAGGACTCGCTTTGGCGAAGCACTCTGAGAATTTGATCGCACTACAGAACTCCATCGCAAGACATTGGCGAACGACCACGGGCCGAATGCGTCCTAACGTCTGCAATTGGCAGGCCGGAGTTCTAAACGATAATTGATCATATATTTCAGCTAGTTATCTAGGCGCCCTGGATGGCACTTGCGCATTTTGTGTCGCCACCATGGTCGAAGGCGCCGTACCGTCGAGACTATGGACACCCCAAAACTGCGTCATGACGGAGTCTAACGATGTCAGCCATAACGCCGGCAGAGTTCTGGTCATCGTGCGAAAAGGTGCTGCTCGCAGAGGAACCACTTAATGCGCTTCCGATTGGGATCATCCAGACGTTGATTTCCGATCCGACTCGATACAAGCGGTATCATTTGGCGGCGCTTTCCCCGAACGGGGTCAGCGTCTCTCCCGCAACCGAGGAAAGCATCATTGGGTGCACATGGATGACTCCGCCGCACCCGCTCGGCATGACCGATATGCCGCGTGCGCTTGCTTCCCACATCGTCGACTGGGCCGATAGCCTCGGGGATCGACCTCGTGGCTTCGTTGGGCCAACGAGCATCGCAGATATTGTCACAGATATGTGGTGCAAGCGTTCCGGCACCAGCGTTGCCAAATCCATGGGACTTATCGCTCACGTCCTCACTGCAGTAAAACTGCCCGTACATCCAGGCGGTAAGTTCCGCGACGCTGGATCCTGCGACACTGAAGTCATCGCAGCGATGACGTGCGCATACACTGAAGAAACTGGACTCGGGACGGTCGATGCGGCGGCCGCTATTGAAATCAGAAACCAGACGGCACGCGCAATTGAAATGGGCACGCGAGTCGTCTGGGAAGCGGCAAGCGGCGATATCGTGGCCTGCGCTGGCGCCGCTGGCCCGACTCCGAGAGGTGTTCGGATCGGCAACGTGTATACGCTCCCCGCGCATCGGGGGCGCGGCTATGCCGCAGCCCTCGTCGCCGCCATGAGCCAGCGGGAACTCGACCGGGGCAAAGCGTTTTGCAGTCTCTACACGGACGCAGCCAATCCGACGTCAAACTCGATTTACCGAAAGATCGGCTACCGTCGCATCGGCGATTCGATCCACCACACCTTGAAGTGATACAATCACTCGCAAAGCATCATCGATACTCGACCTTGATTGCACTCCAACTCGACAAGAGCACACGATGCGAATGAACAAACGTCAGTTTCTGAAAGCAATCGTCGCCACCCTGATCGGCCTCAAGACGTGGTTTCTTGCCGCCTGCAGGTCCAAGCCGGCATCCGAGACGAACGAGAGCGATCTGAAGCTTCTCTCGATGCGATTCAGATGTGCTGCCGACTCTTCGCGCGCGATGGCCGTTTCCCAGACCTACGGAAATCTAATGCAAGGCGGCTCGCCGGATGAACGAAACATCACCTTCCTGCAGATGGCGCAGGTGCCCGACTCCTATCTTGAACACCTGCGTGCCGCACAGAATCAAAACGGATTCAGAATCACCACCTCGCCGGTCCTCGCGCCGCCATATCAAGGCGCCGCGGGGCTATGCTGGGGTGTCGGGGCACCGTTTCCACAAAAAATCGAGCTGGCCGGAAGTGCCTTTCGATCTCAACATGTCGTCCTGCATGAAGTCGGTCACGCCGTACACAGCCTCGTTGACCGCAACAGCAGCCGCGCCGGTCGCAACGCTCAAGACATGCTTGGTCGCACATTTCAGTCGATTCAAAACTCGGGTGAAAGCTCCCGCATGTGGGACTACGCGATGGAAAACGAAGTCGAATTCTTCGCGGTCGGATTCACCAGCTTTTACTGCAGCGAAGCAGCCCGCAGCGACATGCGCGCCACGTTCCCGCAGAGCTGGAGTTTCTTCAGCTCCGTTCTTGAAGCCCCGCCGGGATCCGGCTCCGGTCTCGCAAACAACGGAGGAGTTGCGCCGGGTCAAGATCAGGGCGGTCCCACGACCAAGCCGCTCGAGGGTTCGACGCCAAACAGCGGCGGCGTTACACCGCCAGTGACCATTCCGCCAACTATTCCAGGCATGGGCGGTGATGCTCTCGGCGGGGGCGGCAGCGGCGGCGGAGATCCGTGGGCGCAGCTGATCGAGTTACTGACTGGGCTCATGGGTGGCGGTGGATACGGCGGTGCAAAGCTCAGGCTCAACGCAGACGGCATTCAGATCGTTCGACCGACCTGGCCAACACTCTATCTCGGGCGTTCGATCTGGATGGAGCTTGGTGTCACGGGTCAATTCGGACCGGATCAGTTGCGAGTCATGATCGACGCAGGGGCAACGCAAATTGAAATCCCAGCCGCATTCCAGGTTGATCCGCTCAACCGCAGAAACTTTCTGAGTGAACTGCGTCTTCCGGATGCCGCGGCATTTCGTCTCGAAGAAGGCGAGTTGGAGAGAAACGGTCAGATATCGATCACGCTTGCGGGAAAGACCATCGCGTCACAGCGATACTCATTCAAGGGACAGCATGTGGACTTCGAGACAGCTCCGCCCTACGAAGCCTTCAAGCGCAAAAAGACCTGACGGCAGAAGGCTTCGTGAAGCCGAACGAGCAGAAAAAAAGACAGTCAGCCAACCTTCTTGCTGATGAAAAGCGCAAAGCCGAGTCTGACCGCCGGGCTCAGGAGAAGGCTGCGAAAGAAGCTGCCCGGGCGGCAAAGGCCGCAAAAGAGGCCGAAGAAGCTTAGGGTGCCAGAAACTAGAATTTGAGCGCATTTTCCGAGACAATGGACTGATCAAATCAAACCGATCGGACCACTCGGAGCAGTCATTTCATGCGACAGAGTTTCAAGACCCGCACGGCGGCATCGCTTATTGCCGCGGTCGTAGTGAGCAGTGGTGCCGGCTCCTGCAACCGCAGCAAGACCAACGTGGAAGTCACCGCCAAGAAAGCTCCCACCTCAACAACAATGTCGGATGATTTCGATTCTGAAGATGCGGAACGAGACTCGCTCTTCGGTCCGGATTCCCGGTCATCGACCACCACCACGACCAAGTACGACTCTGAATCCGACAAGAACGGATTCGACGGAATGAACCTGATCGTTTCGTCGCTGCCTTTGTTCATGGGGCTCATGAGTGGCAAAGTCGGCCCTCAGGAGTTGATGAGTTCCATGCCAGCGCTGTTGTCTTCTCTCATGGGGGGCAAGGCAATCGGCGGTGGGATTCCCGGCGGATATGGCGGCGGATACGGTGGCGCGGGCGGCGGAGGATACGGAGGAGCGGGCGGAGGAGGATACGGTGGCGCGGGCGGAGGAGGATATTCGAAATGAGACTATCTGTTCTGAGCCTCTCATTGCGCTTTCTTGCCGTGATCGTGTTCTTTTCGGCGTGTAAACCTCAGGCTCAACCGCAAGCTGCGGACCTGCAGTCACTCGACAATCTCGCGCGCGCTGATGGCGAAGGGCTCTCTTACAACTCCTGCGGAGACCCGAACGGTACACCCGTGGCTCGCATCAAGGTCAGCGGCGGATCTCGCGAATCGGCTCAGGCCGTTCAGGCAGCGCTGACCGCCGTTCCAAAACCGATCCTTGAGGCATTTGCCGCCGTCAGCGGCGAAGTCGTCTTGAATCAAAACCCGTCTGCTTTATGTCCTCAGGCCATGAATCGTGCCGAGCGCGAGTTCGCGAACGAAAATAGCAGCGGAAGCCCAGAGCTTGCGCCCTGCTGGGTGCTTGAACAGCGTGTGATTCGGGTCGTTCTTCCCGATGATCCGAAGTTGATCAGACACCAGACGGTTCGCATCATGTCCTACGTCTACACGCAGTTTTTCGCGAAGCGGCTTGCCGATCTCGCAGCGAATGGAGCCGGTACGATCAACAGCGAGACCGCATCAACGATACGCGCCACTGTCGAGCGTCTGCGTATGCAACAAGAGGATCTCGGGGCGAAGTTTCTGACGGATCTCAGCACCCGCACAGATCGAAGTGCATTCAACCGTCTCGTCAAGCTCAAGAGCAGTGACGAGGAGTCCTTCTCGAACTTCGTACTCGCAGAAGCAATCGATTCGGCCTACTGCAGCGAAGCGACCGCCAGAAAATTCCACTCTATGTTCCCAGAGGCTTGGAACAGTTTCTCCAGAGGAGATAACCGCTGGGGAAGTGCCAGAAGCGATCTCGGTCCTGCATTTCACAAGTTCAATTGACCGTCCAGTAATCCACATTCGCTCTCGCAACCACGATGAGAGAACCACAAACGCAGAAAACCCGCTCCCCGCCGAAATCGGCAGAGGGCGGGCCCTCATCATTCAAAGCACTGGAGTAAACCTAGTTCCGATCTCTCATTACTCTTGGCCTGGATCGTTACCTTCATCTCCGCCGAAATCCGGAATCTCCGGAACTTCGAATTCTTCTTCGCTGCCAACGAAGCCGCCGTCGAAGCAACCAGCATCCTCGCCCCCGCCTTGGTCCTGATCCATCTGACAAGATGAAGCACCTGCGCTGGACGGATCGATCGCGACTGCCGTGCCCCATGCTACTGCCGCACAATCGAACCCAGTCGGCTTCGCCGCAGCGAAATCTGCGGGGAGGAAGGCTGGAACTTCAGATGCTGCGATGTGGAGAGCGCCGCCTTCTTTGAACTTGGCATCGTCGCAGCTGACCGGAACGCTGGCATTGTCGACGCAGACCTTAACTTCGTCGTCAAAGCTTTGCTGCTTGAAGCTTCCAGCTACGTTGCCGTTGGTTGCATCAAACTTTCCGATGCTGGTGTTCAGCGTCTGCTCGCCGAAGAACTCTCCACGATCGGACAACTTGACCGTGCTCACGCCTGCGTCGACCGAACTGAGACCCATGTACTGCGCCATATCGAGCTTCATGCTGTCGTCGACGAGGCCCATACCGCTCATATCCATCGTGCCCGAGAGGCGAACCTTGAACTCGCTCTCCGACTTGTCTGCAGCGGTAAAGTAATTGTCGAACGTCACGCTTGCGCCGAACTCGATACCCATCATCTTGTTGAACAGACGCACTTCGCCTTTCGACACGCCCATCTCTTTGCCGTTTTTGGTGATGACTTTGTCGCCCTTGACTTTGAAGTGCTGGCCCAGCGTGAGAGCTGTCGCGCTTTCGCCTTCGCAGACATAGACGTCCGTCACGTCGCCCGTTTTCTGAACCATCACGCCGATATATTGGTCGCCCATGCCGGGTCCACTGGTCAGACCAGGACCGGGGCCTGGACCAGGACCGGGACCTGCACCGGGACCATCACCCGAACCGGGACCTGCACCGGGACCATCGCCGCCGCCCATATCGCCCATCGAGATTTTGAACAGCTTCGGCGTACCTTCGACGATCGTCGAAGACTGGCTTTCGATGTAACACAAGGTGCTGTTGATGCCTTCGAGCATCATCGTCGACTGCTTGATGCTCTCTTTCATCATGCAGGCCTCGAGCGACTTATTGGCCGTCAACCGAAGTCCAGTGCTCGAGTCAGCCAGAGCATCCGGAAGTTGAATCGACAGGGCATTCGACAAGTTGAGTTGCTGCATTCTGCCGACCGGTCCGGTAGTCGATCTGGGAACCGTCGTCGCCGTTGTGCCCGGGTCTTTCTTGGGCGAGTCACTCGACTTGCTACAGGCCATTGCGCCTGCAACAAGCGTCGCCACCGCGATTTTTGAATAGATGGTCATTTCCTTCGAACCTCCAATGATTGAGCCAAAAACCAGCCTGCCTCACCCTCGGCCACTCCCGGCGAAACTTGAGCTGTTCTACAGAGCCGACAGCAGACGCTTCCAAACAAATTCTGAACAGCCAGCGGGATCTTCACGAGCTGTTGGGATATCCGAAATTTTGTCCCGTTATGTTCGTCAAAACCGCAAGAATTGGCGGCCATACTGCAGCAAAAACAAGTTCAGCACCTTCGGCTTCGGCGTGAACAACAAACTCCCGACGACACTGAACTGTCGAAGTAATGCAAGAGCCTGCGACTGGTATGGATGGCGCCTCGAAAATCGTCGCCAGCTTGAGTGGCAACGAAATCAGGACAAGTAACGCTGTCGCAGAGTTGGTGGTCGGGGTGGCGGGAGCGGATCTCTGTGCTAGGAATCACATGAGTCTCTCGGGCGCTGGCAGCATTTGGCAGACGACCTCCCGAACTCTCCATGATTCCGGTGGCATCTGGACATATCCCCGGCTATAATCTTACTGGTAAGATTAACGCGCGAGGCATATATGTCTGTATCTACTACAAAAATGTCTTCAAAGGGTCAGGTCGTGATCCCTG
>Ga0169931_10008356_pt1 | contig 15123 bp, 10 predicted proteins | sample Kivu_15m_20L_FD_129675 | JGI IMG/M metagenome (GOLD analysis project Ga0169931, IMG submission 129675) | Freshwater microbial communities from Lake Kivu, Western Province, Rwanda to study Microbial Dark Matter (Phase II) - Kivu_15m_20L... | ecosystem: Environmental > Aquatic > Freshwater > Lake... | reverse complement strand
TTATCTTTTATCGCGTTATCTTTTATCGGGCGTTATCGGGTATCGTGAGGAGTCGAGCGAGTCCATCCCCGCTGGACAACAAGACGCTGGACCCTGTCGTATTGTAACTGGCGAAGTTTCCAATTCTGCCAACGCGGCTTTCCCAAATCAAATTTCCACTTCCTGTATCCCATATTCGCACCTGTCCAGCGTAGCCATAGGATAGGATTCGTGTCCCTGTTGGATTAAAGGCCACACTATGAATATAGTCCGTGTGTCCTTCGAGTGTTCGCTGAACAGAACCGGTGATCATGTCCATTAAGTAAACCTTTCGATCCGCACCGGCGGCCGCGATGGTTTGACCGTTTGGATGGATAGCGACCGAGTACATGGTACCATCGAGCGTCGCGAGTTGTTTTAATTGTCGTCCACCCACGATATCCCACAGGCGAATGGTTTTATCAGCGCCCGAAGAGATCGCAAACGATTCGTCAGGACTCAAGGCTACCGCATGCACCGCCCCCTGATGGCCGCTCATCTGAAAGCGTTGGTTCCCTGTGACATTGTCCCAGACCCGGACATTCTGATCGGTACCGCCTGAGACAACCGTGCTGCCATCACGACTGATGGCAACTCCATACACGGCCCCTCCTTGATTGAACTGTTTTAAAAAGGTGGGTGAAGCGTAGGCCCATACAGCCAATTGCCCAGAGGTGGAAGTCGTTCTCAAGGATCGATGATCCGGTGCAAAGAGCAACCCTGTAATGGCCGATTCCGCAGTTGTTTGCTGGTGGAGTTTCAGATCGCTTGCGGGGGGATTCGGAGTTGGCTCCAGCGGCGGGCCATAGACGCGAAGCTGTCGATCTTCGGTCGAAACCGCGAGCTTCTGATTGTCAGCGCTCCAGGTTAATCCGAGCACTGGAGATGCCACTTCGAGAGTTTGCAGCAGTTCCCCGTTTGCCGCATTCCAGATGCACAACTTACCATCGGAGCCAGCCGCCGCCACTCTTTGATTATCGGCGCGAATGGCAACCGCTCGAACGAGACCACCGCAACCTAGAAACTCGCGCGTTGCTTGTCCCGAATTCACATCGCTCTGAATGAGCTTACCATCTTTACTGCCAGTGAGCACTTGCGCTCCGAACAGGTTCATGCTAACGATCTCACTGGACTGAGTTGAAAACAATCGAGCGGCGGAGCGTTTGCTGATTCGCAATGCTTTATCGCTGGAGGCTGTGACGAACAGTCCTGCTGTATTGAGCCAAGCCACTGAAGACCAACCAGCCGCATTACCAGAAAATTTTTCTAGCAATTTTCCAGAGTCAGCTGCGTATAACCGAACAGCGCCATCTTCCGCGGCGGTAGCCACAGTGAGGCTATCGGGTGACCAGCTCACGGCGGAAATCGGTGCCGGATGTTTCACTTCGTGCAAACTGGCACCATCGGTTAAGTTCCACAGGCGAAGTGTGGCATCGCGCGCGATACTCGCTAAGCGTTGATTGTTGGGTGCGACTGCTAGATCGGTGACATTGGCAGCATGTCCTTCCAGTGTTCTTTGCACGGTTCCGTCGGCCGCATTGACTTGGCGGATTTTGCCATCCGCTCCACCAGCAAATAAGATCGAGGCATCACTGTTACCTGCTAGCGGTGTGCTACCAGAGGGGTTGATTGTCCACTGAAAACCTTCGCTCGAACCAGTTGGCATATTCCCCGCAGCATTCGCATCGGCGGGTGCGACAGGCTTCCAAAGTCTTAGAAATCCATCGGCAGTCGTGGTAAATAGGCGTTGATTGTCGCTGTGAAACGTCAGGCCCGTTACAGCCCCACTGGGGACCTTGAATGTATAAACCGGTTCGCCATTGGAAGCGTTGAGCACACGCACGGTCCCCTCATTGCTACCGATTGCAATGACGGTGTTGCTGGGAGAAATAGCTGTCGCAACTACGGGACCTGCTACAGAGGGAAATTCGCGCAGCGTTTGGCCGTTATCCAATTGCAGCCATCGGCTCACCTGATCGGCTGTGGTGACCAAGGCTAATGATTGGTTTTTTGAAACAGCGAGTTTCGTAATGGGTTGCGGCAAGGGATCCAAGGTGCGCGTTGCGGTCGGAGGTATCTCCCATTGGCGAATGACACCATCAACGCTGCAGGAAAACAACTGCGAGGTGTTGCCGTTAAAAGCGAGAGAGACCACGCCAGGCCCTTCGATGCTCCCTCGCGGTTGCTCGAGCAAGGGGCTCCAGAAAAAGATTTTGCCGTTCACATCTCCTGTGGCAATCAAGCTGCCGTCTGGGCGGAGAGTGACTGCGGTGATTGGAGCTTCGTGGCCGCTGAGAACTTTGGCGATGATATTGGGATCGACTGGAGCGCCGGCCGATACCGCCTTTTCCAGAGCAGCAACATCCCACACTCGCAGTTTATGATCGGCGCCGGCGGTAACCAATAGTTTTCCATCGGCTGTCATGGCCGAGCCACTGATCGCTCCGCCGTGCGCGGCGAGTGCGAGCAATGGGACAGTTTGTGGAGCATCCCAAACGCGGAGTGTGTTATCTTGTGCGCCGGTGACCAGTGTCCGACCGTCGCCACTGAGTGCGAGGCAATAAAGAGGTCCGGTATGGCCGGTATATTCACGAATAAGAGTGCGGGTTGCAAGGTCCCATACTCGCGCAGTTTGATCGGTGCTGGCAGTGATCGCGCGGTTGCCATCCGGAGTGATCGTTCCCATAACGATCGCGCCGAGATGGCCGTGCAGGGCATTGGGTTCCGCGGGATCTTGTGCGATTGCTTGGAGTTTCAGCAGCAGAAGTGGCAGCAACAGAAAAAGCAGCAACAGAGGCGGTAGCAGCAACTGGGGCGGTAGCAACCGGAGAACCCATCGCCCGCACAAGCACCCAGCCAGACGAACTGGCGAGGTGATCTTTGCGGAAAAACTTTGGCGATGCAGGCGGGTGGGTTTTGGGGAGGGCATGGTCGCTATTCCAGAAGAACTTAGACCAGTTCCTTGATCGGACGGCCGTTTTCGACCATGTAGGTCGGGCGACCTGCTTGGTTGGTGAACTGAATGCGTCGCTCGATGCCTAAAACTTGGAACACGGTCGCCAACAGGTCTTGAGGTGTGATGGCAGTCGTTTTGGGGACATCCACTTTCTCGGCGGATTCACCGACCACTTGGCCCATTTGCAGTCCACCACCCGCCAAGGCGAGGGTGCTGAGCGGGGCCCAATGGTCGCGTCCTGCACCACCGTTGATTTTGGGTGTGCGACCGAATTCGCCACTGATAACCAGCAAAATATCTTCGCTCATGCCACGCAGGGCTAGATCTTCGACCAGTGCAGCAACGGCGCGGTCCACTTGTGGCGCGAGTTGGTCCATGGACTGTTTGATATTGCCGTGCATATCCCAGCCACCGAAGCTAACGGTGACGAATCCGCAACCCGCTTCGCACAACCGACGGGCTTGCAACAACTGTTGACCGAGGCCTGTGCCGTACCGATCGACAACGCGTGGATCTTCGTACTTCAGGTCGAATGCCTGCGGCGAGCGGCTGAGAATGATATTAAAAGCTTGTTGATCGAACGAATCGAGTCCTTTGATCAAGCCGCTGCGATCGGCTTCTCGACGGACGTTATCCAGGCCCTTTAGCAGAAGTCGGCGAGAGTCGAGGCGTGGCTCGTTGACCGATAGAACCATATTTTTCTTCGCTTCGCCCGCGGGATCAAATGGGGCGAAGGCGGTACCAAGGAACGCTGGGCCATCGGCATAGATGCCACCCAAACGAATGTAGGTGGGGATACCCGTTTCTGAATGATTGGTTCCGCGAACTCGTGCGACGATAGAACCAACGGCGGGGCGATCGGCGAGTGCGCCGTTGTCAGCCAAGCGATTATCGTAGCCGGTCATCACATAATGTGTACCGCCAGAATGGCCGCTGTTGGTGTGAGCGAAAGAGCGAACAAAGGCCATTTTGTCGGCTACTTTCGCCATTTGTTCAAAATTACCGCCGAGCGTGATACCGGGAACATTGGTTTTCACTTCGCCGGTGACGCTGCGATACTCGGCGGGTGCGGTCATTTTCGGATCGAACGTTTCAACATGGGTTGGACCGCCACCCAGCCAGAGCCAAATGACGGATTTGTTGCGAACCGAAGTCCCGTTGGCAGATGCCTCGGCCCTGGATCGCAGACAATCTGAAAGGGTCAAAGCCCCCATCCCCAACGCACCAACTCGCAAGAAATCGCGGCGAGTTGAACCTGCACAATTCGTTTGTAGACGCGGAAATTTTAGCTCCAGCATATTCCGGTTCCTTTGATTGCTAAACGCAAGAATGAAGATGGCAGACATCCTAAGGTGGGAATCGCACGATTTGACCCGGAAAACTCATCAATGTCAAAAAAATAAACAAAAATTCTGTAATTAAGGAGTTTACACCCCCCTTTACCACATCACAAAGTGATAGCTTGGGTAAAAAATTACGTCCTTGACGCCCTGATTGAGCTGTTCTGCGATGGGTTAACAGTCTGCAATGGGTTAACAGTCTGCGATACTTGATGCATGCATAGGTCGAATCGTTTCCTTCGCTGGCAGGCTGGTGTGTTTTCTTGTCCTATCGACAACGGTGCCGTTCACACCAGCTTTCCGAATGCGGTTACAGTTGCCAGTGAAAGTTAGTGGCGAGAGTGAGTTGCTCAAATGAGCCTATCTCATTTCGTCTCGTTCTTTGTTGGTAAAATTGTTATCGACGTTTTCGCCGTCCGAGAGAGCTTTTCGCATACGGGACATTTTATTGGAGGCAGATAGATAGGCAAAAAAATGTTTCTTGGCGTCAAAATCGGCGATACCTGAAGGGTCGATTCCGAGAGTGGCCCCTTCTGCAAAAGCATCCTGGTTCGCAGCCAGGAAGGTAAATTGCCACTGGTAAACCGATTGCTGATGTTCAATCATTTGACGGATTTTGTCGCGGTTAAACTCTTTGCTTGAATTCTCGTGGCCATCGGTCACGATCACAAAGACGACCAGTCCAGGGCGTTCCGGCTCTGGGAAAGCGGCTAAACGAGAACCGGTTTCATTGATCGCACGGCCAACGGCATCTAGCAGCGCGGTTGATCCCCGCGGGACCAATGAGTAACGGGGTACTTCGCCGATCGCCACGCCTCGATGCACGAATTCATATTCGGTATCGAATTGCACCAAAGTGAATAACGCTTCGCCTGCTCCCTTCTGCTGCGATTGGATAAAGGTATTTATTCCACCTTCCGCATCCGCTCGAATCGACTCCATCGAACCACTGCGGTCAATCACCATCGTTATGTCGGTTAAGTCTCTTCGCATAATGACCTTACATTTTCGGTTGTCGCAACCTGTCGCTTCCGCAACACGTTTTTGGGAACACTCTCGCCACCTAGGCCAGAACGATTTGGAATCCTTCGTTCCAATTGAATTAAGACAGCCTTGCAGAATTGATGGTTCAGGAAATCGCGGGGACTGACGTCGATTTCTTGCAACGTTGAATCGGACGTCATTGTCGCCGCGCCGGTACAAGCCAGGTCGCGCTACCCTGCAGACCACAATGCACAAAGTCGCTTGAAACCAAAGGAGATGCACTTCTGGGGGGGCATGTTACGCTCCTCCGATACGTAACGCAGAGCGTTGAAGGAAACTGAAGAAAGCGATCACTGAAGCCAACAGATATCTCATTCCAAAGGCGAGATTCAGATGGAAGAGCAAAAACAAACGGGGACCGCCGTTACAGCTGAGGGAAATACCTCATCGAACGGCACTTGGCCCGACGTAAGCTATTTCATGGCGATATGTATTTTGCTCGCGCTAACCTACTTCTTCCCGAGCTGTTACCCGGTTCGCGATTTCATTAGGCAATTCACAACCGTTGAGGAAGCCAAAGTGCAGTCCTTACAAGGAATGAACTCTACCGATATTCGGGTGAAAATCGGAAAGCCAGATCGCGTCGAATTCAATTCGAAGTCTTCTCCCGCATCGAACCAAAGCGACTCTAAAAACGACTCAAGTTCAAGCGATGAGGTCGTAGAAATCTGGAGATACTACAGAAAGGTACCTCACCCAGCTTCTGGCGTGAAGCGAGACCTTGAGCTTGAGATTCAAAATGGTATTTGCAAAAAGGTTAGCCTGCGTTAGCGCGGGTTCGCCGCATTCGTCTCTTCGTACTAATATTCCTATCCATTTTTTGGAAATGCCGCAGCATCGATTCTTATATGAGCATTGATCCCACGACAAATTCCCCCAGTGGGATCAGTATCGAAGTGCTAACCAAAGACATTGCAAACAAACTATTGGAATTCGATTCCTCGGTGGCAAATGAATCTGCCTTTAAAAAGGATCGGGAACAGTATCGAGTTTTGGTTGCGAAGATAGAGGAACTTCGGGAGAGTATTCGGAAGTTCCATTCCGTGGTATCCGGTATACGAATCGCAGAGAAGGCCTACCAAGAGGCTGGAAAGAGATTGCAAATTGCCAGGAAACAACTCGCCGACACTGCTGCACTGCTTGGTGCTGCAGCATTTTTGGCATTACAACAGGGGGAAGTTGTCGATCATCCGAGATTTACATCCCGCAAAAATCTCCAAAATCTGATCGATTCCCTGCAAAGCCGAAGAGCGATTCTTGCAAAAAGAATCAACTCTGGCGTTCTTGAAAAAGCAGCATTGAAAGCGCAGGAACTAACTCTTTTAGGACAAATCAAACTAGAAGATATGAAAATTTTCGCAGTCAATCGCGAGTTGGGTGAGTTGATTCTGTCTGCGAAAGAAGAAATGACGTTGCAGTGCGCTTCGATGACTGAATCGCTGCAGTCGGTTCAGCTTCGTCGCGAGGAGATTTCAAAAACGGAAAGTGAAGTTGAAGTAGCAGGCTTGCACTATCAAGAGTCGAAACAACAAGCTGCGGTCAAGGTTGGAATCCATAACCTTAGCGATGCTGCGGAATGGGATGCTCAACTCCGTCAGAAACAGAATGAACTTCGTATGCATGAAGAGAGTCTGGAAGATTTAAAAGAGGTTGTTGTTCAAAAAGCTTTAGGCTATGACTGGCTAGAGGATGACCCCGATCTTCGAGAAAATCTTTTGCTGCTGAAGCAATTGCGAAAGGAATCGACCCCGAAAAAACTATCGGCTTGGCCTCTCGCCGCTGTCGTTGTGGTGGGTCATCTTCTAGCTCCGTTTGGCGGTGAGGCGCTGAATCTCAGCGTTACTTCCGTCGCGATACTCTATATTTTGACGGGCCTCGCCGGCTTTGCCCTACTTGCCTATTACAAGCCTGAAGTGGCTGAAGGTGAACGCCGTTTCAAGTCGCTGATCTTGTTGTTCTCGTATACGTTTATCAGTTTGATTGCTGTGTTGGGACTTCAAAGTGTCGCCCATTACGCTCTGGAAAATTGGTCGGAAATGCCCGATTGGGCTCGACATCGTGTGGGTCTTATTTTGTTTGTTCCACGCATGATGCTGGTAATCATCGGCAGAGCCTACCGAGATACCATGATTATCATGGGTGGTGAAGAACCTGAGTCCTTGCTCGTTTATTTTAAAGATCATTTATTGAGCGTCGGGCTTTGCGAAGAATTGATCAAACTAGCCCCTGCGCTGATTGCACTGATGACTTTATCTGGGGACTGGAGTGCTCGAAAAGAAGCTTTCAACGCAAAGCTGATTTATTTGGCCATGATTGGTGGTATGGCGTTCGGATTAGGTGAGGCTGTTTATTATCACTTTATGATGTATTTGCCTACGCAGGCGGGCTGGGGGATATATGTCACGCGTTTTATGACCCTGGTGACAATCCATGCTGTATGGGCTGGGATATCAGGTTGGATACTCGCTCACGTGACCTGTGGCTTGATCCGAGAAGCCTTTTCCACCTTTGCACAAGGCCTCGGTCCACTGTTTGGCGCCATACTGATTGCTTTAACCATTTTGATTTCCGATGTCCTCCATACGAGTCATAATCTATCTTTACATCCTCTTTGGACCTTGCTGTGGGATGTGGTATCGCTTTTGCTCTTCGCATGGATGGTACGTTGTTCCAACGTTGTTCAATTGATTCCGAATCAATGGAAACAATTTCAAAAGAAGGGTTTTCGAGCATTCGCTCATTCTCAATCGATTTCGCATACCGAGACAGCTGGAGTCGCCAACCTTAGCGACTGCGGTTCCCCAAGCCAGTCAGTGGCAAACGCTGCAGATGAGACGGGGCTACCACCCATCATTCCTCCAGCAGAGACGCCGCAATTGTGGAATCCGAATGCTGCTGGTTTGTGGTCGATTTTGTTCACGCCGATTTTCGGCGCATGGCTACATGCAAAGAATTGGCTGGAATTGAAGAAACCAGAAAAACATAAAAAGTCCATGTACTGGGTTTGGGGGAGTTTGGCAACGGTGATTCTATGCCTATTTCTCCCCCGAGTCGCTACGCAGTCGATCTCGTTGATTTTATTGATCTCTTGGTGGTTATTAGCAGGTCAAGAGCAGCATAAGTATGTCAAAAGAAGGTTTGCCGACTACCAAAAACGTACTTGGGGAACGCCACTGTCGATTGCAGGTTTAATACTTTTCGCAGTTTTTTTAGTGATATTATCGCGCGGCATCGATTCGGTGGTCCGCGATAACATCAAATCCATGTCTGGAAACTGGCGGTTTCAATCCCAAGGCAGCGAGCGTGATGAAGAATCCGGTACACTCATCCAAACAAATACGGATAGCACAACCTCGTTCTCTGAAAATGGTCAGTTTACAAAGTCCGAGAGGCGTGTTATCCAATTACTCCACGAACGCGGAAGGCCGACAATTCTGGTGCTGGATATTTTCGCGGTTGGGACTTGGACATTCGATGGAATAACGCTCATCCAAAGTAATGACAAGTTTGAGATCGAACCCGCAGATGTCAAATCGCGTGAACTTATGGCTAACGCCCCAGATTTTTTGGTCGAATACAAAAATGTTTTCGCCTCGCAATCAACTAAGGTTTATGACAATGTAACCTTCCTCTCTGAAAATGAGATACAATTCCAGGAAAATGGTGCAACTCAAACGATGAAACGTGTCGTTCCTTCTAACTTTGGAGTCAACTGAACAGCGGCTCAAGCGTTCGGGAGCCGCGGCTCTTTTATCGGCAAACTTGTGTGGGCGGGTTGTGTAGATTACATTCTTGAATATCGCTGTCTCTAATCTTCCCGCTTAGACAATATTTTTGGCTCGCGGGGGCCAGCGCGCAGCGTAGGCATTAATCAAAAACTCTTGTCAAGAAATGATGTTATGCGAACTTTTCTCTCTTTCGCGTATCGATTTGTTTTTTTCGCGATCGTATCCTTATCCGGTTTCATCTTGCAGGCTTCCGAGCAAACCAAGCCGAATTTGCTCATTATTTATTCCGATGATCAAGGTTGGGGAGAAACAGGCTGTTACGGCAATACAGAGATTCCCACACCCCATATCGATTCGTTGGCGGCCAACGGCGTTCGCTTCACTCAAGGCTATGTTGCTGCGACTTACTGCAGTCCTTCGCGGGCCGGGTTGCTTACCGGCCGCTACCCCACCAGGTTTGGACATGAATTCAATGCGGTGGCGAACAAGAGCGGCTTGCGACTCGATCAAATCACACTCGCCGATCGACTTAAGAAGCTAGGCTATGCAACCTGCTGCGTCGGTAAATGGCATCTTGGCAACAGTGAAGATTATCGACCGACCAAGCGAGGCTTTGATGAATTTTACGGTACTTTGGCGAACGCACCTTTTTTCAAACCGAAGAATTTTGTCGACTCGCGAATCTCCAACGATGTCCGCGAAATCACCGATGAATCGTTCTACACCACCGATGCCTATGCGGATCGTTCGGTCGATTGGCTAGATAAGAACCAAAGCAAACCTTGGTTTCTCTACTTACCTTTCAATGCTCAACATGCACCACTGCAAGCTCCCCAAAAATATCTCGATCGATTTCCAGAGATCCAAGATGAAAAACGCCGCCTCTTTGCCGCCATGTTATCCGCACAAGATGATGCGATCGGAAAGGTTCTCCGCAAGATCCGAGAAATGGGCCAAGAAGAAAATACACTTATCTTCTATATCGCCGATAATGGAGGTCCAACGCAAAGCACCACATCGAAAAACGGCGGCTTGCGCGGTTTTAAAATGACCACGTATGAAGGAGGGCCAAGAGTTCCATTTATTTCGCAGTGGAAAGGTCATTGGCCGAGTGGCAGCGTGTACGATTTCCCGGTTTTCAATCTTGATGTGCTCCCCACGATGCTAGCTGCTTGCGGAGAAAAGCTCCCATCGTCCGAGCAGATCGACGGTGTCGATCTGGCTCCCTTTATCAAAGGTACAAACAAGGATCGGCCTCACGAAACGATGTACTGGCGATTCGGCCAGCAATGGGCGATTCGTCACGGCGATATGAAACTCGTGGTAGCTCGCGGAGGAAGTGGCCAACCCGAACTCTACGATCTGGCAGCCGATAGGAGCGAATCAAAGGACCTCGCCGCTTCAAGGCCCGAAGATGTCAAAAAGTTGCAAGCGATGTGGGATCAATGGAGCGCTCAGCAAGCTCCCCCAAGTGCTGTCGATGCACCCAATCCAAATCGCGCCCGCAACAGAGCCAACGCGAATCAAGGTAACGCCAACGCCAAAGGAGCGAACTTGGGAGCACCCAATTTGATAGGCGACTGAGATAGGAGTTCGTTCTATGTCGCCAGTGCTATGAATCGACAACCGTATCGTGCTCCAAGTACCGATCAGCCGCGAAACACAACATTTTCCTCCAGCGCTGCTCGGGTCATGCGAGCGCGATTGGCATCAACGCTGGTATCCTCATAACCGAACGACAGACCGACCAAGATCGCAATATCAGCGGATATTTCGAATTCGCTGCGAACGATATCGGGATAATTTCGCAAACTACCCTGCGCGCAACAACCGATGCCGTAGGCGGTCATCGCCAGCATCAATGTTTGCAGATAGATGCCAATATCAATTGCAACTGGCTCTTTAAACTTGCGTTGCATTCCGATGAAGGCGACATGAGGCGCATCAAAGAATTCGTAGTTGCGCAAATTGGCCCGAGCTCGCCCCACCTTATCGTCCCGTTGGATACCCATTTCTTTGAACAGCGTGACGGCGCAGCTGATCTGATGTCCCCGATACGGTTCGTCGAATCGGTCGTTGTAAGCATAATCGGGATTCGCGGGCACTTGATTTTGAACCTGATTTGTCAGCGCTTTTCGAAGTCGATCTTTGGCTGCTCCCGAAGCGATGTATGTTCGCCATGGTTGTACGTTGCAATTGGATGGAGCCAGTTGCGCTAACTCGAACACTTTGCGAATGATGTCCTCTGGGACTGTTTGTTGCGTAAACCCACGAACCGATCGACGCAAATGTAGCAATTCCGCGAAAGCTTCAGGCAGCGCCGATAATCGCGCCGGAAGGTCCGCGTTATCCGGTAAAGTTTTGCCTGGCATGTTGGGTTTTCCTCGATCAAAAGTCGTCATTCGATTTATATTTATCAAAGATCTCAGTGGGCAGTTCTATAATCCAAAAAGCTGTCGAGCATTCTCGCGCAGGATTTGGCGTTGCGTTTCGAGCGGCAACTTCAGCGTATGAAACGGCTCGAGAATCTCTTGAGGTTGTACCCAAGGATGGTCGCTGGAAAACAGCAGTTGCTCAGGCCTGGTAAAATCTAAAGCGAATCGCATCGCTTCGGGCAAGGGGGATACGATGTCCATATAGATCGAGCGCAGATATTCGCTCGGTTTGCGCTGTAGGTTTTGAGGACCTCGCTTAAGCACATGAAGTTGGTGATCCATGCGTCCGACAATATAAGGGAGAGTGCCGCCTAAATGCGGGCAGACCAGCTTTAGCTTCGGATGCCGATCGAGCAAGCCACTGGCAACGATTCTCGCCAGAGCGATTGTATTTTCAAACATATTCCCCAAAGTGCTTGTCAATTCATAGCCCTTCACTTGCTCGGTGGTCGCAGGCTTGGCAGGATGCAGCAAAATGGGAATACCAAGTTCTTCTGCGCGAGCATATAGCCAATGGAACTGTGGCTCATCACACCAAGCCCCTGCAAGATTCGTGTAGACCAGTATTCCCACAAATCCAAGTTGTTTGACGCAGCGATCTAATTCGGCAGTGGCCGCAACCTCATCCTGCAATGGTAATGTGCAGAGACCGCGGAATCGTTTGGGATGTTTGGCGATCACACCAGCCAGCGAATCGTGAATCAACTGCGCTATGGCCGAACCATCTGCGCCAAACCATTCCGGTCCGGGATCATTGGTGCTCAGCAGCGTGATCTCGATCCCGTTAGCATCCATCGCTTTGAGTTTCGCTTCGACACTTGTGTAGATTGGTGGTACCTTGCGCAGCCAATCACCCATCTTGAGAATGGCGATACCCTCTTGATCGTAAACCAAAGGCTCGACTTTACGGCCGCGCATCACCTCGATAACTTCTGGAAAAAAGAGATGGCTTTGGCAGTCGACGATACCTTGACTGAATTTCTCGTAAGCTTGCGGTGTTGTTTCGGCCGCGACTCCCTGCAAAGCGATGCCACCCAAAGGTATCGCTGCCATCGATGATCCGGCGGCAGAAAAAAATTGGCGACGCGTGTTGTGGTTTGCTGAGGGTTCGGTGCTCATGCTGCCCTTTAGTCAACGATTTATACTGAAAGTTATACGAAAAACTTTGCCCCTGGAATTGCTCATTAAGGGTAACGTTTGCGGAATGAAAAAGCCAATCGACAATTCTCGCCGAGCCGCGAAAAAACGTTGATATCCCGATGGACTCGCGCATTGAAATCAATCCCAAAACCATTACCCTCGTTATTAGCCGTTGTCGTCAGTCACGGTTCAACCGCTCGGCCTTACCCAAGGTTTTCTGGGTTCGAAAAGGCCCGCAGTTCTCGGTACTGGTTCCTAAACGTCAACTGTGCAATTTCCTATTGAAGTCTAGGAAAGGGCCTACATGCGCTGCTCGCAATCGATGTTGTGGTAAATAATTCACGCTTCGACGTTCATTGCTATGGTTTTGGTTCGATGCTGAAATCTGAATAGAACATCGATGGGCGTCGTGCCACAAGGAACACAATTAGCTCGCAAGCCAAAAGAAATCGAAGATTGGAGCAAGCTGACTCAGGACCAGCAGAAGTTGTTTGCGCGACAAATGGAGGTATTTGCAGGTTTTGCATCCCATACCGATCATGAAATTGGAAGGTTGGTGCAGGGCATCGAAGATATGGGTGAACTGGACAATACTTTGATTATCTATGTGGTCGGCGACAACGGCGCCAGTGCAGAAGGTGGCATGCTGGGTATGTTCAATGAAATGACCTACTTCAATGGTGTCGCAGAAACTGCCGAATTTATGCTCGAGAAGGTGGAGCAATGGGGTGGTCCGGAGTGTTTTAATCATTATGCGGCTGGTTGGGCGGTTGCCGGAAATACTCCATTCACTTGGACCAAGCAGGTTGCCAGCAATTTTGGTGGCACTCGCAATGGGATCGTCTTTCATTGGCCTAAAGGGATCAAATCCAAGGGGGAGATTCGCAACCAATTTCATCATGTTATCGATTTAGCACCAACGGTTTTTGAGGCGGCTAAAGTGCCCCCCCCAAAACAAGTCAATGGCATCATGCAACAACCGATCGAAGGCGTGAGCATGGCCTATAGTTTTGATGCACCTCAAGCGGCCGAAAGACACAAGACACAGTATTTCGAAATCGCCGGCAACCGCGCTGTGTACCACGATGGTTGGTTTGCAGGCACGGTTCACAAAGCGCCATGGGAGGCTGTTCCACGTCATCCACTGGCGCAAGATCAATGGGAGTTGTACCACGTCGAGAAAGACTTCAGCATGTCGCGCAATCTAGCGGCCGAGAATCCGAGCAAGTTAAAGCAGTTGCAAGGATTGTTCACCGACGAAGCGATTGCTCATCATGTCTTGCCGATTGATGATCGAACGATTGAACGCTTTGATCCAAAGATTGCAGGACGCCCCGATTTGATGGATGGTCGAAAAGAGTTGACGGTCTACCCAGGTATGCTGTACATGGCCGAAAATACGTTTATCAACATGAAAAATACTTCGTTTGATATGGTGGCTGATGTCGAGGTGACGGCGGATAAAAACCATGGAGTCCTTATGGCCCAGGGGGGACGCTTTGGCGGTTGGGCATTTTGGGTCAAGAACGGAAAACCGGCCTACAGTTACAACTTTCTTGGCTTGGAACTCTTTCAAATCGAAGCCCAAAAGTCGATACCCTCTGGCAAGCATACGCTCAAAGTTTCCTTCGACTACGATGCGGAAGGCGGAAAGCGTGGTGCAGGTGGAACGATTGCGCTTTATATCGATCAGGAGAAAGTAGGCGAGGGCCGCGTAGGAAAAACGCACGCGAATGTTTTTTCGCTCGATGATACGGCCGATACCGGAGTCGATACGGGAACACCAGTCGACGAAAACTATGGCGAAGGGGCAACGAATGCTTTCACCGGTCAACTGCAAAAGGTTCGCATTCAAATTCGATAACGTTCTGCTAGGCTTTTTTCGCTTTGCCGGATTGCGGCGGATGTGATTGTTCGTAATCGCGGATCAGTTTTTTGATACGTTCGAGTTCGGCGTGCGGGAGTTCGTGCGTTTCCAGCAAATGACTGACCAGATCGGCAGAGTTGCCACCGAAAATTCGATCGACGAAATCTTTGACGACATCTGATTCGGAGACCGAAGCGGAGTAGAGGTACGTTCGATCTTCCTGTCGATGTTGTACCAAGCCTCGTTTTTCGAGTCTGGAGAGGATGGTCGCGATGGTGCTGTAGGCAGGTTTCGGGGTTAAGGCGAGGGCATCCTGAACATCGGCCACGGACAATTCCCCCTGCTTCCACAGTAGTCGCATGATGGCGAGTTGTTGAGCGGTTAAGCGAATCGGCATAGAGGGTTTACCTAGCGACAGGATTTATCAGCAGAGCTTGCCGATTTTCGAGCGGGGCTCGATTCAACGGACCCAATCTTACAATTTGTAGTTTTACAGTTCGTAGTTCAAACATTCCAGTGCCGAGTTTGTCCATTTTTGAGCAAATTTCGACCGGATGTTTGGATGCACCGCGGCGGGGCACTCGCTCATTAACAT
>Ga0169931_10008355_pt1 | contig 15124 bp, 14 predicted proteins | sample Kivu_15m_20L_FD_129675 | JGI IMG/M metagenome (GOLD analysis project Ga0169931, IMG submission 129675) | Freshwater microbial communities from Lake Kivu, Western Province, Rwanda to study Microbial Dark Matter (Phase II) - Kivu_15m_20L... | ecosystem: Environmental > Aquatic > Freshwater > Lake... | reverse complement strand
TCACCCGCATGGCCTACGGCTACCGCGACGTGGACTTCCTCCACCTGCGCATCTACGCGCTTCACGAGTCAAAAGACATACTCACAGGCACCTGATTACCGCACCAACTTCCCGGATGAACCACTCTTTCACTGCCATCGTCTTGCATCCTACGATCTTGTCACAGACGGAAGCATAATGCTCTCGTGATTCTGCAGGAGGGCGACGATCTGGAGTGTCGCCAGCATCGACGATGAGGCGGAATCTGGTTTGGTCGTCACATACAAACGTTCCCGTCCACCAACCTGGATCGCTTGACCAAACCAGCGCGCCAAAAACTGGATCGGAAATCTCCTTTGCCCCAGGAGCCTCCGCGGATGGCTTCGGCTTGGTGAATTCACGGATCAAATCACGAAAAAAACCCATCACGCAAAAGAATGAAAAGGTGAGTTGCTTTGAAGGCTGTCTATGCCCGCCTGGCGGTTGAAACGCGGCAGGACGAGGTCGTCGTTGTCGTGCGCCGCCTCGGTCTGGCTGAGGCCGGGCTGGCGAAGGATGTTTTCCGCGTCCTTCTTCAGCTTCTCATCCACACGGGCCCTGACGACGGCTTCTTTGACTGGCATGGCACAAGAGAGCATTCATGGGTGGCATCGTCAACGAATGGCCCCGCCCCGCTTTCTTGAAACAAAAAGGCCACGGAACCGACAAAGCAGCTCCGTGGCTGAACCTGGATTCAGGTTTTGGGGGGAAGGATCAGGCGGCGCGGCCTTCGATGCTGGCCACCATCTTGCGGACGTGGGAGGCCTTGGCGGCGGCGGTGCGGGGCTTGAGGATGGCCAGGCTCTTCTCGAAGGAGCCCCACTTGATGACCTGGATGGTCACCCGGCGTGTGCCCCAGCGGTTCATGGCACTGAAGGTCGGCTTGTAGAGGTCGATCGTCTTCGTGCCGACAAGAGCGGAGCCGTAGTCGTCCACGATGTAGAGGGAAGGATCGCCCTGAATCTGGAAGACGGTGCCGACGGGGTAGATGGACCAGTCAGCTGCGGCGCTGCGGATCTGGCCGTGACGGAGCGGGGTGCCGACGGCGGTGCGGGCTCCGTACTCGATGTGATCGCTCTCGTCGTGAGTGTAGGCGGTGGTTTTGACGCCAACGATGACCTGGCCTGGAGTGCCGGCGGGCGTTGTGGCTTGGGGTTGGGGGTCAGCCGCCGAAGCGGTGATGGCGCACAAGGCTGCGAGGCACAGAAGGGTGGTTCGATTCAATCAGTGGCTGGGTTGTTGGGTCGCGCTTCTCCGGATGGGGGGCCCGGGCGAAGGGGCGCGCATGGTGTCCACTTCGTCCCCCCTGTCAAACCGGTGAATTATAGACCGGACCGCCCAAAAACGCCTCTTTTCCGAGCCTGAGACCCGATTTTTGAGCCATTCACGCACTTTGAGGCCCAAACTCAATGCCTTAGCCTCCCCCGCCTGCGGCTTGCATACGACCGATCAGTGACACAGGTGGGCCAGAAAAAAGTTCGGAAAAGGACCCCGAAATGGCCCTCGTCATGGCGAAAAAGGACGGAAAAACAGGTTTTTCGACTCCAAATGGCCACGCGGGACACTTGCGTTTCCAGTTACTGAATCGGCGAAAAGTCGGTCGCCTTCATATAAACGCTCTTCACGCCCTCGGCCTGCGGCTGGATGGTCAGCGGGCCGCCGTTGGCCTCTTCGCTGGCGGCCTTGGCCTTGATCCAATCAGGATCGGCACGGAAGGCGGTGAAGGAGGCGAGACCGGCCTCTTTGCTGGCGTGGGAGAGGATGTAGATGAGCTTCGTGCCCGCGCCTTTGTTCGCGTCCACCGGCACCCAGTAGGCGAGGTGGCTCATGCCGTGTTTGCTGAAGAGCTTCATCGTGTGATCGCGAAAGCGGGCGTGCAGGGCGTCCAGCTTACCTTCAGGCGTGGTGTAGGTGCGCATCTCAAACACACGCGGCTTGCCTTCTTTCGTGATGGCGAGCGGCGTGGAGTAATCGGTCGGCGTCATGAAGATCGACTCGATCTTGGCGACGATCTTGCCGTTGGCTTCGCTGGCCTTCGCGGCGGCTTTCCAATCGGGATCGGCACCGAAGGCCTTGAAGCTCTCTTTGGCTGCATCGCGGCTTTTGTGTTCCAAGATGTAGATCAGCGTGGTCTTCGAGCCGTTTTCCTCGTCCACCGGCACCCAGTAGCCGACGTTTTTCATGCCATGCTTTTCAAAGAGCCTGCAGGTGTGGTCGCGGAAGCGTGCCAGCAGCGCGTCGAGCTTCCCTTCATGGCAGGTGTAGATCCGCAGCTCATACACACGTCCGTCTTCAGCCGCGTGAATCTGAATTCGTGACGAGAAAAGGCTGCAAACAGCGAGGGCGAGAAATGTGAGGCGCTTCATGGTGGCGTGAACAAACGCCATCCCGATGGCGGCTTTTCACCAGGCCGCAGAATTGACTCCCCTGGCCTCTTCCTGTCGGAAAACGGTGATTTTGTCCCTCGTCCGGCTTCCTGCGGCATTCGTCATTGATTCCCGCCCTCTTGCGCCCATAGATGGCCGCTCCAAAATCCCCCTTTCCCATGCCCAAATTCATCGAAATGCCCAAACTCAGCGACACCATGACCGAGGGAACCCTCGCCAAATGGACTGTCAAAGAAGGGGACAAGATCGCCGTCGGTAAAGCCATCGCAGACATCGAGACCGACAAGGCCACCATGGAGTACGCGAGTCCGTTTGAAGGCGTGCTGCACAAAGTCATCGTCCAGGCTGGCCAAAAAGTGCCGCTGAACGCCCCGCTGGCCGTTTTGCTCGAAGACGACGAAGCCGCTCCGGCAAATCTCGACGAACTCATCGCCAAGGCCCAGGCCGCCGCTGCTCCCGCACCAGCCGCTGAGAAAAAACCGGCCGCTAGCGCCTCGAAGGCCTCCGCAGCCGGTCCGCGCCTCCCGCTGGCTCCGCAGCACAAATCCCGCGCCGCCGCCGGTGGTGCCGCGCTCCGCGTGAAGGCCTCTCCGCTGGCCAAAAAGATCGCCGCTGAGCGTGGCGTCGATTTGAACTCGCTCGTGGGCACCGGCCCTGGCGGACGTGTGGTGCGTGCCGACGTTGAAAACGCTCCCGCAGGCGGTGCTGGAGCACGTGTGGCCGCCACACCGGCCATTCGCCCGACTTTTGGCCCCGAGGACGAACGCGTCGCCACCTCCACGATGCGCAACATCATCGCCGAGCGTCTCCTGGCCTCGAAGACGCAGATCCCGCACTTCTACCTCCAGATGGAAGTCGATGCCGGACCGCTCATGGAATTCCGCGCCCACCTCAACGCCACCAGCGAAAAGACCGGCGGCAACAAATACACCGTCAACGACTTCATCCTGAAGTCCGTCATCCGCGCCGCGCAGGCCCAGCCCGCCATCAACGCCGCCTGGGATGGCGATGCGATCGTGAAATTCAAATCCGTCGGCCTCAGCGTCGCCATCGCGGTCGAGGACGGCCTCGTCACGCCGGTGATCAAGCAGGCGGAAAAGAAAACGCTGCTCGAAATCAGCCAAGCCGTCAAAGACCTCGCTGGGAAGTCCAAGAACAAGAAGCTCAGCCCCGATGACTTCGCGGGTGGCACCATCACCGTGTCGAACCTCGGCGCGTATGGCATCGACCAGTTCGCTGCGATCATCAATCCGCCGCAGGCCGCCATCGTCGCCATCGGCAGCATCCGCAACTTGCCCGTCGTGAACGACAAAGGCCAAATCGTAGCCGGTCAGCGCATGTGGGTCGGCCTCAGCGGCGACCACCGCGTCGTCGATGGTGCCGTCGCCGCCACCTTCCTCGCGGAAATGCGCAAGCTGCTCGAAAACCCGGCCCTGATGCTGGTGTAACGATTTGATTCGCCAAACATCATTCGGATTTCATCTTCATCGATGGACCTGCCCGATGTCATCGCCCATTGCCTGAGTCTCCCCGGCGCGGAGGAGACGACGCCTTTCGGTCCCGAGGCGCTCGTTTACAAGGTGGGTGGCAAGATGTTCGCCGTCACCGTGCCGGAAGATTTCCCCGCTCGCATCAACCTGAAGTGCGATCCGGAACGTGCGGTCGAGTTGCGAGATGAGTACAAAGGCATCAAGCCGGGCTGGCACATGAACAAGAAGCACTGGAACACCGTGATGCTCGACGGCAGCGTCCCCCCGAAACTGGTGCGTGAGCTGGTCGAGCATTCGTATCAGCTCGTGGTGGCCGCGCTGCCGGGAAAAGTGCGCGCAGGTCTGGGGAAGAAGCCGTCTTCCCGCAGGAAAAAGTGACTCACTTCTCCTTCGGTGGCGACCACTCCGCTGGGTGCGGGTTCGTGGAGGTCAGCGGCAAGTCATCGGTGTAGTGCTTCTGCCATTGGCTCATCTTGGCCATCAATGAGGCGATGCGATCTTTCTGCGCCGGATCATCCGCCAGGTCGTTGAGCTCGTCGGGATCGTTCGTGAAATCAAAGAGCTGCGAGCGGTTGATCTGCGGGTAGCGGATGAGCTTGTAGCCGTCGGCGATGACAGCGCGCTGGGCTTTCATGTAAGCGAGGAACATCTCTTCACGCACCGCCTTGGCCTTGCCTTCGATGACCGGCTTGAAACTGAGGCCGTCGATGGTTTTCGGCACCTCAGCACCGACGAGATCGCAAACGGTCGGATAAATGTCGAAGAGATACACCAGCGCGTCGCTGCCGCCTGTCGGAATGCCAGGACCGGCGAAGAAGAGCGGCGAGTTCATGCCTGCGTTGTAAAGGTTCTGCTTCCCAAGCAGGCCGTGACTGCCGACGGCGATGCCCTGATCGGCGGAGAAGAGGACGATCGTGTTTTCAAGCTGCCCGCTTTCCTTCAACGCGGCCAGGATGCGGCCGATGTGATGATCCAACGCGGTGATCGTCGCATAATACTCATGCAGCGTGCGACGGATCTCATCCTCCGTGCGCGGCCAGGGCGAGAGTTTCTCATCCCGGATGGACATCTCGCCATTGTCGAAAGGATGCACGGGCCGGTAGTTCTTCGGCAGCGGGATTTGATCGCGTTTGTAGAGATCGAGATACTTCTGTGCCGCGATACGCGGATCATGCGGGTTGCCGAAAGCGAGATACATGAAGAAGGGCTTCGACGCGTCCCGCTCCTTGAAAAACTGCCCCGCATGGTCGGCGATCTCCTGTCCTGGCTCGCCGCTCTTGCGCTCTGCCGCGTCGTTTTCCAGGTACTTGTTGTGCTGGAATTTCGCCTGGATCAGCGTCGCAGTGTTGCCCTTTTTGCCGTGGTGATAGGTCTCGTAGCCCGCGGCCTGCATGGAGAGCGGAAAATTCGGCGCGTCACCCGGCGCGAGCATGCCCTTCCCTCCACCGCCTTTGTTTTTCTTGTTCGGGTTCTTGCCGGGATTGGCTGCAGGCGGCTGATGGTTCTTCCAGCGGAAGAACGCGTTGCCAGAGAGCAGCATGTTCCGGCTCGGCGTGCACACCGCAGGCGAATTGCCGCCAAAGCAGAACGCGTTTTTGAAGGCGAAGCCGCGCTGGACGATCGAATCGAGGTTCGGCGTCTTCACCACCGGATTGCCGAGCGCCGCGATGCTGTCCGCGCGCATGTCGTCGGCGAAAAGGAAGAGCACGTTTGGCTTGGAGGCCGCCGAGGCCGCCAACGGCAGCAAGAGAATCGCGAAGAGAAGGGATTTCATGGTCGGGCCACTTCAACGTGCGCCCGCGTCCATGTTATCCTCCTTTTGCCTGTCCCAGAGCAGCTTCATGGCGATCACTCCGAGCCAGGGCGTGAGACCGGTGAGCGCGAGCGCAGGATCATAGCTGCCGAGTTTCACACGGAGCCAGCCGAAGAGCGATTGCAGCGGCGAGGTGGTGATCCACACCCACATGCTGAAGAGTCCGGTGAGCCGCGACACGTGCTCCGCGCTCAGTTCCTGCACAAAGCTGTAGTAGCATGGAAACATCGCCAGCGACGCAGCGCCCACGACGAGCAGCAGCCCCAGCAGCAACGGACCTTTGCCAAGCCACGGGATGCAGATCGTCAACGAAGCCAGCAGAGCCGCCACATCGAAGATCCTTCGCTTGGCCACGTGGTTCGACAGCGAAAGACGCTTCACGAGCTGCAGCGACAGCACACCTGCAAGGATGCATCCCACGTCTGTGGCGATGTAATAGACCGAGACAAAGTTGGCGGTGCTAAGGGGGTCGTAGCCCCGACCTTGCTGCAAAAACAGCGGCAGCCACGCACGGATGATCTGCCAGGGAATCTGGATGCCAACGAGCAGCAGCGCGATGGCCCAGAACTTCTTGCTGACGATGATCGGCATCAACGAGACGGAATCGCGTTCGTTGGCCGCGTTGCCCTCGTTTCCGGAAGCTGCGGACGTTTGCAGGCGGAATGAGGCCAGCCACAACACAATCCAGACCACGCCTGTCAACGCGATGACTTGGAAGGCAAAGCGCCAGCCTTCTGGATGCCCATCGGAGAGCCAGAGCACGAGCCGGGGCGTGATGATCGCGCCGATGGACGCGCCGCTTTGCAGTACGCTGTTGCCCATCATGCGTTCGTTTGGCTGCAGCAGCAGGAAGGTCGTCTTCAGTGCGCACGGCCAGTGTCCGGCCTCAAAAAGCCCCAGCATGACTCGCGCCGCCATGAACTGATGGTAATCCGCCGCCCACGAGGAGAATAAACCTGCCAGTGACCATCCACCGAGCACGACCGGATACATCCAGCGCAGGCTGAAGCGCTCGCACAAAAATCCAAACACCAGCGAACCCAAACCGAAGGCGAGTCCGAACGCCGTCTCCAGATTGCCATACTGCAAATCATCCAGCCCAAAGTCCGCTTTCACCGCCGCCGCCGCGTTCGACAGCGTCTGGCGGTCCATGTAGTTGATCATCGTCGCCAGCAGCAGCAGGCCGCAGATGTACCATTTCCATGCAGGAGAGCGGTTCATAAATTCGTCGTGTTTATCCCTCCCAGCTCTTCCCATCCCACGCGATCACGCGCTCCAGCATCTTCACGACTTCGTCCGTGAAGCATTGAAACAGAACCTCGCCCTTCTCCGCCGTGGCAGAGCGTGGATCGCCGACGTGACCCGGTTCGCTGCGGTCGGTCATGATCCAGCCGCGTGAGGCGGGCTCAAACGGGTTTCCAAACGGCACTTCGCTCGTTTTCGTCAGATCACCGACGAGTTCGGGTCGCAGGCGCAGGACCATGCTGGTCTCCCATTCACAGGCGTGACCCATGACGCGTTGTTGGATCGACGGATCACGCGTCCACGGTTCCGCGCCGAGGTTCCAGTAGGTGGCGAAGAGCAGCAGCAGGTCTTTGCGGTCGCGATACCTTTGCCGCGTCTCAAACACGGCCTGCTTGCCGGGAATGTCGTTCCCACCGTGACCGTTGATGAAAACAAGGCGCTTGAAGCCGTGGGCGATGAAGTTGTCCATCAGCCCGTTGAGCAGATCGAGATACACCCGCGGCTCCGCTGACAACGTGCCGGGGAAATCCATGTGATGATGCGAATTCCCCAGCCAGGTGAGCGGCGCGATCAAAACGCGCTTGCCCATGGCCGCCTCGGTGCGGCGGATGAGTTCGTTGGTGAGCATGCTGTCGGTGAAGACGGGCATGTGCCGCCCGTGCTGCTCCAACGCTGCCACAGGGAAAATCACCGGCGTGTCACGGCTCAGCGCATCGACCTCGTTCCATTTTAAATCGGCTAATTGCATGACTGGGGATGTTTTGAATTCACCACAGAGATCACAGGGAAACACAGAGACAAGAATTCAAAACTCTGTGCATCTCCGTGTCCTCTGTGGTGAAATGGATTGGCTTACTTCACTTCTTCGACTTTGATCGTGTGCGTGACCGGCCTGATCTGCTTGTGGACGTTGGCGTCCATCTTCGCGTGCTCGTCGGCGAGTTTCTTCTTCAGTTTCGTCAGCGCGGCGGCCACCTTGGGCTCTTCGGCGGCTTCAGCAGCCACGACACGCATATGGGTGACAAAGCTCTTGATCAGCGTCGTCTCATAAATCTGCTTCTGGCCGATGGCGTTGCTCAAACCGGCGAACGCGGCATCAAACGGCGTCTGCGTGAACTCGGCGGCGAGATTCACACCCGTCTCGAGCTGCTCGCGGCTGAATTCCTTGCTCTGCGCACCCCAGGTGACCTTCGCTTTCGCGGAGCCGAGGTTCTTCACCTGCAACGTCAGCCGATTGAGGTCCTGGTTGAAGCTGGTGAAGGGCAGGATGCTGCGATTGCTGCCCGCGTTCTTGGGATCAGCGTCAAAACAGAACGGCCATTTCGAGCTCTCCAGCTCCACGCTGCCGCTCTGACCACTCTTGATGACGTGACCGCTGCTGGCCGTGGCCTGCCCTTTCAAATCCACCGTGATCGTGCCGATCTCACCGTCAAAGCCCAGCGCCTTCAAAAACGCCTGCGCCATGAGAAGCTGGCCTGCGGCGGACGGGTGGAAGCCATCGCCGCCGAAGGGGCCGTAGCCTTTGCCCAGCGCCGCCTTCGACTTGGCGAGGGCGCTCATCATCGTGTCATGCACGTTCGCAAAGAGCTGCTTGTTCTCCTCCGCCAGCTTCTTCGCGATGTCGCGGAGCTGCGCGAGGTTTTCGTTGTAGATCTCGCCTTTGACCGTCGGACGCGTGAAGAAATCGGGATCGACAGCGCCCGGTGAACCCACGGCCACCAGCTTCACGCCAAGTTTGTCGAAGCCGGCGAGGATGGCGCGCATGTTTTTCTCATAATCAGCGCCGATCTCAGGCACATAAGCCTTGTAGCTGCCGTCGTTCATGCCGTAGCAGGTCGTCGCCACGTTTGGATTGAACACCGCAAGGTCATTCTCAAGCCGCGCCGCGAATCCACCCGCCCGCTCGCCGCTCCAGCCAAACTGGAACACCTTGATGTCGCCGCGCCCGGTGCAGGCCAGCAGGTAGGTCTCGATGTATTTGGAGTAAATCTTCTGCTCCGTGATGCTGTCGCCAATCACGGCGACACGGGCGTTTGGAGGCAGCAGGGATTCAGCCCGCAGGCTGATGGAGACGAGGAGGAGAGGAAGCAGCGAGAAGAGACGCATAGAGGTTGTTCATACCGCCCAAAAGACGGCGTTCTGGCAAGGATTTGTTTTTCAAGCGGGTATGTGTAGCCTGCAACCGCCATGGACGAATCCGAGCCCACCAATTCCCCCGCGGGTCTCGCTGTCGGTTTGACGACCCAGCCGCCCATGCCCAGCAAGGTTGCCAGCGGTTGTTTGCTGGTTCCAGCTCTGGCAGGCGGATGTCTGATCATGTTCGTGATGTATTTGGTGTTTGGAGCCGTTGTGAACTCATGGCTCGGACAAGAGGTCGTTCCGGGTGCCATGAAGAGTCTCTTGGAAATGCGCCATTTGATTCCTGCGATGGCGTTCTCACTTGGAGCATGGGTTTTGTTGCGCAGGATTCTTGGAGGACACAGAAAGCCTTGGATTTACTGGTCCACCACCCTGCTTCTGAGCTTGCTGGCCTTGGTAACAATACCATTGAGCTTGTTTGGAGTTTCCTGGCCGGACTCAGGACAGAACGTGGTTCAAAAGTTCTTTGAGTGGTTCGTTTTTCTCACGGCAGTCACGATTTGCTGCTGGTTTGCACTCAGTCCGTCCAACCGCAGGTATTATAACCCCGCCCCCCTTGAATGATGCGCACTCTCGCACTGCTCCTCGCCCTCTGTCTTGCTTCACGCGCCGAAACCGTCGTCTCCATCCAAGGCGAGGATTTCCACCTCAATGGCAGGCCGACTTATGCGGGCCGCGAGTGGCAGGGGCATCGGATTGAAGGGCTGCTCATGAACTCGCGCATGGTGCAGGGCATCTTTGATGATCAGAACGCGGAAACCGTGAAGAACTGGGCCTATCCCGACACCGGTAGGTGGGACGCGGAGCGCAACACGCGCGAATTCATCACCGCGATGCCCGAATGGCGCGCGCACGGGCTGCTGGCCTTCACGCTGAACTTGCAAGGCGGCTCGCCCTACGGCTACTCGAAGGATCAGCCGTGGCACAACTCCGCCATCAACGACGACGGCACGTTGCGTGACGATTACCTCGCCCGCGCCGAAAAAATCATCGCGAAGGCGGATGAGCTGGGCATGGCCGTGATCCTGGGCATTTTTTACTTCGGCCAGGATCAGCGCTTGAAGGACGAGCAGGCCGTCATCGCCGCCGTCGATGCCACCACGCGCTGGGTTCTCTCCAAAAACTGGCGCAACGTGCTCATCGAGGTCAACAACGAAGCCAACGTGAAGTACGATCACGCCATTCTGAAGCCGGGTCGGGTGCATGAACTGATCCAGCGGGTGAAAGGCATGACGACGGTCGATGGCCGCCGCCTGCTCGTCGGAACGTCGTTCGGCGGCGGCACCGTGCCTACCCCGAACGTGATCGAGCATTCCGACTTCCTGCTCATCCACGGCAATGGCGTCAAAGGCCCGGACGCGATGCGGAAGTTCATCGCCAAGGTCAAAGACGCGCGTGGCGACCGCAAAATCCCCATCGTGAACAACGAAGATGACCACTTCGACTTCGACCAGCCCGACAACAACTTCACCGCCGCCGTGAAGGAACATGTCTCCTGGGGCTACTTTGACTTCCGCATGAAGGGCGAAAGTTTTGACGACGGGTATCAAAGCGTGCCGGTGAACTGGGGCATCTCCAGCGCACGGAAGGAAGGATTCTTCAACTTGATGAAGAAGATGACGGGCGATTCCGCGTCTCGCTAAAGACGGCGGTCGTGCAACCAAGGAGCAGCACTTGCCAAGTGCTGTGTCAGTGAGGGACTTGGCAAGTCCCTCTCCTTGCTAACGCAGCATCGAATCCGCCTGCGCGAGCACATCGGCAAACGGGATTCGTTCCAGCAAACCGAAGCTCGGATGCCTGCCGAGGCGTTCGCGACTGGTCGCCGGACTGGTGAGGCCGCAAAGGAAACGGGCGAGCTGGCGGGAGGTGCGCAGGGACGGATGTTTTTCCCGCAGCAGGTCGTGGATGGCGGCAACGTGCTCGGTGGTGATGGGTGGCGTGGCGCTTTGCGGGATTTTGCGCGGTGAATCATCCGTGAGGCCTTTCTCGCGTTCTTTGCAGCTCGTGCAGGTGCCGCAGTCGGCATCCATCGTTTCGCCGAAGTAGTTCAAGAGCCATTTCGTGAGGCAGCCGCGATGCTGGGCGAGTTCGATGACCTGTCGCAGGCGTTCGACATCGCGGCGTTCGCGGTCGGCGAAGAGTTTCTGCATCGTCTTGGTGATTTCCTTCGGATCGCGGCGATGCGCGTCTTCAGCGAGGCGATACTTCTGGCGGCTTCCGCTGGGCTTGAGTTCGATATCGCCAGATTCTTGGAGCCAAGTGAGTGCTTTGAGCACACGGTCACGCGGTTCATCGAGTTCGGCGGCGGCTTCGTCGGGATTGAGCGTCGTCCATTTTGTACCGCGTTTGCCGCATTGAAACAAACGGCGCAGAAACGCCTGCCGCTCGGGTTTGTGACCGCTGATGATGCGCTGCTCGGGTTGCAGGAAGCGAAATTGATAGCTGGCGTAGAAGGAGCCGAGCGGACGCAGGATGCCGTCGAGTTCGAGGTTCGTGATCACCGTCTCAATGACCAGCGGACGGATGTCGGTGGCGTGCGAGAGATCGTACATCGACACGTCGAACTCAGGTCCGGCCAGCAGCAGGTGATCGAGAAGCTGGCGGATAGCCTGTGGTGTCGGCGTGTCGCCAAAGGTGAAGTTTTCCAGCACGATGCAGTCATCGGCGCAGGCGAGCATCTCGCAGACGGAGGGCTTGCCATCGCGGCCAGCGCGGCCGGTTTCCTGCGAGTAGTTTTCGAGCGTCTTCGGCAGATTGTAGTGATACACGGCGCGGATGTCCGCTTTGTCGATGCCCATGCCGAAGGCGATGGTGGCGACGATGACATCCGTCTGCCCGTTCATGAACGCATCCTGCGCGGCGTGGCGATGCTCGTCGGGCAAACCGGCGTGGTAGGCGAGGGCGTTCACGCCGCTCTTCTGCAAATGCGTCGCCACGTGCTCGGCGGTGTTTTGCAGCGTGACATAGACGATGCTGGGCACCTTGCGCTTGAGCAGCAGCTTGGTGAGCAGGGGCAGGCGTTGCTGCGCCGAGCAGGGCGTGATGCGGAAGTGCAGATTCGACCTCAGGAAGGTCGTTTGCACGTGATCTGCCTGCTCAATGCCAAAAGCATGGCGAATGTCCGCCGCGACGGAGGGCGTGGCTGTCGCGGTGAGCGCGAGCACGGGCTTGATGCCGAGTTCCTTCGCCACCAGCGCCAGACGCAGGTATTCGGGGCGGAAGTTGTGGCCCCACTCCGAAATGCAGTGCGCCTCATCGACCGCCATCATCGCGATTTTGAGGCGCTTCAGCCGCTCAACGAAGTTTTCGTTCATGAGCCGCTCCGGAGCGATGTAGAGCAGCTTCAGCGTGCCGTCGCGCATGTCGTCGAAGACCTGCATGGCCTCCTGCGGCGACAACGACGAGTCCAATCGTGCGGCGGCGATGCCACGGGCCCGCAGCGCTTGCACCTGGTCCTTCATCAGTGCGATGAGCGGCGAGATGACAAGCGTCACGCCGTCCATCAGCAGTGCAGGCAGTTGATAGCAGAGCGACTTGCCCGCGCTGGTCGGAAACAGCGCCAGCGCGCTGCGTCCGGCCAGCAGCGCCTCCATCACCTGCTCCTGACCCGCACGAAAGGCCTTGTGGCCGAAGTGCTTTTTCAGAGTGGCGTGGAGATCATGAGGCATGAGCATTCATGGCATGGCTGTTGGATGCTTGGCAAGCGATGACCATGCAGATTCACCTTCGCGGCTTCCAATCGACCCCTCACCTAACCTCTCCCCGAAGTGAACCTCAAAGCAGGTCCTGCATGGGGCGGGGAGAGGGATTTCGCGTTGGAGCCGGCGCAAAACGAATCCCCTCTCCCCGTCACAGACTCGCGCAAAATCACCCAGTCTAGCTTCGGGGAGAGGCTGGGTGAGGGGTGAAGGCAGGTGTTTCAAGCGTAGCCTGGAACTTCGTGCCTCTGTGCAATGCAAACCTCGCCGGGATCGTTCTCTCGCGACCATGAAGACCTGTCTCGCCGCCCTTCTCTGCCTCTCCACCGCTGCTTTCGCCGCCGGCGATGGCTTTACCTCGCTGTTCAACGGCAAAGACCTCACCCACTGGACCCTTCCTGAAGGCGACAACGGCCACTGGAAGGTCATTGACGGCGTGATCGACTACGACGCGTGCAGTGAGGCCCCGGGGAAGGACAAGAACCTGTGGACGGCGAAGGAATACGGCGATTTCACGCTGAAGATCGACTGGCGGCTCAAACAGACCACCGGCCTCTACGCCATGCCCGTCGTTTTGCCGGACGGCACGCACAAGCTCGATGAAAACGGCAAGGAGATCAAAATCCCCACGCCGAATGCCGACTCCGGCATCTACCTGCGCGGTCAGGGCAAGTCGCAGATCAACATCTGGTGCTGGCCCATCGGCAGCGGCGAGGTCTATGGCTATCGCATGGACAAAACGATGCCGCCCGAAGTGCGCGCCGGTGTGACGCCAAAAGTGAAGGCCGACAAGCCGGTGGGCGAATGGAACACCTTCGAGATCACAATGAAGGGCGACCGCCTCACCGTCGTGCTCAATGGCCAGACCGTGATCGACAACGCCCAGCTCCCTGGTGTCCCCGCGAAGGGAAGACTCGGCCTCCAGCACCACGGCGGCAAAAATGCGAAGACCGGCGAACTCTCAGCAGCCTCCAGCCTGATTCAGTTCAGGAATGTCTCGATCAAGGAGCTGTGATCCAGCATGAGCTGGGCCACGCTGGGATATTCATACATGACTTTTACCCGCTCATTTGAGCAAGAACCGACAAGAATGTTGCTTTGCACGCAAATGAGCGGCTAAAACAACAGCATGACTCGAAAATCCCGGTGCAAAGCAACATTCTTGTCGGAGATAAAGCGGCTGACAAAACGACAAATTTGTCGATAAATCACCTGTTCGCCTAATTGATATGAATGAAGGAACGTCCAACGATCAATTCCCGACTAGTAACCAGCGCCTTCTAAATATAGTTCGTTTAATTCTACCCTTCTTCCCTGTATTCGCCCTTTTGCTGCCTGCATTGCTGCTATGGTTGCCGGAAATTGCACTTAACTTATTCATCGTTCTGATCTACGCTTTATATCCCTATTTCTCGGCGTGGAGCAGTCAATTGAGCCAGCAAGGAATGCCATCCCAGTTAGATCACGGTTTTCTGATTTCAGCTATCCACTGGATTGTTGTTGGTGTCCTTCACGCTGCACTTGCGAGAAAGTTGACAGATCAAAAGTCTATTGGTTTGTGGCTCTTTCTCGCTTTGATATCCGTAATGGCGGCCTATTCAGTTTTGGAGTATTGCGGCTATGAGGTGAAGGTGATGATCGACTTTTGATATGAAAATTGGGGCGAACAAAACGGATGCAGGCAACGGCTCGAAGGCTATCTGTCGTGTCAGCAACGTCTTGCGCTCGCCGTCGCCTGATCCGGGACGTTCGCTCACCCTATGTCACTGGTAACTCCATCACGCCGTGAATACCTATTTGAAGATCCTCCACCGACGGTCCGTTCGTGGTTCAGATGGGCCTCATTACTTCTTTTTCTATCGGTATTTTGTCCCGCAGATTTTGTTGGTTCCGCTACTCCTTCACCATTTCTTGCACTGCTCGACTCAGCCCTCAAAGTCGGTGCTGCATTCACCTTTCTAATCGGTTTCAAAGCCCTTATCGACTCCAAGGGACTCTCAAGGGCACTACTGCTTCTTGCTCCATTTACTATTGTTGGCTTGATCATCATTATGGTGTTGCCACCTAACTCGAGTTCCCGAAGATCCACCGGCTAGGCGAATAGCGATTTTGTTCTCATTCGCACCCATACCAGCATGACCACAGCGGACACCAAGAGCGAACAAAACGGATGCAGGCAACGGCTCAAAGGCTATCTGTCGTGTCAGCAACGTCTTGCGCTCGCCGTCGCCTGATCCGAGACGTTCGTGAAACGGAAGCAGCCGCACCGCATCAATTCCCGTGCACGTCGCACTTCTCGGGCTCGGGGTCGGTTTCTTCGACGACGGCCTTGTC
>Ga0169931_10008354_pt1 | contig 15126 bp, 11 predicted proteins | sample Kivu_15m_20L_FD_129675 | JGI IMG/M metagenome (GOLD analysis project Ga0169931, IMG submission 129675) | Freshwater microbial communities from Lake Kivu, Western Province, Rwanda to study Microbial Dark Matter (Phase II) - Kivu_15m_20L... | ecosystem: Environmental > Aquatic > Freshwater > Lake... | reverse complement strand
GCCCTGGCCGGGCCCCTGCGAGGGCGGGGCCTTGCCGGGGCCGCCGTCTTGCGGGAACGCCACGGCGCTCGCGGCCAAGGTGAGTGCGAACAGGGGTGCTGCGATCAGGGTCGTGCGAATGCTCATCGTGATTCAGTGTCCTTTCGTTCCAGTGATTGCCGGGTCCGCTATGCCGGGGACACCGGAAGAACGGCGACCGTCGCGCCTGATTGCGCAACGGGGCCGGATTCTCACTTCACGACCACCTTGCTCGCCCGCACCACCATCAGGCCGGCGTCGTTTTTCTCGACCACCGTGCCCGTGACGGCCACCGTGGCCAGCGGCTCGAGCCCCGCGGCGCCGCGCACCGGGAACCCGAACGGCACGCCCTGCGCGTCGACGAGCTCGATGGTCGCCATGCCGCGCTTGAGACCGGCGCGGTCCTCGCAGCAGTAGTCCCACGGCGTCTTGCAGTGATCCGGGTCGGCGCCGTCGGCGCAGCTCTTGAGCGACGGATCGACGATCGTGAACATGGCGACGTCATGCGTGAAGGGAACGCGGCTTCCGCCGATGCGACCGACCACGGTCACGGTGTCGCCCTGCTTCGCGGTGGCCTTGCACGTCGCGACGGGCGTCCCCGCGGGCTCGCCGCGCACCACCATGCCCTCCGGCAGCGAGACGTGCGAGATGCCGTGCGAATCGCCCACCGCGTGAGGCGCGGTCGTGCCGGCCACGGGCCCGGCCGCGACCGGCGCACCGCCGTCACCGTGGCCGTGCCCGTCATGCGCGTGCCCGTCGTGCTCGCCGCCGCCGCACGCCGCGAGCGAGATCACCAGGGGTGCGAGCGTGAGCGGACGGAGCGCGGTGCGGATCGTGAGTCGTTCCATGGAGCGATTCCTTTGCCCGTGGCCGGGCGCTTAGTCCGCCTTCAGGGCGGAGGGTATCTGCATGCGGAGGCAGCGGACCGCGGGTGCCACGCACCCGGCGATCCCCGTGACGAGTCCCGCGGCGAGGCCGACGGCCACCGTGCGCTCGTCGACCCGGAGCGCGAACGTGCCCATCGAGAAGTGGATGGCGATCCCGTCGAGGAATGCCGCGGCGAGCGCGGCCGCGGCGAGCGCCCCGGCCATCGAGGCGACCAGCGCCTCCTGCGCCATGCTGATGGCGATCGCCGTGCGGCCGAAGCCGAGCACCTGCAGCATGGCGAGCTCGCGGATGCGGCTCGCGAACGCGCCGTACATGGTGTTGAGGCCGCCGAGCAGCGCACCCAGCGCGACCAGCCCGGCGCTCGCGGCCACCATCACCTGCACCGGCCGGAAGAACGCGCCCTGCGTCGCGTAGTACTCGGGCTCGTGAATCGCGCTCAGCTCGAGGTCGATGCGCCGCTGCGCGAACGCGTCGACCTGCCCGGGCGTCGCCCCGGGCGCGAGCGTCACCACGACCGCCGAGATCGTCTCGCGGCGCGTGAGCACCAGCACGTCGGTCAGCGGCATCCACGCCTCGCCGTCCATGACCGTGCCCGGCGCGTCGAACAGCCCCACGACGCGGCATGGACGGCCGTCGATGCGCACGCGCGGCGCCTCGCCGCCGATGTCGAGCGCCGCCCCGAGCGTGGCGTCGTCGAGGCCCGCCGCGCGCGCGGCGCTGCGGCCGAGCGCCACCTCGTCCGACCCTGCCTGCGGCGCGCGGCCCGAGCGCATGCGCACCTGCGGGTGCACCAGGAATGCCATGGGCGTGACGCCGCGCACCAGCCCGCCCGCGTCCGGCTCCGCGGCGTCCCCTGCGGTGCGCGCGTCCACCGTGAGCGCCACGTTCACCTCCGGGCTCGCGAGCGGCTGGCCGTCGATCGACGCGATGCCGCGCAGGCTCGCCACGACCACTCCCGCGGTGGATGCCGCGATCTCGCTCCGCTCGGCGCTCTCCTCGCTGCCGGCCCCGAGGAGCACCACGTTGCGCTCGAGGCCGCTCGCGCGCAGCGCGCCGTCCATGCCGAGGACGAACGCGGTGCCGCCCATCGCGAGCAGCGCCACCAGCAGCGCGCCGCCCACGGACATCGCGAGCCGGCCCGGGCTGCGGCCCAGGTTCCTCGCCGCGTAGGTGAACGGAAGGAGGCGCATGGTCATGGGTTCATCCTGCTCGCAGCCCCTGGACGATCCCGCGACGCGCCGCGCCCCACGCCGGCGCGACCCCGGCCACCGCCCCGAGGAGCGCGGCGATGCCGATGCCCGCGGCCGTGACCGCGAGTCCCGCGGTCACCTCGATCGAGACGCCCTCCATGGTGAAGTTGATGCCCGCCGCGCGCAGCACGGCGTAGGCACCGGTCGCGCCGATCGCTCCGCCCGCCAGGCCCAGCATCGTCGCCTCGATCAGCACGGTCCATGCGAGCGTGCCCCCCGTGAAACCGAGCGTCTGCAGGATCGCGTGGTCGCGCACCCTGTCGCGTACGGCCAGCGCGATCGCGTTCGCGATCAGCGCGAACACGGCGGCGAGGCTGGCCCACCCGACCACCGACGCGAAGTCGACGATCGCCAGCACGTCGCGCGCCGCACGGGCGACGAACGCCGACTCGGGGCGCGTGGTCGTCGGGAACTGGTCCGACGCGAACGCCGCGTCGATCGCCGCCGCGACCGGCTCGAGCGACGCGTGGTCGTCCACCTCCACGTTGAACTGCGTCACGATGCCGCCCGTGCCGCCGCGTTGCGCGGTCTCCTGGAGGAAGGGAAGGTGGACGTACGCGACGTTGCGGTCCTGCACGTCGGGGCTCTCGAAGATCCCCGCGACCCACGTGCTGACGCCCGCGGCGGTGAATCGGTCGCCCGGCCGAAGCCGGCGGCGCTCGGCGAGCGCCGCGCCCACCAGGGCCGCGTCCCCGCGCGAGCGCCACGCCTCGACGCTGCCGGACGCCATGCGGGCCGTGCGCATCTTCGCCTCGATGAACCCCTCCTCGGGCACGCCGCGGAACGTCACGACGTCGAGGGACGCACGGCAGTTGTTCACCACGATCTTGATCGGCACCGCGGACCGCACGCTCGGGATGCGCTCGATGGTGGACGCGTAGCTCTGCGGGAGCTGGCTCGCGAAGGGGCAGAACCGGTTCTGCCGGTAGACGACGAGCGTCGTCTCGGACGCACCCGCCTCGGTCGCGCGCCTCACGCCGTCGCGCATGCTCTCGACGAATGCGAACAGGAACGTGGCCACCGCGATGCCGGCCACCGTGAGCCCGGTGCGCAGCGGCCTCCGCGCGAGGTTGCGCCATGCATAAGGGACGGTGCGCAGGAGCACGTTCATGCCGGGCTCCCTTCGCGGGCGCCCGCCTCGACGATCGAGCCCTTCTCGAGGTGCACCGTGCGCCGTGCGCGCGCGGCCGTCGCGGGGTCGTGCGTCACCATCACGATGGTCTGCCCGAGCTCACGGTTCAGGCGCGCGAGGAGGTCCATCACGTGTGCCGCGCTCTCGCGGTCGAGGTCGCCGGTCGGCTCGTCGGCCAGCAGCAGGCGCGGCCGCGTGACGATGGCGCGCGCGATCGCGACGCGCTGCTCCTGGCCGCCTGACAGCTGTCGCGGCAGGTGCGCGTGCCGCTCGGCGAGCCCGACCACCTCGAGCGCCTCGGCGACGCGCCGGTGCCGCTCGGTGCGCGACAAGGGGTGGAGCAGCAGCGGGAGCTCCACGTTCTCGTACGCGGTGAGGACCGGGACCAGGTTGTAGAGCTGGAACACGTAGCCCACGGCTGCGCTCCGCCAGGCCGCCAGCGCCCCGCGGCCCAGGCGCGTGATCTCGTTCCCGTCGACCGCGATCGACCCGGAGGTCGGGTGGTCGATGCCCGCGAGCAGGTTGAGGAGCGTGGTCTTCCCCGAGCCCGAGGGCCCCATCAGCGCCACGAACCCGCCCGCGTCGATCGCGAGGTCGACGTCCATCAGCGTGTGGATCACCTCGTCCCCGCGCCGGTAGTCCTTGCGCAGCGCGCGGCACTCAATCGCGGCCATGGTCCGCCTCCTTCCGGTCCGCGGCCTCGCGCCAGTCGTCCGACACGCGCACGCGCGCACCCACGGCGAGCGGGTCGTCGGCACGGAGCAGGAGGTCGCTCGCGCGCAGTCCCTCGGACACGGGCACCCAGCCGCCGACGGCGGCCCCGGACACGCGCACCGCGCGCTCCTCGACCGTCCCGCGCCCGCCGTCGATCCCGGCCACCGCACGCACGCGCTCCTGGCCGGGGGCGCCCGCGACGCATTCGACGCGCGCCCACGTGGTGCTCCGGGTCACCGTGCGCGCGGTGCCGCCCGTCGCGGCGGCCGCGCGCGGGAAGATGCGCACGCGCGCCAGCATGTCGGGCTTCAGCCCCGGCACGGGGTCGTCGAGCCGCACCTTCACCTGCACCGTGTTCTTCGCCACGTCCGCCTGGTGAACGAACCGCGTCACCTCGCCGCGCATCGTGCGGTCGGGGAACGCGTCCACCCGCACCTCGGCGCGGTCGCCGGCCCCGACGGACCCGACCTCGGCGAGCGGGACGTCGGCCCGCACCTGCAGGTGCGCGGGGTCGTAGAGCTCGAAGAGCGGCATCGCGTCAGCCATGCCCACGGCGCCGCCCGGGACGGCGCGCCGCGCCATCACGACGCCGTCGGCGGGCGCGCGCACCGACGTGCGCTCGAGCGTGAGCCGTGCCATCGCGAGCGCGGCCTCCGCGGCCTTGGTGCCGGCGTCCATCGCGTCCACCCGTCGCCCGAGCCTCGCCACCTCGCCGGCGCTCGCGGCGCCCTTGTCGACGATCTTCCGCTTTCGGGCGAGCTCATCGGACATCTCGTCGCGCCGTGCGCGCGCCTCCGCCAGCGCGGCCTCGGCCTGCGCCACCGCGATCCGCTGCTCCTCGTCGAAGAGCGTGGCCATCACGTCGCCGGCGGCCACGCGCTGGCCCTCGAGGGCCCGCACCTCGCGCACCACGCCCGCGGTCAACGCGCGCACGCCCACGGCGTACGGCGCGGGCTCCACCCAGCCGGGCGCCTGCACGGGCGTGCCCTTCACGGCGGCGGACGCCCCGGCATCGACCTGCGTCTCGCGGGTCAGCACCGGGAGCACGTGCGCCTCGGGAAGCGGCACGATGGCGTTCCACCCGGTGAAGGCAAGGAGCGCCGCTGCCGCGCCGACGAGCGAGAGCGGAAGCGCCACGCGCGTGGCGAGGTGGCGGGACGGCACGGGGATCGCGCTCATTGCATGGCCTCCATCGAAGCGAAGTCGAAGGTCTGGATCGGGCCGAGGCCGCCGCCGGCGCCGCTCATGCCCATGCCGCCGGGGTCGAGCGCGGGCAGGCCGCCGCCCTGCATGGCCGGCAGGCGCGCGCCCGCGAGCGCCTGGTCGAACCCGAGCGCTGCGAGCGCGCGGTCGCGCTCGGCGCGCGCGAGCTGGATGCGGATGTGGTTCTCCTGGTGCTCGCTGCGCCAGAGCTGCACGGCGGGCCGGTCGCCCGCCTCCACCGCCGCGCGCAGGATCTCCCGGTTGCCCTCGAACGACGCAAGCGTCATCCCGCGCAGCGTCGCCTCGTGGTGCTCCGCCGCGGCAACCCGCTCGAGCGCGCGGCGCGCATCGATGACCGCGCGCTGCCAGGTGGCGTCCGCGTCGAGCCGCGCGATCTCGAGGTCGCGCTCGGCGGCGGCCACGCGGAACCGTCCGTCGTTGAAGAGGGGCACCGTGAGCTGCGCCTGCAGCATCACGGCCGAGTCATCCTCCATGTCGCGCTCCCAGCCCGCGCCCAGCATCACGCCCGGCAGCCGCGCGAGCTGCGCGAGCGCCACGCGGGCCTCCGCCCCGGCGACGCGGGCCTCCGCCGCGCGCAGGTCGAGCCTCCGTTCGCGCACCAGCGCGCGGAGCGCGTCGTCGTCGAGCGCGTCGGGCGCCGTGACCCCGCATGCATCCCGCGCGGCGCGCGCGCCCACGTCGGCGGTGACCCACCCGAGCCCGTCCGCGCCGCGGCCCATCGCCACGAGGAGCCGCGTCTTCTGCGCCACGAGGTCGGTCGACGCCTCCATCGCGCGGTTCTGCGCCTCGGCGGCGTTCATTCGTGCCTCGTTCACCGCGGCGGCCGAGGCATCGCCCGCGTCGAACGCGGCCTGCGCGGCGGCCAGGATCCGCGCGGCCACGTCCACGTCGCGGCGGGCCAGCACCTCGACCTCGATCGCGCCCGCGGTCGCCACGTACGCCGAGCGCGCCTCGGCCGCGGTCGACACCGCGAGCGCCGCGGCCTCGAAGAGCAGGGCACGCAGCTGCGCGTCGGCCTCGCCCACGATCGCGTCGCGCTTCCACAGCCAGTCGACCTGCTGCCCGACCATCGCCAGCACCGGCACCACGCCCATGCCGACCGGAATGCCACCCGCCACGTTCACCACCGGGTTGGGCGCCAGCTGCGCGTCCTGCGTCCACGCGCGCCGTCGTTCCACCTCGGCGACCACGCGCCGCAGCGCGCGGTTGCCCGCGAGCGCCAGGTCCACCGACGTCCGCGCGTCCAGCGGACGCACGCCGTCCCACCGCTCGTCGGGCACGTCCCACGCGCGTCCGTGCGCGTCGCCGAGCGCGCCGTCGCCGTGCCCCACGCGGGCATCGAGGTCCGGGACCGCCTCCGCCATCGTCGGGCCCGGTGCCGTGCCGCACCCCCAGGCCGTGATCGTCGCGAGCGCGGCCACCAGGGCCTGCGCCGCACGCGTCGGTTGTCGATTCATCGTGAGCCTCCGTCGATGCCACCGCGGCACGGCGCGCGCCGTGCTCGTCCTCGGGCGGATCGACGGGTTCAGATCACGAGCCGCGCATGGAGCGCGAGCGCGGAACGCCCGCCCGGCTTCCAGGGCGGGGCGTGGGAGCGGGGCCAGGATGCATGCGCGCCCGGCGTCGCCCGAGCTTCGGAGGCCGGCAGCGTGCAGAGCGCCACGTCGGGCACTCCCACCGAGTCGTGCTCCACGCCGGGCACGCCCGGCGCGGCGGCCTTCGCCTTCAGCGAGCCGCACGCCGCGCAGTCCTCGCATGGCGCCGGCGCGGGCGGCGCATCGCCGTCATGCACGTCGGCGTCCCCGATCCCGCAGCACCCGTCGGCGGGCGCAGCCTCGGCCCGGCAGCACGCCGGCAACTCGTCCACGCACGCGGCCGTCGCGTCACCCCCGTGCATCGCATGCACCACGGTGCGCGCCGCCGCCCGGGCCTGGCAGCAGCAGAACGGCAGCCAGAGCGCAAGGAAGGCGGCGAGCAGGCGATGGGCGGGCGATGTCCGCACGACGTGACTGTAAGCCGCGTCCGGGCCCCGCGCAAGCGAAATGCCCGCCCGGCGGGTGCCGGGCGGGCAGGGGATGCGGTCTCGGGGGCGCTTCGCGGGTCCGCGAACCGTCACTGCCAGAGCGGGAAGTACTCCAGCGCGTAGATCGGGAAGTTCACCTGCATGCCCACCTGGTGGTCGATGACGCCGGCGACCTCCTGGTACGCGTAGCCCACCTGGAGCAGCGACTGGGGGCCGAAGAAGTTGTAGCCCACGTTCGCCGTGAACAGGAAGTTGTCCTGCGCGGCCGAGCCCGGCGTGTCCAGGTTCTGCCACCCGAGGGTGGCGTCGGCCTGCCAGTTGCCGTAGTTCGTGACGAGGCCGAACGTGTAGTACTCGGCGTCGGCGTCCGCGACGCCGTTCGTGTTCCAGAAGCGCACGTACTCGAAGAGCGGCCCGATCGACCAGTACTTCGCGTCGAGCGTGTCGGTGCCGTCGTTGTCGATGATGTACTGCCAGTAGAAGCCGGCGTTGAAGCCCTGCTGCTGCGCGGGGGCGTCGATGCCGTCGCCGAAGTTGATGTACGCGACGTTCACCTGCAGGGTCGGGAAGAGCAGCGGGATGTTCACGCCGGAGTACCCGATCATCCAGCTGTCGACCCCGCCGCCCGTGCCGGGCCCCGAGGGCGCGGCGGGCGACGCGAAGATGCCGTTGGCCATGAACGTGGTGTCCACGCCGAAGAACGCCGCGTTCAGCGCGTGGATACCGCCGCCTTCGTCGCCGGTCGACAGGGTGCCGAGGCCGCCCATGAGGCCGCCGAAGCTGTAGTTGTTGACGAAGTTGGTGTCGAACACGCCGGGGAGCACGAGCGGCGCGATGCCGAACGGCGCCGTGAACCGGCCGCCGATGATGCCCGTGCGCTGGTCGCTCCACTCGACCCACACGTCGCCGGCGGTGATGCCCTCGCCGTACATGAACCACTGGTTGTTGTCCGTGGGCTGCTGCACCTGGTCGAGCGTCAGGTTCACGTTCATCGTGAGCTCGGGCGTGAACCACACGTACGTGCCCCACGAGACCTGCGTGGTCACGTCGTTCTTCGGCACGCCCTCGCTCTGCCACTGCCACTGGACCTGGGGCTGCCACGCCATGGTGACCCACGGGCCGTGCCACTCGCCGCCCGTGTCGAACAGGTCGCGGAAGAGCGCGAACGGGCGCGGGTCGGGGGTGTTGCCGCCGCCCTGCGCGCGCGCGATGCCGGGGATCGCCAGCGCCGCGAGCGCGGCGACCAGCACGACGAGTGACTTCAGGACCCGGGCGCTCATCGGGCGGCTCCTTCCGCGGCCGCGGCCGCCTTGACGGGCACGCGGGGCGCGAACTCGCGCACCGCCGCGGCGATCTCCTTCGGGTCGGTGTTCAGGGCGAAGCGCTTGAAGATGCGCCCGCCCGGGCCGACCAGGTAGATGTCCGTCGAGTGGCGCACCGAGTACGAGCCATCGGCCCGCTTGGGCTGCGGCTCGTACGCCGCGCCGAACGTCCGGCTCGCCTTGAGCACCTGCTCGGGGGTGCCGCACAGCGCGATCAGCGGCACCGGCGCGGCCTGCGCGTAGTCGGCGAGCTTGCGGCCCACCGCGTCGCGCGCCGGGTCGACGCTCACGAAGACGAACTTGAGCGGCGGCCGGGTGGCTGACTCGACGTCGAGGTCGTCGTCGGTCTCGGAGAAGATCGCGAGCGTGCGCGGGCAGGCGCCCGTGCACTCGGTGTAGCCGAAGCTCATGAGCGCCAGCGTGTCGCCCAGGTTCGCCTCGGTGAACGGCTTGCCGTCGGCGTCCTGCAGCACGAACGGGCCGCCCTGCGCGTTGGGGCTCGCCGACTGCAGCGGCAGGTGCGAGTCGTCCTCGACCGGTCCGTAGCCGTCGCCGGGGCGGACGGGCGGCATCGGGCGCGCCGGGTCGTAGCAGCGCACCTTCTGCATCATGCCACCGTCCTCGTGGCAGAGGATGTGGCAGTGGAAGACGTAGTCGCCGATCTGGCACGGCATGTCGAAGGGGATGATCACCTCGACCTCGCCGCGCACCGGCATGCTGATGTTGTCGCGGTGCTCGTTGAACGGCACGTCCTTGCCGGTGACCTTCACCACCTGGAAGTCGGTCTGGTGGAAGTGGAACACGTGGAGCTCGTCGGTCGAGTTGCGCACGATCCACTTCTCGATGGTGCCCCACTTGATCAGCTGGTCGATGCGGGTGCCGTCGAAGTAGCGGTTGTCGATGCGGAGTTCGTTGTCCGTATTGCTGAAGACGATGGTGCGCACGTTGTCGACCTTGACCTTCGAGAGGTCGCGCAGCGGGCTCGGGCCCTGCGCCTTGAGCGGCAGGTCGATGGGCTTCTCGACCGGGTCGCCGGCGCACACCATCGTGAGCAGGTTCTCGGCGGAGTACCCGTCGCCCACGGGCCCGGTGCGGATCTCGGAGGTGTGCAGCTTGTAGCGGCCGGGCTTGCGGAACTGCACCAGCACGTCGACTCGCGACCCCGGCGGCAGGGCGAAGCGCTCGACCTCGCGCATCTCGTTCACCGGGTTGCCGTCGGTGTTCACGATCCAGAACTTCTCGCCGCCGAAGTCGAGGTGGTAGTAGATGTTCGCGCCCTGCGCCGAGATGCGCAGGAGCTGCGTCTCGCCGGGGCGGATGGGCACGTCGGGGAACTTCTGGTCGTTGACGATGCGGTACGTCGGCCAGCTGATCTGGATGCCCTGCACCACCTCGCCCGTGAGGCCCTTCTGGTAGTCGTGGAGCACGCAGTTGCGCTCGGTGATGCCCTTGAGCTCGGGCCAGCGCTCGAGCTCGCCCTCGACGATGAGCGTGCCCGCGACGCCCTGCATCACCTGGCGCTGGGTCATCGTGTGCGGGTGCGCGTGGTACCAGTAGGTGCCGGGGTGGTGGTACTCGGGGATGCGGAACCGGTACGTGTACTGGTGCCCGATCGGGATGATCGTGAACACGCTGTCGCCGTAGTCGTCGGGCGACACCTGGAGCCCATGGAAGTGGATGTTCGTGTTCATGTCGCCGTCGTTGATGACGGTGAGCTCGAGCAGGTCACCCGGGCGCAGGCGCAGGATCGGTCCCGTGTAGCGGCCGTTGAAGCAGGTGGTGATCAGGTTCTGGTCGCCTGCCGGCACCTCCTGCTTGCGCAGGTGGAGGGTGGCCTTGAGGACGCCGTCCACCGATCGGATGGTGGGCGATTCCTCGAACTGGGGCCGTGGTCCCGGCACGTCGGGGAACTGCACCCCCGGACCGATGATCCGTTGTCCGGAATCCTGCGAGGCAGGGCTGGCGAGGGCGATCAGGGCAGCGAGCAGGATCGTGGACATCATGTCTGGGGGTGTCTCCGGCCGGGGAAGTTACCGCGGGTCGGTGAGGCTACCCTTCAGGCAGCCATGGCCACCCCGTTCGCCGACCGGATCGACCTGCAGAACCGCCTGTTTTCCCGCCTCTCCGCCATGTTCGGGCAAGAGGTGCCGCTGTACGACCGGGCGCTGGCGGTCAACGGGGCGACGAACCGCGCGGTCTGCGACCTCGTCGCCCGGCTGCACCGCGGGTTCTCGGTGGACCCCGCGCAGCTCGAGCGCACCAGCGGCGAGCGCCACGGCGCGATCCGCATCGGCCGCCCGGACGAGTACCGGTGGATCGCGCGCTTCTTCGGCGTCTTCGGGATGGAGCCGCACAACTTCTACGACATGACGGCGATCGGCTCGAAGAGCCAGCCGATCATCGCGACGGCGTTCCGCTCGACGCTGCGGCCCGAGCACCGCGTGTTCACGTCGCTCCTCATGACCGACTACTTCGATGACGCGACGCGCGCGCGCATCGAGGCGACCCTCGCCAGACGGCAGGTGTTCTCCGAGCGCGCGAAGGAGCTGGTGACGCGTGCCGAGCGCGACGGGGGCCTGTCGCAGGAGGACGGCGACGCGCTGATCGCGGAGGCCACCGGGCGCATCTTCAAGTGGACGGGGACCGCGACCGACCACCGGCTCTACCAGGAGCTCTCGGCCGCCGGCTTCAAGATCGCCGCCGACATCGCCTGCTTCCATGCGCACCATCTGAACCATCTGACGCCCAACACGCTCCTCATGGACCTCTACACGGCGTCCATGAAGCACTGCATGGGCGAGCTCGACGAGGCGGCGTTCCGCGCTCGCGCGACGCTCTCGCTCGCGCGGCTCGTGGAGCAGGCCGACCGCGACTGGCTGCGGCTGCACTTCAAGCACCTGAGCCACGCCGAGATCGACTCGTTCCAGCAGGGCACGGTGTCGGACGACGACCTCGCTGCGATCGTCGACGGCCTCGTCGCCACGTTCCGGGGCGACCGGTTCCGCCTCTCGCAGCTGAAGCACGCGGGATACAAGGATTTCACCGAGGGCCCGTCGTGGGACGTGCCCGTGCTGCTGCGGCAGGACGCGTACAAGGCGCTCACCGAGCCCGTCACGTTCACCGAGCCCGACGGCACCGTGGTGGCGGCCACCCACACCGCCCGCTTCGGCGAGATCGAGGAGCGCTTCTACGCGACCACGCCCGCCGGGCGCGAGCTGTACGACCGGTGCCTCGCGGCCGCGGACGCGGTGCGCGAGCAGGATCCCGCGCTCCCGAAGCGCGACTTCGCGGCCTACGAGCGCGCGTACGCGGCTCCGTTCGCGTCCTTCCCCAAGACGCTTCCGGAGCTGGTGTCCGGGGGGCTGGTGTTCGCGCGCTTCGCGCCCACGCCCGCGGGCGAGTCGGCGGCGTCGCGCGGCGGCGTCGGGACGTCGGACCTGATGTCGCTCGTGCGGCGCGGGTTCGTCATCTGCGAGGGCCTTCGCTACGAGGACTTCCTGCCCGTGAGCGCGGCCGGCATCTTCGCGTCGAACCTGAACCAGTACGGCACGGCGTCGACCGCGCGCGTGCGGCCCGCCTACTCCAAGGCGACGCTCGAGGAGGTCATGGGCCGGGGCATCATCGAGTCGACCGACGTGTACGCGGGCATCGACGCCGCGTCGCGTCTCGACACGCTGGAGCGACTGGGCGCGCTGCAGCAGCTGGTGCCGTCGGAACGTTCGCGCCTGGAGGCCGCCGTCGCGGCGTGCCCGGCCGACGTCATCCGGGCGGTGCGCGGCCGCGGGCCCGCGGCCGCGGTGTGAGGCGCCGTCAGAAGTTCATCTGCATCTGCGCGACGAAGCTCGCGTTGTTGTCCTGCTGCGCGATGCCCAGGCCGCCCGCGATCGGCCGGATGCCGTTGACGTCGCCCGGGCCGAAGGGCACGATCGACTTGAGCGTGAGCTTCAGGGCCTTCGCGTCGAAGTAGAGGTTGACGCCCGCCTGGGCGATCCACGGCACCTCGGTGCCTCCGGACCAGCATGCCTCGGCGAACGCCTCGATCGTTCGCGTGACGAAGAACGCCCCTTGCACGTTGGCGCCCGGGTTCCAGCCGAGCTCGGAGGCGCCCACCGCGTCGCGCATGAAGGCGCACTGGCCGATGAGCGTCGCGCCCGCGAGCGCCGCCCGCACGTCCGCGGTGAAGCCGGCGGCGGCGGGCGTCGCCTCGGGCGCGGAGGGCGGCTGCGGGTTGGTGCCCCGCGGGCCGGACCAGCACACCGCGAGCCCCGCGACCACCCCCGGCGCATCGCCGGGAACGCTCGACTCGCGCTCGAGCTGCGACCAGTCCGCCCCCCACTTCAGCTCGGTGCGCCCGGCGACCGCATACGACAGCTGCTGCGGGTCGTCCCACGCGTTCGTCCGGATGTTGACCTGCGTGAACGCGCCCACCGTCGTGCGCAGCGACTCGCCGACGTGCGTCACGGCCACGCCCGGCTGCTTGCCGGCGCCGAAGCGGTAGTTGAAGACGGAGTAGTCGTCCGTCGTGAGCCGGCTCGACCCGAAGAAGTCGCTCTCGAGGTCCCACGGCACGTTCTGCAGGCCGACCGTGGCCGAGAAGCCGTGCCCGAGGTCCTTGCGCACCCAGGCATAGAGCGGCTTGAACTGGTTCGGCTCGGTGATGAACCGGTCCGGCTGCGACTGGTCGCTGAAGAGGAGCTGCCACCGGAGGCCCGGGTCGAACGCGGTGCCGGAGAGCCCGACGTTGAGTCGGCGCGTCTCGAAGCCCCAGCGGGTCTGCTCGACGACCGACGGATCCGGTGGCCCGAACGCCGACGCCGCGACGAACCGCGTCTGGACGAGCACGTTCACCTTCAGCTGCCAGCAGCCGTCGCCGCTGCGCACGTAGGCCCCGGCGTCGTAGCCGGACGACCACCCGTCGGTGAGGAACGACGCGCGCGCGCCGGAATCGGCGAGCGCGTCCCGGACGATGCCGCGGACCTCCTGCGCGCGCGCCTCGTCCATCCACTCGCCGCGCCACCGCGAGCGGATCGCGGACACCTCGGCGCGCATGGCCGCGAGCTCGCGTTCGACGTCGATCGGTGGCGGTTCGCCCAGCACGCGCGGAGGCTAGCGAAGGCGCGGTGCCGCGGCCCGGCCGCGCGGGCGCACGCATGTCCGTCGCCCCGCGCGCGGTAGATTTCGGCCCATGGCCCCGCCCGAGACGCCCCTCGCCGCGCTCCAGCGCCAGCTGTCTTCCGGGCAGCACGAGGCGGCGATCGCGACGGCCGACGCGATCATCGCGTCGAACCGCCGCACGTTCGCCGCGTGGCTCGGCCGGGGCCGCGCCAACCTGCAGCAGGGCTGGGTGTGCGACGCCGACCGCGACGCCGACGAGGCGCTGCGCCTGGCGCCGTCGGATCCGCAGGCGGGGCTCCTGCGCGCGCAGCTCGACCAGCGGCTCGGGCGCATCGACGCGGCGGTCGAGCGGCTGCGCCGCATGGCGTCGGCCCCCGGCGCCACGGCCACCGAGGCGGCCATCCTGCTCACCGAGGTGCTGCACTTCGCGCACCGGCGCGCGGAGCTCGCCGCGCTGGTGTCGGCGGGCGGTCCGTGGTCCTCCGACCCGCGCGCCGCGCTGGCGCTCGCCCGCATGAACGCGCGCGAGCGTCCCGACGACGCGATCGACTCGCTGCGCCGCATCGCGGTCGCGGCCTCCGGCCCGGTCCTGCACCGGATCGCGGGCTTCGAGCTCGTGCAGGTCCTCGACCGGCTCGGCCGCCACCGCGAGGCGTTCGACCTCGCGGTGAGGCTGCACGCCGAGACCACGCCTCCCTACGACCTCGATGGACTCGAGCTCCGCGTCCGCGAGCAGCTTGACCTGCTCGCGCGCGGAACGCCGTGGTTCACGCCCCGTGCCGAGCCGGTGCAGGGCGTCGCGATGGTGGTCGGGCTCCCGCGCTCGGGGACCACGCTCCTCGAGCAGATGCTCGACCGCCATCCCGCGATCTGCGGCATCGGCGAGTACGAGGGCATCGACCGCATGGGCCACGCGGCGGTCTCGACGGGCCGGTGGCCGCGCGGGCTCGGCATGCTGCGCCCCGAGGTCGCGGCGCAGGTGCGGGCCGCGTACGTGGCGCCGCTCGCGCGCCTGCGGCGGCCCGGCGCCTCATGGACGTTCGACAAGACGCTCGGCGCGTGGCTGTGGCTTCCCGCGGTCGCGTGCTTCCTCCCGGGGGCCGCGTGCCTGCACGTCGAGCGCGACCCGCGCGACACGGCGATCAGCATGTTCCTCTCGTTCTTCAACCCGCGGTGGTACGGGTGGATGTCGAGCATCCCGAACGTCATGCGCGTGATCGAGCTCGAACGGGCCTTGGTTCCGCGGGCGCTCGAAGTGCTCGGCATCCCCCACGAATCGATGCGCTACGAGGACCTGGTCGCCGACCCCGCGGCGCACGCGCGGCGGTGCCTCGACCGCATGGGCCTGCCGATGGACGACGCGGTGCTCGCGCCGGAGGGCAACGCGCGCGCCGTCTACACGCTGAGCCACGAGCAGGTGCGGCGGCCGATCAACGCCTC
>Ga0169931_10008353_pt1 | contig 15126 bp, 21 predicted proteins | sample Kivu_15m_20L_FD_129675 | JGI IMG/M metagenome (GOLD analysis project Ga0169931, IMG submission 129675) | Freshwater microbial communities from Lake Kivu, Western Province, Rwanda to study Microbial Dark Matter (Phase II) - Kivu_15m_20L... | ecosystem: Environmental > Aquatic > Freshwater > Lake... | reverse complement strand
GGTGGCGTCCTTGATCAGGGCGATGCCGGCGACGTAGGCCAGCGGCGCGGTGATCGTGGCTGGCGCCTTCGGTGGGGACGTGCAGAGCTCGGGCGGATGGCTGGTGACGATCGGCGTGCCGCTGTGCTGGCCGGGCGAGGCATGGAGCTCATCGCCGATCTCCAGCTGCTGGGCCTCCCGCCAGCCGGGCTGGACATGCTGATGGGTCGCCCAGAAGCGGTGATCAGGGGTGCAGACGACCCGGCGGCCGCTGCTCAGGGTAACCTGCAGGGCCGGCCCCGGCCGGTTGGTGACGGTGCGCAAGGCGACGCGGCCATCGCGCACCATCAGCGGATCGTCCAAATTGGGCCCACCGTCAATGTGACTCCAGGCCTCATCAAACAGCAGCAGGCCGTGGCTGGTGACCCGCACCGCTTCCAGTCCCAGGCAGCCAGCCGGTTGGACGGTGGTGCAGCGGTTGGGGATTTTCAGGTCGTGGCGCTTGCAGTAGGCCGCCACGGTGGACTCGACCACCTGGCGGAAGCGCTGCAGCATCTTCACCTCGTAGGCGCAGAAGGTCTGGCCCTGCTCGGTGGGCGGGCGACCTTCGGCCCACCACTCCAGCCAGGAGGTGCCAAGGCGTGCCACGAAGAAGTCGAACAAACCGGTGAAGCTCACCCCCACGATCGGATCGAGCTCCCGGGAGAACCGCAGCCGTTCGTCACGGAAGCGGTGATGCAGCAGGGCGGCGACGGTGATGGCGGCGGCCTGAAAGGCCTCCATCCAGCCGTCCTCGTCATTAGGGGCCAGGCGGTTGAGGTGCACCTCGGCCAGGTTGCACAGGAAGTCGGAGCCGATGATCTCGCCGCAGGGGTTGAGGCCGTAGCGGCTCATGCGGTGATCGAGCTCGGCGCGCTGCTCGTGATCGAGCCCATTCAGGTCGCTCTTGCCGAACAGCACGATCGACAGGGCGGTGGCGCCGGCCTCGAGTCCGTCCTTCTCGATGGCCTCAAGGAAGCCGCTGCGCAACCACTCGGTGGTGAGCACGTCGGCGTTGGAGCGGGCCAGGGCCTCAGGCGTGAACTGGATGGCGCCCTCGCCGCAGGTGTACTGGCTGCGGACGGCGTCCACCACCTCCTGGCGGCTGGGCTTGTGGTGGAACAGCCGGGTGTGGTTGGCCATCCGCAGGGCGTCGCGTTCGGGGTCGATCGACCAGTGGCCTTCCTCGTCTTGCTCCCAGAGGTTGTGCTTGGCACCGGCGGCCTCGTCGTCGTGCTCGTCGAACTGGCGCATGCCGGCGCTGCGGCGGATATTGCCGGCCACCACGCAACGGGCGGCTTCATCGATGAGCAAGCAGCACTCCAGGGGGCTGAGGCGCCGGCCGGTGGCGCGGTTCAGCACCCGGGCGATGCGGGCGTACATCTGGGGCAGGGCCGAAGGATTGGCCACCCCACCGAAGCCCGCCAGGCGCTCGCCCGGGGGCCGCACCCAGCTCAGGTCGATGGTCACCTTGAGCTTGCCGTCGGCCAGCAGGGGGTCGCAGGCGGCATCGATCAGCTTCTGGTAGCTGTCGACCCAGCCCTTGCGGGAGTCCCCCACCTTGATGTCCAGATGGCCGTCGTTGGTGATCGTCACCATGGTGTGGGCGCCGCGTTTCTCCGGTGGCGCCGAGCCCAGCGAGCCGCGATAGTCGATCTCGATGTGGTTGATGACCTTCGGCAGCCGGCTGACGTTGGAGCGGCTCAGCACCGCGCCGGTGCCAGTACCCTGCATGGCCAGGTTCATCAGCAACCCGAAGGCGCTCAGGTGGTCGACCTGGAGGCCGGAGCAGTTATAGCCGCCGTAGAAGTTGCGCTGGTCCTCGGACCAGGGGGTGCCGCCGACCCAGAGCCAGCGGCCGGAGGGCAGGGAGGTGAGGGCCAGCTGATGGCGGCGCAGCAGTTCGACCTCGTCGTCATCCAGGTGGCCCAGGGCCTTCAGGCCGGCCAGGTTGCGCTCGACCACCTGCTCCCAGGACTCGCGACTGCCGTCCTGGCGGCGGCGAGAGTAGGAGCGGTAGAAGAGGGGGTTGGCGGAGGGGGCGTTGGATGGAAACGGATCACCGGGGAGAGACATGAAGACGGGTGCGGCCTCGGTAACCTAGAGCCTGGGCGTGCATTTTGTACGCCTGAAATTGCAACAGATCGCGCCATGGATCGCCGCTACCGAGAGACCCGTGGAGCATCCGATCGCTCGAAGCAGGGCGAGCGCCTGATCGGTGCCTACCTGCAGCGGGCGGCCCGGGAAAACCGGCGGGCGGCGGTCATGGGTGGCAGCACCGGCCAGCCCGATCCACTTGAGGCGTCACGGCGGCGCGGCATCACCGCGGCCCTGCGTGGGGTGGAATACCGCGAGGCGAACAAGGTCTTCGAGGAAAACCGGGCGGAGGTCAAGGAGCGGGCGGCCGGGTAGGGGCGCGCAGTACCAGCACCTCCACCAGGTCACTGAAGCGGGGCGCCACCCGCAACTCTGGGGAAGGGGCAAGGAACTCCAGGGCCTCGGTGAGGGAATGGTCGCGGGGCCTGAGCAGAGCCCGCCGGCCGCTGCTCCAGTCGGCGGTCAGCGGATTCCACCACTGCATCACCTGCCAGGGGCGCTGGCGCCAGGAGCTGGCAATGCGGGTGGTGAGCTCGCGGTCTCGCAGGGCCCGGGCCAGTCGGGCGATGCCGGCCACCTGCTGGCTCTGCAGGGAGCCCCAGAGGGAGCCGTGTCTTGGCAGAGCCTGGCGCCAGGTGAGGTCGGAGTTGTAGACGATGGCCCGATCCAGCGGGCAGTAACCTCCGGCGGGAAAGCGGAACTCAATCCGAGGGGCGACGCTCATCGGTCGTCGTGCGGCCGCATGTTGTAGTCCTTGCGGTAGAGCTGGCGCCAGTGGGTCTGCCAGGTCTGGTCACCGCAGAACTCGTTGAAGATGATCCGCCCCAGCGGCGCGAAAGCGGCGTGGAAGCGGTTAAGGCCCTCCATGAAGGCGTCCCGATCGGGCGGCGGGAAAAACACCACGAAGCTCCAGTGGGGCGGGGTGTAGGTGTCGAAGCGCCGCAGCTCGTCGTCCCACCAGCGCACCCGCGGCCGGCGGAAGGGCATGCAGATCGGGAAGTCCCAGACCCAGGGGCACTTCACCGCCGTCTCGGAGTTGGTCATCAGGATCGTGGCTTGCCCCACCCGGCCGGCCCGGTACTCCTGTAGCAGCTTGTGCAGCATGCGCCGGTTGGGATCCATGCCCGAGGGGCAGAACACCATGGTGCGGCCCTGACCCACCGGGCCCCAGTCGGAGCGAAGGATCTCATCGAGAGGAATCTCTTCGAGGTTGTAGATCGTGCGGGCGCCGATCAGAGTGTTGTTGAGCTTGGTGGAGTAAGGATCCAGATCGATCCCGCCCATGGCGGCCCGGCTGGCAGTGACAAAGTCATCGGGCGGGGCGCTGGCGACGTACTCACTGTGGGCCGGGATGCGGCCGCGCTTCGGACGACTCAAGGGGCGATCTCCTTGAGCATCTCGGCGATCGCCTGCTCAGGCGCCTCGAAGGGCACGGCGACACAGGAGGCGCCCTGGCCTTCGACCATGACGAAGAGGGCGTGGGTGTCGCGGTTGCAGCCGTCGATGCGGCCGAGAACCTGGTCGAGGAAGCTGGCGGCGTTGAAGTCGTCGCACTCCAGAGCGCAAGTCCTGTCAGCCTCGAAGTCGGCGACGGTGAGGTAGTCGGCGTCGCGCTTGCCGTCGACCATGCGAACGACCATGGCGCCGGGCCCCTTGGCGGCTCGGGCATTCTCGTAGGAGCCCAGCATGTCAAGCAGCACCAGCCGGCAGGCCATGGTGCCGATGCGGCGCATCACCTCCGGATTGTCAGTGGTGAAGATGTCGGGGAAGAACTGCAGCAGGATCTGCTGCTGGCTGAGGCGGGGCATGGTCAGGGTGCAAGAAGAGCTTTGCCGAGGCGCTGGGTCTCGTAGTACTCGGCCACCTGGGGCATCCAGATCTTGAAGTGCTCGAAAAGCATCGCCGACAGCTGGCGGATCTCCAGCTGGGCGTCGGCCTTGGCTCGCAAGTCCATGAAGTGCATCAGCGAGCGGGCGTTGAAGCTGACGACAAAGTGCTGGCGCACGCAGTAAGGGATGAGGCCGCGGGCGTGCTCTTCGGCATAGCCCAGGTGAATCTTCTCGGAGAAGAGATTGGCCAGGGTGTCGCAGGTCCGGATGTTGTGAATGCGGTCCGCTTCGGTGTATTCGTAACTCGCCCCGAAGCGGTCGTGGTAGTGGCCGGGCGGCCGTAGGTAGAACACCTCCTCCAAGGGGCGGCTGCCGTTGGCCACATCGACGATTCTCTGGGAGGTGTAGCGGCCGGACTGCACATCGAAGCTGATCCCCACCCGGTGGGTGCCCGCCTGTTGCACCAGGTCGTGGGGCAAGCGGATGGCGTTGAAAGTGATCGCCGGGTGTTCGAGGCGGCCGTAGTGGCCGCGTTTGTTCCTCAGCAGGTGCTTGACGACGATCTCGCCGGCCAGCTGCTCCGTCTCCGGCACCGGCTCATCGGCGACGGCGTGTTCGCTGTAGTCCTGGTGCATGGCCTGCCAGACCAGGGTCTGGGGCCGCTCGGTGGCGTTGAGGACGGCGACGCGGAAGTGGGGGTCGGCTGAGGGCAGGGCGGACAAAGAGAGGTTGCGACTCGCCGCACTCTACAGACACAGCTTGCACCAGGCAAGCCAGCTCAGGCGAAAGGGCCCAGGGACTTGCGCATGTCGTCGGAGATTTGGCCGTAGAACTCGCGCAGGGCTTCAATGGGGTTGCGCGGCAGAGCTAGACTGGGGGACAAGCGGCTGAGGTTGCGGTTGTCAGTGTCGGCCATCAAGGAGGCGTTGAGGGCGGCGGCGGCATCAAAGCGATCGGCCGAACGGGTGGTGCTCTCCTGGGCGGCGCGGGCGCTGTCGAGCATGCCCTGGGTGGCCAGGTTGGCGTTATTCGAGTCCGCCCGGAAGTTGTGCGCCGCCGCTCCTGGGGCATCGCTGGGCATGCGAGAGATCCAGGGATCCTGCTTGTGGGTTGTCGCCGGCAGCGACTCGCGATAGGAAGCCTCGGCTTGGTCCTTGGCGGCGGTGGCGGCTTGGGCGGCGACCGAGCCCCCGGCGCCGGTAGCGGTGACGACTGGAGGTGGTGGCGGCGCCGCAGGAGCCGGAGCCGGAGCCGGGGCAGGGGCAGCGGCAGCCGGAGCGGGAGCCGGAGCGGGAGCGGGGGGTGGAGCAGAGGCGGCGATCGGGACGTAGGAGAAGCCCCTGGAGTCCTTGCCTCCAGTGGCGTAGCGCTGAAACCTATTGCCCGCTATGTCGGTTGACACGCCGAGCCTGGTTGCCCCGAGCAGGCCCCATCCTCCGTTCTGCACGAATGTCATCGACGCGCTATCAGGTCTCCGGATTCTACAAAGACCTGATCGTCACTCCACCGCCGCCAGGATGCGGTCGATCCAAGTCGGGCTGATGCGGCGGAAGCGCTCCAGGTCTTCAGGCGGCCCCTGCCGGCGCTCCTGCAGGAGTCGGCTGATGTGGCCGCGGTGCTGCTGGATGCGCAGGCAGAGATCGATCCGATCGATACTGGCGGCCCGGTGGAAATGGGGCACATGCTGAACGCGCAGGTGCAGGGGGTTGCAGCAGGCCCGGTTACCGCAGACCGGCTTCACCTCCAGCGCACCGGTGTCGCCCCAAGAGAACCAGGAGGCAACGCGATAGGGGGCCACGCGGGTCTGGCCGTTGGTTAGCCAGCTGGGGTGGCGCACGCTCTTGGACCAGGCGTTCTTGCCGTGATCCAGCACTCGGTTCTGGTGTTCCCAACAGTCGTCTGGCCCCCTGATGTCAACCAGGAGCCAGAACTCCAGGTAATGCAACTGGTACGGGCGCAGGATGGCGTTGACGTCCAGGTTCAGCGCCGGCCGGGTCAACTCGCCGACGCAGGCGACACAAGCCTGGGTATCGGCATAGCGCTGACTGCGGTGGTCCCGGGCTCCGTGGCTGTGGCGCGTGAACAGGCAAGGCGGCCCCATGACCACTTCGCTGTGGAAGTGCTCGGTGAGATACCAGCCGCTGCGGCGCCTAGGCATCAGGCTGAGACGGGAACCAAGGGGTAACCGGCCGGGGGCTTGACCCGTCCGCCCAGAGCGCGAAACTGGGCAGCGGTCGGCAAAGGCTCGAACTGGTGGGTGGCCCAGAGTTCTTTACGGGTCGAGCCCTCCAGCATGACCGGCACCAGGGCCAGGGAGGCCCGGGCCCGCTCAGGGGAGCCGCAGATCAGGGCCAGGCGGCCGTCGAGGCGACTGCGGACACGGGTGCCCAGGGGTTGCTTTTGCAAGAAATGTCTTTCAGGTGAGCGCAGCGTAGGGGCGGCGGGGGCTTCAGACAAGACGCAGGTGGGCGTCTTCGGTCTCCTCGGCGTCATCGCGATCGGGGCTGGAGGCGGCGGCCAGGTGCAGGGGACCCTCGATGGGCAGCAGCTCGATGGCGACACCGGCCTCAGTGAAAGCGGTGCGGGCCTGCTCGATCGAGGCCTGCCAACGCATCGGCATGACGAAGTCCGGGGAGACCACCTTGGCGATCCCCACCTGAATCAGGGAGGTGGCGCAGTTACTGCAAGGCAGTAGGGGGTAGGTGTAGACCGTGGCCCCCTCCAGGCAGACGCCGTGGCGGGCGGCAAAGGTGACCAGGTTGAGCTCGGCGTGAATCGTCAGGGCCAGGCGCACGTTTCGGTCGAGGAGGCGCTCGGCACTGTCGACCATGCCAACGGGCAAGCCGTTGTAGCCGGTGGCGAGCACCCGCCGCTGGCGCACCGCGACGGCGCCGACCTTGGTGCTGGGGTCCTTGGACCAGGCGGCGACGCTGGCGGCCAGGTAAAGGAAGCGCTGGTCCCAGGCCTTGGGCACCTTGGGGTAGCGGATGGAGCGGAGATTGTCGGGGTTCACAGCCAGTCCTTCTGCTTGAGGGCGCCGCAGCGCTGGCACTGCAGGGTGTAGAAGGTGCCACGGGCCACGACGCTTCCGGCGTCGTCGCGCCGGATGGCCGGCCCCTCAGCGATGATCTCCCAGCGGTGCCAGCAGCCGGAGACGAGGAAGGCGATCAGGCGGATCATTGGTGGCTCTCCAGTTCGGTGGCGCCGTCGATGATGGCGGCGGTGATGGTGGGTTCCATGGGTTCGGGAGTGTGGGGTGGTCTTGATCTATTCAGTGTGTCGGCATTGGCGGATCAATCCGGATCCAAGCATCAAGCATGGAATGGCCGATAGCTGTATCTGTTCGGTATTGCTTGTTCAAAGGTTTGTCGACATGGGGATGAGGAATCGGGTGTAGGAGGACAGGGCGTGCGGCTTGCTCACTCGGCAGCCTGCACGTCTGCGCCAGATCCTACACCTGTGTCAGCCTGATCGCTCATTGGCCTGTAGTCGCTCTGCCAGATGCGGCGGGCGGCGGTGTTGAGAGCGTCGCGGCCGGCGAAGCCCATGGCCTTGGCGGCGGCGATCAGGTTGCGTTTGAGGGGGATCTCGCCCGGGAAGTCGGCGTAGCGGGTGATCAGGCGGGCCAGGTCGACGACGTCCTGGTCAGTGCGAGTGGTCTCGTCCCGGGTGAGCAGGCGCTCGACGATGGGCCGGTCCCGATCGGCCAAGGGATGGACCGACTGGCGGCCGTGAACTTCCAGGAGCATGGGTAGGGCGGTTGGCGAATTGGCAGTTGCAAGACGGAATGCCCGGCTGATCTTGCGTGATGTGTGCCATGGCAAACCTATTTGTGAGTTGTGTGCCCTGACGAACGTGTTTTGTGTATCACCCGGAACCGGTTTTCGAGGAATTGGGACACGGTCGAAAATGGGAATCCCTGGTGGCAACGGGTCTCAGGGACACTGGCACGCCAGCGCGCTCGTAGATTACCTCTTGTACTAATTGTTTTTCCCCCTCTGCTCTTCTTAAAGCAGATCGGGGACGTGGGGACCATAGCGGTTTTCGCAGTCGAGCGAGGCGTTGGCGTGGATGGAGAGAGAAGCCGTGGGACGATTTCGATTACTGCAAAAGGTAATCGTGGACCGTGCTGGCGTGCCAGTGGCCCAAAACCCGCTGCAGGACAGGAGTTTCGGGCTGGCGCGGTCTGTGCCCTGTCTTAGACTCGCTGAGAATGAGACGAGACAGACATAGCGGCGCAGTCGGTTTTGGCCGGCTAACGTCTCGCTCCAGTCTCACGTGAGATCGCGATGGTCACTGGCGGGGCTCCGCCTGGATTCCAAGAGTCAGTGGCTCCAGCCAGACGCGAGTCACCTTGCCGCCGACTGTCACCTTCCTGGGAATCCACCCGCATCTTTTGAGCTCGTCAGAGACCGCCGTCTGCATGTTGCGGAACTGGGTGACCTCTACCCCCATCTGCTGCATCACCTCCGCCAGGAGCACGTACCGGCGGCCCTTGATGTAGCCGGTGGTGTGCAGCCCCAGGATGCGGGCGACCATGGGGCCGATGGCGTTGTCGTGGGTAAACCCGTCGATGTAGGCGTTCACCTGGGTCAGTTCGTGGGATGAAAAGACCCAGGGTTGCCCCGCCAGGTAGGCCGCGTAGGCGGCGGTCCAGATCGCGTCGCGATCGCGCTGCAGGCGGTCGAGGTCGATGATCCTCACCCGGGCGTCCTGGGGGCTTGGTACCTTGCCCCGGGCGATGATCGGGAAGAACCGGCGGTTGCCGGTGGGGTCCACCAGGAAGTCGCGGGTGTTGGTGGCGCCGGCCAGCACGAAGGAGCGGGGGTAGACCGTCTCGTTTTGATACTTCTTGGCGCTGTAATCGGAAGAGGTGGAGATCAGATTCTTGAGCTCCTCCACGTAACGCCGTTGGAAATAGCGCTCGACCTCATCGAGCACGACGATCCAACCGGCGTGTAGGACGTGCGGGCGGTCCTTGAGGTAGACGATTCCCTGCTGCACGGTCGTCGACCAGGCGGGGCCTGAGTGCTGGGGCGGCGTGATGTATCTGAGGAAGGCGGACTTGCCGACGTTCTGCTCACCGACGAAGACCGGCATCCAGGCGACATCGCAGCCGGGCTCCATGGCCCGGGCGACGGCCGCGATGAAGAAGCGCCTGAGGATCTCATCGGCGACGCCGCGACCGTTGATGGTCAGGGCGTCGCTGTCGTCGGCATCGACGCCGATCAGTTCGGTGGCCAGCCGATCGAAGTAGGGGCAAGGGGCGGTGCTGGAGTAGCAGCCCTCGAGGTAGGCCTTGACCGGGTTGTAGCGGTTCTCGTAGGCAACGACCTGGATCAGGTCGTTGACGGTGGTCTTGGAGTAGACGTCACCGCTGCCGCGGCTGATGCGGATGTAGGTGGTACTGGAGTCCGGCAGCTGCTGGGGGCGATCCTTGGGTCCGAACTCCACTTGGTCAGTGACGACGTTGCGGCGCAGGCCCGGATAGAGGTTGCGCAGCCGGCCCATGATCGTCTCGATCGGGTCGCTCTTGTCCTTCCTGGGCCGTCCGGGGCCGCGCTTCTCAGGGGTCTTCGGCTCGCCGGAGACGGTGGCCGGTGGATCGCCTTGAAAGTCCTCCTCGTCGTAGCCGGCGACCAGGGCGGGGGTGGCCACCTTGGCCCAGGGGGAGTCGGGGTCAAACATCGAGGGCTGCGGCGCACTCGGGATCGAGACCGCTGGATCGCCCATGAAGTCCTCCAGGTCGTAGCCGGCCCAGGTGTCGGAGTGCCCCTTGAAGCCATAGCCCTCGCTGCTGCGCAGCTCGGCCGGGAGCTTGTCGCGCCACTCCGGATCCTGCTCGCCCATCAGGAAGAACAGGGTGCCCAGGGAGCTGCCTTTGAGCCCCTGGAACCAGCGCTCGGAGGACTGGCGGCGGCGGCCGGCGGAGCCATGGTGGCCGCGGGAGGCCCAGTCGGACCAGGCTGGGAAGATGGCGTCACCGCCGGCCCGGGCGGCGGCGGAGATGCGCACGAACCGCTCGCGCTCCCCGTCGCGGGTGGGCTCCAGCAGGTGCTCGAGGACGTAGATGGCCCGCAGGATGGAGGTCTCGTCCACCTCGGAGGCGGCATCCCGGCAAGCGGCGCGCTGCTTCTCGAGGTAGGCCTCGGCGTCGGTGATGATCTGCTCGTCGAGGACGGCCTCGAGGTGAATCGTCACCTCGGAGCCCTGGCTGTTGCCGTAGAAGAGGCGGGTGGGGTCGGTGCAGCTGCGGTCGCCGCCTAGGGCGTGGGTGAGGATCGTGGCGATCGCTCTGTAGAGCTCGCCGCTGGTGATCAGCTCCGGCAGGCGGAACAGAACTCGGAAGCGGTGCTTGCCGTTCTCGGGGTCGTGCGACGGGGTGGTGTAGGCGAAGCAGGCCGACTCGGCCAGCGGGTGCGCGAGGAACTCCTCGACGGTCAGGCCGTAGTCGATGTCGACCGCCACCACCGAAGCAGACTCAAAGGCGGCCGCGGTGCGGTGGTCGGAGGTCATCGCCGCGGTGATGAAGGCGCCACCTGAGGTGATGTGGTCAATCAGACCCCGCAGGTCGGTGCTGCGCCGCTGCCAGCCGAAGCCGAAGCGCGGCTCCCAGAGGGCGGGCTTGTCGCAGATGTGGAGATGGGCGGACCAGGCGATGGCGGACTCGGACACGAGGCAGGTCTTGCAGTGAGCAGCCCCAAGCTTGCAGGGCATGGACGCGGCTGTCAAGGAAAGACACGCAGCGGCGTCCAGGTGCGGCAGGGTTGCGACAGGTTTGCATCGCTTGAGACACGCCGTCTCGTCATTTCCGGATCCGTGGGGGGCCGGAAACGATTTATCCACACCTCTCGGGTCCGCATAATGAGCACGTCCAACAGCACGCCCTTTGTCCCCATGGCGCCTTCCACTCCCCAGCAGAAGGTGCGCACGGCGGACGAGAGGGAACGCATCAGCCGATTTATCCAGGCCCTGAACCAGGCGATGGTTCTGGGCGGCCTCAGTCAGCGCAAGCTCGCCGGCGCTATCGGCGTCGAGAGCGGCACGTTCACCAAGTACCTGCGGGGCACGGTCGATCCCTTCAAGGTGGGCAGCGCGATCCAGGCGGCCCTGGCCCGCCAGCTGGGGGTGACCCTCGATGCGCTGATGGCCTTCTACGAGAGCGGCGCCTACCTCTCCGGGGTGGATGTCGATCAGGTGGAGAGCTGGATCCGCTCGGAAGCCGGGCAGGAGGATCTCCCTCAGCTGCTGGAGGGTCTGCAGGGGGCCACACAGCGGTGGGCCCGCGCCAGCTGCCAGGAAGCGGCCACCGCCAGGCTGGCGCCCTACGAGTGGCCGGCCCAGGTCGTCGATGACAGCGGCATGAGTGCGGCGATCCTTGAGCGCTTGGGTATCAGGGAATCGGCACTCGATGCCCTGATCGAGCGGGGTGAGATCGATGAAGAGCTGGTCGAAGGATTCGCCCTACTCCTGAAGACCAGTCCGGAGTCGGTGCGGGAGGCCTTCGAAGCCCGGATGCCGCTGGGGTAGGCCGCCTGCCCTGGCTTGCGGTGTCAGAATGGGGGGAGAACCTGCAGCGCCCCACGGATCCGGGGCAGTGGTGCCGATGGATCCAGTTCTCCTTGCCCTCGCCATCGAACGGGTCTCCTGGCTGGCAGGGGGATTGGCCGTCGGTTACGGCTTCCTGCGGCGCAACGAGTGGATCCTGCCGATGACACGTCGCTTTGGGGGCTGGGTCTTGCAGCGGCTGCCGGGGCACGAGACCCAGCGGAAACTTGACATGGTGGTCTCGCAGCTTTATCCGAACGGCGGTGGCTCGTTGTTTGATCTGATGAAGCGGAATGAGCAGTCCCTGGGGCAGATCCGCCGGCACCTGGCGATCGTGGAGGCCCAGAGCCATGCGATGCGGGACTCTGCCGGGATGCTGGCCTACACGACCAACGCCCAGGGGGTGCATGTGCAGTCCAGCCGGCCGCTGCTGCAACTGGTGGGGATGGGCAGTGAGGACGCCACTGGACTGGGTTGGAAGAACTGCATCGCCCCGGGGGACCTGCAGCACTATGCGGAGAATTGGGCCTCAGCGGTGGCGGACGGCCGGGATTTCCTCTGCGACGTGCGGCTGCGAAACGTGCGCAGTGGCCAGCTCATTCCGGTGCGGGTGATGGCGGACGTGGTGCGAGTCGATGGGGCGGTGGTGGGCTGGATGGGCCGGATCGAGAGGGTGGAGCCATGAAGCGGCCGGAACCGGTGTTCAGCATGGCTGGCCTGATGGTGAGCCTGGGGGTGGTCTTCCTGGTCGACTGCCGGGTGAGTAGTGGGACCTTTGAGGCCAGCTGCTACGACCGGGGACTGGCCTTCATGATGGGCGGCGGCGGCCTAGCGGCGGGGTACGCGATTCCGAATCCGGCGATCCACGAACGGCGCCGGCGGGAGATGCTGGAGGACCTGTATCACGCACCCCCGGCGGTCGCGCCGCCCCCGCCCCCGCCCCCGAAGCCACCGTCCCTGGGCGGGCCGATGGATTTCTGAGGTCGATAGAATCCGCTCCAGGGGATTTGGAGCAACGCTGTGGCTCGCATGGCTGGCCAGAAACTCGCCAACGCCTGCTGGAAGGGCTACGAGGCCATTGGCGTGAAGGTCAAGGACGGGCGCAAGGTCCCGAACTGCGTGCCCGTAGAGAAAAAGAACTGATGGCCAAGACCATTCGCTACGCCGGTGAAGTGTTCCAGGGCTACGGCAAGCCCAAGCGGACCCCTGGCGACAGCAAGAAGTTTGCCGTCTTGGTGAAGGACGGAGACCGCGACAAGATCGTGCGCTTTGGGGATCCGTCGATGCAGCACTACCGAGAGGGCCCCGGCTCAGACCGTGGCCACGGCGACGAGGATCGCAGAGCCAACATGAAGAGCCGTCACAACTGCGACGAAAAGACCGACCGGACTACGCCGGGCTGGTGGTCATGCAACTGGAGCTGGTGAGATGATGCTGATTCGTTGAAGAATGTGGGGCCCCGGGGCCCCTTGCCAGGACCCGAAGGGGGTCCCGGTGCGGCGGTGTTGGCGACCGCTGCAGAGGCCAGCGTACCGCAAGCTCAGGCGGCCACCAGCTCCCGCCGCTGGGCGGCCGGCAGGGCGTCGAGCTGCTCGAGGGTGAGGCCGTGGGCGGCGGCCGTGGCCTCTCGGATCACCAGGTCCTGATAGGCCCGGACTTTCTGGAGCCACTTCACCTCGAACTTCTTGAGCTCGGGCCCGTGGATCTGGAAGCGCTGGGTGGTCTCCGGAGTGGAAGTGAGGATCTCGACCCGGTTGATGGTCAGGCCCAGGGTCTCCTTGATGGCGATCTTGTAGGCCGCCAGCTGGGTGGCGCACTTCAGGTACTTCATCCAGCCCCCAAAGCTGCCGCCAGCCTCGGCAACCTCTTCGTCGGGGTAGAAGCGGCAGTAGAGGTTGTTGGAGGTCTTGAAGTCCACCAGAAAGTGGGCACCGTTCCGCAGGGCGATCAGGTCGGGGACGCCGGCGTAGCGGTACTCCAGGGAGTAGACCATGGCGATGCCGCTTTCGGCATCGATCAGGTGCCGGTGCTGGGGCAGCAGGGGCACCTCACTCCAGATGAAACCGTCGTAGGAGTCGAGGTGACGGGCCAGGCCGTCCCAGTAGCACTGGATCTCGGGGGACACCGAGACGGGGCGGCCACGAACGTAGTCCTCGCAGGCGGCGTGGATGGCGGTGCCGCGCTCAACTGCCGCTTCCCGCCCGCCCGGGTTGTTGGCTAGCCAGTTGTTCAGGGCTGCCTTGCTGGCGGCGGTGGCGGTCGCCCCCAGGACAGTCGTCACCGAGGGGACGAAGATCCCTGGGGAGACCTGGTAGTGCCGGCGACCGTTGATCTCGACGCGAATCGGCACGGTGGCGTCTCAGGTGAGACCCACTGTAAAAGCCGTGGCGTGCAAAGAACAGGGCTATGGCGTAGCCGGCGGTCATTGCAGCTTGGGCTGCAGGACGGGCCGCCAGGAGCAGACAAGGCTGGCATCGAGCCGGCAGCTCCAAAGCCGGTCGTTGGTGTCCAGCCCGATCAGGCGGGCATGGTCACCGGCCTGGTGGGCAGCGGTGATGGCAACCAGGTCCGTGGGCTGCGGCGGGCCGGAGGCGGTGGCCTTGGGCCGATGGTGCAACACCACGGCGATGGTGTTGCCGAGCATGATCAGGGCGGCGCCGGCGATCAGCCAGGCGCGCCCGCGGCGGTGCTTAACGGTCTCCGCCATCGCGGCCTACCCGGGGAAGATCCCAGGCTATCGGGGCGGCCGCCAGGAAATGCACAAAAAGGCAAAAGAAAACGCCCTGGCCAGCGACCAGAGCGTTTTCTCGGCCTCCCCAGACCGCGATCCAGGAAAAGCCTACCAGGGGGTGCGTCCAACAGGCGGAGCGCGAGGTTACTGAAGTCGTGGCTTAAGGCCAATTTCCATGGCCCGAGACTGGCAAGAAATCGCTCAGCCTCTTCAATTTTCATTATTCGGACGCCAGGTCAACCAATTCATCGTTAGCAGGTGGCTTGAGCTGGCATGCAACAAAGTCTTTTGCTTCGTTAATCAACGCTTGTAATTTAATGCGAAAGTCACTCATCAGTCGTCTCCGTGGTGGTGGGTACTCGTTCAATAGTTGCAACTCCGTTGGCGTTGATGGAAACTGGCTCAACAATAATAACCCCATTCACGTTGGTTCGGCAACACAGCGAACTGTTTGATTCTGCCGCCAGCCGAGCAAACATGCGATCCGAATAGTCAACCCCATGAATCCGCCAAACCATGCGCGTAATGTCAAGGCCAAGGGCATTGTCAAGAAGCCACCTTAATCCACTCAAAGGAAACAGCACTGTGTAAACAAGTCGCAGCCACAGGGGCACGATACAGCCCTCTGGCGGGCCATGGTCTTCCATGATGTTCAGCCACAGCTTGCGGCGATAGTCAGCCATAGGTTTTCTCCGTGGTGATGGTGGGCAGCGGCAGGGCGTGGGCGACTGCCTCACCTCTACCACCCTCGTCCGCAACGGTCTTCGCCCACTCCGAGACCGTTAGCATCAACCGATGAACACCGTCGTACTCCTGAGCTACGCGAATCGCGGCTTCAGCCAAGTTACATCCGGCTGACCGCAACTTCCTGTTCTCCGCCACCAACTCCGCCGCCACCCCCTC
>Ga0169931_10008352_pt1 | contig 15127 bp, 12 predicted proteins | sample Kivu_15m_20L_FD_129675 | JGI IMG/M metagenome (GOLD analysis project Ga0169931, IMG submission 129675) | Freshwater microbial communities from Lake Kivu, Western Province, Rwanda to study Microbial Dark Matter (Phase II) - Kivu_15m_20L... | ecosystem: Environmental > Aquatic > Freshwater > Lake... | reverse complement strand
GCCGGTACTCTGGTCAAAGGCGCCGATGCGCTACTGGCCAACGGCGCCAAGGCCGTCACCGCCTGCGCGACGCACGCGGTACTTTCCGGTCCCGCGATCGAACGAATTCGAAACTCCCGGCTTACCCGGGTCGTCTTCAGCAACTCCATCCCGCTGAAGGAAGAGGCCGCCGCCTGTGATCGTATCCATACGATCTCGGTGGCGCCGCTTCTGGCCCAAGCCATCAAATCCATTCACGAGGAGACGTCCGTCAGCGGACTCTTCGTCTAGACTTCGAGGTCAGTATGAGAAAAGACATCACCATCGCCGCCGCGCCGCGCTCCACCCGGGGCAAGAACGAAGCGCGCCGGCTACGCGTTAGCGGCCACATGCCGGCCGTCATCTACGGTACCGGCAAGGATCCGGTCGCCGTGGCCGTGAATCCGAAGGAGGTCAGCAAGATTCTCCATTCCAACACGGGCCACAACACGATCTTCGATGTCGCCGTCGATGGCGGCGCCGGAGAGCCCGTCATGATCGTCGACTGGCAGCATCACCCGCTGCGCGGCAACCTGCTGCACGTCGATTTGCAGCGTATCGATCTGGAGAAGGCGCTCATTGTTTCCGTCCCGGTTCACGTCAAGGGTGAAGCGCGCGGCGTTAAACTGCAGGGCGGTTTGCTCGAGTTGGTTTCGCGCGAAGTCTCGATCGAGTGTCTGCCGAACGACATTCCGGAGTTCTTCGAAGTCGATGTCACCGATCTCGGTATTAATCAGGGCGTGCGCGCCGGCGAACTGAAGCTCGCTGAGTCGATGACGCTGATTTCGCCCGCCGATGCCGTGTTGGTGCACGTCACTTCGCTCAAGGCCGAAGAAGCGGCGCCCGCCGCGGGCGACAAACCCGCCGAGCCGGAAGTCGTCAAGGCCAAGGGTAAGAAGGAAGACGCCGAAGCGCCGGCCGCCGACAAGAAGAAGAAGTAATTTCCGGTGGCGGAGGGAGCACCCAGTTCCGGACCGGCCTGGCTCATCGCCGGGCTTGGCAATCCGGGTCCGGAGTACGAACGGACTTACCACAATCTGGGCTTCCTCGCTATCGACCGGCTCGCCGAAGCGAACAACATTCGCGTTACGCGGCCGGATTCCAAGGCCCTCACCGGCGTGGGCGTTGTCGCCCGCCAACCGGTTCTAGTGGCCAAACCACAAACTTACATGAATTTGAGCGGCGGCTCGATCGGGCCGCTTCTTGAGAAATACACGCTCCCGTCCGAAAAGCTGATTGTCATTTATGACGAACTGGCCATCGACTGGGGCTCGATTCGAATCCGGCCGAAAGGCTCGGCGGGCGGACACAACGGTGTCAGCTCCCTGATTCGAAGCGTGGGCAACGAAAACTTCATCCGCGTGCGCCTCGGGATTCGCCCCGAGCACCGGGTGGGGGATCTGAAAGACTACGTGCTCGCTCCCATCCGGCGGGCGCAAATGGAAACCCTGGATTCGATTCTCGGCTTCGCGGTCGAGGCTGTCGAAACCATCATCACCGAAGGCGTCGAAAAGGCCATGACGAAATACAATCGTCGCGCCCAAGGTGCAAACGAGGAACAATGAGAACTTACGAACAACTGTTCATCGTCAATACCGCCGCAGTCGATACCGATGTCGATGCGCTGCTCGAGCAACTCACGGGCATCATCACATCGACCGGCGGCACCGTTGACAAAACCGACAAGTGGGGCGTGCGCAAACTCGCCTACCGCGTCGATCGCCAGACCGAAGGGTCTTACATCCTGCTCTGTTTTTCCTGCGGTTCCCAGACCGTGCGCGAACTCGAACGCCGCCTGCGCGTTTCCGATCTCGTGTTGAAATTCATCACGGTCCGCATGGACGAGCGCATGAAGCGCGTCGCCAAGCGCCAGAAGCGCCGCGAAAAGCGGCTGGCCCGCAAGCCGCAGCTTGCCGCGCCGCCCGCCCCGCCCGCCGCCGTCCCCGGCGAAGCCCCCGCCGCTCCCACCATGCCCGCCGCTCCGGCGCCTGAAATGCCGGCCGCGCCCGAAGCCGCCGCGCCAGCCGCCGAACCGGCCGCCGAGAACTAAGGAAGAAAGGAAACGAACATGGCTGAAACCAAAGGTGGTCGTCCAATCGCTGCATCGCAGCGCCCAACGGGCGGAGACAAGGCCCTCGGTGGCAAGAAGCAATTCTTCCGCCGCAAGAAGGTCTGCCGCTTATGTGTCGAAAAGATCGACCTGATCGATTACAAAGACACTCGCACCCTGCAGGCGTTCATTTCGGAACGCGGCAAGATTACGCCGAAGCGTATCTCCGGCGTCTGCGCCATTCATCAACGGTTGCTGAGCGAAGCGATCAAACAAGCTCGCAACATCGCTCTGCTGCCTTATTCCACGGCGGTCTAACCGCCCGAATCGAAATTCTAGGAGTCCATCATGGAAGTCATCTTGAGAGAAGACGTCGAGAAACTCGGTTCGCGCGGCCAGGTTGTTAAGGTCGCCGCGGGTTATGCTCGCAATTTTTTGATCCCGAAACGTCTGGCCGTCCTGGCCACGGATTCGAATAAGAAGATCGTTGAACAGGAGCGCCAGGCCGCCCTCCGCCGAGAGGCGAAGGAAGCCGCCGACGCATCCGAACTCGCAAAGCTGATGTCGGCGGTGTCCATCACCATCGCGCAGAAGGCCGGCGAGAACGATCAACTCTTCGGCTCGGTCACATCGGCCGATATCGCCGCACGGCTCGAAGAGCAGAAGTTCCACATCGACCGCAAGAAGATCGTGCTCCACGATCCAATCAAGCAACTCGGCGAGCACACCGTCACGGTGAAACTCCACCGCGAAGTGGCGGTCGATATCAAGGTCAACGTCGTCAAGGAAGACTAAGGTCTCCTTCCACGCCTAACCTTCTAACCGGCCCGCCTCGCGCAAGCAACGGCGGGCCGTTCTTACTTTTCCGGAGATCATATGGGTTATTTTGATTTGAGCGGACAGACCGCTATCGTCACCGGCGCGGCCTCGGGCATCGGCCTGGCCATCGCCAAGCGCCTCGCCAACGCCGGCGCCACCGTCGCCGTCGCCGACATGAATATCGACGCCGCCAACGCCGCCGCCGCGCAGATTCCCAACGCCTTCGCCGTGCAGGTCGATGTCGCCGACTACGCCTCCGTCGAAGCCGCCTGGGCCGCCGTCCTGGCGCGCACCGGCCGGATTCACATCCTTGTGAACAACGCGGGCGTCGCCGGCAAGGCCGCCCCCCTTTGGGAGCAGGATTACTCGGATTGGACGAAGTGCATCCGTGTCAATATGGACGGCGTTTGGAACGGCTGCAAGGCCGTCGTCGGCCACATGCGCGAGCATAAGTACGGCCGCATCGTGTCCATCGCATCGGTGGCCGGCAAGGACGGCAATCCCAATATGACGGCTTATTCCTCCACCAAGGCCGCCGTCATCGGCTTCACCAAATCGTTCGGTAAGGAAGTCGCCACCGACGGCATTTGCGTCAACGCCGTCGCGCCCGCCGTCGTGCGCACGCCGATCCTCGATCAACTTACACCTGAACAAGTGAAGTACATGACCGACAAGATCCCGATGCGCCGCACCGGCGAGCCGGAAGAGATCGCCGCCGTCGTACACTTCCTCTCCAGCCCCGACTGCAGCTTCGTCACCGCGCAAACCTACGACGCCTCCGGCGGTCGCAGCACCTACTAACGCAATACCCACCAACATGGACACCCTGACACCGGATCAATACGCCGAGGCGTCGATCACCGAACTGCTCGACGCCGCCTCGCGCGGCCGCATTGGCGTTGACCAGACGCTGCTGCGCTCCATCCTTTCGCGCGGCGAGGGCACGGCCGAAGAGATCGCCGAGTTCTTTCTCAACGTCGAGGAAAGCTGGCGCGTCGATCTCTCCGCGGACATCTTCCACATGCTCCGCGCGCTGCGCTCGCCCTCGGCGATTCCGGTGTATGCCGAACTTTTGGACGACGAGTCGGACGAAGACCCAGGGCCGATCTACGACGCCCTCGCCGAACTCGGCGCCGCCGCCATCGAGCCGTTGCTCAAGCAACACGCCGAGGCTGGGCCCGAGTCGCAAAGCCAGATCGAATTCCTGCTCGCCGGCCTGCGTGTCGTCGACGATCGCATCGGCGAACTGTTGAAGCAGCGGTTGGAATCGGACCCCGCCGAAGCCGCCATCAACATGAGCCTCTATGGCGACAAGGCGATGCGTCCCGTGCTGGAGGCCAAACTCGCCGGTGAGTTGAGCGACCACGAAAGACACGAAGTGCAGTTCGCCATCGATCAACTCAGCGCCGAGACCATCACCGACGAGCCCGAGCCGTTCGACATCATGTCGCTCTATCCGGAAACGGCGCCGCCCGTGTTCGACGTGCTCGAACCGGATGAGATGATCGCGTTCCTCGATCACAACGACGCCGGCATCCGCCGCATGGCCGCCGAGAGCCTCGCCAACGAAGAGTTGAATGAGGATGAGCTCAAGCGCCTCTTGCAGACCGCCGAGGAAGACAGCGACGTCGCCGTGCGTTCGCAGGCTTGGCAGGCGATGGCCACCGGTCTCGACGAGGATGATATCGTGCGCCGCATTCAGGCGCGCTGCTTTGATACCGAAGCGCCCGCTCTCGAACGGGCCGGCGCCGCCTGCGCGCTCGCTGAAACTACGATGAGCGACGAGCTTGCGGAGCTGTTGCGCGAGTTCTACGAGCAGCCCGAAACCCGCGCGCTGGCGATGAAAGCGATGTGGCACAGCTTCGACCAGCAGTTCGCCGAAGTCTTTCCGAAACATCTGGACGATCTCGACGAGGACATCCTGCGCAACGCCATTTGGGGCTGCGGATACCTCGGCATCGGACACGTCGCCGGGCAGTTGGAAAAGTTGTTCGAGAACGAAAACGTGCGCGAACACGCGCTGTTCGCCTACGCCCTCTCGGCGCCCGTCGAACTCACTCGCGGGCGCGCCAAAGGCTTCTTCAAGCGCATCTTTGATTTAGCCGACGGACTCAGCGAGTCGGAGACTTCGGTCGTCGAAGCAGGCATCGATCAGCGGCTCGGGCTGTTGGGCCAGGAGCCGGTGTTCGCGAAGTCGGGAAAGAAGCACTAGGCCCGGCGCCGCGCGCCATCAACATTCGCTCGCCGCCTTGACCAACATCGGGCTCGACCGCAGCCATCCCACTGGCCGGATGCCCGGGCGGCGCTTCACGTTTTTGATCACCGGCCTGCCCCGCAACCCGCTTGCCACCGAAACACGCTACATTCGTGGTAGCGATTCTTATATGACAAAACCGCTCTGTTTTGTTTTATCGATCATCGCGAGCGCGCAGAATGCGCCGCTCGCCATCGGCTCATTCCGGCAGCATGTCGCAACGCGTTACACGTCCGCCGAAGGCCTCCCCAGTGACGATGTGACCAACATCGGCATCGCAGCGAACGGAGACGTCGTCGCCGTCACCTCACGCGGCGGCGCCGTATTCCGCGCCGGCCGCTGGACGCCGGCGTCTGCGGCCATATCGGTCCGCAAGCCCGCGGACTTTCTTCGCGACGATCGCGGCGAGCGTGTCTTCCCGCGCGATGGCAACAAGAGTTGGGCGCCCGTCGAAGTTCACTCATCGGGCAACTGGTTCGCCAGCCCGCAAGGCGTCGGCAAGCGCGACGGACAAGGCTGGAAGCTCTACGGCATCGAAGACGGACTTCCGCTTGACGAGTTCACCGGCATCGCGGCCGCGCGCGACGGCAGTGTCTGGCTGGCCACGCCGCGCGGCGCGATCCGCTTCGATGGCAAGACTTGGGAATATCGCCAGGGCCTGCGCTGGTTGCCCGACGACAACATCCGCGCCGTCGCCGTCGACGCCGAAGACAACGCTTGGTTCGCCACGGCGAAAGGTGTCGGCGTCATTAGAAACAGGCCGATGACTCTCGCCGAAAAGGCCCGTTTCTTCGAAGAGGAGATCGACCGGCGCCATCGGCGAACACCCTATGAATACGTGCTCGAAGTGAGCGTCGCCGCGCCCGGCGATGCCGCGAACTTCATCCAACGCGACAGCGACAACGATGGCCTATGGACCTCGATGTATGGCGCCGGCGAGTGCTTCGCCTACGCCGCGACGAAAGATCCGAAAGCCAAACTGCGCGCCAAGAAAGCCTTCGACGCGATGCGGTTCCTCGGCTCTGTAACACAGGGCGGCACGCCGCCCGCGCCTCGGGGTTACGTCGCACGCACCGTTCTTCCCACAAGCGGCCCCGATCCGAACGCATCGGCCTACACGCCCGAAGCCGATCGGAAAATGCAGTCCACCCGCGACAGCCTTTGGAAGGTCATGAATCCGCGCTGGCCGCGCAGCGCCGATGGCAAATGGTTCTGGAAGGCCGACACCAGTTCCGACGAGCTCGACGGCCACTACTTTCTCTACGGCCTCTACTACGACCTCGTGGCCAAAGGCGACGCCGCCGAAGAGCGCAGCGTCAAAGCTCACGTCGCCGCGCTCACCGATCACCTGATCGCGCACAACTTCCAACTCGTCGATCACGACGGAACCGTCACGCGTTGGGGCGTCTACAATCCGGAGAAACTCAACCACGACTCCATGTGGGCCGATGACCGCTCCCTCAACTCATCGAGCATGTTGTCCTATCTCAAAACCGCCGAGCACATTACGGGCGACGCGAAGTATGCCGCCGCCGCGAAGAAACTCATCGCCGAGCACGGCTATCACATCAATACGAGGATGGCCAAAAGCAACGGCGGCGCGGGTGCGGGTAATCAGAGCGACGACGAAATGGCTTTCATGCTGCTCTACAATCTCATGCGCTACGAGACCGATCCGAAACTTCGTATGATCTACGGCATCACGCTCAAACGCCGCTGGGATGTCGAAGCGCCCGAGTTGAATCCACTGTTCAATTTCATTGCCGCGAGCGTTCTCCAGAACGAGAAGTACACCGACTCGCATCGCACGCACGACCTCACACCGCGCGGCGCGTGGCTCGAAGAGTCAGCCGATACGCTCAAACGATTCCCGCTCGACCGCTTCGACTGGCGTCACACCAATTCGCACCGAAAGGACATCGTGAAGTTCCCCGGCTCCAATCGCGGACACCGCCGCGACGGCCGCGTTGTGCCCATCGACGAACGCTTCGTCAACCATTGGAATCACGATCCGTGGGCGCTCGATCAAGGCGGCGCCGGCCGCGCCCTTGCCAGCGGCGCCGCGTTTCTTCTGCCCTATTACATGGGGCTTTACCACGGCTTCCTGAAGGATTAGGAGTACACCATGCGCCCGCTGATTTTCCTCTTCGCACTTGCCCTCAACGCCACGACGTTCCAATCGTCCGGCTTGTTTCCAATGACCAACCAGCCGCTGCAACCGCTGCGGATTCTCTCGGCCGACATGAATCGCGACGGCTTCTCCGATCTTGTCACGATCTACTCTTCGCCCGGCGGTTTCTTCAACTCCTCGGTGTCGATCGCGCTCGGTTCGCGCGGTGGCTTCGCCAGTTCTTTTAATGAGACGCTCGTGCAGGGCGAGGCGATTGACGCGCAGATCGCCGACTTCACCGGCGATGGCTTCCCCGACGTGTTGATCCTAACCGGCTCGGCGCTCTGCCTGGCCGGCGGCAACGGCTTGGGGTTCGTCTCCGGCGTGAGTTGTTCCGCCCTCTCCGAGCCCGGCGGCCGTTTGGCCATCGGCGATTTCAACGGCGATGGCTTCCAGGATGCCGCCGTCACGTTGCCCGTTTCGGCGCGCGTCGGTGTCTGGTTTAATCGCCTCGACCGCACATTCGGTCCCGGGCCGACCGCGCCCGTCGCCAGTCCCGGTGTCATCGCCGCAACCGATCTCAATACCGATGGCTTCACCGATCTGATCGTGCAAAGCCGCGCCGGCCAACTGCACATCGTTATCAGCGGACAGGGGCCGTCGATCAACATCGCGCAGTCGATTGCGATTCCGGTGAGCGTGAGCGACATCGCGCTCGGCGATTTTACTCGCGACCGCCGAGCCGACATCGTGCTCGCCAATCCCGCCGGCAGCGCCTATCTCACGCTTGCCGCGACCGGTTCGGCAACGCCCTATTTCGCCCCGCCCGTGACGTCGACTTCGCTTGCCGCGCCGAATCTCTTGCAACTGGCCGATTTCAACGGCGACGGCGTTCCCGAAATCTTCGCCGCCACCAACGCCGGTATGCTGATCGCCGGCATTGGGACCACCGGCGCCGTCTCTACACCGCCGCTGCCGGGCTTCGGCGTGGCCAGTTCCGTCCGCTTCGCCGTGGTCGACTTCAACGCCGATGGCATCCTCGACATCGCCACGGCCGGGCCGCACGCCGGATCGGCCGTCTCGATTTTTGTAGGTACGCCGACGCTCACGACAACCGTGATGGAGGTTGCGCCCAATACTCTCTTCGGCCAGCGCACAACGATCAACGTTCGTGTTCAGGTCAACACGCCGCCGTTCCCGGTCACCGCGCTCGCCTCCGGTCGAATCACGCTATTCCGCAATGGCGTGCCGTTGCAAGATGCGCCCGTGACGCCGATCGCGTTGCCGGAAGTGCTCGCGGCCGGCGTACGAGATGTGGCGTCGGCTCGCTTCGAGATCGTGTTGCCGGTCGGCGTCTACGATCTCGCCGCCGGATTTTCTGGCACCGCCGGTTTCGCCGCGTCGAGCGCGCCCGCCGTGCGCGTGTCGATTCAAGCCGTACCGACCACGATCCGCCTCACGACGAGTTCCAACGAAATCCAGCGCGACCAAGGCCTCCGTGTTGGAGCGACGGTGCTCGGACCGCTCGCGCCCGCTGTCGAAGGAACGGTCCGGCTGGCCGTCAACGGCGCTGTTGTTTCACAGGGCCTGGTCAACGCCGGTGCCGCGCAGTTGTTCATTCCGCCTGGCCTGCCCGTTGGCAAGATCAAGGTCAAGTTGACCTACGAAGGAACGGGCTATCAACCGTCTGAAACAAGCGAGATCGATTTTGTCGTGCGAACCACGCTCGCCGCCGCGCATTCGGCGACGTTCCGATCGCCCGTGCCGTCCGATGGATTCGCCACCATTACTTTGCCCGGCTTCGTGAATCCGGCGACAACGGCGTCGACGATTCCGTGGCCCGCGACACTCGGGCGCATCTCGGCCGAGTTCCGTCAGCCGGGTCTTCCCACCATTGCCACTGGCGTCACGTTCGCCGGCGATGGTCAAGTCAATCTCTACATTCCGGCCGGGGTGCAGGCTGGTACGCGAACTCTGCATGTTCTGCAGGACGGCGCGAGCATAGCCTCGGGCGAAGTGACGGTCGCGCGCGTGGCGCCGGGAATGTTCACGGTTGATGGTGTTGTCGACGGTGTTCCCGCGGCTTACGCGGCGCTGTACTCGGCCGATGGCGGCGTCCGCAATATTCCAGTGTTTGACTGCGGGAGCGGCCGTTGCGTTGCCGCGCCGATGTCACCAGGCGGCGACGGAGAATCGTTGGTCGTTTCGATTTTCGGAACCGGCTGGCGCAACGCCGCGCGAGTGACCGCGCTCGTCGCCAATACCACCGCCGAGGTACTCTTCGCGGGCGCGCATCCGGTCACGCCGGGTCTCGATCAAATCAACGTTGTTATCCCGAAATCGGTTGCGCGGCGCGGTGAAGTGGAGGTCGTTCTCGCGGCCGACGGCAACACGTCGAACCGCACCAAAATCGTGATCCAGTAGGCGTATACTCAATGCACGTATGCGTATCGCTTGGGTCCTTTTTCTAGCCACCGCTTCGCTCAGCCGTGCTCAGACGACGTTCGCGTCGATCACTGGATCGGTGACCGACGCCACCGGCGCCGCCATCCCCAACGCCGCCGTCACCGCGACGCAGAAAGAAACCAACTACCGCTACGCCGCTACGTCCAACGCGGCGGGGAACTACACGCTGCCGCAGCTGCTCGAAGGCGAGTACACGCTAACGGTTTCGGCCGCGGGCTTCAAACAGTTTGTGGTGCGGGAACTGAAGCTGGTGAGCCTCGATGTGCGCCGCATCGACGCACGTCTCGAAGTCGGAGGCGTCGAAACCAAAATCGAAGTCACCGCCGGCGCGACGCTGATCGAAACCGAGACGGCGCGCATTTCCGACTCCAAGGACGCAATGCAGTTGAAGGTTCTGCCTTTGAATACGCGCTCGCTCTGGAACTTCGTCGGCCTTACACCCGGAGTCGTGCAGGCCGGTAACGGCAGTTCGACGCGGCGCTTCGCCGGCTCGCGCGCCAACCAAAGCGACGCGTCGATCGACGGTATCACGCTCTCCAATCAATACGACGGCACGCAAATTTCGCCGCTGGTTTCGCAGATCGAGAGCTTCGAAGAGGTCCGCGTCGACATGGCCAACAACACCGCCGACTTCGGCTCGATCGGCCAGGTGACGATCGTTTCAAAGGGCGGATCGAACGAGCTGCACGGATCGGGATTCGACTACTACTCCTCGCCCGTTTTTCGCGCGCGAAACCCCTTCGCCGCGCAGCGCGGAACGGGAGTTCGCCACAACCCCGGCTTCTCGGTGGGCGGCCCGGTAGTGCTGCCGAAACTCTATGACGGCCACAACAAGACGTTTTTCTTCTACTCGCTCGAAACGACGCGCGGCAGCCAGGTGCTCTCGAACCTGAATCCGACGGTACCGCTGCCGCGCTGGCGCAATGGCGACTTCGCGCGCGACGGGGCGATTCGCGATCCGTTCAATAACAACACGCCGTTCCCGAACAGCCTCGTGCCCGCCTCGCGTATCAATCCCGTTTCTCAGAAGTTCCAGACGCGTTTCTATCCGCTGCCGAACTTCGGCAATCCGGATGTGCTCGTGGCGCAGAACTTCCGCACACAACTGCAAAGGCCGTTCGACCCGAACACCTATTGGACGGGCCGGGGCGATCATCGCTTCAACGACAAGAACTTTATCTTCGGCCGCTACACTTGGAACCGTTCGCACTCGCGCGATTACGATTCGGCTTTGCCGGCCATCGGCCGCCGGTGGCAGACGCGCGATACGAGGGCGATCAACCTCTCCTACACGAAGTCGATCTCGACGACGCTGGTGAACGAATTTCGCTGGGGTTTCGCGTGGAACGACAACCCGCGGCACGGCCCGCTGATGGGCCTGGAAGTCGTGAAGGATCTCGGTATCACCGGCCTCGCGCCGAATGTTCCCGACATCAACGGCGTTCCGCGCATCGCCTATACCGGCATCGCCGTGACCGGTACATCGCAGACCGCGTGGCGGCATCCGGGCTTTCTGAATTACGCGCAGCAGATCCAGCAGCAGACCTCCTGGTTCCGCGGCAAACACAACGTCAAGTTCGGCTTGTTCGCGGGCCGCACGCAGTTCCAGGATCAGAACATGCCCGACGCGCTGTTCGGCAATCTGAACTTCTCGAACCGCTACACCGGCCATCCCTACGCCGATTTCCTGCTCGGCACGCCGACCTCGGCGCAGCGCGCAGCACCGGCAATCTTCATCGACCGGCTGCGCTGGTCGTGGGATTTCTACGTGACCGATGAGTGGAAGATTCGCAAGGATCTGACCTTAAACCTCGGCATGCGGTATGAGATTCATCCGTCGTGGAGCGAGGCGGGCAACCGGCATTCGTTGTTCGATGTTTCGACGGGCAAGATCGTAATCCCCGACGGTTCGCGCAATCTCGTCAGCCCGCTGATGCCAACCGGTTACGTCGATCTTGTCGAAGCGAGCCAGGCCGGCTATCCGACCAACACTCTGCTTAAGACAGACCGCAACAACTGGGCCCCGCGCTTCGGTCTCGCCTGGCGGCCGCTCGGCCCGAACACGGTCGTGCGCGCGGGTTTTGGCATCTTCTACGACATCGTCTCGCGCGTGGCGCAAGCCGGCGGCGCTCCGTTTGTGATCAACGAACCGACCTATACGAATTCGACTCCGATTCCCGACGTCGTCTTCCCGCGCATCTTCCCCAACAGCGTGGCTGGGCCCGCTACGATTACGCTGCCGCAAGCGATTCGCCGCGATTTGCGAGACCCGTACTCGATGCAGTACAACCTCACGTTGGAACATCAGCGTTGGAAGACGGGTTTCCGCGTGTCCTATATCGGAACCAACACACGCCAAGGCGAGTGGGGATACAACATCAATCAGCCGCTTCCCGACAATCGCCCGTTCGTCGATAAGCCGCGTGCGTTCCCGCGTTATCCCGCGATCACGTATCTGTCCAATGGCGCTGGGCATCAATACAACTCGCTGACGCTGGAAGCCGAGCGCCGCTGGGATTCCGGACTGGCGTATCAACTGTCGTGGGTCTACGCGCGAGACATCGGCGATCTGGAGCGCGGCGAATCGCCCGAAAACGCTTACGATCGCCGCCGCGAGCGCGCCGTGTGGCAGGACATACCGGCGCATCGAGTGACGGGCAATCTGATCTATGACCTGCCGTTCGGCAAGGGCAAACGCTTCGGCGGCAATGCGACCAAACTGCAAAACCTGCTGATTGGCGGTTGGGAGTGGTCGACGATTTTCAGTTCGTACTCTGGGCAGTTTCTAACGCCGGCGTGGACCGGTCCCGACCCTACCGGCACGGCGTTCACAGCCTCGCGAACGCCCGCGCAGGTCACCATCCGGCCGAATCATTTGCGCGACGCATCGATTCCGGCGGATCAACGGAGCACGGCGCGCTGGTTCGATCCGTCGGCATTCGCCCCGCCGACGGCCGGATTTTTCGGGACTTCGGCGAAAGGTGTGATCATCGGTCCGAGTTCGCAAATCATCAACGCTGGGATCGCGAAACACTTTTCGTGGAACGAGCGGTTCCGCGTGCGTTGTGAACTGACCGGAACCAACGTCTTCAACTCGCCGAACTACTCGAACCCCGGCCTGAACATCACGCAGGCGGGCGGAATCGGCGTGTTGACGGGCGTAGGCGGAGCTTCGGATCTGGATCCATCAGGCGCGCGCGGACTGCGCGCGGGAGTGCGGGTCGAGTTCTAGCCCGCAACCGTATCGATGACCGGGTGGCCAATCCCCTCGATCTGTGTGTGCATGTTCTGCAGCGAACGAAGCATGGTCGAGAGCTCGGGCCAGTCGGTGTCGATCAGCGAGGCGGTTGATTCGAGCATGTTGCGGTTGAGCAGACTGATGAATAGCGACACCAGTTCGGGGTCGCGCCACCCCTTGGCTACTTCTTCTTCCAGCACGGCCGTCGCCTTTTCGAGGGAGAAGGCCGGCTTATAAGTGCGTTCGGTGATGAGGGCGTCGAAAATATCGACGATCTGCATGATGCGGGCGAGTAGGGGGATGTTTTCGCCGGCGAGGCCGTCGGGATAGCCGGAGCCGTCCCACTTTTCGTGATGGCTGCGGATGATCGGCAGCACTGGGGCAAGACTCTTCATGGGCCGGCAGATCTCTTCGCCGCGAATCGTGTGCTGCTGCATGACCCGCCATTCTTCCGGTGTCAGACGGTGCTGGCCATGAAGAATCGAATCAGGGATCGAGACTTTGCCGATGTCGTGGAGAAAGCCGCCGCGATAGAGGGCGACGAGTTCGGGGCGTGACAGACCGAGGGCGACGCCGAGCGCGACGCTGTAGGTCGCCAACCGCTGGCAGTGTTCAGCGGTGTAGGAGTCCCGGGCTTCGACGGCTTGCGCGAGCGCGAAAAGGATTGTCTCGGCCTGATCGAGCGAGTCGATGGCGGATTTGTTGCGGAGTAGGGCGCGGACGCGGGCGCGCAGCACGCTCGGGTGGAGCGGCTTTACAAGATACTCGTCGGCGCCCGCTTCGATACCGAGAACCTCGTGTTCGACGCCTTGTGTGTTGGTGATGATCAGGATCGGTAAAAGGCTATTGCGGGGGCTGGCTTTGACGCGGCGGCAGAGGTCAGGGCCGAACATATCCGGCAGCATCAGATCAACGATGATGAGGTCGATTGAATTTTGCTCGAGGATGCGCAGCGCGGCCGCGCCGTTGGCGGCCTCGAAGAACTCGTAGTTGCCCGCCGAACGGAGCATGCCTTTAATCAGGCGGCGGTTGATCTCATGGGCGTCTATCAATAACAGCTTGCCGGTCTTGCCGGCTTCGAGCCAGGGGGTGGCGGCCAGGGCCCCGGGGACAGGATTCGATTGAACAGTGCCGACCGCTTGCATGAACGCCTTTCGTCTTCCTCTGCTACTATCGGCATTAGGCACGAGAAAATTTAGGCGTGACCTCTTTCGGGGGCGCCGGAGAGTTAGTGGTCAGAGAATCAGTATGCGATTGGCGATGGCGTTGTTGGTGATACCGGCGTTTGCCGGGGAGTTGACCAAAAGCGAGCGGGATCAGGCGATGAGCCACCTGCACGCGTCACGTAAGCAAGTGCTGGACTTGATCGCGCCTCTTTCGGACGAGCAATTGAAGTACAAGACCGCGCCCGAGCGCTGGAGCATCCTCGAATGCGCCGAGCACATCACCGAAACCGAGGTGATGCTGCGCGGGCTGATTCAGAAGACCGCGAAGAGTGCGCCCGTCGACGACGCCAAGCGCGAAGCGCGGAAGGCACAAGCGACCGAACGCATGAAGGGCGTCGTGACGCAGATGACCGACCGCTCGAAACGGTTCTCCGCGCCGGGTGAGATTCAGCCTAAGGGGCGGTTCAACTCGAAGGAAGCCGTCGTTGCGGCGTTCGCGGCACGCCGCGATGAGACCATCAAGTGGGTCGAAACAACGCCGGACGATTTGCGCGGAAAATTCTTCAAGCTCGGACCCGCGGCGGAAAACGACCTGTATGAGATGATATTTTTCATCAGCGCTCATTCCGAACGGCACCTTCTGCAAATGAAAGAAGTCCTGGCCGCGGCGGGATTTCCGAAACGCTAGCCGGATGAAAGTCATCCCAGGAAGAGAGAGTATGCGGCGATTGCTGTTGACGATTTCGATTGCGGCGATGCTGGCCGGTTGCGGCAGCGGGCCGAGTTCGGTGCGCGCGGCGATCAAACCGGTGAGCGCCAGGAAGCAAGCCCCGGACTTTGAACTAAAGGACTCGACGGGGAAGGTAGTCAAACTGTCCGACTTCAAGGGAAAAGTAGTCCTCTTGAACTTCTGGGCGACCTGGTGCGGGCCGTGCAAAATCGAGATTCCTTGGTTCGTCGAATTCGAACAGAACTACAAGGACAAGGGGTTGGTGGTACTGGGCGT
>Ga0169931_10008351_pt1 | contig 15128 bp, 13 predicted proteins | sample Kivu_15m_20L_FD_129675 | JGI IMG/M metagenome (GOLD analysis project Ga0169931, IMG submission 129675) | Freshwater microbial communities from Lake Kivu, Western Province, Rwanda to study Microbial Dark Matter (Phase II) - Kivu_15m_20L... | ecosystem: Environmental > Aquatic > Freshwater > Lake... | reverse complement strand
CAGCAATTGCTGCAATGAAGATACCGGCACTAAAAACCCCAATTGATTACCAGCGGAAGCCACATTAATGCCAACCACTTTGCCCTGACTATCCACCGCCGGGCCGCCACTCATACCGGCATTGACCGCACCGGTAAAATGAATACGCGGATAAAAACTATATTTCTGCAGCCCGTTATAAGTACCAGGCACCAAAATCATGCCAAGATCATGCGGGTTTCCCAGCGAATAAATAGTCGCCCCCTGCACCGGCTTATCGTTTTGCAGAGTAAAGGCTGTCTCAGTCCGGTAGTCGGTTTGCAGCAAGGCGAGGTCATTGATGACATCAACCTGTACCACCCGCAAACTGCCTTTTTGTTGTGCCGCACTGAAGTATTCCAACCGGTATTTTTCCGGAAACAATACGGCGTCTGACACTACATGATAATTAGTCACCACCAGATTAGGCGCACTGAGCACAAAACCGGTGCCGATCGACGCTTTGGCATTAGAAGCCTGCTCCAGCACCCGCACCTGCAACAACGCTGGTTCAAAACGGGCAAACAGCTGTTCTGCCGAATCACTGTGGGCCAGCGCACTGAACAGCAGGCTTAACAACAACAGGCCTCGGCGCCACCAGATTTGTCTTGTCATTCTGTTTCCTTGGCCGCCGGCTTATCACCGCGGCACCGCTCAGGGACTGTTAGTACAACAGGCTATACAGTTTACGGCGATATTCACCAGCCAGCGCATCCCCTTTCGGCAATACTGCCAGCATATCCAGCATTAGTTTTTTACTTTCACCAAAATTCAGGTCCTGTCGCAGAATACTGAACAATAATGCCAGCGCTTCGCTGTAGCGTTGTACCTGCTGATACTGCACAGCAAGTTGCTGCTTTAACAGCAAATTATCAGGCTCGCTTTGCAGCTGTTGTTCCAGCGCGCGAATTTCCGGTGAATCGGCCGCCTGTCGGGCTAATTCAATGATAGACACCACCTGATGGTACAACGCATCCTGATCAGCCAGTTTGACCTCGCTAATCAGCGTTTCAGCCTGCTCAGTCTGCCCAAGCGACGCGGCGCAATATGCCAGTTGCAAACGGCTATCGACCCGTTGCCCGTCCAGCGCAAAGGCTTGTTTTAATATTGGATACGCTTGCTGAAAATCCTGCGCCTCCAACAAAGGCCGCACTTGCTGTAACAATAAATCTTCCGGTTTTGGTAATAGCGGTGCCAAACGGCCGCGGATCTGCGCTTCGCTCTCCAAGCCGGCAAAACCATCGACCGGTTGGCCCTCTTTGATAAACAATACCGTTGGCAGCGAACGCACGCCAAAATGCATCGCCAGTTGTTGCTCTGCATCACAATTAACCCGGGCCAGCACTAAATGTTGCGGGTACTCACCAGCCACCGCAGCTAAAGCGGTATTCAGCGGCGCACTCTCTTCGCTCCACGGTGCCCAAAATTCAAAAATAATGAGTTTTTGCTGTGACAGGTCCAATAATTCACGGACATTGTGCAGACTGACATCAACCTGATTCGATAACACGACAGAATTCCTTCAAAAACAATTCCTTTTACTATGTGGGCCAGCGTGGCCTTTTGCAAGGCAAAGCCACGTCGAATCAGTGTTGAGTGCACATTTTAGCAACGCTATATCGATGAAAAAGGGGTCGACAAGGCCAGACCAGATCCGGTAAAGTTTGTCTAACGCGCCTGCCCATAAGATCCATGAGATCCGATCTGCAAGACACACCTGCAAGGTCAATACAACCACAAAGGCCGTAGTTTGTTTTATTCACAGTCTTACCCTGTGAATTGTCCACGTAAGCAGAATTCGCTGTTGTAAAACAGCAAACCCCCGTTGCTGGTAACAGCAGCGGTTACCTTTGCCTTACGCAAACTATGAGACCTGAGTAAAAATGAACCAGAAACACCAACCAGAAATGCTGTCTGGCGGAGCCATGGTGATCCGCGCGTTGCGCGATCAGGGCGTTGAATACGTCTATGGTTACCCCGGCGGTGCCGTGTTACATATCTACGATGCGCTGTTCCAGCAATCTGAGGTAAAACATGTGCTGGTGCGTCATGAGCAAGCCGCCACCCATATGGCGGACGCCTATGCCCGTGCCAGTGGCCGAGCCGGCGTCGTGCTCGTCACCTCAGGCCCAGGCGCCACCAATGCTGTGACCGGCATTGCCACCGCCTACATGGATTCCATTCCGATGGTCGTATTATGCGGCCAGGTGATGAGCCATCTGATTGGCGATGATGCCTTCCAGGAAACCGATATGCTCGGGATCTCGCGCCCTATCGTCAAACACAACCTGTCGGTACGGCGGCCGGAAGATATTCCCGCCATCATCAAAAAAGCCTTTTACATCGCCGAAAGCGGCCGGCCTGGTCCGGTGGTCGTGGATATCCCGAAAGATATGACGATGCCAAACCAGAAATTCCCGTATGAATACCCAACGGAAGTGAAGCTGCGGTCTTATAACCCGAACAGCAAAGGGCATCCGGGCCAAATCAAACGTGCGTTGGCAACATTACTCAGTGCGAAAAAGCCGGTGTTATACGCCGGTGGTGGCGTGATTTTAGGCAAAGCCTCTGACGAGCTGACTGAATTGGCGCGCCGGCTGAACTTGCCGGTGACCAATACGCTGATGGGGCTTGGCGCTTATCCGGCCACCGATCGCCAGTTTATCGGGATGTTGGGGATGCATGGCAGCTATGAAGCCAACCAGGCAATGCACCATGCTGACGTGATTTTTGCCGTTGGCGCCCGCTTTGATGACCGCGTCACCAATGCGACGAAAAAATTCTGTCCAAACGCGACTATCATCCATGTCGATATCGACCCGGCCAGCATCTCTAAAACTATCACCGCCCACGTGCCGATTGTCGGCCTGGTTAAACCGGTCTTACAGGAAATGTTAAACCTGCTGGATAAACAAGCGGACAAAGCCAGCCTGGATCAGGCTGCACTAGAGCAATGGTGGCAGCAGATCAGCCAATGGCGCGAAGTGCATGGCGGCCGTTTTGAGCAACGCAGCGACTTGTTAAAGCCACAAGCCGTGATTGAAGCAGTATGGCGTCACACCAAAGGTGACGCTTATGTTACCTCGGACGTTGGTCAGCATCAGATGTTTGCCGCGCAGTACTACAAGTTTGACAAACCGAACCGCTGGATCAACTCCGGTGGCCTTGGCACCATGGGTTTTGGTCTGCCGGCAGCGATGGGCGTCAAGTTGCATTATCCAGCAGCAGAAGTGGTCTGTGTCACCGGCGAAGGCTCGATTCAGATGAATATTCAGGAGCTGTCGACCTGTAAACAATATGGTCTGGCCGTTAAAGTGATCAACCTGAATAACGGTTATCTCGGCATGGTCAAACAGTGGCAGGACATGAACTATGATTCGCGCTACTCCAGTTCTTACATGGATTCATTGCCGGATTTCGTCAAACTGGTGGAGGCATACGGCCATGTCGGCATTCGGGTCACGCACCCGTCCGAGTTAGATGCTGCGTTAGAAAAAGCCTTTTCGATCAAAGACAAACTGGTGTTTTTAGATATTCACGTTGACCCGAAAGAACACGTCTACCCGATGCAGGTACCTGGTGGTGCCATGAACGAGATGTTCTTAAGCAAAACGGAGCGGACTTAATATGCGACACATTCTGGCAGTTCTTCTGGAAAACGAATCAGGTGCGCTGGCCCGCGTCGTGGGTCTGTTCGCCCAACGGGGATATAACATTGACTCACTGACGGTGGCGCAAACCGAAGATCCAACCTTATCTCGTCTGACGTTGGTAACCCGCGGTGATGATCAGGTGATCGAACAAATTACCAAACAGCTACACAAGCTGATTGAAGTGGTAAAAGTATCGGACATCAGTGAGTCAGCGCATATTGAGCGCGAGCTGATGATGGTGAAAGTGAAAGCCTCAGGTGAGCAACGCGAAGAAATCAAGCGGTGTGCCGATATCTTTCGCGGGCAGATCATCGATGTGTCACCGACCACTTATACAGTGCAAATTGTCGGCACTTCAGAGAAGCTGGAAGCATTTCTCGAAGCGCTGGCTGGCAGCCAAATCCTGGAGACAGTCCGTACCGGCGTGTCAGGTATTTCCAGGGGAGAAAAAGCATTGGCACTATAATGCCATTTCATGAAATTGTTGGCCGGCTTAATGCCGGCCTTTTTTTAACCGGTAATTTCAGCCTGCTGCGCTACACTGCTTCTCATCGACCTTTGTTATTTGACTTCATGCGCGCCATTTTACTGCTGTTTTATCTGTACTTTGCATTATCAGGGGCTAGTTTCGCCAGCGCCCCCTTGCTCGTGCCGATAGAAGCAACTGTGCTGGCCGATTACCAGAAATTTGTTGCCGGTCGCGATATCAACGAAATCACGCATTATGGCGGTCCGGGTGCAAGGCGCGATGTGATCGAAATGGTACTGGTACAGCAAGCGCTGCGACTAGGTGGCGCCAACTTGCAGTTTAAATTTGTCGCCACAGATTCGAGCGCTCGTAGCCCACGCTTATTAACCCGTGGCGAGTTACTGCTGACCTTTGATTCCGTCTGGCGGCAGGCCACCCGCCAATACGCCGCCGACATTTTAATTAGCGAGCCGGTGATCAAACGTGGCGAATATTTTGCTGCGATTGCCACGGCGCCGGACAACCAAAAAGTACAAAATGCCCGCAGTGCCGCTGATTTTAGACAGCTCACAGCCGTGAGTTCACGGGTGTTTACTGCCGACTGGCAAACCTTGGCGGCAATGCAGCTGAAAGGGCTACGCGAGGAAGACGACTGGCATACCATGGCTCGGCTGGTCAGCAAACAATGGGTTGACTTTATGCTGGTGCCACTAAGCGACCAGCATCTTATCCAAAATAACGCTGCCGGCATTGATCTAACCCTGGTACCCGGCATCAAAATCTTATTAGACGACAGCCGACATTTTGCCGTATCCCGCCATCATCCGCTGGCTGGCCGTACTTTCGCCGCATTGCAGCGCGGGCTGCGCGACATGAAACAACGTGGCATTATTCGTCAGGCTTATCTGGACTGTGGATTTTTCCGCACAGACGCCGACCAATGGCCGGTGATCAACCTGACGCCGTAACCGACTGCTGGGTTGCTGCTGGCGGCGATGCATCGTTTTTCGGCATATGCCGGCCGTACACCAACTGGAACAATGGTGAGGCCATCAACGTGGTCACTATCGCCATTAACACCATGATCGAGAATAGCCCCTGCTCTATCACACCAAATTTCAAGGCGATATTGATGATAATCAGCTCCATCAAACCGCGAGCATTCATCAACGCGCCAACCGCCATTGCCGTGCGATTATCGGCACCGCCTAAGCGCGCAGCACCCCAGCAAGCGACGCCTTTGGCAAAAATAGAAGCCGCCAGAATGATCAAGGCAATCATCAACATATCAAACGAAGCGAGCACATTCAGTTGTGTTTTTAAACCCGAATAGGTGAAAAACATAGGAAGCAGCAGGTACACCGTGATTTTTTCCAGCCGGGCAGTCACCAGCTCAGTTAGCTTACCGCGAGGCATCGCAACACCCAGTAAAAAGCCACCGAACACCGCATGTAAACCAATCCACTCGGTGGTGTAAGCCGAAATAGCAAACAATGCCAACACAAACACGAACTGCAGTGCACTGAGCCGGCCGCTTTGTTCAACTTTATCTGCCAGCGGCTGCAGCCAACGCCGCACTTGCGTCAACATCAGCCAGGCGTAAATAATGCCGCCAATCGCCGCTTTGACAGCCAGCATAGCGCCACCGCCAAAGCTGGCGAGTACGACAGCCAGCACCACCCAGGCCGACGCATCATCAATAGCCCCGGCGGCTAAGGCCAGCGTACCAATAGCACTGCCAGCCAGGCCGCGTTCATAAATAATCCGGGCCAACATTGGAAACGCGGTGATCGCAATCGCTGCGCCCATAAACATAGCCGCGTTGGTATAAGAAATGCCCGCAGCAAATAAACCAGGGATATCCTGCAACCAGATACACAATAAGGCGCCGACCATAAAAGGCACCAGCATGCCAGCAACGCTGACGCCAATCGCACTGCGGGCATTGGTTTTAAACAACCGAGTATTAAACTCAAGACCAACCAAAAACATATATAAACCGACACCTAACTGCGCGCCGAAATATAAAATCGGCATGGTATCAGCGATAAAAATGCTTTGTTGTAATTCAGGCCAGAACAGGCCAAATAATGACGGGCCTAACACGACACCGGCGATCATCTCACCAACCACTTTCGGTTGGCCAATAAATCGCGCCAGATAACCAAATAGCTGCGCAGCCAACAGGATCAACACCAGTTGTGGTACAAAAGCTATTACCAGATCGAGATAACTCATGTTCAGCTCACTTTCATAACGAGTTTTGGTCGGTCGGGTACAGGAATGCTGTGTTGTGCTTCGTGCCTGGAGGCACGTTATTGTTTTAAGCGCTGCTAAATTACCCTGTCGCAGGACAATCAGCAAGTGCATTGACCGCAACTGACACCAAGCCACAACAGGTACACACGGCTGACCAAGCACCGCATCATCATAGGCATGACTGGCTCACAATCCGCTGGCTGGCAGGCGGCAATTCTGGCATGCTGCTGTTTTTGCAAGGAGTGTTACCGATGCAGGAACCCAATGCTGACCAACTCGACCAGCAATTGTTATTTGAAGTGATCGAAAATCAACTGGCCGATGGCTATCCGGCCAAAACAACCGAAACATTAATGCGTTTACGAATGACCGGCCACAGCCGTGAAGACGCGTTGGAATTGATAGCCTGTGCGCTGGCACCAGAAATGTACGCTGTTATTGAACAACGTCAGGCTTTTGATCTGGCCCGTTACGAAGCTCACCTCGATTTATTACCGGAAACACCTTGGATCAACGACTAATTCAGCAATGCCTGCGAGCGGTATTAGCGGCTCTATTGCTGCAATTAGCCGGCTGTCAGTTAGCGCCCGGTACCGGCTCTGCTCCCGATAATCTTTATCGTAATCTGACTGTCAAGCTACCGGCACCCGATGCGCTACCCGATTATCAACAGGTTGAACAAAGTTATCTGGCCAGCGGTCTGATCGCAAAATCCAGTGAAGCATGGCAGGCGTTTGGCCAGCAGTTAGCCGCAACACCGCCGGCGGACTGCCTGACACTCCCCTGGCTGCAGTTACAGCAGCAAAACCTGCTGCAACTCGGTTTTTACCGGCTGGCGGTCCAATGTCACCTGCAGCATCAGCAAATGGATAAAGTCCGTCAGTTACGGGCCTATCAGAGCTGGATCCGCGATGGAATTTTACGCAGCGGTAGCGGCGCGCAAAGTTATTCGCCCTGGCGTATGACCACCTTTAACAACGCGCTGGAACTCAGTGGTCTGCTAGGGTTTTCTGTGCAGGATTACTACGCGGTACTCGGGGCTAACGGCAATAGTCTGCATTATGAAGTGCACGTATTTGACCCGTTGGAAAACCGCCTGAAAACGCTGTATTTCAACAATCAGCGCTATATTCATGCATTTGAAGATACGCCGTTCCCGTTTATTGGCCTGGCCGACGGCTGGCGCAAAGGCCTGCTACCGGAAGGTAGTAAAAACAATCCGGCCCTAATGGTTCCAATGGCTAAAGCCTTGCTGGATGAAAACGAACCACTGGCGGCCGAGCAGTTGCTTTTACGGGCGATTGAACGCAATTCTTATCAGGCCGCTGTGCTGCTAGCCGATCACTGCCTGCGGCCGCAAAGTAAACTAACTACACCACGCGCCCGTTGTCTGGGCTTACTGCTGGAAGCTGCCGATCAGGATCATCCGCCGGCACTGGAATTGTTATTGTATTTACAGTTCACCAAACAAGTACCAACCCCTCCCGACTGGCAGAGCACAGCGTTGCAATCCTACATTAATGAGCGCACCAGACCTGGTCAGGCGGAAATTAGTTTGGCTAGATTTTTACTTCAAAAACAACGCATTGGAGCAAACGCCCAACAAGCAATTACGTTATTGCAACAGGCGGCTGCTTCCGGATATCCGGAAGCAGCCGCTTACACAGTGCTGATCCAATTAGAGCAAAAACAGCTGACCCCACAGCAAGGTTTTAACCGTTTACAACAACTGAGCGACACGGGCAGTAGTGTTGCCGCATATTTATATGTGTCGGATTTACTGCAGCAGGACTCGTTAAGCGCAGCGCAAATCAGCAGTATTGCGCCGCTGTTGCATCAATCCGCAAAAGCAGGTCATCCGGAAGCCTATTACTTATTGGGTGTTGCAGCTGAACGACAGTTATTGGCAAGCTCAGACAATTCCCCGGCGGCAGCGGCGGCTTATTTCCGCAGCGCGGCAGAACAATATTTTCCCCGAGCCATGCAGAAACTCGGCATGATGTATCGCGAAGGCAGCGGCGTGGAAAAAGACCTGCGCCAGGCCAGCCGCTGGTTTTATCTATGCACCCGTCAGGGCAATGCACAATGTGCGTTTTTTGCCGGTGTAATGCTGGAAGATGGTGAAGGTATTGCACCAGATCCGCAAGCAGCTGTTCGACTCTATCAATATGCCAGCGAGCAAGGTCATACCGGTGCGATGAATCGGCTTGCGTTGATGTATTTAGATGGTGCCGGAGTGCCGGCTGATGTCCAGCGTGGCCTGCAACTGTTAAAACAAGCCGCAAAGCAAGGTAGTCAGGTGGCTAGTTATTACTTGGGTGTGTTGTTTTTTGAAGGACAGTTAGTCCCGCAAGATTTAGCGCAAGCCCGGCAGTTTTTTACTCAGGCCGGTGACTACGAGCAAGCCCGCTATTATCTGCAAAACTGGCAGCAACTGACGCAGACAAAACCGGCGGCGAACAAGCAGTGATTTACAAACATCTGTAGCCAATTCGTCATTAAGTGTAATGCTGCTCGCCTGCGCGTAAGCAGCTGGATATGCTGCAACAAAACCAACAACAGGAAGCGACCATGAGTCAGAAGTATTTACAAGCATTGGGCCTTGCCAGTGCGTTATTGATGAGTAGCTACAGCCACGCCACTATCGTATTGTTTAAAACCAGTCAGGGTGATTTTGAAGTTAATCTGTTTGACCAGACGACTCCGCAAACCGTGCAGAATTTCCTGAGTTACGTGCAGGCAGGTAGTTACAATAAGACCCTGATCCATCGCAGCCTGAACGGCTTTATTGTGCAGGGTGGCGGTTACACCTTCAGTGGCAACAGTAATGCACCCTTAGCGCCAATCGCGACCCGGGCGGCTATCAAAAACGAACCCAAATGGTCGAACGTACGGGGTACTATCGCGATGGCAAAAGTCGCCGACAACCCGGACAGCGCCACCAGCCAATGGTTTATCAATTTGAATGACAACAGTGGCGGCTCTGCCCAATTAGACCTACAAAATAAAGGCTTTACGGTGTTTGGCCAGGTGACTGGCAATGGTATGGAAATTCTGTCCGCCATCGCCGCATTACCGGTGCGCAATATCGGCGGCTTTGAAGCTATCCCGCTGCGTAATTACAGCGCACATGATGTGGCTGCTGCCAAGCCGGTCACTGCAACTAACATGGTCACCATTGAAAGCATCACAGTGATTAATGCCGATCCAGCTACTGCGGCGGGTTTGTCTCCCAAAGCCAATACAGCCATCACGAATCCGGCTAACAATGGCAGTAGCGGTTCCAGCGGCGGTGCCGCCGGTTTATGGAGTTTGCTCGCTCTTGCCTTGCTCGGCTGGCGCCGTCAGCGCGGCTAAACAGGCCGGACAATAACAGCTGCCCAGCCAGTCAGGCTGTGGCAGCGGCGGCAGTTGCCGGCACCAGCAGTCCGCCGCATTACCTCGACTTTGGCCGCATTGATTGCTGGCTTTGCAACGTGGGCAAAGCGACTGGGAGGCGCCTTGTGCGGGTTTCATCGGCTGCTGTCCTGCAGCTGTTGTTGCAGACTGGCGCCGGCCAACGCAATATGCTGGCGCAAACATGCCACCGCCTGCTCCGTCTGACCGTCCCGTAACAACTGCAATAACTGCCAATGCTCTTGCTGACTTTGGGCGGCATAGCCAAACTGCTGTTCCTGCACTGCTAAATACATAGCGGCTTTCTCGTGCAACTGCTCCAACAACTGCAACAGCTGCGGTTGCTGGCAACTTTGATACAGCATGCGGTGAAATTGCCAGTTTAATTCGCCTGCTGCCAACGGGTCAGTCGTCGTCGCCACCGCGGCGCGGGTCAGGATGTCTTCAGCAGCGCCCAACTGAGCATGGGTCATTTGTTGTGCCGCTAACTGCAATGCCATTGGTTCCAGCGCCAGCCGGATCATCGCCAACTCGGCCGCTTCAGCAGCAGTCAACGCAGGCACCTGTAAACTGGCTTTACCATGGCTGACTAACCAGCCCTCAGCTTGTAAGCGCGCCATCGCTTCACGTACCGGGATGCGGCTGGTTTGGTATTGAGATGCCAGCATTTGTTGCGTCAGTGCTTGGCCGGGTTGCCAGTAACGACGACGAATGTCCTGCTTTAACAGCCGGTAGATATCCTGTTTAGCCATGAACGCTCCGTGCAGCAGTAAGCCGGTATTGTAAGGCTACCACTGCCAACCCCAGCAATAAGCCCCAAAAAGCCGAACCAATGCCCCACAACTGCACACCGGATGCGGTTAGTAAAAAGGTCAGCATGGCAGCCTCGCGATACGGACCTTCCGCGGTAAAGGCCGACAAGCTGCCAGCAATACTGATTAATAATGCCAAACCCGCCACCACGGCAACCAAGGCAGCCGGAAACGCCAGAAAAAGCGCGACAACCGTGGCGCCAGCTAATCCGGTCAGCAGATAAAAGACACCTGCAGCTATCCCTGCCTGATACCGTTTGGCCGGATCCGGATGTGCTTCCGGGCCGCTGCAAATCGCTGCAGTGATGGCCGCCAAATTGATGGAAAAATTGCCAAAGGGTGCTGTCAGCAACGTCAGACCACCGGTCCAGCTCAGCAGCGGCGAAACCGGCGTCTGATACTGCTGCGAACGCAGCACCGCCAGACCCGGGATATTCTGTGAACATAAGGTCACAATAAATAATGGCAAACCAACACCAAGTAACGCCTGCCAACTAAACTGCGGACTGACCCACTCTAATGTCAGCCACTGCCATTGCACCTGTGCCGGCTGCCATTGTCCAGTGAATAGAGTCACAACGATCCCAACGATAAGCACCAGCGGAATGCTAAAACGCGGCCAAAAGCGTCGGCTCAGGACAAACAAGCCAATCAGGCCAATGACCAATAGCGGTGCTTGTGGTAAGTGCCGGAAAATACCAAGCCCAAACTGTAATAAAATCCCGGCCAGCATGGCGTTAGCCAGTGGCAACGGTAAGTAACGACTGACGCGGTCAAACCAGCCGGATAAACCGAGCAACAGCATCAGCGTGCCACTGAACATAAATACACCAACCGCTTCGGCCATACTGTAACCCTGTAAGCCAGTCGCCAGTAAAGCGGCGCCCGGAGTAGACCAGGCCGTTAACACCGGCACCCGGTAATACCAGGAAAAACCGATACAGCTGACGCCCATCATTAACCCGAGGATACTAATCCAGCTGGCCAACTGCGCCGGTGTAGCCCCGGCAGCGGCCCCAGCCTGAAACACAATCGCCACCGAACTGGCAAAACCAACCAGTACCGCAACAAACCCGGCGGTCCAAACCGACCAGCCCCAGTTATTCTGTGTTTGCACCGGCGACTCCGTATACATTTTTAAAATTTGTATACAAATTAGATCAATTCACCTGATTGCGCAAGCGCGCCGCCACATAACTACAACTGGCCGTCAGTTGTAATCCTTCTGTGATTGCCCAGCTGATTGCCTGCCCGCTTAGCAAGGCCGCAACCTTGCGACCACGCCAGACTTCCGGCACATAGGTATGATAAAAATCCACCACAGTCCGACCTTCCTGCTGCCACAGCCGATACTGTAACAACGCGGTCTGTCCATCGGCTGATACGCTAAATTGCTGTAAGGCACAGTCATGAATGACATCACGTTCTGAAAAAACAACTGACATGGTTGACTCCTGGCTTGTTTTGCTAATGACAACGCTATCATTTAAAGTAGCGCCAACATCATACCTGAGGTGAACTGATGAAATTCCGCTCCATTGCATTGTCTTGCAGTTTACTGCTGGCGCAGCCGGTTTGGGCCGCTGATTCGGCCGCCGGCTATTATGAAACCGCCTTGACATACAGCCAGCAGCAACAATGGCGTCAGGCCGAGCTGGAATTACGCAACAGTTTACAACAGGACCCTAATTATCTGCCGGCGCGGTTGTTACTGGGCAAAGTGATGAGCAAGGCCGGTCAATGGGCCAGCGCGGAAAAAGAACTCGAGCTGGCATTAAATGGCGGCGCGGCTGCTGTCCCGCTGATCTTTGACCTGATGCGCGCCAAACTGGCGCTTGGTAAATCCGACGACGTTGCTTATCTGCTGAAGCATTACCAACAACATCAGGCCGAAGCCGGCTATCAGCTCATACAAGCCAATTTATTGAAAAAACAGTACAAATATGCGGAGGCTGCCAGCGCATATCAGCAACTGTTGCGCAATGCCGGCGCCTTTGCTGATGAAGGCTGGTTGGAGCTGGCCGAGTTACAATTTAAACAACAACAACTTAGCGAGGCCAGCCAGAGCCTCAGCCATATTGCGTCTGCCAGCGAATTTTACCGGCAAAGCCGCTATTTGCAGGCGCAACTGCTGCAACAACAGCAAAAAACTCCCCAGGCTCTGGCGTTATACGATCAGTTGTTGGCTGACAAACCACAGGATGCAGCCGCCCTGCTCGGCAAAGCACAGCTGTTGATGCAACAAAATGACACAGCCGGCGCTTTGCAGCTAATTGTGTTGTTTCGGCAGGCTTATCCAGATAATCCGTATGGCCAGTTGATCCACGCCAGCATTCTCGGCGCCAAAGGGCAAGACAAAGAGCAAAACCGTTTATTACGTCAGGTGGAGCAACAACTATCCGGCTTATCCGGCGAACAACGCGAGCAGGAAGATGCACTACTATTAAGCGCAGTATTGTTTTTCAGCCATGAACAATACGAAGCAGCCCTCGCCAAGTTGTACCGCTATCAAACGTTATACCCGGCTAATGCGCGGGTCAGCCAGCTGATAGCACAGGCGCAGCTGCAGCAGCGCAATTTTAAAGAAGCGGAAAATCATATCCGTCAGGCCATTCAGCTGAATCCGCAGGACCACCAGTTGTATCTGATTGCCGCCAGTTTGTATCAGCAAAGTAATGAGCCTGCTAAAGAACTCGACATGCTGAAAAACGCCTATCAACGCTTTCCGGCGCAGCAACCCGTGCGGCAGGCTTATGTAACGGCATTGATCCGCAGCGGCGACTCAGTACAGGCCCGCCAGCTCTTACTAGATGGCGATGGCACACCACCCCGCTTAACTTCTTTGGTCACGCTCGGCTATCTGCAGCTGGAGGCCGGCGACTTCAAAGCGGCTTTTGATACTGCAGCACAACTACTGAAACTGGACCAATCCAAGGTCGAAATTTTCCAGTTTGCCGGCGATGTTTCCGCCAAGATGGCACAGCCAGAGCGTGCCAAACAGTTTTACCAGCAAGCGCTGATACTGGACACCAACTACAAACCTGCGTTGTTATCGCTGGCTAGTCTCGCCTTGCAGCAACAGCAACTCAACGAAGCTGCCAGCTATTATCAACAGATCCTGCAGCAACAGCCCTCAGATCCACTGGCATTACAACTGTTGGCAGATACCGCGGTAAAAAGCGGAAAAATTGGCGAGGCCACCGCGTTGTTAGCCCGCTTACCAACCGATCGCGCGGAAAACTTGCCGGCTTTGCAAACGTTGTTCGAACTTTATCTGTTGGATAATCAGCTGGCTGACGCCACCGCGTTGCTGGACAGCATCAGTGAACAGATCGCCGTCACACCATTTTTATATCAGTCCAGGGCTAAACTGGCGCTGGCAGCACAACAACCTGAAATGGTTAGCCATAACACCGAGATCCTGTTTGGTTTGTGGTTTGATGACAGTCGCGAGTTATACAAGTTAACTGATTTGCAATTGCGCAACCGCGACCAACATGGTGCCAGCAAGACCCTGCAACGCTTGACTGCGCTCGATAGCAGCAACGCAGAAATCAGCTTACTGCAGGCTCGCCTCGCGTTGTTACAAGGCAATGCTAACCGTAGCCTGCAGCTCATCGCCACGTTGCGTAAAAGCGGTTATCAAGATGCGGTGCTGGACGAGTTGACGGCACATTGTTATCTGCTGCAAAACAAAACCAGCGCCGCTGCCGCTGTGCTGCAGCAGCTCTATGCCAAAGAGCCGGCGGATGCTTACTTTCAGCAGCTGCGCCAACTTTACCGGCACATGGCTGACCAACCGGCCCTTACCCGATTGTTGCAACAACGCCAGCAACAAGCACCGGCCGATTTGTCCGTGGTGATTGAGCTGGCTGATTTGTACCAGCAACAAAATCAACCGGCAGCCGCCATCGAACTGTATCAATCACAGGCGGATTTGCACCAACAACCAGTGCTGTTGAATAATCTGGCGAACTTATACCTGCCCGACGATGCCAATAAAGCACTTAGTTACGCAAAACAAGCGTATGTTTTGTTACCAGGCCAACCGGATATCACCGATACCTATGGCTATGCGCTGGTGAAAACCGGCAAGCTGACCGAAGGTCTTGGTTTGTTGCGTGATGCCGAAATCCGCCAACCGGATAACCTGATGCTGCAGCTGCATCTTGTTGAAACTCTACAGTTGCTGCAGCGCGGTGATGAGGCTCAACAGTTACTTAACCGCTTAGAAAGCAAAAACTTCAATGCCGCAGAGCGCCGCTTATTTGAACACCTGCAACAACAAAAGCTGAAGTAATAGTAAGATTACACGCCGATGACAGCACACTATGTATTCGTTCGCCTTACAACGGACGAATACATGCTGTTTTTCCCCGGAAAACATGACGGATATCAGCGTAACCTACTGAAATTTAATGGATGAATTTAAATTTTTCAAAATTAGACGCTTCTGGGCGAGAATTTGAAAAGACAACGCTGTCATCTCTCCATAAACTGCGGTATCATTGCACATATTTT
>Ga0169931_10008350_pt1 | contig 15129 bp, 16 predicted proteins | sample Kivu_15m_20L_FD_129675 | JGI IMG/M metagenome (GOLD analysis project Ga0169931, IMG submission 129675) | Freshwater microbial communities from Lake Kivu, Western Province, Rwanda to study Microbial Dark Matter (Phase II) - Kivu_15m_20L... | ecosystem: Environmental > Aquatic > Freshwater > Lake... | reverse complement strand
GACGATCCTGCCGTCGGTCACGCCCAAGTCCCGGATGCCATCGGTACCCGATGCCGGGTCGATCACACGGCCGCCCTCGAGCACCACGTCGAAATTCGTCATTGCGCTTTCCTCGTCCATCGTGTTTCAGGGCGTGATGCCTGAAGTCACGGAATGCCTGATCTTGTGCGGTGCGGTCACGAGTGTCGCCGCCCCAGCTTGGTGCGTTGACGTCGGCCTGCAACGCCGTTTCGACGATCGCCCCGGGTCCGACGGGCGCGGGGAAACGATACGCCCAGGCCGGTGGCGGCGAAACAGCACGGGGTGGAAGCCTCGAGGGCGCCTTTCGACACCCGGCCGGGATGCCCAGCCTTTAGCACTCTGCAGGCCAGGGGCTGCCCCGGCTGCGCAGCGGGACGGGTCGTGGAATGCCTCCCGTGGCGCGGGGATGCGCGCCGCCGTCAGTTCCACAGGCGGTAGATCCAGAAGCTCTCGTCGTGCTGCGCGCGCCGGGCGAGCTCTGCCGGGGGGAACCCTGTCGCGCGGATCGACTCCCGGACCAGATGCGGCTGGTCTGCATAGCCCCCGTCGACCGCTGCATCGGCCCACTGCAGGTTGCCGCTCAGATAGGCTTCGCGCAGGCGCAGGTAGGCGCGCTCGTTGCGCGCCTGCACCCTCAGACTGCGAAAGGACTGCCCGACCGCAGCGCGGAAGCGCCGTTCGACCTGCCGCACGCTGCGGCCCGCACCGGACAGTGCGAGCCGCAGGGCGAGGCTTTGCAGCCAGTCGTTGACGGTGGCACCCACAGCCCGCTGTGGCCGGCTCGTTGTCCAGCGCGCGGTGAGAAAGGTCTCGACGATCGGCAGGGCCCGCTCGGGCGAGGCAGCGCGCAGGACCTCGTCCAGCCAGGGCGTCCAGTCGGGTGGCAGAGCCTCGCGGGCATCGGCCGTGCGCCCCATCCAATCCTCGCCCCGCAATCCCGCGAGGTGGTGCAGCGCGTCCGGCACGAACACCACCATGAGCACACGCACCGGGCCGGGGTTGTAGCTGACCCGAGGATGCCCCGCGGGGCCGGTCAGGGCGATGGGACCCGGCACCGGCCGGCGTGGGGAGGCTGCGCATGCCTGCGAGACCGTTGGCGCCTCGACCTGTTCCGCATCGCCCTCGAACATCCACGACAGGCTGAAATAGGGCGAGATCCCGAAGAAATTCAGGCGCTGGACCTCGCACAGGTTGGCCCCTCGGGTGTCGCGCCAGAGTACGGCCCGCACGCACGAAGCCAGTGCCGGTTCGGGCAGCCAGAGGATGTTCTCGGTGGCGGGCAGCGCGGCAGCAGCCGATGAGCGGGTCGTGGGGGAGCGAATCATGTCGAATCCGTTCAAGACCGGTCCGGCCAGGATCGGCAGACTGTCGGCGTCTGATCAATCTTCCGGTGACAAGTGTATGGGGTCGGCGAGTGACGCGGTAGGGATGGCGGGCCGTGGGTCCGATCCGGCAGGGGCGGGGGGACGTCCTCCGGTCGGACCACCGGAGCCGGAAGCGGGGTTCACGTCGGCGAGGCTGGCCGTGTCCGGCTTTGGCCTGCCCCTGATGCGTGACTTCGCCCGGGACACCCTGGGCACCCTGTCACGGCTCGCCCGGGCCGGCGACGCAGTCCACGCCAGGGTTCTGGGGCGCCGCGTCCACTTCCTGTTTCATCCGACGCTGGTGCGGGCGGTCTTGATGGAGGACGAGAAAGGTCTCTTCAAGGAGCCGCGTCAGCTGCGCGTGTTCGAGCTCGGCCAGGGCCGCAACGTCCTGACCACCGTGGGGGAGGGGTGGAAGCGACAGCGCCAGTTGCTCGCGCCCGCCTTCCTGCCCAGGCAGGTGGCCCGCACCCTCGATCTCATGCGCCAGGCCGCCCTCGACGCGCAGGACGCGCTGGTCCCGTCCGGTCATGCGGGTGTCGTCCGTTTCGATCCGGCGGCCTACGCATCCCGGGTGACCATGGACGTGATGCTGCGGGTGCTCTTCAGCCAGCCGCTGCCGGCTGACGAGACGGCCGAGGTGACGGCCTCGGTACGCCATCTGGTGACGTCGGGGCAGCGGATGCTCATGTGGCCGGTGGTGCCGGCGCAGTGGATGCCATTTCCGGGGCGTGCCGCGCTGATGCGTCATCGGAACCTGCTCACGCGCCGGGTGCGTGAGCACATCCAGGCGCGCCGCGCGGATCCGGGGCGGCGCGATCGCGACGCGGGCGATCTCCTCGACATGATGCTTCTAGCGGAAGACGACACCCCGGCAAGCCCGGAGCAGGGGCGCCTCGGCGGACGAGAGATCGAGGACAACTGCCTGGCGCTGTTTCTCGCGGGTCATGACACGTCGGCCGCCGCGCTGACATGGTGGTCGGGTTTCATGGCCCTGCACCCGGAAGATGCGGACCGTGCCCGTCGGGAGGTGGCGGACGTCATGGGGGCGGACTGGCAGAGGCGTCCCCTGGACCCTGCGCCCTTCGCCAACCTGCCGTTCCTGGAGGCCACCCTGAAGGAGACGATGCGCCTGCGGCCACCCGCCGTCGGCCCGTTCAACCGTCATGCCATGGCCGACATGCGTCTCCATGGGCTCGACATCCGTCGTGGTGAGATCGTGTCGGGCTCCATCTGGCAGCTGCACCACGATGCCCGCTGGTTCCCCGAGCCGGAGCGCTTCCGGCCCGAGCGCTTCCTGCCGGGCGCACCGGACGTTCCGCGCGGCGCCTACCTGCCGTTCGGGGCCGGACGCCATGTCTGCCTCGGCCAGCATTTCGCCATGATGGAGATGAAGCTCGTCGCCGCCCTGTTGCTCTCGCGCGCCCGCTGGGCCCTCGAGCCCGGCGCGGATCTGCCCGAGCCGCGCGTGGACGTCACGCTCAAGCCTGCAGCACCGCTCCGGCTTGCCCTGACGGCCGTCTCTGACGACGATCGGTCGGCGGTGTCGGGAGGCGGCACATGACGCCCCGGGATCTGGAGCACCTCGTCTTCGAGACGAACGGCGTTCGGCTGCATGCCGTGGCCGCAGGGCCCGCGGGCGGGCCGGTGCTCGTGCTGCTGCACGGCTTCCCGGAGTTCTGGAAAAGCTGGAGCCGCGTGATCGGCCCCCTGGCCGATGCCGGCTACCGGGTGATCGTTCCCGATCAGCGTGGCTTCAACCTGAGCGACAAGCCCGCAAGGGTCGCCGACTATCGCCTCGAGGTGCTGGCAGGGGACGTCCTCGGCATCCTCGATCAGCTCGGCGTGCAGCAGGCGTTCATCGCCGGGCACGATTTCGGCGCCACAGTTGCGTGGTGGCTGGTGGTGTTCCATCCCGGGCGGTTCCACGCCGCGGCCATCCTCAACGTTCCGCACCCGCGCGTCATGCAGCGCAAGCTCCAGAGCTCCGTCGCGCAGATGCGCAGGAGCTGGTACATGTTCTTCTTCCAGCTGCCCCTGCTGCCGGAGCGCTGGTTCGCCGCGAACGGGTGCCGGGTCGGCACACGGCTGCTGGTCGGGAGCAGCCGTAGCGGTACCTTCAGTCCCGAGGATCTGGACGACTACAGGCAGGCGTGGTCCCGGCCCGGTGCCCTGCGCGCCATGATCCACTGGTACCGCGCCGCGTTCCGTTTCGCTCTTCCCAGGCGTTCCCCGGCGCAGTGGCGGGTGTCGCTGCCGCTGATCATCCTGTGGGGCGAGGACGACGCATTCCTCGGCGCCGAGATGGCCGCGGAGAGCCTCGAACTCTGCGATCACGGGCGCTGCGTCATGTTCCCCGGCGTGTCCCACTGGATCCAGCACGAGGAACCGGAACAGGTCGCCCGCGAGCTGATCGCACACTTCTCTTTACCGGCTGGGGTCAGGTCTTGTCTTTTGCCCCCTCTTACCGGCTGGGGTCAGGTCTTGCCTTTTGCCCCCTCTGGAGGCAAAAGACAAGACCTGACCCCAGCCTTATGATCCCAGCCTTCTCTGGAGGCAAAAGACAAGACCTGACCCCAGCCTTACCCTGGTCACCCTCATCTTCGGCATTGCACTGCGCTCTCTTCTGGTCAGCGAGCAGACGCTCGAGTCAGGCACCGGCGCCCCCCGCCTCGCGGAAATCCTCAACTTCCTGATCAGCGGCTCGATCGCCTGGTACGCATGGCAGAGCGGCATGCGGCGCGTGTTCCAGACACGGCGGCGCTGAGCCGATACCGCGGCGGGCGGATCGTGATTTCGGGGTGGATGTCACTGTGCCGGGGCGCGCGCGGCTGTCGGAGTCGCGGGCCGTTCCCTGGCGCCCTCAACGCTGCCGCAAGCGCTGGCTCTTGCGCGTGCGCTCGAAGAAGTCGTCCGGCCTGCGCCGCACCCACGCCAGGAATCGCGCCATCTCCGGATGCTCGCGCAAGGCGTCGACGTGCGAATAGCCGTGTTCGAGTTCGGCCTCGGTGAACAGCGCATGCACCTGCCGATGGCAGATGCGGTGAAGCCAGACCGTCGCCGTGCCGCCCCGCGACTTCGGCACCAGGTGGTGGGCGTCGCGCTGCGCCGGCGGGATCGGTCGCTCGCACAGCGGGCAGACCGGCGTTTCGCGGTCGACCCCATCCGGTGGCGCGGTGGCCGAAAGCCCTTGTTGTCGCTTGATCCGTCCCTGCACGGTGTGTGTCGAGGCGCTGTTCGCCCCGTCAAGCGGACAACCTGACCAGCGCCACCGCAGCCGCGCCGATATGCGCGAGAGTCACGAGAACCGAGAGTGTGTGCAGTCGCACGAAGTGCTGTCGCTGGCCCTGGTCGGTGGCGGTATTGATCGCCGGCATCAGCACCTGTCGCGTCGGCACCGTGGACAGAGCGATGAGTGCCAGCATCTGGGCTGCCAGGCGATCCGTCGGTACCGCCAGCAGGGCAGCGGCGGTCGCCACTCCGATGACGAAGAGGTAGAAGTGCGGGAAGGCCTTGCGTATGAGCACGCGCGCCTCGGCCATGGGCAGGACCTTGAACAGGAAGGTCGCGAAGCCCGCGGAGAACAGCAGCATGCCGCCGAAAAGAAACGCGGTTGCCAGCACAGCGCCGCCGCGAAGCAGAGCATCAGACATCGTTGGTCCTTCCCCTGTCACAGACCTTGAACCGGAAAACCCCGGCTTGTTCCGGCGGCGCGCAGCCGGTTTCTCGTCCGACCGTGCTTGTTGGCGCATCGCGCCGGGAAACCACCCGCGGACCGTGCCGCAACGTGCTTAACAAGCGCGGCCCACCCGAAACCCTGTTTCGGTCTGGGCGTCGGTCACGCGACGCTTCGTAGACGTCGCTGATGCCGTGTCGGTTCCATCGGCCGGCGCCGGCAGGCGTCGACCGACGTCCAGGTGAAGGGCCCGCGCGGGCGTGACTGGTGCAAGGCCATGAACCACGTCGGGTTCAATGTCGACGTTCGCCATGCCGTTATGGGCGCACGTCGGCAGTCCAGCGCGCAGGCACGAGGCCGGCCATCGGAAGATGGCATCCGACGTGCCCGCGGTCGAGGTCCGACCGGCTGCGCACATTGGCGGCCTCGCGGTTGACCCTCGTAACCATGAAACCGGAGTGAAGATGCGATTGAACCAGGTGCGTGTCGGTGCCTCGAGGGCGGGATGTCTGACCCTGCTTGCCCTTGCGCTGGCGGCGGCCGACGCCCGCGCGGACGACGCCTGGGCCGGTGGCTATGTGGGGTTGGCGGCAGCCTATTCCCGGAGCCTGATCAGCGGCACGACCGTGAAGGCCGATGGAACCGTCGGGGCGAGCGCGACCAACGAGGCCGCGAATGCCCTGCAGGACGAGGCCGCAGGCCTGGCGCTCATTCTTGGCATGCGCAAGCACCTCGACTCCGGCCTCATCCTGGGGCTGGAAGCGGATGTCGCGTACCTTGGCCACGAGGCGCGCAACGAGAACCTGATCAACAGCGGGCCCTACACCGGTCAACCCAGCGCCACGCTGAGGTACGAGACGCCATGGCTTTCGACGGCGCGTGCCGTGGCCGGGTGGTCATTCGGGGACCTGCTGGTGTTCGCGTCGGGCGGTGCGGCGTTCGCAACCGAAAAGGTGACGCGGACCCAGTACCAGGCGGTGGCGGGGACCAGCCTGACAGCAGCGGCGCACAGCGAGACCGATCGTGAGATCCGTGTCGGTTACGCGCTGGGCGCGGGCCTGGAGTGGCGGATCGGCAAGCCCTGGGCACTCCGCGCCGACTATCTGCACGTGCGCTTCCCCGATCAGACGTTCCACTTCCCCGATGCGCGGGGCGGTGCCCAGGCGTCGTTCACAAACGTGCAGGGCCGCATCGCGACCAACGACGCGCATTCGAACACTGTCCGGATCGGCCTGACGTACACGTTCGGCAACGGCAACTGACGAGCGCCACAGGGCCTCTCCGCCGGTGTTGTGCCAGTCACGCCATGTTCAACCCCCCCATCCCGGCCTCACCTCGAGGGACGACATCCTGCCTGCCTTGAATCTTCAGGTCAGCGAGGCTGCTGTCCAGCTGGGTGTCGACAGAACCACCTTGTCCAAAGTGCTCAATCGGCGGGCTGCGGTCAGTCCTGCGATGGCGCTGCGCATCGCGCGCTGGCTCGGGCGTGACCACGGTGGCGCTACGGAAGTGTGGCTGGCGCAGCAGACTGCATACGACCTCTGGCAGGCGCGGGCGGCGGCGAGGGCGAGCAAGGTGTTGTATGGAGTCAAGGCCCTCAAGTTCGAGGCGACGCGTCAGGAGATGTCGCCGCCGCGTTCACGAGCCGCGGCAGCGGCTGACCGGTGAGGCGTGCGCGTTCGGCTCGGCCGCCCATCCGTCAGGCGGCGAGATCGAACACGAGTACCTCGGCATCGATGCCGTGGGACAGGACGATGCGGTGTTCGTTTGCGAGCAGGACCGCGTCGCCACCCTGGAGGCGCAAGCCGTTCACGTCCAGCTCGCCGCGCACCAGATGCACATAAGCCTTGCGCGCAGGGTTCAACGACAGTTCCGCTGTTTCGCCGCCGTCGAACAACCCTGCGTATAGCGCCGCATCGGCATGGATGGTCAGTGAATCCCCCGCGCCGTCGGGGGAGGCCACCCGCCGCAGCCTGCCCCGTTTCTGTTCGGGGGGGATGGTCTTCTGCTCGTAGCTCGGCGTGATGCCGGTGACGTTCGGCGCGATCCAGATCTGCAGGAAATGCGTGGTCTGGCCCTCGGCGTGATTGAACTCGCTGTGCGTCACGCCTCTGCCGGCGCTCATCCGCTGTACGTCACCGGGCGGAATGCCCTCGACGTTGCCCATGCTGTCGCGATGCGCCAGTTCGCCGGACAACACGTAGCTGATGATCTCCATGTCGCGGTGGCCGTGCGTGCCGAAGCCCATGCCCGGGGCCACGCGATCCTCGTTGATCACGCGGAGGTTGCCCCAGCCCATGTGTTCCGGGTCGTGGTAGCCGGCAAACGAGAAGGAGTGGTAGCTCTCGAGCCAGCCGTGATGGGCATGGCCACGGTCCTGCGATCTGCGAATGGTGAGCATGGATGGAACTCCGTCTGGATAAGCGTGATGGTGCCGCTCCCTCGCTGCTTCGGGTGCCAGCGGTTTCGATGGCATCATTCAAATTTTCTGAATGCTCAAGTCCCGATGCCGTCTCCCCGCGACGTCCTGACCCCCGATGCGCTGGCGATGCTGCAGGCCATCGCCGACGCGGGCAGCTTCGCCGCGGCGGCCCGCGCCGCCAACGTGGTCCCGAGCGCGCTGACCTACCGGGTGCGACAGATGGAGAATGCGCTGGACGTGCTGCTGTTCGATCGCAGTTCGCGGCAGGCCCGGCTCACCGAGGCCGGTGCCGAGTTGCTGCGTGAGGGCGGGCGCCTGCTGGCCGACATCGACGCCATTGCCAATCGGGTCAAGCGTGTTGCCACAGGCTGGGAGCCGCAGTTCACCATCGCCGTCGACAGCGTGATCGACGGTGCAACGCTGATGGAACTGTGCGAGGCGTTCTTTGCCCTGAAGCCGCCGACCCGCGTGCGGCTTCGGGCCGAGACGCTCTCCGGCACGCTGGCGACGATCACCTCCGGCCAGGCCGATCTCGCTCTCGGCGGCGTGATGACCCCCGGCGCCGCGGCCGGCTTCCATCGCGAGGCATTGGGAACCGTGGGCTTCGTCTTCGCCGTCGCGCCGCACCATCCCCTGGCGCAGGTGCCGGAACCGCTCAGCGACGAAGTCATCCGCGCGCATCGCGCCGTCGCGATCGCCGACTCGATCCCGCAGGGCGGCGGGCTCTCCATCGGACTCCTCGCGGGGCAGGATGTGTTCACCGTGCCCACCCTGGCTGCGAAGCTGGAGGCGCACCTGAGAGGTCTCGGCGCCGGTTTCCTGCCCGACCGACTTGCGCGGCCCTACCTGGACTCCGGCAGACTGGTCGCCCGCCGGGTGGCGCGGCCCGAGCACGCAGTCCAGTTCTGCTACGCATGGCGCAAGGGCGAGCAAGCCGGCCAGGGACGTGCGCTTCAGTGGTGGCTTGCCCAGTTGAAAAGTGCCGTGACCCGGGCAGCGCTGCTCGGGCAGCGCCGCGAGCGATAGCCGGCAGGCGTGGTCGCTCGGTGGGCGTTGTCCGGTCCGCAACGGCACTGTGACGGGGATGTTGATTCGCGGGCCAATGGAGGGGACTCGAGCCCGAGCCGTTTCCAATGGAAGGTTCGACAATCATTGTCGGTAGCCCTGGGTCGACGTGCAGTCCCCGGGATCGGAATCGCAAACCACCACTGCGGCAGTCCGTCAAAGTAGTGATTGCATATCGCGGGCAGAATGCTATCGTTTAACGTATGAACGGAGCGCAGCGCAAGACTCTCGAGAAGGTACTCGGCGACCCGATCAACGGGAACATTGAGTGGGCGCGCATTGAATCGATGCTCAAGGCCGCAGGATGCAGAGTCATTGAAGGTGCAGGCTCGTCCGTGACGTTCGAGTTCGATGGGCGGAAGATGACGTTCCATCGACCGCACCCAGGCAAAGAAGCGCTTCGCTACCGTGTCTTGGTTGTTCGAGAGTTCATCGAAAGAATGGGGATCCGGCCATGACCAATGCCATGACCTACAAGGGCTACACCGCAAGCATGGTCTTCGACGCGGAAGACAAGATCATCGTTGGACGCGTCCTGGACATTGATGACATCATCTCTTTCCATGGCGAATCTGTGTCGGAGTTCGAGTCGAACTTTCATACAGTGATCGATGACTATCTGGCCGCATCAAAAGAACTTGGCTCTGCGCCGGAAAAGCCGGCCAGCGGCAAAGTTATGCTGCGCATCGCGCCAGAGGTTCATGCCGCAGCCCTCAAGGCTGCCGCGAGAAGCGGCACAAGTCTCAACAAGTGGGCTGAGGCTGCACTTGGCAAGGCCGCCCGAAAGCCCGCCACTCGAGCGGCGGCGCGCAGCGAAGCCTAACCCGGACGTTTCACCAGGTCGGCCCCGAGAATGAGCCGCGCACCGATGGCCATCGGGTTTGCGGAGAATCGGTTGTCGATGCGATTTGCTCCGCCGGCCTCCACGGGCGCTGGCGGGCGCCTTGCGGTCATCCCGCGCCCCCGCTTCGCGCCAATAGGCTCGGCTATTGGCTTGGCGCGGTCAGCGTGGCGTTGGGCGGCTTCAGCGTGCAGTTGCGCAGCCAATGCGCGCAGTGCGGGCGGGCCGAGGCCCTCGGCCTGCGGGTCGTAGCGCATCATGTCCATCAGCAGTTCGCGCCCGTCGCCAAAGGGGACCTCCATCTCGTAGCTGCCGTCTGCGTCGAGGCGGCCGCGCTGTTGGGGGTGCCGGCGCTCGGCCGAGACCCAGCGCGCCACTGGTGGCGAGGAGCGTATGCGCGCCCATCCCGCCACGGGCGAGTCGAAGATGCCGTAAGTGGCCTCGAGGCGCTCGCGCAGTTCGGCTTCGTCGAGCTCGACCGCCGGCAGCTCGGTGCGGCGCACGGAGCGCATTGCGTCGACATCCCGAACACGCGTACCGCCTCCCGCAGTTGGCGCCACGCGTGGACGTACCAGGCGTTTCGGTAGAACAGCACCGTCTGCGGAGTTCCTGGCCGCGCTGCGCGCATGGGCCGATGGCGGCCTGCCGTGCCCGGACTGATCTGCGGCAGTCGCGGTGGCCTGATGGGGGCCGGTGCGCCGTCCGCATCTCCGCACGCTTTCGAGAAGGCGGCATCGAATGCCTCTCAAACGCCCCTGGGTCTATGGGACATCGACTCAACCAACCCGACAGCTATCCGCGCAGAGGAGGGCGGCGAGACGAATCTCGCGGGGACGACCAAATGCTGACGCACGAAAACAGTTGACTTGAGATGTGACAGTGTTATCGTGACACTGTCACGGAGGAACCATGTCAGCCATTCAAAGCCACAAAGCCTTCTGGGGACCGATCACAGAGCTCATTGAACGGGCAAGGCTCGTCAGCAAGGGCATGGGCCTCAGCTCTGAGAAAACGACCGACAGGCTGGCCAGGTACTACGCAACTCAAGGCGTTCTGGACAAGCCGGACAGGCTTGGGCGCGATGCCGCCTACAACTACCGCCATCTCCTCCAACTACTGACCGCTCGGCGCCTGTCCGAAAAAGGTGTGTCACTGGAGGTTATTGGCCGGCACAACCTTGCGACGACAACTGAACAACTCGAGGCGAGCCTGCTGAAGCCGGTTCAAATGGAGGCCTATGCCCCGATACCGAAACAGGAAGGGTGGCAAGCTGCGCTGAACAAGTCACCCATTGGCAGTCCGGTGGCCATGGTCGATCTGCTGGCAGAGGTAAAGGCGCTCAGAGACCTACTCGCCAAAGATCGTGAAGAGCTACGGGTCATGCGCGACGACCTACGCGATCTTGCTTTGAATCTCAAAGACCTCGGCGATCGACTCGGACACGTAAACGCGGACCTGGATGCGGTCACACATATCGTCAAGTCAGGCGTGCACGAGATGCGGCAGTCAGAACAACACTTTTTCTACACGCTGGAAAAGCACCTCAGCTCATATGGCGAGCACTCCAACTATCTGGCCGAGGGTCTCAAGCGCGTAGAGGGAGCGTTGTTCAAGATGGAAATTGCTGCCGGCCACGACCGTGAAAAGTGAGCATCCCATGGAAATCATTTTTCGCCCGATGGCCTACGAAAACAACATGAATCCCGTGAACAGGACCATGGGCTACGTGAGATCGCTGGAAGCAGACTCGGTCTCTGTGACAGCGAATCCGAGCCCAGGATCACCGCTGTCGATGGTTGCCGAGCGTCTCAATCTCGACAGGGCGCGAATTCACAAAGCCGCCGTGAAAAGCAACAGACATTCGAAGATCGCGGTGCTGGAAAACATGAGCCCAAGGATCTTCCTGTTACCCAAGACCGCAGGCAATCGGGATGCTTCAGGGCTGATCGACGATTTTCTCGAAAGCGTCAAAGAGAGTGGCTCCGAAGTCATCAACTTCACGCATTACGGACTGATCAAGCGCGAAGTGCCGGAGGCCGAGGTTGGAAGTGTCTTCCAGCGCTTTGCCCAAAGAGGCGCCGACTCCGGCATCAAGGTCATCGTGTGGGATGTGGACGCCAGACATCTTCAGGCGTTTCGATGGCTCCACAAGCGACATTTTTCCACCGCGTCGCAATGAAGCACCGGACACCTTTCCTGCTGGTCGGTTTGGCCATCGTCGGGATCGTTGGCCTGCTGACGTATTCGACCCTGGTAGAACCGTACCGCATTGAAGTTGTTCGACACGACATGCGCAAGGCAGGTGAGCCAGCCACCCTGCGAGTGATACAGGTATCAGATCTTCATTTGCGTGACTTTGGCAAGCATGAGCGGGATCTGCCCGACAGATCAGGGCACTCGACGGCGATGTGGTCATACTGACCGGCGATGCGATCGATCGAGAGAAAGCGCAGCCATGGCTGAGGTCCTTCATAACGGCGCTCGGTGACACGCCTGTGCTTCACGTGCTCGGCAACTGGGAGCACTGGAGTGGGTTGAGCACAGAGTCGCTGACGAGCACGGGCGCAAGACTGTTGCTCAATGAAAAGTGGATTCTCCGAAAAGGCAAGCGCAGGCTTGAGGTGATTGGATTGGATGACTACACAGCAGGTCAGCCTGATCCAGGCCTCCTGGACCGAAAGGACGCATCCGGGACTGTTCTGACTACTGTGCTGGTTCAGCATTCCCCCGCCTTCTTCGATCAAGCAAGGGTCAGTCAGCGAATGCGATCAGCACCATTTGACTTGTGCCTCGCCGGTCATACCCATGGTGGACAAGTGGCTCTGCTCGGCTGGGCGCCATTGAAGCCTCCTGGCAGTGGCGACTTCACTGCTGGTTTTTACGATGTTCCCGGATGCCGTCTGTATGTATCACGTGGGCTGGGAACATCCATCCTGCCAATCCGCCTTGGAGCTGTTCCTGAGTTGGTTGTGTTTGACCTTTGAACAAACGAATGGTCGTGCAACCCGGGAAAGAGGTTGGAAACATGAGGGCGCGAGCGCTTTTCGAACAAAGACGGATGTCATCGCCAGGGCTGGCTTTGTGCCGCCTCTCATAGGAATAACGGTAATTTACCTCTTGTATCAATACGGCGCGCCGACTCAGGCCTCGAGGAACTGTATTGATCTCGACAGCGTTATCCGAACGGGGACAGGCGACACTGTTGGTAATGGCCAGCGTGAGATGGATTTCACAGGGACGGCGCGTTAGGCAGTAACGTTCACTTGGAGAAATGTCATGAGTGTTCACCTTTTCGTCAATGACGACAACACCTGGTCGCTTGACAGCCTAGGCAGGCGGGGCCCCGTCTATGGCCCGTATGTAAGGCTGATCGATGCGCTTTATGAGAGAGAGCGCCTTGAATCAGGCGCAACACCACCTTTTGGACGGTGGCTAATTTATGGCGTCCAAGAGGTTCAACCCATTCGCTTCGATGGTGAATCATACGAAGACATGCAGTCCGCTGAAGCAATGGCGAAAACCCTGCATATCCGGGACTTCGAGTACGAGGAGCTGCTTGACAATGCCTTCGCCATCGGCCTGCACAAGGAGTTCGCTGAAATTGAGCAGAACGGAGATGGGACATGGTCGCTAAAGAGTGTTAGTTACTCACCTGTAGCCCGCAAACCGTTTGCGCGATTGATCGATGCAATTTACACGCGTCAATCAATCGAAACGGGCATTGCTCCGCCCTACGGACGGTGGGCGGTGGTTTGTGGATACGAACAGACCGAGGTGGAACCCATAAGGTTCGACGGCGAATCTGACGAACAAATGCAGTCTGCCGCCACGATGGAAAAGATGCTCCATCTTCGTGAGTGGGAATACGACAGACTGATTGTTGAAAAAATTGCCCGAAGTCCTCTTTCCGGCATGAATCGACAAACTCCGATACCGTAAGGCTTGGCTCCTCGCCAGCCGTAGTCGTTTCCTGCGGAAACTGCGGCGATGGCTTCTACGAGTCCAGGTTCACGCTTATGTTGTCACCGAGTGGACGAATCGCGTGACCGTCTCCACCGTTGCGGTCACTGTCCATTCACTGCGACCGGTACTTCTTTCGCTGAGGCGATCCATGATCCGAGCGACGAAGCGACCGCCATGGGAGATAGCCCGATGTTGTACATTGGCTATCGATACAGATGCCACGCGTCACTGATGGGGCCTCGTTCAGGTGGCTACACACCGATGCCTGTGCATCCCATGCTGTGTTCCAGCCGACCGTCGCGGCAGGGGCTATGGCAACCCGTACACCCAAGACCGAGATCTTGATGATCAAGGACGTCGCCGAGTACCCGAAGGTGCCCGAGAGGACCATCTACCGTCTTGCCGCCGCCAAGAAGATCCCCGCCCTTATGGTAGGGGGCAGTTGGAGGTTTTCGAGGGCGGATTCAGATGAGTGGATCGCCGCGCGAACGGCAGCTTCGTTGGCTGGGGTCTTGGATCCCGAGCACCCGGTTGGTGGAACACTATGAAACTCATCCAGAACCGCGGCGCAGACCGCGCCATCGACCTGCTGCGCCCACATTTCAAGGCGGGTCAGACGCTGGCGTTCATGACGCCGACCTTCTCCCTTCACGCCTACTCCGAACTGCGCGAGGCGCTGGCACGTCTGGATGGGACGCAGCTCATCCTGCCAGCCGAAGGCCATGACCTGGAGCTTCAAGGAAGAGAAGGCGACCGCGCGGCGCGCAACCGGCTGCAGTCGCGGTGGCTGGCCAACCAGTGCGCGGCGTGGCTGCAGGGCAATGTGGAAGTGCGCCGGGCGCCCAGTCGAATCCCCCAGGGTACCGCCGTGGTGCGCAACGCGCAGGGCGTTCCCGACCAAGTTGTGATGGGGTCAGTGTCCTTGAGTACGGAAGGCCTGGGTCTGACACCCGGCAACCCGATGAGCCTGACACAGGCCTCTGAGAACGCAGCAGAAGCCGCAATGCTGACCCATTGGTTCGACCAGCAATGGAAGACGCTGCCTTCGGATCCCGAGTCGCTACAGGCTGCACGCCACGCCTTGCTGGCTCAGCTGCAGCCCATTGGCGAGCATCGCGCCCCGTTCGCGATCTACGCAGCGATGCTGAACCACCTGTTCGGCAATCGGGAAGATGCGCTCGACGAGGAGCGCATCGTCAAGTCCGCCACCGGCATCCGCAACACGGTGGTCTGGAAGAAACTGTTCAAGTTCCAACGGGACGGCGTGGTCGGCGCCATCGACAAGCTGGCGCGCTTTGGCGGCTGCATCATCGCGGACAGCGTGGGCCTGGGCAAAACCTTCGAGGCCCTGGCCGTCATCAAATACCACGAACTGCGCAACGACCGGGTGTTGGTTCTGGCCCCAAAGCGCCTGCGCGAAAACTGGACCCTGTACAAGGCCAAGGACAAGCGCAACATCCTGGCAGCGGACCGGTTCAACTACGACGTGTTGAACCACACCGACCTGTCGCGCGATGGCGGCCAGTCGGGCGACATCGACCTGTCCCACGTGAACTGGGGCAACTACGATCTGGTCGTCATCGACGAGAGCCATAACTTCCGCAACAAGAAGTCGCCCCGGCAAGGCACCGAAACGCGCTACGACCGGCTGATGCGCAAGATCATCCGGGAAGGGGTCAAGACCCGGGTGCTGATGCTGTCTGCCACCCCGGTGAACAACCGGCTGACCGACCTGCGCAACCAGATCGCCTTTGCCACCGAAGGCCAAGACACGGCG
>Ga0169931_10008349_pt1 | contig 15130 bp, 9 predicted proteins | sample Kivu_15m_20L_FD_129675 | JGI IMG/M metagenome (GOLD analysis project Ga0169931, IMG submission 129675) | Freshwater microbial communities from Lake Kivu, Western Province, Rwanda to study Microbial Dark Matter (Phase II) - Kivu_15m_20L... | ecosystem: Environmental > Aquatic > Freshwater > Lake ... | reverse complement strand
CTCCCTTGATGGATGGAGAGACGGTGAGAGGCGCTTGGATCTGCTCCGTCCCCCCCGCGCTTAGGCTCAAACCAGGAATTCGGGGACGGAGCAGAAAGTTTTGGCCATGAAACGAAATCGCCACCGGGTTTCATGGGGGACGGAGTAGATGGCCGTGATTTGGGGACGGAGCTTTTCTTTCGAGGTTGGGAACTCATGCAAACCATCCTCCGCTCTTCCGTCAAAATTTCAACCCTCGTCATAACTTTCCGTCGCGTGTTAGACTGTTCGACAGCACGTAGGAGAACAGCGAGTCATGATTCAAAAACCTCTCAGACCCCTATTTCATCGATTCAGCTGGGGGATCATCGGATTTAGCTTTCTTCAATCCTCACCCGCCCTCACTTCAACGCTGGCAAAAAACGGGGACGGAGTGGATTCCGCAGCGGGGGACGGAGCAACTCCCTCCGAAACGAGCGCGGGCCCAGCAAAAGCAGACCAAAGGCAAGTAAACGCTCAGCAGTCATTTCGACTTCACCTCGAGCCAATCCGAGACTTTCAACACTACACCCAGATTAAATCCCTCCTGAGCGCTCGCCTCGCCGAACTCGGCACACTGAAAGAGCAAGTTTTCCGTCATGGGAGCTCCGTACTAATATTGGTTCCCTCCCAGGACGAGCCCAAGTCCGAGCCCCTCTCTCCGGAAAGGCTCATCCAGATTCTCGAATCAACTCAACTGCCCAACCTAAGCGGACGCCCCCAACGGGAGAGACTCCAGGTAAAAAACGCCAAGGAATTCACTTTTCACCCCATTACTCCGTCCCCATTCTCAGTAGCCGAAACTCCAGTGGAGCCAATTATCCATGTTGCGATCGTCGAATAAACTCCGTCCCCAATTGATCACTCTCGCATTGATCCCCAGCATCCTCTTTATTACTGCGTCATGCCAGAGAAGCGGGGCCTACCGCAGGAGCACGGGCGCATTCGGGGAAGAGAGTAGCAACTACTCGAGAACCCCCCCAAGCGAGGATACTCCGTCCCTGAGCACCTCCAAAATTGCGGAGATGGGAGAACCTCGGAAGCGCGTGCTGATCTTTAACTTTTGGAACAATACCCCTGTGAAATCAGAGGAGGTTGGTCCATTTGCGGCGGATGAACTCAAACGCGAGCTCTTTACCAGCGGAAGAGTCACACTTCCCGTGAACCTTGAAAGCGAGTTCAATACTCAAGACTTTATTCAGGGGGACGAAGTCCGAGTCTCTCAACTCATTCGAGAGGGACGAAGGCTGGGTGTCTCTGTGGCCGTCATTGGACGAATATCACGAATCACTTTTCGTCAACGCGGGGACGACGTTGGTCTTTTCCGTCAGAAACAATCCCTAGTCGGTGTTGATCTGGAATTGAAGATCTTCGACATTCAAGCGGGCAGAGAGATTGCATCCTCTTCTCGGTCAGGGGAAGCGGCGAGCACTGCCATGGTAGCCTTCGAAGGCGAAAACCTTGAGAGCCCAGAATTTCGACAAGAGATGACTGCTCTTGCCATCCGCAATGCGATCCCAGCGATCACCCAGGACATCCTCAAATCGATTGATAAGATGACATGGGAAGGCAAAATCGCAAAAATTGCCGGAGGAAAAGTTTACCTCAATGCAGGTAGAGCATCTGGTCTCATCAACGGAGACATTCTCCGCGTCATCGCTCCCGGGGAGGAAATTTACGATCCAAACACCGGGGCCTACCTCGGACGCTCCCCCGGACAAATCAAAGGAACCCTCGAGGTTGTTGATTTTATCGGCTCGGACGGATCGATCGCATCAACCCACACCGGGGGCAACTTCAAAGAAGGGGATAACGTTCAGCTCTATTGACTTGAAGGTTCGAGTCTCGTCAAAAAGTCCCTCGACGCGAGATCCGACTTGCCCATTTACGAGAGCTTTACTGCAGGGAGACGACCGACGCTCCAAAAATTCGGTTTACGGCCTCCACCCACTGAGGAGAAGCTTGGACGCCAACGGTCTTGGGAAGCGTGAGGCGGGTTCTAAACTTCCTATCAATGAAATCGATGCGAATGGGACACTTGCCTCGATTCTGGATCATTGTTTTTTTGAGAGCCCTGAGCTGATCAGGCGTAACCTGTGAGGGATTGATCCTGAGGACCACTTGTTGAACTCGGTTTTTATGAGCCTCACGAGCCCACTCGATCGCCCGAACCAGAATCTTAGGTGAATCCGTTTCCTCTCCAATTTCAAGGTCTCCAGTAACCACGATTGCTTCAGCCTCACTCGCTGCAGCCTTGAGCATCTCTGCGTTTGCCTGAAAGGAGTCCGCGAAGAACACAAGCTCCAGTTTTCCAACCAAATCCTCAAGCTGAGCAAAGGCCATTCGAGAGCCTTTTTTGGTCATGATCTCCCGAGTTTCCGTGATCAGTCCCCCTATTTTGACTTCCATCTTCGGGGCTCGCTGAGAACGAGGGACAAACCCCCCCTCCATCATATCCTGCTTGGGACTTTTTGCTTTTGCTAGGGTCCTCGCTTTTTCTTCGTGAGCCTTCTTGAGCCGTTCGGTGCTCCAACCCAACCACTCCTCACAAATGGTTTGCCAACCATCCATGGGGTGACCCGACACAAAAAAACCAACTACTTGCTTCTCTTTTTGAAGAGCCTGTGACCGCGGCCAATCGGGCTCCTGCTTGAAAAGTGTCGCAGTCGGAGTCACTAATTTCACTTCTTCCGCCGAGAATGAATCGAACAACGAATTTTGTCCCAGCTCGCGCTCAGCCTGCTCATCTCCAGCAAACTCCAGGAGACCTTCGAGGGAAGCAAACAAACTGGCACGGTTTACTTCCGCAATACGATCGAACGCTCCACAAAGGGTCAAAGACTCGAGAACCTTTTTATTCACTTTTCGGGTTGGAACCCGTCGACAAAACTCAAGAACAGTGGGGAAGCGTCCTTTGTCACTGCGAGACTCAAGAATGGAGTCAACAGCAGCCCCTCCCACCCCTTTGATCGCCTCAAGTCCACAGCGAATCGCTCGAACGGGCTGCCCATGAGTCAGGCTGGCAGGATATTCCGCAAAGCCTGGCGGTATCCACTCCACACTAAAGCGCTTTTGAGACGCATTCACATCAGGAGGTAAAACAGGAATTCCATGGGCGCGCGCATCTGCTATGTATTTCGTGATTTTATCCGTGTTGGACATTTCAGTAGTCATCAACGCGGCCATGAACTCAGCAGGAAAGTAAGCCTTTAAGAATGCGGTTTGGTAAGTGAGAACTCCGTAGGCGGCGGAGTGAGATTTGTTAAAACCGTATTCGGCGAACTTCGCCATCAAATCAAAAATCGACTCCGCTTTAACTGGATCAATTCCCTTGGCCAAGGCTCCAGCACGAAACACCTCTCGCTGTTTGGCCATCTCTTCGGGCTTCTTCTTACCCATCGCGCGGCGGAGCATATCCGCCTGTCCAAGCGAGTACCCCGCAAGCTCACGAGCAATCTGCATCACTTGCTCTTGGTAGAGGATGATCCCGTAGGTTTCTTTGAGGATCGGCTCAAGAGCCGGGAGCTCGAATCTCATCGGCTTCCGACCATGTTTACAGTCAATGTACTCATCCACCATCCCAGAACCCAATGGGCCTGGTCGGTAGAGTGCGCAAATAGCGGTAATGTCATCAATCACAGAAGGTTGCATCCGCATGCAAAGATCCTTCATGCCATCACTCTCAACCTGAAAAACTCCATCAGTATCTCCACTCGATAAGAGAGCGAACACTTTTGGATCAGCGTAGTTGATGGTTGCTAAATCAAACTCGGACTCTGGCGTACCAGGTAATGCAGTCGCGCGAACGAGCTTGGCTGCATAATCGATTACAGTAAGGGTTTTTAGTCCCAAAAAATCGAACTTCACCAAACCTATGGCTTCGGCGGAGTCTTTATCGAATTGGGTAACGACAGCCCCATCTCGCCCAACATACAGCGGACTGTAAGTGACGATGGGCTCTTCGGTGATGATCACACCTGCCGCATGCATACCTGCAGAGCGATTTAAGCCCTCTAAAGCGAGAGCGTAATCGATCCATTTCTTCGTCTTTGCGTCAGTCTCGATTCGCTCACGCAAACGTGGTTCTTTATCGATTGCTTCTTGAATCGATATCCCCAACTCTTCTGGAACCAGCTTTGTGATTTGATCCGACTCAGCGAAAGAAAAACCGAGCACACGTCCCACATCCTTAATTGCGGCACGTGTTTGTAGCTTACCAAAGGTGATGATCTGAGAAACCTTATCTGAACCGTACTTCCGGTTCACATAATCAATGACCTCTCCTCGTCTATCCTGACAAAAATCAATATCGAAGTCAGGCATCGAGATTCGCTCAGGATTGATGAAGCGCTCGAAAAGTAACTGAAAACGGATGGGATCAATATCCGTAATTTTGAGCGAGTATGCGACCAAGGAGCCAGCCCCCGATCCCCGTCCCGGACCTACAGGGATCCCCTGAGCTTTTGCCCACCGGATAAAATCAGAGACGATCAGAAAATAACCGGAAAATCCGGTTTTCTCGATCATGGAGAGCTCCGCCTCCAACCGATCGATATACTCTTTTCGGAGGTCACTCCAATTAGGGAGGGTCACTTTGTCGGCAAATGAGGGTTCCTGGAATCGCTCCTCCAGACCATTTCGGGACTCTAAGCGGAAAAACTCGATAATATCGAATGGATCATCTTTGCCTACCCCATCCGGCCTAAAATTTGGCAAATGATAGATCGAACGACCCTTCTCGTCTTTAAAGCGAAACTCAAGATTACACCGCTCCGCGATTTTTACCGTGTTCTCACAGGCACCTGGAAACCGCGCAAATCGCTCGTGCATTTCCTGCGAGGATTTCAGATGAAATTCGGGTGGAACCAAACTTTTAGGCCGATCGTAGTCAAGGTTCCGACCGCTTTCGATACACTGAAGGATCTCGTGGGCTTCACAATCATGGGGGTGCAAATAATGGCAATCATTCGTCGCAACACACTCAACCCCTAGCCTCTCCCCCCAAGCATAGAGCTGTGTGTTGATCAAATCCTGTTCCGGAAGTCCGTTATCCTGCAGCTCAAAATAGAAACGATCACCAAATCGTTTTTTGAACCACTGGATCGACTCCATCGCCCCTTCTTCATCACCGGTGAGAATCTTGTAAGGGATCTCGCCTCGCATGCAGCCTGACAGAACGATCAGCCCATCTGAGTTTTTTTCGAGAAGCTCACGATCAACAACCGATTTTGGACCCGAATTTGAGGTTTTGAGAACGTTTGGCGCATCGAGTGCCGCCTGAGAGAGAATCTGACAAAGGCTCTGATATCCCGTGAGATTTTCACAGAGGAGGACCAGGTGATAAAACTTGGGACCCATCTGCGCTTCACGAACTCCACCGGCCACAACACCAGCTGTCTGATTCCCATATTGCGTTCGAGAGCCGGTCGTAAAAACGACCTCACACCCCAGGATAGGCTTGAGTCCGTTTTTCTTAGCCTTCAAATAAAAGTCGATCCCACCAAAGAGATTGTTCAGGTCCGTGAGGGCAACGGAAGTCATTCCGAGTTCCTTCACGCGACCAAACAGCGAATCCAGGTGGATCGCTCCTTGAAGCAGGCTGTATTGCGAGTGGAGGTGCAGGTGAACGAAGGGCTTACCTGTCTCCAGTGAAGGGGTTGGCTCGTCAGTCATAAGTCGGGATGTGAGAGATACTCACAGTAAAGAGAATCGAGCAAGTGGACAAATGGATTCCCGGCAGCATTAAGTCGCGCCGCATTATAATGTTTTAAGGTGGGGAGGGGGACGGAGTACATTTCTCAAAGCACCTCATGGAGTGTCGCTTTCATTACTCCGTCCCTCAAAAATCTGCGGGAGTTACTGAGACTCGGCTGCCTGAAGCGGCTCCGTCCCCCTCTATGGCAAGAATCAAACGCCATCTTCATTGGCGAGACGCACCGGGAATCTTTGTGGCACGAAAACCGCACCCTTTGTTCTTTCAGAAGGAGTATCGAAGTCTATGACTCAAAGACCCCAGCTTGATATTGTCCCGCCCCTTGGAGAACCTCCCTCAAGACGAGGTCTATCCCTCAGATCGCATAATATTCTGGATTACGTGATGGGAGTGATCCTTTTGGCCAGTCCTGGATTCTTCGGATTCACTGCGATTAACTCCGCTCGAAATACATTCCTCAATCTGGGATTTGGATTAATTGGTTACAGTTTATTGACTCAATACAAGTTATCTATCTTTAAGTTGATTCCCCTTCGAGTACATATGTTCCTTGATGGACTCTGGGGGATTTCAATTGCATTGGCTCCATGGGTACTTGGCTATCGTGCTTCAATTACGGGAGTTCAATTTGCAGCCCACTGGATCCTTGGAGTCGCGATGATCGCTCTGGTCTATGCGACTCGCACAAAAAGCGAAAGAGCGGTTGCCCCCGAAGATCGGAGAGAACTGAGAGAAGCAGCATAATTGCATCTTACAGACAATCGCTTTGCAGGAGTCGTTTGGGGCAGCGTATCCCATCTACCCCTGCCTGCAGACCCCGCTTTAGACTGCTTTCTCCACATTGCCCGATTCTAAATTGGCACAGTTCTTTCAAGCAAAGAACCTCACAATGAGACATTCACGACGCAGTACCCTGCCTCAATCGAGAGGAACCATTCACCTTTTCTGGCAATGTATTAATAAAGAGTTCTTTCTGAAGCGACCCGGATCAAAGCGCCTGCTTTTTCAGAGTCTCATTCTCGGACTTAATCACCAAAATACGGACGCTTCCATAAGGATTCATTCTTTCTGCATCATGAACAACCACGTTCACGAGCAAGTCAGTTACTCCAAAGGTATCACAAAGCTGTCTCACTTCATGCGAGTAGCTCACGGATATTTCGCCAGGCGTTTTAACCGTAAATTCAATCGCACAGGTCCCGTATTGAATTCTCGCCCAAAAACTCACCTGATCTCGGACCCTGAATCAGAAATGAGAGTGCATTTCTACATCGAAGCTAATCCGATTCGAGCAAGGATAAAAACATTCGAAACTCTTCGAGACTTTTATTGGAACTCTTTCAGATATTACGCTTTTGGTGAGTTAGACGAATGGACGAAACACCTCAGCCCCCCTGAGTGGTACATCCAACTGGGAAGTTCACCACAGGTACGTCAAATGAGATATAGGCGACTATTCCAAAACTATCTCAAGGAACACAACCTCATTGAGGCGCCTCCAGAAAAGCAAAAAACTACGCCCCAAAGCACAGAAGAATCTTCTCCAAGACCTCAATCGTTCGAACAGGGGTCCAGTCGGACTTACACAGCACCTTTGCTTGTCCACTCTGAAGCCGACAATCCGCGCGGCACCCGCAACTCCTCTGCTCATCTTGCAATCGAGTTATCCAAATTACATGCATACAAAAATATAGGACGATCCCCCGATACTACAGGGTCTTCTGCCTACAACAGTCTCACCTCAGCTGATTTAGAGCCTCCAGAATGGTCCCAACTGTCAAAAGCTCGGGTAAAACGAGTGGCCTCGCATCCGTTGATCCAGAGTACAAAACGTATGTGGGCACACCTTTTCTCCCCACAGAATCCAAAGCCTCAGTAATCACAGGAGATTGCTCCGTCCAATCTGCCTTCATCAGCAAAACATCTTTTTCTCTAAAAGCACTGAGAACTTCCGCTCTCGCAAGCACAGTGCGCTCGTTGACCTGACAGGTTAGACACCAAGCCGCTGTAAAGTCGACGAATACAGCCTTTCCCTGAACTCGACGTTGGTCCAACAGCTCACTATTGAACGGAACCCACTGCTCCGTCCCCTGAGTGACAGTGATGTTATCAACTACTCCGTCCCTCGGCGCCCCATCAACTACTCCGTCCCTCGGCGCCCCAGCGGGACTAAATCCTCGAGGCAACCAAATGAGGCCCACTAGGGACAGAGTAGTTAATAAAGCCGCAATAGTCGTCCAAAGAAAAACAGAGCGATTCCTTTTAAAAGTCCATGCAGCGAATGCAACTAGAGTGGTTATCGCTGAAACCACTAACAAAAACGCAACAGTTGAGGTCTGCTTCTCAAGTACCCAAAGTAGCCAGAGAACTGTGAAACCAAGAGGAAGGGCCATACCTTTCTTAAGGCGCTCCATCCAGGCACCAGGACGAGGTAGATGCTCACCTAGACGAGGAAAGATTGCGACCAAGAGAAAAGGAAAAGCCAATCCTAACCCCATCGCCGCAAACACACTCAACCCCAGTACTCCGTCCCCAGAAAGCGCAACCCCCAACGCTGTACCCATAAATGGGGCCGTGCAGGGTGTAGCCACCACTACCGCCAAGACTCCTGTCAGGAACGAGGAAAAAAAACTTGAGCGAGAGGGCCCTACTCCGTCCCCCCACCTCCCACCGAATCGAGTCAACCAAGCGAAACTCCACTCGATCCAACCCAGAAAATTAATAGCTAAAGTAGTCAGTAAGAACACCAAGGCAGCGACGAAAACCGGGCTTTGAAGCTGAAAACCCCACCCTACCCGAGATCCACCCGCGCGCAGGAGCATCAGAAGACCACCGATGGCAACGAAACTCCCCCAACTGCCTAAGCTGTAACCTAACGCATCACGAACCCGCTCTACGGATCGTGCAGAGCCACTGTTCTTAACAAGGGCGAAAACCTTAAGAAAAAGCACCGGAAAAACACAAGGCATCAAATTTAAGAGTAAGCCACCGATGAAACCAAACACGAGCGCTAAAGGTAAACTAGGAGTCTTCAATCCTGCCCCTTTGGAAGCAAAAGCATCGCCCTCGTCTTTAACGAATGAAGATGCCACAGTCTTTAAAGCAGGAAAAGTTACGGCCACTGCACGACCTGATCGGACCAGAGCTGTTCCCAACTTTCCTCGACCCTTCGATTCAATCAATAGACCTTTGATCGGCTCTGAAAAAATCAAATCCAATTTTTCAGCAGTTAAATTTGGGTTCAACTTCAAATTCAAAACCCATTCATTCGCAGGATTTTTCTCAAAACCCAAGTCAAGGGTGGACCCATCGAACACTTTTCCACGAGCTGGAAGAAAGCGAACCTTGTTAGGCTCACTTGCAAAAAAAGGCTCTGCTCCGTCACCTTGCGCTCCATTTTTGGACCTACTCCGTCCCTCTGCCCCGGCATTTAGCCTAAAACCGAGGGCAACTTCCCCCGAGCGTCCCAAAGCGGACTGAGTAGATCCCCACGAAAGGTCCCAGGGCTCAGGCATCGCTTGTTCGGCCTGAGCACGGGCCGAAGCAAAACGCTGATCATCCTCTCGCTCCAACTGAACACGCAAATTCACTTTTTCAGGTATGCAAAGCCGCTCGCATACAAGCCACTTAAGAGTGAACTCCAAACCCCCTCGATCTGGCGCTCGCTTGAGTATGAGTGGCAGCAAAAGCTCGTTTTTATACCCATGGTTTACCAATGCGTCCAATCGATAGATCTGAGGTACTGGAAATAGGAAATCCCCAGCTTCGAACTCGTCCGGCAAGTTTTTCCAAACCACCTCAGGGGGCAAGCCAGTATCACCCGGGTTCGAGTAATACAGGTGCCAGCCATCCGCGATCTGAAAAGAGAACAATAGCTCACGATGGCCTCGGTAGGCTCCCTGAAGCACTTCAACCTTTACATGCTCCGTCCCCGCTGTTGCCGCGCCAAACTCAGCAGCCTCTGGACCCCTAGCGTCCTCAGCAAAAACGAACACTCCCATCATCCACTGAAGCAGAATAGCGGCAAAAAAGATTAGGAATCGTGCACCTGAGATATTCATACTTTGTCTATACGCCTCGATACATCTGTTGGTGACAAGATTTTTGAAGAGACGAACTTAGCCAAACCAAGCTAAACTCTAGGCGTGACCGACTCAGAAAATGCTAAGAAAATCCAGGATCTATTTGAGACTCTCCAGAACGAGGCGCTGCCCGGAGTTTGGTCCAAGGGCGTAGCGTGGTCGAGAACTCCCTCAAATTTTATTGTCGATGATTGGAAGCTAAATTCCGAGGAGTGGAGATTCCGGGTTGTTCTCCCGAGCGCAACAGTCCACCCAAGAGTCACTCTATGGCCCCTCGACCAAGAATGGCACTGCAACTGTGATGATCGAAATGACCCCTGCCCACACACTATCGCAGTGGTCGCATGCATTCGAAACGGCATCCTGAGTCGCTCATCCTCAAACGGTTCCGTACTGGGCGCTCCAGGTACTCCGTCCCCGCAATCAACGCAATCACGTGCGAGCAACCCAGAACAAGCCCACAAATCTACTCCGTCCCCGGTCCTCAAGCGAAACCACACCGTTGTGCGATACCTATGGAAAGTTCATCCCAAAACTCAAGAGCTTCACTTGACCCGGGACCTTCTCCTCCCAAACGGCTCACGCAAAACTCTCGTCACTTCCCTTGTTAGCGTCGTGGGTGCTCACCAGACAGGACGCTCGGATACACCCCCAATTGCAGCATCAAAGGAGGACTTCAAAGTCGACCAGCTGCTTTCTCGAGCGTCGGCTGCAAGCTTCGAAACGGCCCGAGGCATGCCCTCTCGATTCTCACCTCAACTGGTTCATCAGCTCCTCGCCTTACTTTCAGAGTTTGGTCATGAAAGCGTGGAAATCCAGACACAAGACGAGAGCAGCATCATTTCTATTCTCTGCTCTTCTTCTTCCCGAGCGATGACAGGGAAAATCGAAAATGCCTCTGAGAACAGCTTTAGATTTGCATGGACATCGGAAGACGGGGGAAAGGCTTTGACCTTTCGAAACGGCGCTCTGCTTACCCCATGGTACCCCACACAATCTACAAAGCCCAAGGATCATAGCCCACCGGTCCTCCGTCCCTGGATCAACCCGCTTTCAGATCAATCCTTACCCTCGGAATTAAGAAAAATATTTCATGAAGCGAACGGACGCCCCATAGAGATCAAGCAGCATGAGCTTGAAGCATGGGTAACTCGCTATCTTCCTGCTCTAACAAAGAGAATTTCTTTGCTCTCCATCCCAGGGAACTTCCCAAAACTCGATCAAAAGTCAGAACCACGAATCGAATTTCATGTGGAACACCTTCAGTCCATGACTGCAGATCATGCACCCGAAGTTTCCCTGACGCCAAGAGTAGTTTATTGGAATGGCGAGATCCAAAGCATCACAGCAGAATGGGACTTCCAAAAACTCAAGCCCTCACGTCAGGATCTCATACCCGAACGAAAAGTAGATCGAGAACTCGAACTCTCACGTATCCTTTTTACTGACTATCAGCTCAAAATAGGAGTCCCTGTACGTATCCCTCGGGCGCGAGCGGCCCAGATCCTCGATAAGTTCAGGTCCCAATCTCAGAGCTGGATGCTCCCAGCCGAAGCAGTCCGAACGTCACAGTTCAGCAGATCCTCATCCCACTCCCTTTCTATCGCATCAAAAAAACCACTCCAGGTGGGACTCAACTGGTCGCCGTTGACGGGATCAACCCTTCCCACTAACGCTACTCCGTCCCCTAATTTTTCTCTTCACCCGAACTCCGGAAAAATCAATCTTGAGCTCACTTTCTCCGGGGCATCAGAGGAACAGAACAGCATCCATGCCTCCGCAGAGGAGGTCTGGAACGCCTGGAATAGAGGGGAGTCCCTTGTCCCATTGATCGAAGGTGGTTTCGCCCCCATTCCTGAAGACTGGCTTAGAAGAAATCGGAGTTGGCTCGAAAAATTCTTCATCAATCGAGAAACAAGCAGATTCGAAGCCAAGACCCAGCAAAGTTGGCTAAAACTTCCTGAAATTCTGTATCAGTCCTCTGTCCAGAATGAGGAATCTCCGCGACAATGGCTCCAGTCATTGAAGGAAAAACTACAGGCACAGAACTCTTGGCTTGAGTTTACTCCGAACTCAAGTCCCTCTGCGGTTCTCCGAAGCTATCAGAGGGACGGAGTTGACTGGCTGCTAACGCTGCGGTCATTGGGTGCAGGAGCATTGCTGGCCGACGATATGGGGTTAGGAAAAACTCTACAATGCTTGAGTGCGATCCCCGAGCGGACCCTGATTGTTTGTCCCACCAGCGTTCTGTATTCCTGGAAAAAACAAATTCAACAGTTTTTCCCAGAAAAACGAATCCATCTTCATCATGGAGCAAATCGATTTAAGACACTGGAATGGAAACTCTCGCATTGGGTACTGACGACCTACGGAGTGCTGCGCTCCGATGCGGAACAGCTACGTCAATACTCCCTGTGGAACGCGATTGTTCTGGATGAGGCTCAAAACATCAAAAATCCTGAAAGCCTAACATCCCAAGTGATCTATAACTTTTCGAAAGAGATTCCTTGGCGACTCGCTCTTTCTGGAACTCCGATTGAGAACCGAATTGAGGAGCTTTGGAGCTTATCGCAATTCATCAACCCAGGCCTGCTAGGTACACTCAGGGAGTTCACCGCTGAGGCCCGAGAAGACTTCCCGAGCGCTCGTCGCAAGGTTCGACCGTTTTTATTGCGCAGACTTAAACAGGAAGTGGCGAAAGAACTTCCACCACGCATCGAGGAGACTCTTGAATGCGAACTCAACAGTGCTGAGCGTGAAGTCTATTCGCGAGTCCTTCATTCCAAAGAAGTTGATCAACTGGGCACCATTCAGATTCTCGAACAGCTGCTCCGACTTCGGCAATCCTGTGCAGATCCGGCCCTTCTCCCTGCAGAATGGACTCAAGGAGTTACTCTCGGTGACGGAGTATTCTCTGAGTCTTCAAAAACCCAGTTACTCATGGAGCAACTCGAGTCCAGCATCGAGTCGGGGCATCGATCTTTGATTTTTTCTCAATGGACCAGCTACCTTGACCGGATCACAAATGCTCTCGAAAGACGTAAAATCCCCCATTTGAGAATTGATGGAAGTACCCAAAATCGATCCACGATCATTGAAACCTTTCAGCAGGAAAACGGACCGCCGGTTTTACTCCTGTCACTAAAAGCAGGAGGAGTCGGACTCACTCTCACTGCAGCGGATCACGTCTATATCCTGGACCCTTGGTGGAACCCTGCCACTGAGGATCAGGCCGCGGACCGAGCTCATCGGATTGGACAAACCCGGAGCGTATTGATTCGCAGAATCATCGCAAAGGACTCCGTTGAGGAGAAGATTCTCGAACTTCAGACTGCGAAAAGAGAGCTGGCTGCGGCTCTTTTTGCTCGAGAGGACGAGCCTAGTGACGCAGCCAAGCCTCCCAGCTCGAGCAGCGAACTCACGAGGCAGGAGCTCCTAGCCCTTTTTCAGGATTAGTTAGCCTTAAAGGGGACGAAGTAAAGAGCTCCGTCCCTATTTCAGACCCTATCTTCACCCCATTAGTTATTCTGCCCGAGTCGCTCGATCAGCAGGCTACCGTGGTCGCGCGAATAGGCGATCGACTTTTCACGGAAGCCAGGCGGAATGGACTTCCGAACGCTCTCCATTGCCAAAAGCTCCGTTGACCAACGGCGAACCTTTGGGAGCGCCTCCCACTCAGGAGCCGAGTGAAGTGCATCTAAATCTAGAAATAAGACCATGCGAACAAAGAAAGGAGCCCAAGTTGCATCCACTAATCCAAACTCCTGTCCTCGAAAAAAAGGCCCATCGTCCGAAAGGACCCCTTCCATTCGACCCAACCCCTCAAAAAGCTCAAAGCGCTTTTCCTCGAGGTAGTCCTCCGAATCAGTGACCATCAGAACATACAGAATTCCCAGCATCTCAGATCCGAACTCAATCCAAGAGCGATCCCGAGCTTTGACCAGAGGGTCTACCGAATGAAGGCTCGGCGGCGTAATTTCATCGATGAACTCGTTGATGACTGCACTTTCAAAAAGTACATCCTTCCCACCAACTTTTAAGACTGGAACCTTTCCCATCGGTGAAATTTCCTCGAACCAAAGAGGTGGGTTCTCCAGATCAATGTGTGTCAACTTAAACGGCACATTCTTTTGATAAAGGGTGATGATGGATCGCTGAACAAACGGACAAAGTTCAAAGCTGACAAGTTCGAGACCAGGTAAAATCGGCATGAGAAGAGTGTATTCTGGGTTCTCGATTTTTGGGAGTACAGAATGTCTGCTCCGTCCCCAGGAGTCTGCTCCGTCCCCAGGAGTCTGCTCCGTCCCCAGGAGTCTGCTCCGTCCCCAGGAGTCTGCTCCGTCCCCAGGAGTCTGCTCCGTCCCCAGGAGTGGGGGTTAGGCGCGAGCCGTGGGAGGTTCGATGACAAATTCCAGACGCTCATGTCCTGACATCAGGCGCCCGCCTGACCGGACCCTTAAGTCGCCACCTGAGATCTGGATCGCCTTTCGAGCAGCCGATAAACCCACTCCTCTACCGGCGATCATCGTTGCACGCTGATAGGTCGAAACCTCATCTACAAACAAAGCCCTCTCCCACCCCATATCTTTGACCTGGGGGAACCGACGCTCGAGTGCTTGCAAATCCAAACCGACACCATTGTCCGAGTATACCCAAACCCCGTCGCGCTCTCGAATTTCCACTTGAAGGATTTTCTCCTGCTGTAGCCCCTTCAAGCCATGAGCAATCGAATTCGTCAGTAAATGAGTCAGAAGCGGTTGGACAAATTCCGAGCCCGAAAACCTCCGTTCAAAACCATCAAATCCTCTCAGCACGGGAGCAGGATGCATCGCCCACTCCTCCCGAAGTGAATACAAGATCCTCTCCGCCAGTGTTCTGTTCTCACGACCGATGAGTTGTTCGATCTGAGTGAGAACGTTTGGGTCCGCGAGAGACTCCCCTCGAGAGAGACTACGCGCGATAAATTCCCGCAAGTGTGAGTCCTCTCCAAAACGCTCCTTTACTCGCCCCCAGACCGTTTTGACTCGCTGAAGCTCCTCGATTAAACTCCGAGAATCAAACTGCCCTACTTCCTTAATTGCATCTTCTGCCGCGTGCGCGGCCGAAGCCAGGGAGGTAAATCCCAAGGTTCGCGCATTCCCCTTCAAGGTATGGAGATCCCTCAATACGTCGAGCCTTGAGGCAGCAGCTTGATCAACCTCAGAGGTCACTGTGAGCATCAGTCTAGACAGCTGCTGAACCGCATGCGTGAGTGTTGCCTGCTCATGCTGAATCAAGGAACGTATGATTTCGACCTCTTTCTGCGAATCGGCTGCTT
>Ga0169931_10008348_pt1 | contig 15132 bp, 13 predicted proteins | sample Kivu_15m_20L_FD_129675 | JGI IMG/M metagenome (GOLD analysis project Ga0169931, IMG submission 129675) | Freshwater microbial communities from Lake Kivu, Western Province, Rwanda to study Microbial Dark Matter (Phase II) - Kivu_15m_20L... | ecosystem: Environmental > Aquatic > Freshwater > Lake... | reverse complement strand
CTTCACATGGCCCTGGCACTCGGTTCGAGGCGGCTCAACTCAGAGCGTGCGTCCCATGTCCTCGCTCCGAAGGCCTCGACCGGAGCACACATGCCGTGCACTCTGGCCAGAAGTGCATTCCTACTTTCGGCGGTGTGGGGGCCGAATCACACGCCGGAGGCGGGTGGTGATGTCGTCGAGGTCCGGCTTGAATGCGGCGATCCAGACGACGAGTTCGTAGACGTCGTCGTTGGCGGCGCGTGACGCCTTGATGCCATTGAGTTCGAGGAGGACCGCAGTGGCCAGCCAGCCGAGTCGCTTGTTGCCATCCACGAGTGCGTGATCGTTGACGATCGATTGCAGGAGTGCCGAATCGGTGGCGGGTCACCGAGCAGGCTGCGGGCAAGATCGACGAGGTCGTCGAGGTCGAGAAACTCGATCGGCCCGCTCATTCGCCAAGGCGTCGCAGGGCGTCGGCGTGCTTGCTCATGACCAGTGCTGCTTGCTCGGTGTCGGTGAGGCGGGGTGTCATAGCCATGGTCGCATGGTGTCAGTTCGATACCGCGCAGAACTGCCGCTGATCTCGTTCCGCGTCGTTGAGATGAAGTCGTTGCGGCGGACACATAGGAAGGCTGCTGAACTGTCTCGCCGCGCTAGGCGCTCACACCTCGGTACAGCCCGACTCCGAGGAGCCGGGCTGACCAGAGTTCTTGGGGAATGTGACCCGGTGATTCCGGGAACACCCCGGAGTGGGGCGGATGGGGATCGAACCCATGACCGAGCGGTTATGAGCCGCCTGCTCTGACCACTGAGCTACCGCCCCGGAAGGGGCTCGGGTGCCCCAGCGACACCAGGAGCTCCGGGGGTGGGGGTCGAACCCACAACCTACGGATTAACAGTCCGCCGCTCTGCCGATTGAGCTACCCCGGAAGGCAGGAAGACACTAGCAGCGGCACCTGCGCGTCACCTCGTCAACCAGCCGAGGAGCCAGGTCAGTGCCGCCTGAGCAGTTGCCGGATCGTCCAGCCGCTCCAGTGTCAGACGCGCCTCGCTGGCCAGGCGCAGTGCGTCGACGTCACCGTTCCAGCCGCTGGACTGCAGATCGCGCCGGACTGCCGCCGCCACCAGGGTGCGCACCTCCACCAACGGATCGGCCTCGACATCGACCACGGCCGCCCGCTCGATCAGTTCGCGTGCCTCGGGGTCGGCGGCGAGCAGGGCCGCCTCCACGTCGCCACCGCTGGCGGCCAGGGCGTCGAACGCCCTGCGCTCGACATCCTCACGGAACAGCTCCGCCACCAACCACGGTGCGATGTCGTCCCAACGCTGGACGAGCAGGGCGAGGGCGATGAACTCGGCCCCATCCGAACGGCTGGGGCGTCGGGCCGTCGGCGCCGCGATCTGGGGGCGCACCCCGGGGCGTTGTGCCACGGCGACCAGGTCGGCCACGGGGAGCCCCGCCGCCACCGCCACCTCACCCGCGTAGAGGGTGCGCACGTTCAGGTCGGGATGCTCGTTCACCACCAGCATGGCGTCGCGTGCAAGACGGGCCCGCTCCTCCGGGCTTCGCACCGGGTGGCTGGCGATGACCCGCTGCAGCCGGAAGCCCAGGAACGGCACGGCGGTTTCGACGGCCTGACGGAGCGCCTGGGGATCGCGCCCGGCGAGCTCACCCGGATCCTGTCCCTCGGGCAGCCGCGCCACGCTGACCGCCACGTCGTACCGTTGCTCCCACTCGTAGAAGCGCGCCGCAGCGCCCTGCCCGGCCGCATCGGCGTCGAAGGCCAGCACCACTCGCTTGGCGAAGCGGGTGAGCAGGCGAACGTGCTCCTCGGTCAACGCCGTGCCGCAGGTGGCGACCGCCCGGTCCAGACCCACGCGGTGGAAGCCGATCACATCGGTGTAGCCCTCGCACACGATCACCTGGTCCTGCGCCACGATGTCGGCCTTGGCGCGCGACAGGCCGTAGAGCACCTTGGACTTCGTGTAGACCGCGGTCTCGGGCGAATTCTTGTACTTGGCCGGATCGGTCGAACCCGGTAGCACGCGACCCCCGAAGGCCACCGTGTCACCGGACTCGTTGGTGATCGGGAACATCACCCGTGCACGAAAGGCGTCCTGCAGCCGGCCGGAGCGGTTGGTGAAGGCGAGGCCCGCATCGCGCAGGAGGTCGGGGGCCACCCCGAGACTGCGGCTGAGCGCATCCCAGTCGTCGGGGGCCCACCCCAGCCGGAATCGGCGAGCCACGTCGCCGGCCAGACCCCGGCCGCGAAGATATTCACGAGCCGCCCGGCCGTCGGGTGCCGTGAGCAGGCGTTCGTGGAACCAGGTCGCCGCCTGCTCTACCACCTCGATCAACTGCTTGCGCCGTTGGCGCTCCTTGCTCTCACCTCCCGTCGTGTAGCGCAACTGGATGCCAGCCCGGTTGGCGAGCAGTTCGACGGCAGCACCGAAATCGAGGTGCTCGATGTCCTGCACGAACCGGAAGACGTCGCCACCGGCCCCACAGCCGAAGCACTTGTAGCGCCCCGTCTCTTCGCGCACGTTGAACGAACCGGAGCGTTCGGCGTGGAACGGGCACAGCCCGATCCAGTTCCGACCCACTCGGCGCAACGCCACGTACTGCTGCACCACGTCGGCGAGGGGCGAGGCGTCACGTACGCGCTCGATGTCCTCGTCGACGATGGCCATGATGTGCCGAGGCTAGCCAACCCCTGCGCGAACGGGGTCGGGAGGCCGCCGGGATGGTCCCGGCGGTGCAGTCACTTGGTGCTCGACGCCGCCCCGCCGCCAGCGGCGAGTACCGCCTGGGCGGCGGCGAGACGTGCCACGGGCACCCGGTACGGCGAACACGACACGTAGTCGAGGCCCGCCTCGTAGAACAGCTCGATCGACTCCGGATCCCCACCGTGCTCGCCGCAGACGCCCAGCTTCAAGTCGGCCTTGGTCGCACGGCCCCGCTGAGCGGCGATGCGCACCAGTTCACCCACACCGTTGCGGTCGATCGTGTCGAAGGGATTTCGCTTGAGCAGTCCCAGCTCCAAGTAGGCGGGCATCATGCGGCTCTCGACGTCGTCGCGGCTGAAGCCGAACGTCATCTGGGTGAGGTCGTTCGTACCGAAACTGAAGAAGTCGGCAGCTTCGGCGATCTCGTCGGCCCGCAGTGCCGCCCGAGGCGTCTCCACCATGGTGCCGATGGACACCTTCGGCTTGCGCTTGGCACCCTTGGTGGCCTCGGCGATGCCCTGCTCCACCCACGAACGCGCCAGGGCGAGTTCTTCACGGGTCACGGTCAGCGGGATCATGATCTCGACGACCGGCCGGCCACCCGCCGCGGCGCGCAGGGCTGCCGCCTCCATGAGGGCCCGCACCTGCATGGCATACAGACCGGGCTTGACCACACCGAGCCGAACGCCTCGCGTTCCCAGCATGGGGTTGGCCTCGCTCCACGCCTCGGCGGCCTCGAACAGGCGCTTCTCCTCGGCGTTCAGACCGGTGGTCGCCGCCTTGACCTTCAACTCCTCCACATTGGGCAGGAACTCGTGCAACGGCGGGTCGAGCAGGCGCACCGTCACCGGCAGGCCGTCCATCGCCTCGAGCACCTCCACGAAGTCGGCGCGCTGCACCTCGAGCAGTTCGGCCAGGGCCGCCGCCTCCTCGTCGGGGGTCGACGCCAGGATCATGCGCCGCACGACGGGAAGGCGATCGGGCGCCAGGAACATGTGCTCGGTACGGCACAGTCCGATGCCCTCGGCGCCCATCTCACGCGCCACGGTGGCATCCTCGCCGGTGTCGGCGTTGGCCCGTACGGCGAGGTGGCCCTTGCGGATCCTGTCCGCCCACTTCAGGATGGTGTGGAACTCGGCGGGAGGTTCGGCACTGGACATCGCCACCGCACCCACCATCACCTGTCCGGTGGTGCCGTCGACGGAGATGACGTCACCCTCCTTCACCACGACATCGCCCACGCTGAACTGCTTGCCGTGGATCTTGATGGCCTCGGCGCCCACCACGGCGGGAGTTCCCCAACCGCGTGCGACCACGGCCGCATGGCTGACCAGGCCGCCGCGAGCCGTGAGGATGCCCTGGGACACCATCATGCCGTGCACGTCCTCGGGGCTGGTCTCGTTGCGCACCAGGATGACCTCTTCACCGCGGTCGGCGGCATCGGCGGCATCGTCGGCGGTGAAGTACACCTTGCCCACCGCAGCGCCGGGCGAGGCCGCCAGGCCCGTGGTCAGCACCTTGGTCCCGTGGTTGTCGAACTGCGGGTGCAGCACCTGGTCGAGGTGGTCCTCGGTGATGCGCAGGACGGCCTCCTCGGGGCTGATCTTCCACACGCCGGCGGGCCCCTTGGTGCCCCGGGTCATGTCGACCGCCATCCTGAGCGCCGCCGCACCCGTGCGCTTGCCGACCCGGGTCTGCAGCATCCACAGGGTGCCCTGCTCGATGGTGAACTCCGTATCGCACATGTCCCGGTAGTGGGCCTCGAGACGAGCGAAGATGTCGAGCAGTTCCTTCTTCAACACGGGGAAGTGCTTGCCCATGTGGTCGAGGTCCTCGGTGTTGCGAATACCCGCCACGACGTCCTCACCCTGGGCGTTCACGAGGAAGTCGCCGTACGGCTTGTTCTCACCGGTGGCGGCGTTGCGGGTGAAACCCACACCCGTTCCCGAGTTGTCGTCGCGGTTGCCGAACACCATCGTCTGCACGTTGACGGCGGTACCCAGGTCGTGGCTGATGCGTTCGCGCACCCGGTACGCAATGGCGCGGGCACCGTTCCACGACTTGAAGACGGCCTCGATGGCCCCCCGCAGCTGCTTCATGGGGTCCTGGGGGAAGGCGCGCCCCGTGTTCTGCTTCACGACCGCCAGATACTCGCGGCACAGCGTCTTGAGCACGTCGGGCGTCAGTTCGGCGTCGGTGCGCACACCGGCCTCGTGCTTGGCGGCCTCGAGGGGATGTTCGAACAGGGCGCCGTCGAGGCCCAGCACGATGCGGCCGTACATGGCGATGAACCGCCGGTACGAGTCATAGGCGAAGCGCTCGTCGCTGGTGGCCGCCGCCAGGCCCTTCACGCTGGCGTCGTTCAGACCCAGGTTCAGCACCGTGTCCATCATGCCGGGCATGGAGAACTTGGCGCCGGACCGGACGCTGACCAGCAGCGGGTCCCGGGGATCTCCCAGGGCGCGCTTCATCTTCTTCTCGAGTTTGGCCACGTGCTTGGCGATCTCGTCGTCGAGACCGGCCGGCCATCCCTCCACCAGATAGTCGGTGCACGCCTTGGTGCTGATGGTGAAGCCGGGGGGTACCGGCAACTTCAGCACGCTGGTCATCTCGGCGAGATTGGCGCCCTTCCCTCCGAGGAGATCCTTCATCTCCATGGGCGGACGGCGATGGGCATGGTCGAACGCGTAGATGTAGGGCACGGGGCGAGAGTTTAGGTCGGTGGACCGACCGCCTCCCCGATCGCGACGTCACGCTTCACCAGCGCCAGCGCCCGCCGACCGGCCACCGACGTGACGACACCCACCTCGACCCCGTCCACCACGATCGAGTCGCCCGGTGCCGTTCCCGGCGCCACATCCACCCGGCACACATGGCGCGGCGCACGAGCGCCGCGGCTGTCCATGCGCTCGACGAGCTCCTGACCCGGATAACAGCCCTTGGTGAACGACACCGCCACCGCCACGACGCCGAGTTCCGCCGGAACGGTCGCCTCGGTGATCTCGGCACCGTGACGAGGCCAACCCGCTTCGATCCGGGCAGCCTCGAGGTCGTCCACCGTTCCCTCGGGCAGACCGGTGGGCGGCCGGGGCGCCGGACCCAGCAGATCGACTGCCGAGCCGTCACCCCACCAGGCCGGCACGACGACGGCCCCGCCCGACGAGACCACCTCGCCCGCACCGGGACCTCGAACGGCGATGCACCGCCAGTCGAGTGCGGTGATCTCGGCGGCGACACGGATCTTGAAGCGGTGCAGTCGTGCCGACAGAGCGTCCCCCGCACCGGCGTCGGTATCGAGGACGAAGGCGCGGTCGCCACTGCGCAGAATGCGCACCAGAGCATCGACCCGGCCCGCCGGCTGCAGCACCAACGAGTTGGTCGACGCCCCGACTGCGAGGCTGCGCAGGTCCTGAGACACCTGTGACTGCAGGTACGTCATCGCATCGGGGCCCTCGACCATGACCACGTCACGGAGTGTGTGCGCCCAGAACGTCGACGTCACCGCGCCTCCTTGCGGCGGGCGGTCATGCGGCGGGCTGCGGGTACCGCCGCCAGCAGCGCGGCGGCCTTGTTACCGCATTCGAGGTCCTCGTCGGCGGGCACCGAGTCGGCGACGATGCCGGCCCCCGCCTGGAGGAAGGCACCTTGCGGTCCGATGAACATGGTACGAATGGCGATGGCGGTGTCGAGGGCGCCCGAGAAGTCGATGTAGCCCACCACACCGGCGTAGGGCCCCCGCTTGGCGGTCTCGAGGTCGTCGATGATCTGCATCGCGCGCACCTTGGGCGCACCGCTCACCGTGCCGGCAGGCAGGGTGGCTCTCAGCACGTCGATCGGGCCGAGCCCCGGCCGCAGATCCCCCGACACCTGGGAGGTCAGGTGCATGACGTGGCTGTAGCGCTCGAGCGACATCAACTCGTCGACCCGCATGGTGCCGAACTGCGCCACGCGTCCCACGTCGTTGCGCGCCAGGTCGACGAGCATCACGTGCTCGGCCACCTCCTTGGGGTGTTCGCGCAGTTCGGCCGCCAGACGACGATCGTGTTCGTCGTCTCGTCCCCGCTTGCGCGTACCGGCGATGGGGCGGCTGATCACCCGGCCGTCCCGCAACTGCACCATGGGTTCGGGCGAACTGCCCACCAGTGTGACCTCGGGATGCCGAACCAGGTACATGTACGGACTGGGGTTCACCTGGCGCAGCACGCGGTACACGTCGAACGGATCGGCATCGAGTTCCAGATCGAACCGCTGCGACAGCACCACCTGGAAGATGTCGCCCGCCCGAATGTGCTCCTTGGCCACCTCGACAGCGGTCCGGTACGGCGAACCCGCCATGTCGGAGGTGACGGTCGGCCGGGCCTCGTCGGGGTCGGGGGGTTCGACGGGTGGTTGGGCCAGAGGCTGCGACAGATCGCGCACGGCGTCGTAGACACCCGCCGCCGCAGCCTCGTAGGCCCGGTCGAGCCCCTCGTCGTCGAGACCGCGCACCAGCACGCTCTCGATCAGGTACACCCGCTGTCGCCAGTGGTCGAACGCCGCCAGCGAACCGATGATGCTCATGACGGCGTCAGGTAGTCCGGCCGCATCGTGGGCAGGGTTGGGAAGCTGCTCGACCTCGCGAACCACGTCGTAGCCAAGATACCCCACTACGCCGCCCTGCAGTGGCGGCAGATCAGGTATGACCGGTGAACGGTACCGATCGAGCAGGGCCTCGAGCGCCGCCAGGATTCCCCGGTCGAGGGGGATGTCGGCAGGCACCTCACCCTGTGCCGTCAGCCGACCGTCACGAAGCACCAGGGTCGCCCGGGGCCGCCGCCCCACGAAGGAGAAACGACTCCAGCGTTCGCCGTGCTCGACGGACTCGAGCAGGAAGCCCGGTTCGGCACCCACCAACTTGGCGAAGGCCGAGACCGGTGTCTCGAGGTCGGCGAGCAGTTCGGTCCATACGGGCACCACGGTGTGCGTGCGCGCCAGTTGGCGGAACTCCTCGCGACCGGGTCTCAATCGGAACTCGCCCGTCACGGTCATCCGAACCGTCGGTAGAAGCACGAGCGCTCGCCGGTGTGGCAGGCTCCGCGGCCCTCCTGCTCGACGAGGAACAGCAGCGTGTCGGCGTCGCAGTCGTAGTACGCCTCGCGCACGAACTGGCGGTCGCCCGACGTGTCACCCTTACGCCAGAGTTCACGCCGACTACGGCTCCAGTACACCATTCGACCCTCGGCGAAGGTCATGGCCAGGCTCTCGGCGTTCATCCAGGCCACCATGAGCACGTCGCGCGACTCGACGCACTGCGTCACCGCGGGTACCAGGCCGTGGTCATCGAATCGGACGGTGGCCAACTGTTCGGGAGTCGCATCGATGCGAACGCCTTCGGGCATGGGGCGATCCTACGGGTTGTCCCCGACCGACCCCCGGATCAACTGCGCCGGAAACCTCAGAGGTACAGCCCCGTATGGCCGTCGATACGGCTTGCGGCAACGGCGTGGAGGTCGCGTTCGCGCAACATGATGTAGTCGACGCCCTGCACCTCGACCTCGTACCGGTCCTCGGGGCTGAACAGCACCTGGTCCCCGACCTCGGCCGCACGGACGTTCTGGCCCAACGCGACCACCTCGGCCCATACGAGCCGCTTGGAGAGTTGCGCCGTGGCCGGAATGAGAATGCCACCCATCGAGCGCCGTTCGCCCTCCTTCTCGGGCATGCGTACCAGCAGCCGATCGTTGAGCATCTTGATCGCCAGTTTGTCGTCGCTGGGAGGCACCTCGTGAACGGTACCGTGCGAGCGATGCACAGCGAAACCGTGACGCTGACCACCGTCGACGGGGTGGAGTTGGTCGCCGACGTCATCGATCAGACCGAGCCGTCGACCGGTGTCGTGGTGGCTCATCCCCACCCGCTGTACGGCGGGGACCGACACAACCACGTCGTGGACGCGGTGTGGCGCGGCGCCGGCGTGCGGGGCGCCTGCGCCGTGCGGTTCGACTTCCGCTCGGCGGGTGGTTCTGGAGGCCACCACGGGGGTGGCGGGCCCGAGCGCCTCGATGTGCAGGCAGCGATCGTCGAGGTCCACCGGCGCCACCCCGGGCTGGCGGTGTGGCTGGTGGGCTATTCCTTCGGAGCCCTGGTGGTCGCCGAGGTGGACGAAGCATCGGTGGCGGGGTGGCTGCTGATCGCTCCCCCACTGTCGGCGCTGGACTCAGGTGGATCGGTGCGGTGCGGCCCCGATCCCCGCCCCAAGCATCTCGTGGTGCCTCACCATGACGAGTTCTGCCCGCCCACCTGTGCCCGGGCCGCCACCGCCACGTGGGCCGCTACAGACGTGGTCGACCTCCCGTCGGCAACTCACTCGATGGTGGCGCAGGGTGCCGCACTGGCTCCTCTGCTCGACGCGATGATCACGTCACCGGCCGGACCGTGATGCCGGCTGCTGCCATGGTCGCCTTGGCCTCGGCGATGCTGTGTTCGCGGAAGTGGAAGATCGACGCTGCCAGGACAGCATCGGCGCCTCCCACCCGCACCCCTTCCACGAGGTGCGCGAGGGTGCCCACCCCGCCGCTGGCGATCACAGGAACGCCAACGGCGTCGCTGACGGCTCGCGTGAGCTCGAGGTCGAAACCGGCCTTGGTGCCGTCGCGGTCCATCGATGTCAGCAGGATCTCGCCGGCTCCGGTCGAGGCCGCCCTGACCGCCCACGCCACGGCATCGATACCCGTCGGGGTTCGGCCACCGTGCAGGTACACCTCGAACCCCGCCAGGCGGCCGTCATCGTCGAGACGGCGCTTGGCGTCGATCGCGCATACGACGCACTGTGCGCCGAACTCCCGGGCGATCTCGGCGATCAGCTCGGGACGCTGCACGGCAGCGGTGTTCACGCTGACCTTGTCGGCCCCGGCCCGCAACATGCGGCGGGCGTCCTGCGCACTGCGGATACCCCCACCGACCGTGAACGGGATGAACACCTGCTCGGCGGTGCGGTGCACCACATCGACCATGGTGTCACGCCCGTCGCTCGACGCGGTGATGTCGAGGAACACCAACTCGTCGGCGCCTTCGGCGTCGTAGCGGGAGGCGAGTTCGACCGGGTCGCCTGCGTCGCGCAGGTCCACGAAGTTGGTCCCCTTCACGACCCGCCCGGCGGTCACGTCGAGGCAGGGGATCACGCGGGCCGAGATCACGACCCACCTCGGACGGCGCGCACGGCCGACGCCACGTCGAAGCGCCCCTCGTACAGGGCCCGTCCCGTGATGACGCCGGCGATCCCCGGCACCCCGGCCAGGGCTCTCACGTCGTCGAGGGTCGCCACCCCGCCACTGGCGATGACGGGTACCGACGTGGTCGCCGCTGCCAGCCCCAATCCCTCCACGTCGGGGCCGGCGAGCATGCCGTCACGTCCGATGTCGGTGATCACGTAGGCACTGGCAGCGCCCTCGAACCACCGGAGTGCCTCGGACAGTGCCACGCCACTGCTGTCGGTCCAACCGTGCACCGCCAGCACGCCCGCCCGATGATCCAGACCCACCGCCACCGAGGTCAACGCTGCCGCCTGCGCCACCAACGACGGATCGGCCACGGCGGCCGAGCCCATGACCACCCGGCTCACGCCGGCGTCGCGCAAGGTCCGCACATCGTCGAGGGTGCGCACACCACCACCCGTCTGCACCCGGGCCCGTCCCGCCACGGCAGCGGTGATGGATGCCACGACGGGCCGGTTCACCGGGTCGCCACTGCGAGCGGCGTCCAGGTCCACCACGTGGATCCACACGGCACCGGCGTCGGCGAACGACCGAGCCACGGCAACCGGATCGTCGCCGTACGTCGTCTCCCGCCCGTAGTCGCCCTGGGTCAGGCGCACCACTCGCCCGCCCCGGATGTCGATGGCGGGATACAGCTCGCAGGCGACGGCAGCCGTCACGGAGCGACCTCGGCGTGGCGGCACGTCGTCACGAACGCTCCGAGCAACGTCAACCCCGCCCGGCCCGACTTCTCGGGGTGGAACTGGGTGGCGAACACGTTGGCGGATCGGAAAGCGGCGTTGAGGACGCCCCCGTAGTCGCAGGTGGCGGCCACCATCGCATCGTCGTCGGGTACGCCGTGGAACGAGTGGACGAAGTACATCCACGCCCCGTCGCCCACCGGGGCGAGCAGTGGATCCACCGGTGTGCGCACGTCGAGGCGGTTCCACTGCATCTGTGGTCGCTTGACGCCTGCAGGGATGCGCTCCACGAGGCCGGGAATGACGCCAAGTCCGCGGGCCGACCGGTCTTCGTCGCTGGCGTCGAACAGCATCTGCATACCGACGCAGATACCGAGGAAGGGCCGTCCGGACGCCACGGCGTCCAGCACCGGGCCGTCGAGGCCCTCCGCCCGCAGGGCGTCCATGCAGGCCCCGAAGGCACCCACGCCAGGCAGGACCACACCGTCGGCTCGGGCGATCAGGGACGCATCAGTGGTCAGACGGGCATCGGCTCCCATGCGCTCCAGGGCCTTCTGGGCCGACCGGAGGTTGCCGATGCCGTAGTCGACGACGGCCACGAGGGGCCGTGGATCGCTCGTCACAGGACGCCCTTGGTGGAGGGCACGCCCCCTGGGCCCTCCACGCGCACTGCGTCGCGCAAGGACCGCGCCAGGCCCTTGAAGGTCGCCTCGATGATGTGGTGCACGTTGTGACCCCGCACCAACTGCACGTGCAGGGTCATCGCCGCCGCCGTGGCGAACGACGTGATCGCATGTTCGGCCAACTGCGGGTCGAAGGCCGGTTGCCCCAGCGGCAGGCATTCGGGAAGGGGGACGTCCCACACCACGAAGGGCCGCCCCGAGAGGTCGAGCGCCACGTCGACGAGGGCCTCGTCCAACGGGTAGCGACCACTGGCGAACCGGCGGATACCCGCTTTGTCACCGAGTGCTTCCCGGAACGCCTCACCCAGCGTGATGGCAACGTCCTCGACCGTGTGGTGAGTGTCGATGTGCAGATCGCCCTCGGCGTGCACGGTCAGGGCGAAGCCCCCGTGTCGGCCGAGTTGGTCCAACATGTGGTCGTAGAAGGGGATCCCCGTCGAGATGTCGGTCCGGCCTCCTCCATCGAGGTCGATCTCGACGGAGATGCGGGTTTCGGCAGTGGAGCGTGAGCGCTGGGAGCGACGCGTCATGGGCGGCAGACCTCCGTGATGGCGGCGAGGAAGGCGTCGTTCTCGGCCGGGGCACCCACCGTGACGCGCAGACAGTCGTCCAGGCGCGGCCAGCTCGAGCAGTCGCGCACCAACACACTTCGCTCGACGAGGTGCAGCCACAGCGCACGACCGCGCAGGCGACGAGGCCGGAACAGCACGAAGTTGGCCTGGCTGGGGAACACGTCGATGTCCAGTCCACCCATGGCGGCCACGATCCGGCGGCGCTCCGCCACCACTTGGGCGACCCGTTCGTTCATGGCATCTGCGTACTCCAGAGCCAGACGGCCGGCGATCTGCTTCACGGCGTCCAGATGGTAGGGCAGCGTGACCTTGTCCAGTTCGGCCACCAGCCATGCCGGACCCACCAGATAGCCCAGCCGGGCCGCCGCCATGCTCCACGTCTTGGAGAACGTGCGCACCACCACCAGGGGACGCTCCTCGTCGAGAAGTTCCAGGGCGCTCCAGTCGGCGAACTGCCCGTAGGCCTCGTCGACCACCAGCAGTCCGGGCTCCATGGCGAGCGTGGCCCGCACCAGATCGGGGGGTTCGATGCCGCCGGTGGGGTTGTTCGGCGAGCACAGGAACGTGACGTGGGGACGGTGCGTGGTGACCACGCGGCGCACCTCGTCGAGGTCCAGGGTGAAGTCGGCACTGCGCTCACCCTCCACCGTGGAGGCACCCGTGATGCGGGCGATGTGACCGTGCAGTTGGTAGGTCGGTTCGAAGGTGGCCACGGTGCGTCCGGCACCGGCGAACGTGAGTAGCAGAATCTGCAACACCTCGTTCGAGCCGTTGGCGGCGAAGATCTGTTCGGGTCGAACGCCGTGGTGTTGGGCCAACGCCTCGCGCAGTGCCCGGGCCTGGCGGTCGGGGTACCGGTGCCAGTCGATGGAGCGAACGGCCTCGGCCAGGGCCTCCGTCCACGTGGCGGGCGGCGGCGCCGGCGACTCGTTGGTGTTCAGGCGCACCTCTACTTCGACCTGGGCCGAGTGGTAGCCCTCGAGGGCTCGCAGGTCGTCGCGCACCGCCGGTCGTGTCACGACGGGGCAGGCTAACAGCGTGCCGGAACTCGGTTGAGGTGCTCGGGCGACCACGCCGGACGGCGGACAACTGCCCTCCACCGGTTCTGGTGACAGCAGCATCATCTGGGGTGCCGGGTTCCTCGCCCTGGGGTTGTTGCTCCTCGCCAGGGCACGCCGCCAGACGGGCACCGCCTGATCCACCTCGCCCGCTCGGTACCGGTCGATGGCCACCAACGGCCAGTCATGATCCACACTGGTGCCATGGTCGATGCGTCCACTGCCGCCGAACTCTCCGCCGCTGCCGAGGCCGTGGACCGCTACCGGCAACGCGTGGCCGATCTGGCCACCCCTCAGATGGGTTCCGAGCGTGAGGACTTGCTGTCGGCGATCTTCGAGGCCGAGCGAGCGCTGCGCAACGCTCACCGCCTGCTCACCCGAGCGGCCAAAGTGGCGGCGCACGCCGCCCGTTAGCCTGGCGCGATGCGGCATCTCGAGATCAAACGGGAGATGTCGGAGGCCGACGTGGCCGAGGTGCACCTGCTCCTCGACGCCGCCGAACGGGCCGACGGCCATCGGCCGCTGTCGGATCACCTGTGGCTGGACCTGGTGCAGGGCGGTCGGGAGGGCTTCGCCGGGTTGGTGGCGCTGGAACCCGGCCACGACCATCCGGTGGGTTACGCCCAACTCACGCGCGGCCACGGCTCGTGGGCGCTGGAACTGGTGATCCATCCGCATCACCGCTACGACGCCGCCAGTATTGGCCCCGAACTGCTGGAGGCGGTTGCCGAGGTGGTCGCCAGTGAAGGCGGCGGCCACGTGCACTGGTGGGTGTTCGAACCGACCACCGCCCACGACGACCTCGCGGCCCGCATCGGGTTGACGCCCGGGCGGCGCCTGTTCCAGATGCGGCGCCCCCTCCCGGTGGAGCCGACACGAGATCCTGGGCCCCGTCTCGCCACCCGAGCGTTCCGGGTGGGTGTGGACGAGCAGGCATGGCTGGAGGTGAACAACCGGGCGTTCCACTGGCATCCCGAACAGGGCGGCTGGGATCTCGACACCCTGCTGGCACGGGAGAAGGAACCGTGGTTCGATCCCGAAGGTTTCCTCATGTTCGACGACGTGCACGCCGACGGCTCGACGCACCTCATCGGCTTCTGCTGGACCAAGAGGCACATCGACCACGATCCGGTGCTGGGCGAGATCTACGTGATCGCCGTGGACCCCACCGCCCACGGTCGCGGCTTAGGGCGTGCCCTGACCCTGGCGGGTCTGGCCCACCTGGCCGAGGTGGGGGTACCGGTGGGCATGTTGTACGTGGACGCCGACAACACCGCTGCGGTGGCGTTGTACCGGTCGTTGGGCTTCGAGGTGTTCCGCACCGACCGCGCCTATGTGGGAGACATGCCCCCGAGGCGGCCATCGTGATCACCCGCTACGAACCCACGCGGGACCAGTGGGCGGCACATCTGGACGAGGTGGCACCGGGGCTGGCGCGGTACCGCCAGGACCAGTGGTGGTCGGGGCTGTACGGGCAGTTGGCGGAGCCCGAGGAGATCACGGCACTGCCCGCCGACCTGCGCCGACGGCTCGCCGACGCCTTTCCGCCGTCGCTCACCCCCATGACCACCCGCCACTGCGATGACGACACGACGCTCAAGCACGTCTGGCAACTCGCCGACGGGGCACTGGTCGAGAGCGTGCTCATGCTGTACCCCGACCGCGCCACCGTGTGCGTGAGCAGCCAGGCCGGATGCGCCATGGCATGCGGTTTCTGCGCCACCGGCCAGGCCGGCTTCACGCGTCACCTCAGCATCGGCGAGATCGTGGAACAGGTGGTGCGCGCCGCCCGGGCCGCACGCGACCGAGGCAGGCGCCTGGGCAACGTGGTGTACATGGGCATGGGTGAACCCCTCGCCAACGAGGCCGCTGTATGGGGCTCGGTCGAGCGCCTGCACGGCGAACTCGGACTGTCGGCCCGTCACCTGACCATCTCGACGGTGGGGATCGTTCCCGGCATCGCCAAGTTGGCCACTCGTGGGTTGCCGGTGAACCTCGCCGTCAGCCTGCACGCCGCCAACGACACCCTGCGCGACCAGTTGGTACCCATCAACCGGCGCTACCCCCTGGCCGTGCTCATGGAGGCCTGCGCCGCCTACCTGGAGGCCAAGGGTCGGCGCCTCAGTTTCGAATGGGCCATGATCGACGGGGTGAACGACCGGCCCAGCGACGCCGCGGAG
>Ga0169931_10008346_pt1 | contig 15132 bp, 14 predicted proteins | sample Kivu_15m_20L_FD_129675 | JGI IMG/M metagenome (GOLD analysis project Ga0169931, IMG submission 129675) | Freshwater microbial communities from Lake Kivu, Western Province, Rwanda to study Microbial Dark Matter (Phase II) - Kivu_15m_20L... | ecosystem: Environmental > Aquatic > Freshwater > Lake... | reverse complement strand
TGAACAGCGCCAAGCCGGTGCTGGTCGACTTCTGGGCCGAGTGGTGCGGTCCGTGCAAGATGGTCGCGCCGATCCTCGAGGAGATCGCGGCAGGCAGTGAGAACCTGGTGATCGCCAAGTTGAACGTCGACGAGAACCCGCAGACCGCGGCCTCCTACGGCATCACCTCGATCCCGACGATGAGCGTCTTCCAGGGTGGCCAGATCGTGAAGACGATCATCGGCGCCAAGCCCAAGGCCGCGCTGATGACGGATCTGCAGCCGTACCTGTAGTCATGCTCCGCCTTGGATATACCGGGGCGGCCGTCGCGGAGGTGCGCGCGCGGCTCGCGCATCTCGGACTCATCACCGACACCACCGCCGATCCCGAGGTGTTCGACGAGGACCTCGACCGCGCCGTGCGCACCTTCCAACAGGAACGTGGCATCGGTGTCGACGGCATCGTCGGCCCGGTCACCTTCCGCCGACTCGATGAAGCACGCTGGCAACTCGGTGACCGCGTTCTCTCCTATATCCCCGGCCGGATGATGACCGGCGACGACGTCGTGCAATTGCAACGCCGGCTCAGCGAACTTGGCTTCGATGCGGGACGCCTCGACGGCATCTTCGGCAAGAACACCGACCAGGCGCTGCGCGAATTTCAAGCGGGCGTCGGCGTCAACGCCGACGGGACGTGCGGACCCGGCACCTTCCGCGCCTTCGATCGACTTATCCGCACGGTGAGTGGCGGTGATGCCCGAGCGCTACGCGGCCACGTAACCCTCGGTGCCCTGCAGACCGGTGTTGCGGACAAGGTGGTGGTGATCGACGCCGCCGGTGATGTGGATGCGGAGTTGTGTCATGCGTTCGCGGTGCGGGTGGAGGGAAGGCTCGCCGCCCTCGGCACCCAAGCGATCCTGAGTGGTCGACCCGGCGCAACGAATCCCGCGGAAGCCGAGCGCGCAGAGTTCGCAAACAGTGTTGGCGCCGACATCGTGGTCACCCTGCATGTCGACACCAGTGCCAGCTCAGAGCCCAATGGCATCGCCACCTTCTATTACGGCCACCCCGGCGGCGGGGTCCACTCCCACTCCGGTCGCATGCTCGCGGAGGCCCTGCACGACGAACTCACCCACCGCACCGATCGCCTCGACTGCGGCGTCCACCCGCGCACCTGGGACCTGCTCCGCCTCACCCGGATGCCCGCGGTGCGCGTGGAGCTCGGCTACATCTCCAACGCGGCCGACGCCCAGCGACTACGCAGCTCCGGATTCCAGGATGCGGTAGCCGAGGGTGTGGCTGCCGCGATCACCCGGGTGTGCTCTCCGAGGTAGTCGAGACCCATACGGATGTCGCCACGCATCCGTGATGCAGCACAATTCACCTTGCAGTTGCTGGACCTAGGGAGGTGCCATGGCCGGATCCCGGCTTGACCCGTGGGTGGAGCACTACGCCGTGCGCGCCCGGGGCATGACCGCCTCGGAGATTCGTGCCCTGTTCTCGGTGGCCAGCCGTCCCGAGGTGGTGTCCCTCGCCGGGGGGATGCCCTACGTCTCCGCCCTCGACATGGACTCCCTCGCGGACACCGTCGCCGCGATGATCCGGGAATCAGGTGCCCAAGCACTGCAATACGGATCGGGTCAGGGGGATGTCACCCTGCGTGAGCAGATCCTCGAGGTCACCGGTGAGGTGGGGGTGCGGGCGCACCCCGACGACATCATCGTGACCACCGGTTCCCAGATGGCCCTGGATCTCGTGACGCGGGTCTTCTGTGATCCCGGTGACGTCGTGCTGGTGGAGTCACCGTCGTATGTCGGTGCCCTGGGTGTGTTCCGCGCGTACCAGTGCGATGTCCGTCATGTGGCGATGGACGACAACGGTCTCGAACCGGTGGCACTGCAACAGGCGATCGATGATGCGCGCGCGGCCGGAAAGCGGATCAAGCTCATCTACACGATTCCGTCGTTCCACAATCCCGCAGGAATCTCGCAGGATCAGAAGCGGCGCGAACAGATCCTCGCCATCGCGCAGAACAACGGGATCCTCCTTCTCGAGGATGATCCCTACGGCCTGCTGGGCTTCGAAGGCGTTGCGCCGCAAGCGATTCGGGCCCTCGACGATCAAGGCGTCGTGTATTTGGGCAGTTTCTCGAAGACCATCGCGTCGGGATTACGCGTGGGATGGGCGGTGGCCCCGCACGGAGTCCGGGAGAAGTTGGTCCTCGCCGCAGAAGCCGCGACACTATGTCCCTCGAACTACGCCCAACTCACCGTGAGCCAGTACTTGGCCACCCAACCGTGGCGTCAACAGGTCAAGGTGTTCCAGGAGATCTATCGCGAGCGTCGGGATGCGTTGCTTGAATCACTGCAGGCGATGATGCCGGAGGGAACGCGGTGGACCATCCCCGCCGGTGGCTTCTACTCCTGGGTGACCCTTCCCGCCGGACTCGATGCGACGAGCATGTTGCCGCGCGCGGTCGCCGCACTCGTGGCCTACGTGCCCGGGACCGGGTTCTATGTCGACGGCCAGGGCCGGCAGAACCTGCGGTTGTCCTACTGCTACCCGGAGCCCGACCGGATCCGAGAGGGCGTGCGCAGGTTGGCCGGTGTGATCGAGACCGAGCTCGAACTCGCCCGGACATTCGGCACGGCCGAGTCCCTGCACCAGCCCACCGGTGAGTCCACACCGGCACCGGACCTGGCCTGATGCGCGTCCTCGTCCTCGCCGGTGGCCTCTCCCCCGAGCGCGATGTGTCGCTGCGTTCGGGTCGCCGGGTCGCCGAGGCCCTGCGCCTTGCCCGCCCGGACTGGGAGGTCGCCGAGGCTGACGTGGACGCGCAACTGCTGGACACGCTCACCCGACGCGCCCCCGACGTCGTTGTTCCACTCCTGCACGGGGCTGCCGGTGAAGATGGGTCGCTGCGGGACCTCCTCGACGCCCTCGGAATCGCCTACGTTGGCACCGACGGGGCCGGCGGCCGGCTGGCCTTCGACAAGCCGGTGGCGAGCACGCTCGTGCGCGGTGCGGGTATCGCGGTCCCAGACTTCCTGGTGCTCCCCCAGGCGACTTTCCGGGAACTCGGGGCCGCGCGCGTGATGTCCGCCATCGGTGCGCACATCGGTTTCCCGTTGGTGGTGAAGCCGACGCGGGGTGGTAGCGCACTCGGTGTTGCGATCGTGCACAGCGAGGCAGAACTCCCCGCCGCGCTTGTCGGTGCGTTCTCCTACGCCGACACCGCGATGATTCAGGCGTTCGTTGCCGGGACGGAGATCGCTGCCGGAGTAATCGACATCGATGGGTTGCCCACCGCGTTGCCGCTCGTGGAGATCGTCCCCGACGGCGCGCTCTACGACTACAACGCGCGCTACACCGCCGGCACCACGGAGTTCTTCTGCCCGGCCCGGGTCGACGACACGGTGGCAGCCCGGGTGCAGGAGGTGGCGCTGCGCGCCCATGCACTCCTCGGGCTTCGCCACCTCTCGCGCACCGACGTGATCGTCGATGCGGCAGGAACGGTGTCGTTCTTGGAGACGAATGCGGCACCGGGGATGACGGAGACGTCCCTGCTGCCGCAGGCGTTGGCTGCTGCTGAGTTGGATGCGGGTGAGACGATCGCCCAGATCATCGCGCGCTAGTCGATCAGGTCGACGATTCGCCGTAGATCCTCGATATCCGCGCACTCGATCACGAGTTGACCGCGTGATGTTGCGATGGCAAAACCCGTTGTGCTGCAACGGGTATCGAGCGCATCACCCGATCGCGTAGTGAGCTCGTCGACGATCTCACCAACCTTCGGATCGCGTTGCTTGCGACGTCGTTCCTTCTTCTCGCGTGTAGTGCCGTCAGCATCGCCGAGAATGATCAACTCCTCGACGCTGCGCACACTCAAGCCTTCCGCAACGATCCGGTTGGCAAGTGCCTCCATCGCGGCCTCGTTGTCCAGTGACAACAGTGCTCGCGCGTGTCCCGCACTCAACACTCCGGCGGCGACGCGGTTCTGCACAGAGGCTGGCAGTTTCAATAGGCGAATGGTGTTGGAGATCTGCGGACGCGACCGGCCGATCCGAGCGGCGAGTTCCTCCTGCGTGCAGCCGAAATCACTGAGCATCTGCGAGTAGGCAGCGGCCTCCTCGAGTGCGTTCAAGTCTGCACGGTGCAGGTTCTCCAGGAGTGCATCGCGCAACATCACCGCGTCGTCGGTGTGACGCACAAGTGCCGGGATCGTGTCCCACCCGGCTTCCGTCGCGGCACGGAGTCGTCGTTCACCGGCGACCAATTCGTATCCGTCACCGCGCGGGCGCACGACGATCGGCTGGAGCAGACCCACCTCGCGTAACGAGAAAACGAGCTCCGCGAGGTCCTCGCTGTCGAAGACACGGCGTGGTTGTTGCGGATTCGGGGATACGCGCGCGATCGCGATCTCGGCGTATCCGACGGCCGGTTGCGACTGCGGAAACGAAGCGGTGTCTGTGCGCGGTGCGGGTGCTTCATCGCGTGCGGGCTTCTCGCGTGCGGGTGTCGCACCCGCGGGTTCGGTGGGAATGAGCGCACCGAGTCCTTTGCCGAGTCCCTTCTTTGCCATGGCTCCTCCTAGTTCCCGACCAGCGCGAACTGCTCGGCGGCCTCGCGGTAGGCGACCGCGCCGGGTGACGACGGGTCATAGGTGAAGATGGTCTGCCCGTGACTCGGCGCCTCCGAGAGGCGTACGGACCTGGGGATGATCGTGTCGAGGACGCGGGCACCGAAGTGGGTGCGCACCTCCTCGGCCACCTGACCCGCGAGTCGGGTGCGGCCGTCGTACATGGTCAGGATGATCGCCCCGACGGTAAGGTCTGGATTAAGGTGACTTTTCACCATATCTACCGTTTTAAGTAGTTGGGAGAGTCCCTCGAGGGCGTAGTACTCGCACTGGATCGGCAGCAGTACTTCGCGGGCCCCGACGAGGGCGTTGAGGGTGAGCAGCCCCAGGCTGGGTGGGCAGTCGATGAAGACGTAGTCGTAGTCCCGCTCGAGGTCCTCGAGTGCGACCCGGAGGGCGAACTCCCGTCGATCCTGGGCGACCATCTCGATCTCCGCACCCGCGAGGTCCACGTCCGCAGGGGCACCGTCCAGGCCGGGAATATCGGGGCAGGGAAGGATCACATCGATGAGTTCGGCCTCCCCGATCATCACCTCGTACATTCCCGCGGACTCAGATTCCCGGTCGTACCCCAGGGCGGTCGACGCATTCCCCTGGGGGTCCAGGTCGATCACCAGGACCCGGCAGGAGGGGGACGCCAGGGACGCGGCCATGTTGACCGCGGTCGTGGTCTTGCCGACCCCGCCCTTCTGGTTCGCCACCGCGATGACCCTGGTCATACTGCCCCTACAACCGGCCAGCCCAGTCCCGATGGCCTGCCTATGTCAGGTGATGTTTCACGGGAAACCTCGGGCCAGCCCAGGCCTGAAGGTCGCGGGGTGGGCAGGGGGGCGGTCTGGGGGATGGGTGGCGTGATCATTGCGGTGATTGTGCCGCAGAGACCACCACGACGGTAGTCGGGGGGCCCACCACCCCGGTCCCGCAGAGCACCACCCGAGCGTGGTCGAGGCCGGATTCGTCGATTTCCTCCTGGGCGGAGGCGCCTTTGAGGGCGAGTAGGACGCCCTCGGGGGTGACCAGGGGCAGCGTCCAGGCGGCGAGTTTGGCCAGGGGTGCCACCGCCCGGGCGGTCGCCACTCCGACCGGAACCCATCCGGTGCGCACCAGGTCCTCCGCGCGGCCGCGCTCCACCCGCACCCGATCCCCCAGGCCCAAAACCTCCAGGGCCTCACTCAGGAACGTTGCCCGCCGCAGCAGCGGCTCGACCAGGATGCACCGAATATCGGGTCGGGCGATCGCCCAGACCAGGCCTGGGAGCCCTGCCCCGGACCCCACGTCGGCCACGGTCGTCCCCTGCGGAATCAGGCCAAGGTTGGGGTCGGCGACCACGGCGCAATTCAGGATGTGCCGGTCCCAGAGGCGATCCGCCTCACGGGGCCCGATGAGCCCGCGTTCGATTCCGGGCCCAGCCAGCAGGTTGTGGTAGGTCTCGAGGCCCGTCCGGGCCGGTTCCAGCCACCCGGGGAGTGCAGGGGTTTCCCGTGAAACCACGCTAGGGGAGCCGGACAACAATGCGCCGGTTGGGCTCCTCGCCCTCGGACTCGCTCACCAGACCGGCGGCGGTGACCACGTCGTGGACCACTTTGCGCTCAAAGGGGTTCATCGGCTCGAGCTTCAGGGGGGCGGCGGTCCGCTGCACCTCGGCCACCGCGGCCGCGGCAACCTCCTCGAGCGCCACGCGCTTGGCTGCGCGGAACCCGGCGATATCCAGCATGAGGCGTGAGCGCTCCCCGGTCTCCCGGGCCGCGGCCAGGCGGGTCAACTCCTGGAGGGCGTCGAGCACCTCGCCGTCGTCACCGACCAGGTCCTTCAGGTCCCCGGGGTTCACTTCGAGGACGGACACCATGGCCCGATCCCCCTCCACGTCGATGTCGATGTCGCCATCGAGGTCGGCAATGTCGAGGAGTCCCTCGAGATAGTCCGCGGCGGCGTCGCCCTCGCGATCGAGCAGCGTCTGTTCCTCACTCATGATGCTCCTAGGCCTACTTCTTACGTCGCTTGCTGCGGGGCTGCCGCTTGGGCTGCATCCGCACCTGGTTTTCCGACGGAGTGTCGGGAAGTTCTTCGGGTATTTCACCTTTCCGCACGGCTTTCTTCTTCGCCTTCTCTGCCTTGCGCGCTTCGAACGCGTCGAAGGCGGGTGTGCCGGGCTGCGGGTTGTTGCGGATCACATAGAACTGCTGGCCCATGGTCCAAATGTTCGTGGTGAACCAGTAGATGAGAACACCGATCGGGAAGTTGATGCCACCGACGGCGAAGACCACCGGGAAGATGTACAGCAGGATCTTCTGCTGACGCACCATCGGGTTATCCGGTGCGGTGTTCTTCACGATCAACTGACGCTGGGTGATGAAGGTCGTCGCGGACATTGCGATGATCAAGAGGACAGCGAGGATGCGTGTGGCGATCGGATTGGGTGTTTCATCCGCGAGCCATAACGTGCCGTACAACGGCACACCGAAGATCTGTGCGTCGTGCGCGAGTGGCAGAAGATCGGCGTAGTCGGCCCACGCGAAGACACCGGGCGCCACGTAGTCCTTGTTGTCCGGTGAGTACATCGCGACGCCCTGCAACACCGTGAACAGGGCGAAAAAGATCGGTGCCTGCAAGAGAATCGGCAGACAGGATGCGAGCGGATTCGTGCCCGTCTCCTTGTAGAGCTTCATCATTTCCTGGCTCTGCCGCTCGCGATCACCCGCGTACTTCTTCTGGATCTCCTTCATCTTCGGCTGGATGATCTGGAGACCGCGCTGCGCCTTGATCTGCTTGACGAACAGTGGAATCAGCAGGATGCGGATGACGACGACGAGGCCCATGATCGAGAACGTCCACGACCATCCACTCGCCGGATCGATGACGATGCTGAAGAGCGAGTGGAACTGCACGAGAATCCAGCTGACGGCGATCTTCAGCCAGTCGAGGATGAACATGTGCTCCGTCCGAGTTAGCGGGGTCGCCCGTCGGGATATACGTCAGGACGCCACGTGCCGGGTGACGGTACCGGGTCCACTCCCCCACCATTCCAGGGGTTGCACCGCAGTAGTCGCCAGACCGCCAAGGCTAGGCCCTTGGCCGACCCATGCCGACGGATGGCGGTGAGGGCATACGCCGAGCAACTCGGGTGGAATCGACAGGTCGGAGGCAGCACGGGGGAGATGACCAGTTGGTACGCCCGGATCGGGATGATCAGCACCCACATGAGCACCCAGCCGGTGCTGTGGTCCCACACCCACAGCACACCGCGGCCCAGCCGGGTGAGCTGATCGGTCACAGGGCGCCCCGCACCGCAGCCACCGCGGACCGCAGATCCTCGGCGAGGGTCGCCGACTCCGCAGCCCCCGGAAGGCCGCGCACCACCCAGAGGGAGCCGTCGGGGAGATCGGTCACCAGGGATGCCATCACGCCCCGAATCCGCCGGGACACCGCGTGGCGCTTCACGGAATTCCCCACGGGCTTACCGATGGCCAGGCCCACCCGGGCCGGTCCCGTCGCCCCCGCGGGCAGATACCCGCTCACGACGACGCAGCCCCGGGATCGCCGGGCCCCGGCACGGGTGGTGGTGGTGAAGTCCTTCGCCGCCCTTAGGCGGTGGCGTGCCGGCAGCATGCCGGCGCCCTGTCAGGCCGACAGCCGAGCGCGGCCCTTGCTGCGGCGCGCAGCGAGAATGGCGCGTCCGGCCCGGGTCTGCATGCGCGCCCGGAAGCCGTGCGTCCTGGCACGACGACGGTTATTCGGCTGGAACGTGCGCTTCATGGCAGGACTCCTGGACGTCTGGGGAGACCAGAAGGGTACGGGGCGCCCGGCGTGGGGGTCAAACGGGGGTGAACGTGGGGTCGGGAGCCGGGTCGAAGGTCAACTCCGACCTTCCCGATAAATCGGACGTGGGCTTGTGTCCACAGGGGATCGGCCGATAGGTTTGCCCTCTGCTCCACATCTGTGGATAACGATGTGGACAAGTTACGGACAACACGGGAGGCTGCCCTGTCATGACCACTGCGCCTGATTTCGCGGACGTCTGGACCCGGGCCATCTCGGACCTGTCGGAGACCTCCCTCACCGCGCAACAGCGCGCCTTCGTCACGCTCACATCCCCCCTGGGCCTCGTGGGGGACACCGCACTCGTCGCCGCCCCCAATGAATTCACCAAGGATGTACTCGAAACCCGGCTGCGCCCACTCGTGGTGAACGCGATCTCCGAGCTCCTGGGTCAGCCCGTGCGCTTGGCCGTCACGGTCGACCCCTCGCTGGCGAGTGCCCTCGACGAGGAAACCGATGAGGTTGCCGACGCCACCTATGCCGAGGAGACCGTGGTGGAGGAGCCCGCACGTCCGGGCACCGGCTCCCCGAGCACCCGCGATGTCGATGGCCGACTCAACGACAAGTACGTCTTCGACACCTTCGTCATCGGCTCCTCGAACCGGTTCGCCCACGCGGCCGCGGTGGCTGTGGCCGAGCAACCGGCCCGCGCGTACAACCCGCTGTTCATCTACGGCGGCTCCGGACTGGGCAAGACCCACCTGTTGCACGCGATCGGCCACTACACCCGCACTCTCTACAAGGGGACGCACGTCCGGTACATCAGCTCGGAGGAGTTCACCAACGAGTTCATCAACTCGATCCGCGACGACAAGGCCGCCAACTTCCAGCGTCGCTACCGCGACATCGACGTCCTACTCGTCGACGACATCCAATTCCTGAGCGGAAAAGTCCAGACGCAGGAAGAGTTTTTCCATACCTTCAACACCCTGCACAACGCGAACAAGCAGATCGTCATCACCTCCGATCTGCCGCCGAAGCAGTTGCAGGACTTTGAGGATCGGATGCGTTCGCGCTTCGAGTGGGGCTTGATCACCGACGTTCAACCCCCCGACCTCGAGACCCGTATCGCGATCCTCCGCAAGAAGACCGTGCAGGAGCGTCTCGTCGCCCCGCCGGAGGTGCTGGAGTACATCGCGTCGAAGATCGCCACGAACATCCGCGAACTCGAGGGTGCCCTCATCCGCGTCACCGCGTTCGCATCCCTCAACCGGCAACCGGTGGACCTCGCCATCACGGAAGCCGTGCTGAAGGATCTGCTACCCAACGAGGCGGGGCCGGAGATCACCGCAGCCCAGATCATGGCGGCCACGGCCCAGTACTTCGGGGTGACCATCGACGACCTGTGCGGTTCGAGCCGCTCGCGGGTCCTGGTCACCGCACGCCAGATCGCGATGTACCTGTGCCGGGAACTCACCGACCTGTCGCTGCCGAAGATCGGCCAGGCCTTCGGTGGTCGCGATCACACCACGGTGATGCACGCCGATCGCAAGATCCGCCAACTCATGGCCGAGCGCCGCAGCCTGTTCAACCAGGTCACCGACCTGACCAGCCGGATCAAGTCGCAGCCGCGACCGATCTAACGGCACATCCGCACCATCCGATCACACAATCCCCACGTTGTCCCCAGTTGTGCACAGAGTTTGTGGATAAACATGGGGATAACCAGGGCTTTCTGGCCCACGGCTGGGTGTTTCGTCCTGTTTTCATCCGCTGTTTCCACGGTTGGGGACACTCTGTGGACAAAACCGATGCGGATTCGTCATCTACGGCCTGATCTGGGGATCCCGGCGGGTCGATCCGTGGATGGATCGGGGTGTCTCGTACGCGCTGTGCAGAACTCGGCCGGCCGCCCACATCGCCTCCACAGTCGGTCCCCACATCGAATCCGCGGAATCCGCCGTGGTTGTCGGGATATCCCCAGAACCCACAGCACCTATGACGACGATGAAAGAGATAGAGCGAGGAAGTAATTACAACAACCAGCGCGAAGGGTGTGGATCGAGGACTGCCCAGAGTCACAGATAACTTGTAATGTCTGACCTCTATTGCTGGGAGGCCCCGTGAAGATCCGCATCGAGCGCGATGTGCTCGCCGATGCTGTGTCCTGGGCTGCCCGCACCCTCCCCTCGCGGCCGTCGCTGCCGGTCCTTGCCGGTGTGGTGATCACCGCCGAGGGATCCACGGTCACCCTCAGCAGCTTCGACTATGAAGTCTCCGCCCGCGTGGAGGTCGAGGCCGTGGTCGAGGAACCGGGCACCGCACTCGTCTCGGGTCGGTTGCTCTCCGATATCGCGAAGTCGTTGCCGTTGAAGCCGGTCGTCATCGCATCCGAGGGATCCCGGGTATCGATCTCGTGTGAACGCTCCTCGTTCACCCTGCCCACACTTCCCATCGAGGATTACCCGCAACTGCCCGGGATGCCCGAGGCCAGTGGAACCGTGGACGCGGATCTGTTCGCCACCGCGGTCGCGCAGGTGGCGGTGGCGGCCGGTCGCGATGACACCCTGCCCACCCTCACCGGTATCCGCATGGAGTTTGACGGCGCCACCATCACCCTCGCCGCCACGGACCGGTACCGCCTGGCGGTGCGCGAGCTCACCTGGAAACCGAATTCCTCCACCCTCGATGTTGCGGCACTCGTCCCGGCGCGCAACCTCTCCGACACAGCTAAGTCGCTGGCTGCGGGGGAGAACGTGATCATCGCCCTCGGTCCCACCGGTGAGCGGTTGATCGGTTTCGAAGGCAATTCCCGGCGCACCACGTCGCGTCTGCTCGATGGCGAATTTCCCAAGTACCGATCCCTGTTGCCGAGTGAGTCCTCGAGCATCGCGGAGGTCGACACGTCGGCACTCGTCGAAGCGGTCAAGCGCGTCGCACTCGTCGCGGAACGCAATACCCCGGTGCGGCTCGCCTTCGGTAACGGGGAAGTGTCCCTGCGCGCCGGTGCAGGAGACGACGCCCAGGCCACGGAAGCGGTCGAGTGCAGCATCCAGGGTGATGACATCGAGATCGCCTTCAACCCCGGGTACCTCCTCGACGGCCTCAACGCCTGCGGCGCGGCCACCGCACGCTTCTCCTTCACCCAGGCCACCCGGCCCGCCGTCCTCACCGGACACGGCGAGGGCGCCGTCGATGACTACCGCTATCTGTTGATGCCGGTACGTCTCACCGGCTGACCACGCATGTGGCTGCAACAGCTCAGCCTGACCGACATCCGCTCCTACGCGCAGGCGGATATCCACCTCACCCCCGGCGTCACCTGCTTCATCGGATCGAATGGTCAGGGCAAAACCAACATCGTCGAGATGGTCGGCTACCTCGCCACCCTGCGTAGTCATCGGGTTGCCACGGACACACCCCTCGTGCGCGATGGCTGCGACTTCGGCATCGTGCGCGCCCACGTCGTCGAAGGCGATCGACATGTGACGATCGATCTGCAGATCACCCCGGGGCAGGCGAACAAAGCCCGGATCAACCGCGCCGCCGCCGGAAGGGCACGCGACATCCTCGGCATCGTGCGGGTGGTGATGTTCGCACCGGAGGACCTCAGCCTGGTGAAGGGGGATCCTTCCGAGCGGCGCGCCTTCCTCGACGACATCATGATCCAACGATCCCCACGCATGGCCGGTGTGCGCGCGGACTACGACCGCGTGGTGAAACAACGCTCCGCTCTCCTCAAGTCCGGATCACGTGATCCCTATCTCGACAGCACCCTCGACATCTGGGATGAACAACTGGCGTCCCTCGGTGCGGAGATCACCGACGCACGTGTGCGGCTCGTTGCAGAATTGCAGCCGTTCGTGCAGCAGCGCTACGCAGCCGTCGCCGGGGAACACTCCGCAACCCAGGTGGCCTACCGACCACGATGCTCGGAGGAGATCGTGGAATCCGTGGACGAGTGGCGGACACTCCTGCTCACCGCGGCGCGTGATCGGCGTCGGGAGGAGATCCAGCGTGGTGTGACACTCGTCGGCCCGCATCGCGACGACCTCGATCTCCACCTCGACGGGCACCCGGTGAAGGGATACGCATCCCACGGTGAGAGTTGGTCGTTCGCACTCGCCCTGCGTCTGGCGTCGGCGGATGTGCTGCGTTCCGACGGCGTCGATCCGATCGTGATCCTCGACGACGTCTTCGCCGAACTCGACGTCGGTCGCCGCGAGAGACTTGCCACCATGGCGGTGGAGGGGACCCAGACACTCATCACCGCGGCGGTGGCCGAGGACATTCCCGCCGCACTCAGCGGGATCCGGTACGAGGTCCGCAAGGGATCCGTCACGGCGCAGGCAGCATGAGCGACGACATCGACGCGGCGGCCTCGGCGGCACTCCGACGTGCCGTGCGCGGCAAGCCCGGCCCGCGCCGCCGCAGGTCCGGTACCTCCCAGGGACCCCAACCGGTGGGGCGGGCCCTCGAGGAGTTCGTCACCGCGTCAGGCTGGAGCACCCAGGCCGCCGTGGCCCGGGTTGCCCAGGAGTGGTCGTCGATCGTGGGACCCGAGCTCGCCGACCACGTGACCCCGGGGGAGTTCGACGACGGCCGACTGGTCCTCCAGGCGGACTCCACCGCCTGGGCCACCCAGGTGAAACTGCTCCTGCCGGGTATCCAGCAGGCCCTCGATCGGGCCCTGGGTCCCGGGGTGGTGACCCGGCTGGAGATCCGGGGCCCGCAGGCCCCGTCGTGGGTGAAGGGCCCTAGGCGCGTCAAGGGTCGGGGGCCGCGCGACACATACGGCTGATTCCCCATTCCAGGCCATGTCTGTGGCGAGTTGGGTCTACCGCGTAGGGGGGGTTACCCACGGGGGTCCATAGCGCCAAAAGACGGTCCAAGGGCCGAGATGCGCAGGTCCATGTCGGCTGAAACCACTAGACTGCGGGTCAGGAGTGGGTGCATCCGGTACCCGCTCATCTGTGACAAATCGGGCAGATTCCTCGCCCGATGAGGAGGCCCGTCGCTGTGTCCTACGACGCCAGTGCGATCACCGTTCTCGAAGGCCTCGACGCCGTCCGCAAGCGCCCCGGTATGTACATCGGCTCCACGGGCGAGCGCGGTCTGCACCACCTGGTCTACGAGGTCGTCGACAACTCCGTCGACGAGGCGATGGCCGGCTACGCCACCACCATCACGGTGACATTGCTCGCCGACGGCGGAGTGCGCGTCACCGATGACGGGCGCGGCATTCCGGTCGATGAGCACCCGGTGGAGAAGCGTCCCGCCGTGGAAGTCGTACTCACCGTGCTGCATTCCGGCGGGAAGTTCGGTGGCGGTGGGTACTCCGTCTCCGGTGGTCTGCACGGTGTCGGTGTGTCGGTCGTCAACGCACTGTCCAGTCACCTCGAGGTGGAAGTGCATCGCGATGGTTTCGTCTGGCGTCAGTCCTACGACGACGGCGTTCCGGTTGCACCCTTGGCCAAAGGCGAGAAGACCACGCGCACCGGCACCACGGTGACCTTCTGGGCCAACGGCGGCATCTTCGAGACCACCCACTACGACTTCACCACCCTGGCCCGCAGATTTCAGGAGATGGCGTTCCTCAACAAGGGGATGACAATCGAGTTGATCGACGAGCGCACCACGGCGATCCGCGACGCGGACAGCGTCGAGGAGATCGTCGACGATGTTCGTGCTGTTCGCTATCACTACGACGGCGGCATCGCGGATTTCGTCCGGCACATCAATGCCGCGAAGGGTGCGGCGAATCCGACGGTGATCAGCCTCGAGGCGGAGTCCCGCGACCAGCGGATGAGCTGCGAGGTCGCGATGCAGTGGAACACCACCTACGCGGAGAGCGTGTATACCTTCGCGAACACGATCAACACCACGGAGGGTGGCACGCACGAGGAGGGCTTCCGTGCCGCGCTGACCTCGATGATCAACAAGTTCGCCCGCGAGTGGGGGATCCTGAAGGAGAAGGACACCAACCTCACCGGTGAGGACATCCGCGAGGGACTCACCGCGATTCTCAGCGTGAAGCTCACCGAGCCGCAATTCGAGGGCCAGACCAAAACCAAACTCGGCAACACCGAGATGAAGCCGTTCGTGCAGAAGATCGTCAACGAGCAACTCGGTGGATGGTTCGAGAAGAACCCGGGTGAGGGCAAGGAGATCGCCCGCAAGGCGGTCAACGCCGCCACCGCACGCATCGCCGCGCGCAAGGCACGTGACCTCGCCCGCAACCGCAAGGGACTCCTCGGTGGTGCCGGTATGCCCGGCAAGTTGATCGACTGCTCGAGCCGGGAACCCGACGAGTGCGAGATCTTCATCGTCGAGGGCGACAGCGCCGGTGGGTCCGCGCGCCAGGGCCGGGATCCGCGGATCCAGGCGATCCTGCCGATCCGCGGCAAGATCCTCAACGTCGAGAAGGCGCGCATCGACAAGGTGCTGCAGAACAACGAGGTGCAGGCCCTCGTCTCCGCATTCGGTACCGGTGTGCAGGACGAGTTCGACATCAACCGCCTGCGGTACAACAAGGTCGTCTTGATGGCCGACGCCGACGTCGACGGCCAACACATCCGCACCCTGCTGCTCACCCTGCTGTTCCGGTTCATGCGCCCTCTCGTCGAACTAGGTCACGTCTTCCTCGCGCAGCCCCCGCTGTACAAAATCAAGTGGATGCGCGAGACACCCGACTTCGCGTACTCCGATCGGGAGCGCGATGCGCTGATCGAGGCCGGGACCGCCGCGGGCAAACGCCTG
>Ga0169931_10008345_pt1 | contig 15133 bp, 12 predicted proteins | sample Kivu_15m_20L_FD_129675 | JGI IMG/M metagenome (GOLD analysis project Ga0169931, IMG submission 129675) | Freshwater microbial communities from Lake Kivu, Western Province, Rwanda to study Microbial Dark Matter (Phase II) - Kivu_15m_20L... | ecosystem: Environmental > Aquatic > Freshwater > Lake... | reverse complement strand
GTTACATCCGTTGTGACCGTTCCCGCTTTAGGTTTGGGCATGAGTCCTTTTCGACCCAAAACTGGACCGAGTTTTCCTACATCTTTCATCATGTCTGGGGTTGCAACGCAGGCATCAAAGTCTGTCCAACCTCCAGCAACTTTTTCAATCAAATCGGCATCGCCCACAAAATCCGCTCCTGCTGCCTTTGCTTCGTTTTGCTTGTCTCCTTTGCAAAAAACCAAAACCTTAATAGATTTGCCAGTTCCGTGAGGAAGACTAATCGTTCCCCTAACATTTTGAAGTGACTTGTAATTGATTTTGGTAGAAAGCTCAATTGATCCATCAAACTTAGAGTAGGAGGATACTTGTGCCAACTCAACAGCATCCCCTAGCAGATATTGCTTGTTACGATCTACCTTTTCCTTGGCTTGTATGTATTTTTTGCCTCTTTTCATTTAAGCCTCCACATTGACGCCCATGGAGCGACAGGTTCCCGCGATGATTTTGATAGCAGCATCCAAGTCGTTGGCACTCAAATCTTCCATTTTGGTCTTTGCAATTTCTTCCAATTGAGCCTTTTTGATTGTTCCGACTTTCGTTACGTGAGGCGTCGCTGACCCAGAATCCAATCCCAAAACCTTTTTGATAAGGAGACTGGCCGGGGGTGATTTGGTAATGAAAGTAAAACTCCTGTCACTAAAAACTGTGATAACTACTGGTAACTTGATTCCGATTTGAGCCTTGGTTCTTTCATTGAACTGCTTGCAAAATTCCATGATGTTGAGACCTGCCTGTCCTAGAGCTGGACCTACGGGAGGGGCAGGATTCGCTTTGCCAGCCTCGACTTGCAATTTGATTTGTTTTACGATTTTTTTTGCTGCCATAACGCCCTTTTACGTTTCCGATTTGACCTGAAGATAATCTAGCTCCACGGGTGTGGACCTTCCAAAAATCTCCACCTTGACTCTTAGCCTTCCTTTGTCTGGAAAAATTTCATCCACTAGCCCCGTGAAATTGGCAAATGGACCATCAATGATCTTGAGAGTCTCACCCACTTTGAATAAAAATCGTGGCCGAGAGGGCTCTTCCGATTCCATGCTTCCCACATCTGAAAACAAATTCTTGATTTCATCGAGAGACAAGGGCTCTGGACCCTTTCCTCTCCCTCCCACAAAGCTCGACACGGAAGGCAAACTTTGGATTTTGAACCTAAGGTCATCGTTCATGTTCATCTCTACTAACACGTAGCCTGGCATGAGCTTCTTCTTAGTTACCTTTTTCTTTCCATTTTTCATCTCCGCGACGTCCATCGATGGGATCTTGACTGAAAAAACCATGTCCTCTAACTTCTGTTGCAATACCATCTTTTCGATATTGGTTTTGACCTTATTTTCGTGACCAGAATAGGTCTGTAGGACATACCATTTCTTTTCCTCTTGTCCCGTCATTACTTCCCTAAGCTCCAAAACCACTGCAACACCTTTAAAAATACCAAATCTGACAGAGAAAGAAATACGGAGAATATAAAAACAGTGACAAGCACAACTCCAGTGGAGTTGACCACTTCTTGCTTGGAAGGCCAATGAACCTTCTCTAGTTCAGAGCGGCACTCTTGCAAAAAGGTAGTGGCTTCTTTGAAAATCCCAGACATCTGAATCTCTTTTCCTTTCCTCTCCAAGTTCTGGCAGGGCTGGAGAGAATCGAACTCCCACCAAGGACTTTGGAGATCCTAGTTCTACCATTAAACTACAGCCCTAAGTCAAGCCCTCTACCAGACTTGAACTGGTGACCTCTTCCTTACCATGGAAACGCTCTACCGGCTGAGCTAAGAGGGCAAAACCACACCCACACTAGGTTTTTTACAATATTTTTGGAAAGGCTCCTAGGTCAATGGAATTTGAGGAAAATATTCCTTTGGAAACAAAATTGTTCTAGCAAAACAGGGAAGTTTATTGTATCCTTTCGGAACAGGCAGGAACCCAGATTGGCCAAGTCCTTTACAGAATTAGAAAGCAATATCCCGAACCTCGTTAAAGAAAATTCCAAAATTACTGTCAGATCTTCACGAATGAACCAGCAGTTGGAAAAGTATGTGCTGGGCGTACTCACTGAGATTTTGAAACAGATGGGTCAAGATCGTTTTGTTGAAATGCTCTATACGATTGCCAAGGAACTTACGATAAACGGTATTAAGGCCAACCAAAAACGAGTCTTCTTTGAGGACATGGGTTTGGACATCACTCACCCCGAAGATTACGAAAAAGGAATCAAAGAATACTCTAAGAATTTTTCGGAGAAGATGTCGGATGAATATGGCAAACGCTGTTTGGCTCGCGGAGTATTTGTAACCATCCGAGTCCAGTATTGCAAAGATGGCCTTCTCATAGAAGTCATCAATAACACTCCCGTTCTCAAGACTGAAGAAATTCGGATGCGAGAAAAAATGAAAAAGTCTATGGGCTACAACGACATAGCAGAATTTTACATGGACAATATGGACAACACAGAGGGAGCAGGATTGGGAATTGCTCTCATCATGATCCTAATGAAAAATGAAGGAGTGGATCCCAATCTGTTCCGAATCATCACAAGAGACACACACACTATCGCTCGAGTAGAAATACCCTTCACTGGCGAGTATGTATCAGTGCGGAGTGCCGAAGTAGCCGAGCTTCGGTAGTGCAAGTTTCGGGTTCTGTGGTCTTGATCACTGGAGGTGCCAGTGGTCTTGGAAAAGCCATGGCTCTCCATTTGGGCAAAAAAGGCGCCAAAATCGCCTTGTCCGATATCCAAAATGACAAACTGAATGCGACCATTCAGGAACTAAACCATTTGGGAATTGAAGCCAAAGGATTCCTTACGAACGTTGCCGTTGAAGAGCAATGTGTTCGCTTGGTTGGTGAAATTGACAAGAGCTTTGGTGCCTTGGATGTAGCCATTCTAAATGCAGGGATTTTGAGAGACGGTCTTCTGGTCCGGGTGGACAAGGAAACGGGAAAAGCAAAAGGCAAAATGAGCCTGGAACAATGGCAGTCCGTCATTGATGTCAATTTGACTGGGGTTTTTCTCACTGGAAGAGAGGCCGCCTCTTATATGGTTGAAAAAAAGAAAGGTTTGATCCTTCCCATAGCTTCGATTGCCATGCACGGAAACCTAGGACAATCCAATTATAGCGCTGCTAAAGCTGGGGTAGCTGCTCTGACCGTCACTTGGTCAAAAGAATTGGCTAAGTACGGGATTCGAGTTTCAGGAATAGCTCCTGGTTTCATAGCGACCGAGATGGTCTTAAAAGACATGAACCCGGAAGCCCTCCAAAAGTGGAAATCTCAGATTCCTATCGGTAGGCTAGGAGAACCAGAGGAAATCGCCCTTACAGCGGAATTCCTCATCGAAAATGAATTGTTTACTGGTGTAGTACTGGAAGCTTCGGGAGGGATTAGGATTTAACCTATCCCCTCTTGACGAATTTCGCTGTTTTTTCGTTCAAAGAATTCATGGCAACTGTTACTTCTCCGTAACCCTTTGCTTGTTCTCTCAAATTGAAGGCAATCGTTTCAATGACATTGGACAGGGACTTTGCTGCTCCAGATACTTCCTTAAATTTGCTCGTTGTTTCAGAAACTGCCTTTGTTCCTTTTTCCACAAATTCCTGTCCTTTCTTACTTAGCTTTATCGCATCAACTGCGGAAGTTCTTACTTCTTCAACAATGGACTGGATTTTGACAGTGCTGTGCTTTGATTCATCGGCCAACTTTCTTATTTCAGCTGCGACGACAGAAAAGCCTTTTCCAAATTCTCCAGCTCTCGCTGCCTCAACAGCAGCATTTAGTGCGAGCATATTCGTTTGGTTAGCTAATTCGCCTACTAGACTTATAATACTTGATATGTGATTCGTTTGCTCTCCTAGCAATTCGATTTTTTTTGTGACTTCATTGACACTATCTTGAACTTGGCTTTGAATTTCATACATCCTTTCCCCAATCACTTCTCCTGCGGTAGCAACTTGAACTGCAGTTTGAGATGCTTTGGAACCGACTACAGCTTCTTCGGCAGTATTTTTAGATGAAGTTTCTAACAATCGCATTGTAGTTGTGGTTTGGTTGACAGCGGCTGATTGTTCTGAAATAATATCTTCCATCTTAATCATATTGTTTCTAAAAATAATTGCCGCTTCAATCAAAGTTGCTATCTCTTTGCTAGTCGCTGATCCTTCTTCAAATCCTATTGATTTGTTTCCTTTGCTTAATTCTCCTAGAACTTCTGTAACTCGAGTGATTTTGTTTATTAAGGTATTGTTGGAGTAGGCAATGGAAAGAATACCAATGGCAATACCTGCGATAGAGAGAAAAAGATTGAGAATGAGAAATACTAGAGAATTGCGAATCAGACTTTCCTGGACTGGAATCAACTGGTTCGAGGCAACTTTTACCAGATTTTCGGGTGCATCCAGTGATTCAGAACTAAATTTGAAAAAGGAATCAAAGGATTGAGAAAAATTCCCTCTCGCAATATCGGTTTTGAGAGATTCTTTATAAGGAACATACTTGGAAAAATATATGGTATTCAGTTTTGATACTTCTTGTTTGATTTCGCTCGGTATTTGAGCGTCAGACGCCAAAAGTTCAATTTTTCTATGAGCGGAATGAGCTCTAGTATCTAGAGTCTCCATACGACCGAGGACTTCTTGGCTGAATTCTCTTTGGTTTAAAAGAGCAATAGCAAGATATGTTCTCTCTCTACCTCCAAATTCCCGAATTTCCCAAGCCAAGTCCTGGAGGCTCGCAATCGACTCCACCAAAGGGTCTTTTTCTTCCATGCCTAAATTGTAGAGACCTCGGGCTGCCATGGCATCCTCTACTATTTCAGGAAAAGCTATATGAAATTTTTCGACAAAAATCTTATCTCTATCAGTCGCGGGAACTGCCAGATTCTTGTCAACTTCCCCCCTAATACGCTCCAGTCGAGAGAGGATTTCATTCAGATGCTTTTTGATTTTCGGATCATCGGTAATCTGGATCACTTCTCTAATTTTAGGTGTTCCAAGATTTCGTTGTTTCTGAATTAAGTTACGAAAGACGTCAGGAGCTGGATCTTTGTAATTCAGACAAACTTGCGATACACTGCGCTCCAAAGAAAGCTCTATTGTACCTAACATTAAAGTACGGATGGCTCCCAAGGAATCCAAATTCTTTTTTTTACTGTAATAGCTACCGAAAGAACTAGCTACCAAATAGAAACCAAAGATGGAAATGATGCCTAATAAAATTCCAAAAAATAAATCTAAGGCAGACTTAAGGCTATTAGGAGAGTTAGGTTTCATAGATTATCCTCATTCAGAGCTTTGACATATTCATTGATGCTAGATGCGAGATCGTATTTAGGACCTGGAAGTCCAGTTTTTTGCCATTTTTCCATAGAGGCGCAAGTGTAATATTGGTATTTGGATTGAATGCTTTCAGGCATCGGGACATAATCGATCTGGGGTTCTTTGTTCATTGCTTTAAATAGAGCTCTAGCTAATTCATTCCAAGTTTCGGCAATTCCACTGCCTATATTAAATATTCCAGAGCAATTCGCAAAAGCCAATCCTATTGTCATAGATACTGCATCCTTTACGTATAAAAAATCTCTTTTTTGCTCGCCGTGGTTATATTCTGGTTTGTGAGACTGAAAAAGTTGGAGCTTGCCAGTTTCCTTGATTTGCTTGTAGCCTTTCAGGACTAAGCTTCTCATATCGCCCTTATGTCCCTCTCCCATTCCAAAAACATTAAAATACTTCAGACCAAGGCAGCGATCTAAAAAATTATTTTGCAGAAGATACTCATCAAACATTTGCTTAGAGTATCCGTATGCATTCAATGGACGAAGATTTGAAACGGGAATCTTTTCGGAATAACCCAAATCTCCATTGCCATAGGTAGCAGCACTTGAAGCGTAAGCGAACCTTGCCCCCATTTCGTTCGAATAATGGAATAAATTCACAGAATAATGGTAATTGTTTTGGACCAAATAACTGGCATCATTTTCGGTTGTAGAACTGCAAGCACCCAAATGAAATACATGGGTGAAGGTATTGTTCTCTTCGAGAAAATCAAAGAGCTCTTCTTTTTCTAAATAAAACTTGTATCTCAGTCCTCTGAGATTTTTCCATTTATCGCCTTTTCCTAAATTGTCTACAATGGTAATTTCAGTCTCTCCCAAACCATTGAGGTGCCGTACCAAGTTAGAACCTATAAGGCCTGCGCCTCCCGTCACAAGAATTTGCTTCATTGGATTGAAGGGGTATTATCTAAGGCTTTGTAGAGCTCGTTGAATTTCTCATTGGGTATTTTACCTTCTTGGTCTTTGGACAATGCTGGGTGAAGCCTCTCTACAAAATACATATCAATCGTTCCTTTGTTTTTGGCTGGAATCTTACCTCTGTATTGGCATTGGAAAAAATCTTTGACGATATCATAAGTATCTCTTGAAATATTTACTCTTCCAACTTCACCAGAAGATTCCATTCGAGAAGCAGTATTGACAGTATCTCCCCACATGTCATAGGCAAATTTCTTATTTCCGATAACACCAGCTACTACTGGACCAGTATGTATGCCTATTCTAAGTTCCCAATAGGGAAGTCCTTGGTCAATACGAAGTGCCTTTGTAGTGTCCATAAAATCTTTGATTTCAATTGCGGCTCTTATGGTGTCGACCGGATGTGTACTGTTGGGAGAAGGGATTCCACCCGCGGCCATGTAAGAGTCGCCTATAGTTTTGAGTTTTTCTAGTTTGTACAATTCCATGATCGCATCAAACTGCGCAAAACAAAGATCTAATTGATCGACAAGTTCCTTTGGTGTCATGAACTCAGCCGCATCAGTAAATCCTTTGAAGTCGGTGAATAGAACTGTAACGCTGGAAAAGGACTCAGGCTCATCATAGCCTTGGGTTTTTAAACGGTCCGCAATTTTGACTGGCAGAATATTTCTGAGCAACCTCTCAGATTCTCCCAAACTCTTTTCCAAGGCTTGGGCTTTTTGTCGAATATCAATTTGAGCCGCCATAAGCTCTTTGTTTTGCTTCATGGTATTTTCATAAATTGATAGTAAAACTTGAATAATATGCAATTTAGAGGCTTTGATATTGTAATTGTTGCCAGCGTAATTGATCTCAATCGTATCAATTTCCTCGTCTTCCTCTCTAGGTGGATTGCTAAGCAAAGATTCAATTCTATACATGAGAAATGTCTCTTCATAAGGTTTGGTGACATATCCATTGGCACCAACTTCGATTCCTCGGACAATATCCTCTGGTTCTGACAAAGAAGAACAAATAACAACAGGGATCCTCTTCCAATCTGGGTTAGATTTGACAGCTCGACAGAATTCAAATCCATCCATTACTGGCATTTCCACATCACTGATTATGACATCTGGATTAAAATTTTGCAAAATATCCAAAGCCTCTTTGCCATTTTTACCCCACTGGACTTCAAAGCCTCGTGAGGTTAAGAGTCTTTTTAAGACTATGCCTTGAATTGGGCTGTCTTCAGCAAATAAGACCTTTCTTGTCATACCCCTACCAAATTGAGTATTCTTGACGAAATTTGATCTAAAGAGAGGACTTCGAGAGGGGCGTCCATTTCTTTGGCAACCCTTGGCATTCCATATACGATAGAAGATAATTCGTCCTGAGCAACGGTAAAACTGCCTGAATCTCGCAGGGCTTTGAGTCCCCTGGCTCCATCATCCCCCATTCCTGTTAGTAGTATAGCTAAAGCTTTGTCACCAAACTCAGTTACGACGGAATGGAAGAGCGTATCCACCGAAGGTCTATGACCTCTTTCAGGCTCATTTTGATTGATACTTATAAATCCACCTTTGATGGTAAGATGAGAATCATCTGGTGGAAAGTAGATGACCCCGGCTTCGGGTTTCTTCCCAGAGACTCCAAATTGAACGGGGCAGGGACAGCTATGCCTGAGCCATTGTAACAAGCTCTCCGAGAACCCAGGACTTATGTGTTGAACGCAAAGAATTGGTAGCGGAAAGTTCTTGGGGATTCCCGATAAAACTGTTTGGAAAGCCTGAGGACCACCAGTTGAAGCTCCTATCACCAAAATCTCAAACTTTGTGTGGTGAGACTTGGAAACAACTGGTTCAGAGATTTTGACAACTGGACGGTCTTGGACTTTTCTAAAGACGATTACATTTTTCAAAACTCGAATTTTTCGAGCTAGCTCTTCGGCAATTAATTGGATATCTCCACCTAATCTAGGTTTAGGTAAGACATCTAAGGCTCCTAGGTTTAGAACTTTGAATATGTTTCCTTCATCTTCTTTTTGAACCAGGTCAGAAATGATGAGAATAGGCTTAGGTTTTTCTGCCATTGCCTTTTTGGTAAATTCGAATCCATCCATGACTGGCATATTTAAGTCGCAGATAATGATATCTGGATCGAGCTTTTGAAGTAAGGCGAAGCCCTCCTCCCCGTTCAAGGCAGATCCCACCACCTCCATATCGGATAATAACCCGAATGCCCTTTTGTAAGCCGCCTGAATCAATTGGTTGTCTTCAATAATTAGTATTTTTGTTTTCATGTGCTTGATAATAGCCTTTCTACAGTTTGGAGTAGTACATTTTGGTCAAATTGAGATTTGATAAGATAACTATTGGCACCCGCTTCTTTTCCCATCCGGATGTGATCATCGGAACCAAGACTCGTCACAACTACGACTGGCAAATCCCGAAATTTAGACATCGCCCTAACTTCCTTTACCAATGCAAATCCATCTTTCTTGGGCATTTCTATGTCGGTTAAGAGCAAATTGATTTCGTTTTTTTGTACTTTCTCTAATCCATCAACGCCATCAACTGCAGTAATCACTTGATAGCCATTTTCTTCAAAAATTCTTTGGATTTGCGCCCTAGTTATTAGAGAATCTTCTACAACTAGAATTTTTTTGTCTGTTTTGGAATCACCACTTTCGTTCTTCCATTCTCTAACAATCAGTTTGCCTTTGATTTCGGAATAAAGTTCCGATACTTGGATCATATAACAGATTTCACCCGATTCAAGAATAGTCGTACCTGCGAGCTTGGGAACAGATTCTATGATTCCACCAAAGGGTTTTAGGAGAATTTCTTGCTTATCAACAATACTATCAACCAGGACACCAACCTTTTCTCCGTTATATCTCAAGATAAGACAAGATTCCTGTTTCTTATTGGATTTGGCCTCATCTTTTGGAAAGCGAATAGGGAAGTAATCTGCCAAGTGAACAAGTCGAATAGGTTCATTACCCCAGGAAATAACCGGCTTTGCTTCAACAGTAGTTATCTGATCTCGCCTAATAAATAGACTTTGATCTACAAATTCAGTTGGGATTCCATACTTCCATCCTTGTAATTGAATGATGAGAACATGATTTGTGCTAAAATTAGTAGGTAACCGAATAGAGAATTTTGTTCCAGAACCAAGTGCCGTATCGATCTCAATGCTACCTTTGAATTTTTCTACAAAGGTCTTGACCACATCCATTCCAACCCCGCGACCGCTCAAGCTTGTAACTTCCGTCTTGGTAGAAAATCCTGGGTGGAAAATAATCTCCTTTACTTGGTGTTCTGTCATCTCTTCGATTTCATGAGGCTGGAAAAGTCCTTTTTGGATCGCTTTCTCTTTGATTCTTTTGAGATCCAAACCACGACCATCGTCTTCGACTTCAACAAAAACAGCATTGTTTATCATTTTACCAGAGATAGTAACTCGAGCAGGATTCGGTTTCCCAGCTTTTTCTCTGTCATCCCTAGTTTCAATTCCATGATCTAGAGAATTGCGAACTAAGTGCATTAAAGGATCTTTGAGTTCTTCGATAACGAGCTTGTCAGCTGTTACTTGTCCACCTTCAAGAGTTAAGTATACCTCTTTACTGAGCTCTCGACTAATATCTCTTACCGTTCTAGGGAAAATATCGAAAACACTAGATAGTGGTAATAACCTAACATTTTGAATTCCCTCTTCGATTTTACCTGCGATAAGATCAAGTTTAGCTGAATCTTGAATGGATTTTACTTTTAAGCCTGAGAGTCTCTGAACCAAATTGTCCCATTTTCTTTTTTCTTCTTTTCCGATTCCACTTAGACCTTTCCAAAGCTTAGTGAAATCTTCGAACATTAAATTGAGCTCCATGATTTCCTGAGCTCTCTTTTGGATTCTATTTTTGGTGACTGTAAGTTCTCCTGAATAGCCGAGTAAGCTATCCAACTTGGCGGGGTCTACCCGCATCGTATCTATTTTGAATTTGCCTCCAGGCCCAGGGGTATTGGAAGACTTAGGTGCTTCGACTTTCTTTTCCGGTGCTTGTGATGCTGGACGAGGGCTACTTTCTCTGGGTTTTACAGTGGTCGTAGCATCAGTCCTAGCTGGGAGAGATGGAGCTGAAATGGTTCCTGGCTTACCTTGGGCAGGAGTGTTGGATTCCCTACTTGGATCTTTTTCATTAGAGTCATGGGCTGGAACAGGTTCCCCATTTATGGAAACAGTTCCATTTAGTATATCGAAGGTCTTTTTTAAGTCTACATTCGCCTTAGATCCGGTACATGCCTCATCTACAAGTAGCCTAAGTTGGTCCAAAGCATAGTAAATCCTATCAGCATCTTCTGGTCGGTATTCGGCATATCCCTTACTTGCTTTTCCAAGTTGGTCTTCGAGGACATGTGTGATAGATTCAATTTCTTTGAGACCGAGTAAACCGGCTGCACCTTTCATGCTATGTGCTTCTCTAAATATACCTTTGAGAAGGTCTGCGTCTTTCGGGTTTTTCTCTAATTCTAAAATCCCCGCTTCAATCTTTTGTATATGCTCATGGCTATCCGCTTGAAATAAATCGCGAAACTCGGCGTCCTCTATCATAAAGTTAAATTACTTTTACCATCTATCAGTTCCATCATGCTTGAAGTTGCTTCTCTAACTTGCTGAATCCCTATTTTGGTTTGGCTGACTCCGATAGCTGTTTCTTGAGAACCTCTATTGAGACTATTGACTGCCTGTACGACTTCATTGATCGCAACACTTTGTTGCTTCACATTCAAAGTAATCTGTTCCGTCGAAGTAAAGACCGAATTGATCGCAATGAAAACTTTTTCGAATGCTTGCACTACATCTCTACCTAAGTTCACTGAGGATTCGACCCTTTTGTTTCCTTCTTCTGTCGCCATAACAGTTGAGTCTGTCGCCTTTTTGATTTCGAGCAAGATCTCCTGAATTTTATCAGCACTTCGCTTCGATTCATCTGCTAGCTTTCTAATTTCTCCAGCTACAACGGCAAAACCTTTTCCGTATTCGCCGGCTCTTGCTGCCTCTACCGCAGCATTGAGAGCAAGCATATTGGTTTGGTTAGCGATATCAGAGACGAGTCCAATGATTCCACCAATTTGATTGTTTTTTTCTGAAAGCTGGAGGATCTGTTCACTGATAACCCCAACTCGATCTTTTAAGTTTCCCATGGAATCTACCATTTGGCTGACTTTTTCGGACCCGTGCTTTGCTGCCTCCTGGGCTTCTCTGGATTTGTCCGATACACTGACGGACTGTTCTGCAGTGTGACGGGCACTCGAACCCAATTCCGCCATGGTAGTACTTGTTTCGTTAACTGAAGCGGATTGCATCTGAGCTGTTTTTTCCTGCTGCTCGATTGTGGTAGCGATCTCTCTTGTTGAGGAAGAAAGTAAAGACACAGCTTTGAGAACTGGACCAGCTATGAATCTTGTCAGTAAGAATGTTATGACAATCACTACAGAAAAGGAAAGAAAAAAGGTTACAATAACAATGTTTTTAAGTTCTTTGATCGGCGCCAAAGCAACATCCTTTTCGTATTCAGCCACTATAACGAATTTTTTTCCAAAAATCTCAGTTGTTCCATAGGCAGCGAACACTGGTTCTCCATGATAATTTTCTTCTGTTATAACATCTGTTTTGCCAGAAAGTGCATTGGAGATGGCACTCATTTGGTTTTTTTTTCGCAATATAAATGGCTCATCGGGAAATCTATGATCAGATGTTCGAAATAAAGAATCTTCCCCTATCAAATAGACTGCTCCATGGTTTCCTAAAAAATCATCTTCCATACTTTGGTTGATTTCATCAATAGGCATTTGCAGAGCCATGATCCCTTCCAGTTTACCATTGATCACTATTGAAGTGGCAACGAAGGAGGCAGGATCATCATTGGAGGGAGCGTAATTTTCAAAGTCCTCAAAAAATATTTTGTTCTGGTCTCTAGAGTCTCGCGCCGCACGAAACAGTCGTCCTAAATTGCTGTCTTTGTATTTTCCCGTATTGAGATTTGTCGCATAATCAAGTTCTTTGAAAACAGTATAGACTATGTTCCCTTCTAGATCTATAAAGAATAGGTCATAAAAATACTTATCCTTAATGTACCTGCGAAAAAAAGCATGGTATTTCCTATGAGTCCTGGAATACTCCGAGTTGTCCCCAGCATCTATCAACTCATCCTTTTTGCCTGTAGGAAAAGGGCTTTTGAAAATGTACTTTTCTTGTAGATATGTTGTAGGTGAGTTTTTGTCTTTGGAATTGGCAATAGAAGAAAATCCATCTCTGAAATCGATGTAGGCAGATCGAACATCACTAGAGGTAGCCAGCGCAAAAGTATCCGATTTTTTGTTAGAAAAATATCCGATGATTTCTTTCTTTTTGGTTTCTCGAATGCTCGAAAGTTGATTCTCTAAATTTTTTTGGATAGTTAAGTTTGCAAAATAAAGGAAGGTCGACGCCATTGTAAACGCGATTAAAATACTAATACCCAAAGCAAAGAACAACATCTTTGACTTGAGACCTAAACGATAGCTTTTACCATTCATATTTGGATTCATTTTTTTTATCCTAAGCTTTGCTTCACTCTATTGATTAAAGAACTAATACTTATTACATTCACATATCCTTGGGTGTGTGGGTAGGAAGCTTCCAGAAGAGACCCCCCTTCTCCTTTGGCGCTAAGAGGTGCGATGAGTTTCTCTTCATTTTTTTTATAAACCACGTCTACCAATTCATCCACCAAAAGGCCGAACTGATTCGTGCTTTCTTTGAGTATTATCACTTTTCCAAATTGGAATGGCTTATCCCGAGACTGTCCTAAAATTTCAGCAAGTGAAATGACAGGAAGCACATCACCTCTAAGGTTCATACATCCTTGTAAAATGGAAGAGGCTCCAGGAAGAGGGGTTAGTTGGCTAGGATCTGAAAATTCTACAACATTCTCTAGGGGAATTCCGAAATCTTCTTCCCCTGATTTGACGATGGATATGGCATCCATTCCACCTTGATCGAGACTTAGGTCGTCAGAATTTTTTTTGTAAGACTTTAATCTTCTTTTGAGGATCTCTTTGGACTCCTGTGTCATACCATGAAATCCAACTTGATACCACTCTAATTTCTTCGCATCCTCTGCTGAGAAAGATTCAGTTTCCCAAGGTCTTTTCAATGTCTCCTGTGGGTATAATTTCGAAAAATCTAGAAGTGTAACAACTTCACCATGATAGACTCTTTCTTCTAATACGCCTTTTTCATCACCACTGACAGTATAGGCATTCTCTTCAAAACTCACCACTTCTAAAACATCGGAAATAGGTACTGCGATATTCCCTTCAATTAAAATCAAACTATCTTCAATTGAATACTGTTCAGGAGCTTCCCCCCAAAAAAAACGCAAATCGAGAACTAAAACAATCTCACCTCTTAGGGGTAAGGTGGCAAATATTCCTCTTCCTCCCACTGTTGATGGATTGAGCGGTAAAAACCAAAGGATTTCTTTGATCAAATTTGCTCTAGTTGCAAATTTTCTTTCCTTAATTCGAAATAGTATCCATTCAGACTCTTGTGGCATTACTTATAATGGATGAATGAGGAACTCGTCGTATTCTTCCTTCCAATCATCCTTTCCCTTTAGATTTTCGGCGAAGCTCGGGTCATTCTTGAAGAGACTAAAAAGTTGAGATTGTGTCGACCGAGCTTTTTCTCTATCTCCGTTTTCCCAATAGTAATTGGACAATTCGTAGTATGCCTCAACTGTTTCAGGGTTTTCGTAGAGGGCTTCTCGGTAATACGACATAGCTTCCTCAATTTTCCCATCTCTTTTTGCCTCTCGGGCTTGCTTGAGGCTACTTAATGGTTCTTCTGATGACTTGGGGGCTACAGTGAGCACATCGGGTTCGACCTTTTCCAGAGCATAGGAAAAAGGACGAAGGACATCTACTTCTTTTTTGGGGAGCGAGACAACCTTTTGGAAGTAAGAAGTTTGGTTTGGGATATTTTTGTGGTGGAGAGAGTCAGGAACGGGCCCCAAGTATTCGCTATGTCCTAAGACCAAAATTCCACCTGGCAGGAGTGCCTTCGAAAAATGCTGTAGGATCGTTTTTTTGGCGCTTTCTCCGAGGTAGATTAGAACGTTCCGACACAAAATCAAATCATAAGTGCCGAAAGGGTCTTCTAAAAGATTCCTCTGGAAAAAATGGGTCATGCTACGAAGGTCTGCAGCGACCTCCACCTTTTCTTTGTCGATTTTAAAAAAAGACAAAAATCGATCTGAGAGATTCGAGCGAATGGAATAGGTGGAGTATATTCCTTTTCTAGCAAACTCAATGGAGCTTTCTTGGAGGTCAGTTCCGACCACGGATAGGGTAACATCTCTTCGGAGCTCATTTAATTTTAGCTTCAATAGAACAGCCAAGGTATAGACTTCTTCGCCTTTGCTACACCCAGCTGACCAAACTTGAAGCTTACTATCTTTGGGTTTGTCTCTTAAAATTTGGGGGAGGAGAAAATCAACGATCGCATTGAGTTGGTTAGGGTCTCGATAAAAATATGTTTCAGAAATATTGAGGATTTCGTAAATCTTTTTCCATTTGTCCTCCCCTAAATCCAGTCCATTCGATAGCCCTTCGAGTTCTTCAGGACGTATATTTTGGACGAGCAGAGGCCATTTTTCATCTTCTCTGAGATGTATTCCCGCTTTGTTGTAAAGTGCCTTTTGAACAGATGTGAAAGTGGAATCCATCAAAGTTTATCTAAAATTTTGCCAAATTTGCGATCCACAGCTTCTACTACTTTTGTATCAGGTTCAAGGACCTTTGGCATCCAAGGTTTTTGTCGG
>Ga0169931_10008344_pt1 | contig 15135 bp, 9 predicted proteins | sample Kivu_15m_20L_FD_129675 | JGI IMG/M metagenome (GOLD analysis project Ga0169931, IMG submission 129675) | Freshwater microbial communities from Lake Kivu, Western Province, Rwanda to study Microbial Dark Matter (Phase II) - Kivu_15m_20L... | ecosystem: Environmental > Aquatic > Freshwater > Lake ... | reverse complement strand
GCCGATCGCGCCGTCGTGGATGCGGCGCATGGTCTCCCGGTGCTCTCGAGCGCGAGCGCGAGGCGCGCGGGGTCGGGCGGCTCGCCCTGGCGGCGCGCGCGCCGCCACAGCGCGACGACGGGGCCGGCCGTCACGTCGAACGCACCTCCGGAGAGCTCGGCGTACGACTGCGCCAGCGAGAGCACGCGCCAGGTGTCCTCGGCCACGGGCTGCGCGGGCCCTCCGCTCGCCGCCGAGAGCCGCGCGGCCTCGCTGTCGTCGCGGTAGTCGCTCAGGAGCAGGTCGAGGGCGCGCACGCGGCCGAACGCCGCCCGCGCGGCGCGCTCGGCGCGCTCGGGCGAGTCGGCGTACAGCACGATGCGCAAGCGCGTGCCCATCGCCGCGTCCTCGTACTCGTGGCGCTCAAGCCGACCCTGCGCCGCGCATGCGCCCAGGAGCAGGGCGAGCGACGCCAGCGCGCCTGTGTGCGGGGTCTCCATGGCGTGCCGGGGATCCTACGCTCGCGCGCCCGGAGGCGCTCCCCGGGCCTCGCAGGTGGAAGTACACTGCGCCGCCGCCCCGAAGGCCCCGCCCCGCTCGCCCTGCCCGCGCGAAGATCGACGCATGTCCAAGGCACTCCGGCTCCATGTCGTGTCCCAGGACGGCACCGTCGACGCCGTGCACGACATCGAGGGCGACACGGCGCTGATCGGCCGCAGCCGCGCCGCCGCCGACCGCTGCGACGTCGTGGTCGAGCGCAAGGACATCTCGCGCGCCCATGCGCGCGTCCTGCGCGGCGTGGTGGTCGAGGACCTCGCGTCGACCAACGGCACCTACGTCAACGGCAAGCGCATCCAGGGCGCGACGCTCGTGCGCACGGGCTCGTTCCAGATCGGCGACCCGGCGGGCGGCAACCTGGTCACGGTGCACGTCGGCGAGGCGGAGCAGGCCGAATCGGACCCGGACCTCGGAGGCGCGGACCGGACGCTCGCTCCCGGCCTGCTCGCCGTGCCGGCGAAGCCCGCGACGGCCGGGACGACGGTCGAGGTCGCGGGGCTGCGCAACCAGCACGCGGAGCTCGTGGCCGAGGTCGCCCGGCTGCGCGCCGAGCTCGAGGGCGCCCGCGAGGACGCCCGGCAAGCGGCGAGCGCGGCGGACGAGCTGCGACACCGCGAGGCGGAGCTCGACGGCGATGTCGCGCGGCTCGAGAGCGAGCTGCAGTCGGCGCTGGAGGCGGCCCACGGCGCGGGCCGCGCCGCGGACGAGCTGCGCCACAAGGGTGCGGCGCTCGGCGGGGACGTCGCACGCCTGGGTGCGGAGCTCGAGCAGGCCCGCCAGGCTGCCGACAGCGCCGCCCGCGAGGCCGAGGACCTGCGCCAGCGGCACGCCGCACTCGCGGCCGACGTCGCCCGGCTCGGGTCGGAGCTCGAAGCCGCGCGCACGCGGGCCGAAGCGGCGGGTCACGAGGCCGAGGATCTGCGCCACCGGCACGCCGTGCTCGGGGGCGACGTGGCGCGACTGGAGGCCGAGCTCGAGGCGGCCAGGGCCAGCGCGCTCGCGCCCACCGTCGAGGTCGAGGCGCTGCGCCGGCAGAACGCCGAGCACGTCGAGGGTCTCGCGCGCACGCGCACCGAGCTCGACGGTGCGCGCGCCGGCGAGCGCGCGGGTGCGCAGGCGCTCGCCGACCTGCGCCAGGAGAGCCTGGGCCTGGTGCGCGACCTGGCCCACGCCCAGGGGGAGCTCGACACCACGCGCCATGCGCTGCTCGACTCGCAGCGCGACGCCGCGACCTTGCGCCAGCAGAACGCCGACCTGCTCGGGGAGCTCGCGCGCGTCCGCACCGAGCTCGAGGCGGCGCGCGCCGACACGGCGCGCGAGAGCGCGCTCGCCGAGGCGCAGCAGCGCATCCGCCAGCTCGAGCAGCGCGTGGCCAGCCTGAAGGAGGAGGCGGCGCAGCGCGAGGCCGAGCGCGGCAGCTCGCCCCAGCTGCAGCTGCTCGCCGACGAGCTCGCCAAGGTGCGCACGCGCGCCGAGTCGCTCGACCGCGAGCTCACGCAGGCGCGCGCCCAGCTCGAGAGCGCACGCCAGGGCGAGGCCGGTCGCGCGGCGGGGCCCGAGGTCCCGGCGCCGGCCGCTCCCAAGCCGTCCCCCATGGCCTCGGCGATGATCGAGCAGCTGACGCGCCGCACGCGCGAGCTCGAGGCCGAGCTCGCCCGCGCCCGCTCGGGCGGCGCGACTCCCGCGCCCGCCGCGTCGGACGCCGCCGAGCTGCGCCCGGTGGTCGAGGACCTGCGCCGGCAGCTCGAGGAGAGCCGCCGGGCCGCAGCCGCCCTCGCCGCCCCGGCCGGCGACGCCGCGGCGCTCGTCCAGCTGCGCGAGGAGAACAAGCGCCTCTCCCGCGACCTGTTCCAGTGCAAGGCCAAGCTGGTGACCGGCGGCGGAGGCGCGGCACCGCGGGGCGGCCTGCCGCCGGACTTCCTGCGCAAGCTCCTCGCCGAGGACCTGCACACGCACTCGGTCGGCCCGCTCGCCTCGCCGGAGGAGTTCCTGATCGCCGAGGCCTACGTCGGGTTCCGCAGCTTCGAGCGGGTCGTCACGCGCCTGGCGACCGGCTTCCAGCAGATCTTCAACGAGAACACGATCCTGCCGGGCACCGAGGGCTCCAACTTCCGCATGCTCGCGGAGGGCGTGTTCGAGGCTCCCCACGACGAGGAGGCCCGGCGCGCGCTGTCGAGCTACATGGACGATCTGTCGCGCTGGCTGGCGGCCTCGGTGCACGCGCACCGGCGCGCCGCGCTGCGCTTCTTCGAGGCCCTCAAGTCTGACCTGAGCGAGCAGGGGCTGACGCGCCACAAGCCGGCCGGCGGGCTGGGCTTCATGGTGCGCGCCGAGCTGTGGAACCGCGCGCAGCAGCACCTGAGCCGCCAGTCGGCGAGCCTGATCGAGGAACGCCTCGACCAGCTGGCGCGCGAGGAAGCGAATGCGATCGTCTCCGCCCGTCCCGAGGCCGACGGCGGCGCGGGCTGAGCGCCCCGAGGGGGGTGCCGACGGAGCGATGCGGCGCCCCGCTCGCGGCAGAGGCGACGACGCCCGCGGCACCCGCGGGCGAGCGCGGCCCGAAGGCCACAATCGGGGCGCGCAACCGGCCGGCGGACGCTGCTATCATCCGCCGCGCCCGCCCGCCGCCCCTGCCGCGGCGCTCCCCCGAGCCGCCCCACCCCGCGCACGACGTGGGGTCCCGGAGTCCAACATGAAGCCCCTCGCAGGTCCCTCGCTCCCGGCCGCCCCCCGCTCGCTCCTCGCGGTCGCCCTGCTCCTCGGCGCCAGCGCCTGCACCTCGACCGACAGCCTGCGGCTGGAGGCCGGGGACCCGCTGGGAGCCGACTTCGTCTACGTCTTCGTCGACTCGAAGAAGATCGAGACCTCGTTCGAGTCCGACGCCAACGAGGCGCTGCTGACCCCGGCGCGGATCCGCGACTATCCGGCCTACGCGCAGCTCGAGGTCGCCGACGGCAAGTGGCGCCAGATCGACCTGCGCCAGGGCGCCGTGCGGCCCGAGCTGTCCTTCGAGGACGGGGGCCGCGCGGTCGTGATCTCGCTGGGCTTCCTGTTCGAGGACCGCCCGGCCTACAGCGTCGCGATCGTCACCGAGGAGGGCGGCAACTGGCGCGCCAAGGTGCTCGGCGCCGACGACTTCCTCGAGGAGCACGAGCTCGTGTTCACGCTCCAGAACGGCTACCCCACGCGCAAGGAAGACTGAGCCGATGGCGCACCGCGCGGTCCCCAGCGTCCTGTGGCGGGAGGGCATGTTCCTCTCGACCCAGCACTTCCAGGCCCTGTCGCGCGAGGCCGCCGAGCTGGCCTCGGGCGCGGCGGGGATCGGCCGCGCCGCGCGCCACGGGCTGGTCTCGATCACGCTCGACGAGACCAGGCTCGCCGAGTCGGTCTTCGACGTGCGCTCGCTCGAGGCCGTGTTCCCCGACGGCACGCTGGCCCGCATCCCGGGCAACGCCGAGATCGCGGCCACCGGCTTCGCCGAGGCCTTCAAGGAGGCCGAGCTCGCGGTCTGGCTCGCGATCCCCGAGGCGCGCGAGAACCAGCCGGCGATCGACGACGGGCGCGACGGCCGCGTGGCGCGCTTCCGCGTGCAGTCGCAGCCCTGCTACGACGAGAACCTGCGCGACGCGGTGCAGTCGATCGAGTTCCGCATGCTGCGGGTCAAGGTGTTCTTCGGCGAGGCCCCGCCGGCGGGCTTCGAGGCGCTGCTCGTCGCGCGGCTGGTGCGCGAGGGGCGCCCGGTCGCGGTGCCGGCGCTCGCGCCCGCCTTCGTGCCGCCGGTGATGGAGTGCGGCGCGGCCCCGGCGCTGGTGCGCCGCATGGTCGAGCTCGCGCAGGAGTCGCGCCGGCGCGTGCGCGACCTCGCCGAGCGCGTGCCGACGCTCGCGCGGCTCTCCGACGTCGGCCGCGGCGTCGACTTCGCGAGCCTGCTGCTGCTGCAGTCGCTCAACCGCACCTGCGCGACGCTCGAGCAGCTCTCGCGCGCTCCGCGCCTGGCCCCGGAGCTCGCCTATCTCGAGCTGGCGCGCTGCTGCGGCGATCTCGCGCTGTTCCACCCGGCGCGCGCGACGCCGGCCCTGCCCGCCTACGAGCCCGCGCGCGCCGACGCCTGCTTCCGCAGCGTGCTCGGCGAGCTCGCGGCGCTGATGGGCGCCGAGGTCGAGCACCCCTACGAGTGCGTGCCCTTCGAGCGCGACCCGCTGGTGCCGTTCTTCCACACCATCGCGCTGCCCGCCGAGTGGTTCGAGCGGCGCGCCGAGGTCTGGCTCGGCGTCCAGCTCGCGCGCCCGGCCGAGCAGGCCGCCACGCTCGTGCCCGACGGGGTCAAGCTGCTCGCGCCCAGCGAGAAGCAGCGCGTGATCGACGGGATGATCCCCGGCATCGCGCTGGTCCACGAGCGTGTCGCTCCGCTGGCCTTCCCCAAGCGCGAGGACCTGCACTTCTTCCGCATCGAGACCGAGGGCGAGTCGCGCGACTCGTGGCTGCTCGTCGAGCGCGAGCGCGCCGCGCTGATCGTCAACCCGCTCGACGACCTGGTCGACGCCCGCTTCGAGTTCTACGTCGAGAGGGCCCGCCGCCATGGCTGATGCACGACCGAGCCTGGCCGCGGCCTGCAGCCCGCTGTTCCTGTACCTGTCGACGTTCTGGCGCAGCGCGGCCTCCTCGCGTGCCTCGCTCCAGGAGGTCAAGGAGCAGCTCTACGGCATCTTCGAGCGCCTGGCCGAGGACTGCCGGCGCGACCCGCGCCTGGCCCCGCTCCACGAGCGCATCCACTACGCGCTGGTCGCCGCCGCGGACCAGATCGTGCTGTCGAGCTCGTGGCCCGAGCGCACCAAGTGGGCGCTCGCGCCGATCGAGAAGGACTTCTTCAAGAAGCTCGAGGGCGGCAAGCGCTTCTTCCGGCTGGTCGACGAGGTGCTGCAGGAGCCGACGCCCGAGGCCGCCGAGCTCGCCGAGTGCCTGTTCTACTGCGTCGCGCTCGGCTTCCGCGGCGAGCTGATCGGCGAGAAGCGCGAGCTCGAGCGCATGCGGCGCTCGCTGTTCGAGAAGGCGCGGCTGGCGGGCGCGATCGGCGAGCACCTGACGCCTGACGCCTACGGCCGCACCGTGCCGGGCAAGCCGGTGACGCTGCCGACGACGCGCACGCTGCGGCTGGTCGCGCTGGCCGTCGCCTCGCTCGTGTTCCTGCTGCTGACCGTGTTCGTCAGCGTCAAGCTGACCGACGAGGACGTGGTGCACGGCGCCGAGTTCCTGAGCGAGTCGCTGCGCACGGGCACGCGCCCCGACCTCAACGACCTGCCCGACGATCAGGAGGCGCTGCGCGCGGTGGTCAACTCCAGCCGGCGGGGCCGCCAGCCGTGAAGAAGCTCTTCCAGAGCAAGGTCAACCTGCTGGTGCTCGGGCTGGCGCTGGTCGTCGTCGCGCTGCTGCTCGTGCTGTACCTCGCGGGCTCGGCGCAGTGGGCGATGTGGATCCTGATCGCGCTGATCGTGTTCGGCGTGCTGTGGATCCTGATCGAGGTCGTGCAGGCCGCGCGCAAGCGCCGCCGGCAGCGCCGCTTCGACGAGTCGCTCGCCGCCAAGGAGGGCATCGCGGAGCGCCGGCGCGAGTGGGCCGAGCGCGTCGCCGACCTCGAGAAGCAGGGCCTCGACCGCTACGAGCTGCCGTTCTACGTGCTCGTCGGCGAGCCGCAGTCGGGCAAGAGCGTGATGCTCCAGAACTCCGACCTGCACTTCCCCTTCGGCCAGACCAAGCTGTCGGGCGCGGGCGGCACGCGCGGCTGCGACTGGTGGTTCACCGAGGAGGCCGTGATCCTCGACCTCGCCGGGCGCCTGTTCACGCACGAGGGCGGCGCCGCGGACGAGCAGGAATGGCAGGCCTTCCTCGACCTGCTGTTCGAGTTCCGGCCGCTGTGCCCAGCCAACGGCATCCTGCTGGTCGTGCCCTGCGACGGCCTGCTGACCGACCAGCGCGACGCGGTGCTGCACAAGGCCTCGAAGATCCAGAACGCGCTGGTCACGCTCTCCAACCGGCTGCAGGCGCAGCTGCCCGTCTACCTCGTCCTGACCAAGGGCGACAAGATCTTCGGCTTCGCCGAGTCCGTCTACCGCCTCGAGCAGGCGCAGCGCCAGCAGATGTTCGGCTGGTCGCGCGCCGGCGCGCGCTTCGACGCGCCGTTCGCGCTCGAGGAGGCGCGCGAGGGCTTCGACGAGATGGTGCGCCGCGCGCGCTTCCTGCGCGCCGAGATGATGGCGACCGCGGCGCTGCCCGAGGACATCGCCGCCGTGCACCGCATGTCGGCCTTCCCCGACGAGCTCAAGGCGCTGTGGCCGGGCCTCGAGCTGTACCTCAAGACGCTCTTCACCGACAGCGAGGTCACCGAGAAGCTGTTCCTGCGCGGCGTGTACCTGACGAGCGGCCTGCAGTCGGGCGTGCCCGTGGCCAAGGTCTGCGCCGAGCTGATCTCCGGCGCCCGCGACGCCGACGCGCACGCGCTGGAGTCCCTGTTCGTCAAGCAGCGCGCGTACTTCATCCGCGACCTCGTGCGCGACAAGGTGTTCGCCGAGCGCGGGCTGGTCCGGCCGACCTCGGGCCGCGTGGCCAAGGCGCGGCGCGCCGCCGCGATCGGCTACGGATTCGCCGGCGCCGTGGCGCTGACCGCGGTGGCCACGGCGATCGTCTTCGCCGCGAGCCACGACTCGGACCTCTCGGCTACGCCCGCCGGGCGCGCGCTGGTCGAGGGCTGGAACGAGGCGGCGGCGCGCGGGCCGGTCGACCTCCCGCGCACGCTGGAGCGCCTGGCGACGATCCGCGTCGAGGCCGAGCGCGTCGAGCGCGACACGATCGGCGAGAAGGGCCGCGCGCTCGAGGAGCTGCACGGCGCGATCCTCGCGCACCGCGTGCTCACCCACCTGCGCGACACGGTCGTAGCGAGCCTCGACCGCCCGGCCCCGGGCATCGAGGCGGGCCAGGACGAGTTCATCGCGCGCGTCGACCTCGCGCTCGACCTCTCCGGCACCGTCGAGTACCGCGCCAGCGAGTTCGCGCGCGGCCACGACTCGCTCGCCGGCCGCGTGCGCGCGCGCCTCGAGGCGCTCGAGCTCGGCGAGAAGCTGCTCGGCTCGCTGGGGACGGAGCTCGAGTACCAGGGACCGGTCGCCGAGGAACGCACCGAGGAGCAGGAGCAGGCCTTCGCGACCCTGCTCGCGGCGCTGCGCCAGCAGATGAGCTCGACGCTCGAGGCCGGCCATCCGCTGCAGGTCGGCGGCGACCTCGGCTGGGTCGTCGCGGCCAAGGGCGTCGAGGCCGCGCAGCAGCGCCTGACCGCGCGCGGCGGCGTCAGCACGAGCGAGGTCCATGCGCAGGCGGCCAGCTACTTCGCGTGCCTGCAGACCGCGCGCCGGGCCAAGGCCGCGGTCGAGGGCGAGTTCGCGCCCGAGCGCGCGGTCGCGCAGCTCGACCGGCTGCGCGAGCTGCGCCGCGAGCTCGCGGGCTCGACCGACGACGGAGCCGCGTGGCCTCCGGCCTCCGAGGGCCTCGACATCAACCGGCTGAAGGCCTTCGAGCCCGCTCCCGAGGCGGCGCTCGCGATCGCGCGGGACGAGGGCTGGCGCCCGCTCGAGGAGCTGTCGAGCCCCGACTTCCTGCCGCTCGCGCCGTGGAGCCTCGACGGCCTCGCGCGCGACGTCCGGCGGGCCTTCGTCGAGCTGCGGCTCGAGGCGCGGCAGCGCGACGTGCGCGACGCGAAGATGCGGGCCATCGCGGCCGCGTTCGGCGACGCGGTGAGCGGCTGGGACGATCTCGACCGGCCCAGCGTGCTCCGGGAGTCGGGCGACGCCAGCGACGCGACCCGCGCGCAGGACGCGCTCGCGCTGCTGGCCGAGCTGGAGAGCGTCACGCTCGACATCGCGCGCCTGCGCACGGCGCTCGGGCGCGCTCTCACCGGCTTCATCGATGGGCCCGCCCTCGAGCGCCTCGCGTCGTCCGACGAGCGGCGGGCGATCCAGACGCTGGTGCGCGCGGCGGCGACCCGTCTGCAGGGGCTCGACGCGAGCGCGCACCGCCGGCTCGAGCGCCTGCTCGCGGACATGCAGTCGGGCGTGCTCGAGGGCTGGAAGTCCGCCTACGGGGCCAACACCGACTACAAGAGCGTCGCGCAGCTCCTGCTCGACTTCATCCGCTTCGAGGAGCGCGCCAACCCCGGTCCGGTCGCGCTGCCCGAGGGCCTCGCGGCCCGCGACCTCTGGCTCGAGGGCGTCGACGCCTTCGTGCGCGAGTGCATCGAGAGGAGCCGCGCCGCGGCGCGCGAGCGCCTGCGCGAGGAGCTCAAGGTCGGCTCGCGCCCGCTGGCGGAGTGGAAGGGCGAGCTCGCGCGCGAGCTGGAGGAGCCGGGCCTCGTGCGCTGGGCGCAAGCCGGGGCGCGCGACAGCGGCTTCCAGCTCGAGGAACGCGACCTCGACAAGCTAAGCATCCTGCGCACCTCGGTTCCCCTGGTCAACGAGCTGTTCGTCAGCCTGCGCGCCGACGTCGCGCCGGACATGGCCGGCCAGGCGCTTGTCCGGCGCACGCGCGAGGCGCTGCGCGGCTTCGAGCTCGGCAGCGACGAGAAGCTCGTCGGCTCGCTGGTGACGGCGCGCGCGCGCCGCGCCGAGGTCGGCGGCGGCGCCGCGGCCCAGGGCGCGGCAGGGCTCGCCGTCGTGCGCGCCAACGAGATCTGGGACCTGTTCGACACGCAGGTGCGGCTCGAGCTGCGCCGCAAGTTCACCACCGAGCTGCAGAACCTGCTGACGACGCACGGCGACCTCAAGGCCGCGCTGTTCAGCGGGACGTGGAGCGACTACGAGGGCCAGTCCACGGGCACCTCGGCGCCTTACGAGGCGCTCTCGAGGCAGGTGCGCCAGGTGTTCGGGCCCGGCGGCGACATCGAGAAGCTCGCCGCCCGTTACCGGCTCGCGGAGCTCGGCGAGCTCGGCTTCCCCGGCGAGCCGTCCGACGCGCGCACGTGGGCGTCGTTCCAGTTCCTGCGCGACGTCCAGCGCTTCCTCGAGGCCCGCGACGTGTTCGGCGCGGCACCGGGCGTGCCGGTGCGCCTGCTCGTCGTGCGCAGCGCCGCCGACTCGCTGACGGGCAACAAGGAGAACTCGAAGGTCCTGCGCGCGTTCTTCGCGCGCGAGTCGAGCGGCACGTGGTCGCTCGACGAGGGCAAGGACGCGCTGCCGGTCACCGACAAGGAGACCGCCGCCGTCCCGTGGCCGCTGACGTCGACGCAGGGCCCGCTGGTGCTGCGCTTCACCAACAAGCTCGCGGCGACCAAGGCGCTCGCGGACTCGGAGGTCGAGCTTGTGCTGCACGGCGTGCTCGCCCCGCTCGTGCTCGCGTGGAGCGGCACGCCCGCGGGCGCGGAGTGGGAGGTGGCGCTGCCGGTCGAGCGCTTCGAGTCGGCGCAACGCGCGGGCGCGGATCGCTCGAAGTTCAAGGACAAGCGCGTGACGCTGCGCATCTCGTTCCCCGTCGAGGGCAAGCCCGAGGCCGCCCCGCTGCCTCGGCGCCCCTAGCGCGCTCGCGCCCGCCCCGAGCCGATGTTCTCGTTATTCCGCCAGGAGATCCTGCCCGTCGAGGTCTACGGCAAGCTGCCGATCGCCAAGGACTACCTGCGCGTCGGCTGCTCCGAGGGCGCGGGACAGGCCTGGCGCGGCTGGCTCGACGCGGGCTACTCCGGCAGCGCGGCGGGCAGCTTCCCGACGCTCGCGGCGCCCCTGCGCTTCACGACCGGCTCGGTGTGGGGCGAGCCGCTCGTCGGGCTCCTGTGGCCGTCGAGCGACGCCGGCGGGCTGCGCAAGTTCCCGCTGACGTTCCTCGTCGAGCGCCGCCTCAAGCCCGCGCGCGCGGATGCGGCCGCGGGCTTCCCGACGGCGCGCGCGCTGTGGCGCGAGCTCGCCGCGCTCAAGCGCTCGGCCGAGACGCGCCCCGACGGCGCCGCGTTCCTCGCTGCCGTGCGCGGGCGCGAGCTCGACGTCGAGACGCTCGCGCCGGCGCACGGCGAGCGCTTCGACTTCACCTCGTGGAAGGTGGCGATCGACGGCGCCAGCAGCGGGCTCGCGTCCCTGCTCGCGCGGCTCGAGGAGCTGCGGCGCGGCGGCCCGCGACCGCTGCTGCGCCTGCCGCTGGTCTCCAACCTCGACCCGCTCGAGCAGGCCCACGCGTGGTGCCACCTGTGCGCGGAACTGGGGCTGCTGCACGGCGCCGAGCTGCCCGCGCTGCTGTTCCCGGCCGACGAATCCGACGCCGGGACGGCGGCCTTCGTCGTGCTCGCCACGCGCCCGTTCCAGCCCGCGGACGTCGAGTGGCTCGCGCCGCCCACGGGCACCACGGGCCGCGCGGGCGACCTGTGCGACGGAACGCCGCGCCACGCCCCGCTCGTGCGCGAGTCGAGCCTGCCGCTCGCCACGTCGCTGCTCGGCGCCTACCACGCGCAGTTCGGCCGTCGCGGCTGAGCTTGTCGGCGGCCCCGGGTCGCGCGTATCCTCGCCCGGCGCGTCCGGTGCACGCTTGCGGGCCGTCCGCTGCACCGCCGGAACACCCGCAACGCCGCCCGGAGTTCGAGCCCCGATGGGATCCCCCGTTCAGATCGACCTCGACGCGCTCCTGCGCCCGATCTCCGAGGCCCAGCCCGCCGGGCCCGACCTGCGCGAGGACGAGAGCGCCGGCGCCGGCTACCTCGACCTCAAGGACGCGCGCCGCACCGCCCGCGCGGCCGAGCGCACGCTCGCCAACGCCGAGCTCGGCGGCGAGGACGGCATCGACGCGCGCGCGATCGACGACGCGAGGGTGGCTGCGGATGACGCGTGGAAGCGCATCCTCGCGCTCGCGCCGCGCCTGCTCGCCGAGCGCAGCAAGGACCTCGAGGTCGCGGCCTACTGGATCGAGGCGCTGACGCGCGAGCGCGGCTTCTCCGGCCTGCGCGATGGCCTGCGCGCGACGCGCACGCTGGTCGAGACCTTCTGGGACGGCCTCTACCCCCGGCCCGACGCCGAGGAGGGCCTGCCAGCGCGCTGCGCCCCGCTCTCCAACCTCAACGGCGACGGCGCCGACGGCCCGCTGCCTTCGCGCATCTCGCTCCTGCCGCTGACCGAGGCGATCGACGAGCGCGGGGGCTTCTCGACCTGGCACTACGGGCAGGCGCGCGAGCTCGCCAAGCTCGCGAGCAGCGAGGCCCGCGAGGAGCGCGAGCGCGCCGGCGCGTGCAGCATGGAGTCGTTCCAGTCAGCCGTCGCCGAGACCTCCGATGCGGCGCTGGCCGAGACGCTCGCCGACATCGAGGAGGCGCTGGCGGAGTGGGAGGCGCTCTCGCGCGCGATCGCCGAGCGCGCCTCGGGCTACGCGCCGCCGGCCACCGCCGTGCGCGAGGCCCTCGAGGCCGCACGCGACGCGCTGCGCTTCGCCGCGCGCGACCGCCTCGCGCCGGCGGAGTCGGCCGGCGAGACCGCGAGCCCCGCCGGGGAGGAGACCGGCGGCGGCGAGGCGCGTCCGGCGGGCGGTGCCCGCGCCGGCGCCGGTGGCCCGCCGCAGTCGCGCGAGGAGGCGCTGCGCGCGCTGACGCAGGTCGCGCAGTACCTGCGCCGGACCGAGCCGCACTCGCCGATCTCCTACGCGGTCGAGCAGTGCGTGCGCTGGGGCTCGATGTCCCTGCCCGAGCTGCTGCGCGAGATCCTCGCCGACGAGGGCGCGCGCTCCCAGCTGTTCCAGCGCGTGGGAATCCGCGATGAATCGAGCCAGTAGCCGCTGGCCTGCCGCATAATCGCTGGGCAGCCTTGTCCCGTTCCCGGCGACCCGCCCCCTACCTGAAAACCCGCTAGCCCCGAGGAGCCCATGGCAGTCCACAAGAAACTCGAGCGCGTGCGCAAGCCGCGCGTGCACATCACCTACGACGTCGAGACCGGCGGCGCGGCCGTCAAGAAGGAGCTGCCCTTCGTCGTCGGCGTCATGGGCGACTTCTCGGGCAACCCGACGCAGCCGCTCAAGCCGCTCAAGGACCGCAAGTTCACGCAGATCGACCGCGACAACTTCAACGACATTCTGTCGAAGATCGCGCCCGAGCTGAACATGAAGGTCGAGAACACGCTGTCCAAGGACGGCGGCGAGATGGCCGTGTCGCTCAAGTTCAACTCGATGGAGGACTTCGAGCCCGGCCGCATCGTCGAGCAGGTCGAGCCGCTGAAGAAGCTGCTCGAGACGCGCAACAAGCTCAACGATCTGCTCTCGAAGGCCGACCGCTCCGAGGAGCTCGAGGGCCTGCTCGAGGACGTGCTCAAGAACTCCAAGCAACTCGACCAGCTCAAGGGCGAGCTCGGCCTGGACAAGCAGTAGGAACCGGAGGAAACACAGCCATGGCAGAAGCCGAATCCAACCCGCAAGCCGCTGCCGCGTCCGAGGTCACCCAGGAGGGCGGGCTGCTCTCCAGCGTGCTCTCCGCCACGAAGCAGACCGAGAAGTCCCGCGCCGAGGAGCTCGTGCGCACGCTCGTCGAGGAAGCGACGCGCGGCACCGTCACGTGGAGCAAGAACCTCAACGTGACGATCAACAAGGCGGTCGCGGCGATCGACGCCGCGCTGTCGAAGCAGCTCTCCGCGATCCTGCACAAGCCGGAGTTCCAGAAGCTCGAGGGCTCCTGGCGCGGCCTGCACCAGTTCGTGATGAGCTCGGAGACGAGCACGACGCTCAAGATCAAGCTGATGAACGTGTCCAAGAAGGACCTGTTCTCCGACCTCGACAAGGCCGTCGAGTTCGACCAGAGCCAGATCTTCAAGAAGCTCTACGAGGCCGAGTTCGGAATGGCGGGCGGCGAGCCCTACGGCGCGCTGATCGGGGACTACGAATTCTCCAACCACCCCAACGACATCGCGCTGATGCAGAACATGTCGAGCGTGGCGGCGGCGAGCTTCGCGCCGTTCATCGCGGCGGCCGCGCCGCAGCTGCTCGGCATGGAGAGCTGGGAGGAGCTGAGCAAGCCGCGCGACCTCGCCAAGATCTTCGAGGGCCCCGACTACATCAAGTGGCGCTCGTTCCGCGAGTCGGAGGACGCGCGCTTCGTCAACCTCGTGATGCCGCGCACGCTGGCGCGCCTGCCCTACGGCAAGGCCACCAAGCCGATCGAGCAGTTCGACTTCGAGGAGGTCGAGCAGGACCAGGGCGGCGTCGCCAAGGGCTCCAAACACGGCCAGTACTGCTGGAGCAACGCCGCCTACGCCATGGGCTCGGTGCTGACGCGCGCGTTCGCCGAGAACGGCTGGTGCACCGCGATCCGCGGCGCCGAGGGCGGCGGCAAGGTCGAGAACCTGCCGACGCACGTGTTCCTGTCCGACGACGGTGACCGCGACGTCAAGTGCCCGACCGAGATCGGCATCACCGACCGTCGCGAGGCCGAGCTCTCGGGCCTCGGCTTCCTGCCGATCTGCCACTACAAGAACACCGACTACGCCGTGTTCTTCGGGGCGCAGAGCGTGCAGAAGCCCAAGAAGTACGACGCCCCGGACGCGACGGCGAACGCCGCCATCTCCGCGCGCCTGCCGTACATCATGGCCTCCTCGCGCTTCGCCCATTACCTCAAGATCATGGGCCGCGACAAGATCGGCCAGTTCATGGAGGCCAGCGACTGCGAGAAGTGGCTCAACAACTGGATCCAGAACTTCGTCAACGGCAACGCCGACTCCGGTCCGGAGCTGAAGGCGAAGTACCCGCTGAAGGAAGCGCGCGTCGAGGTCAAGGAGATCCCCGGCAAGCCCGGCTCCTACAACGCCGTCGCGTACCTGTGCCCCTGGCTGCAGATGGAGGAGCTGACGACCTCGCTGCGCATGGTGGCCAAGATCCCCAAGAAGGGCTGAGCGCGGTGTTCCACGAGCCGGCGGGTCGCGCGTGCGCGGTCCGTCGGCTCTTGCATTGACCACGCTCCCGCCGGGAACCCGAAAGAGAGGCGATGTCACTCCTCGACAGCGTGCTGGCGGGCACCGAGCTCGCGCGGAACGCCGCGGGCACGCGGCTCGAGCGCTTCCTCGCCGCGCGCACGAGCGCCGAGAGCCTGGCCGCGTGGCTCGCGCTCGACCCGTCGGCCCCGCGGCCGGGCGCGCGCGAGGTCGTCCTGCGCCTGACGCTCGAGATCGCCGCGATCGACCGGCTGGTCGAGCGGCAGGTCAACGCCATCCTCCACCACCCGCAGTTCCAGGCGCTCGAGGCCCGCTGGCGCGGGCTCGCGCTGCTCGTCGCCGAGATCCCCGAGGAGGCCAGCCAGCTCGCGCGCGACCTGCGCGACCCGCGCAACCGCGAGCGCGAGTACCCCTGCCCGCAGGTGATCCTGCGCATGCTCGACGTCTCGTGGCGCGAGCTCGCGCGCGACATCGAGCGCGCGCTCGAGATCGACCAGAGCCAGATCTTCCAGAAGGTCTACAGCGAGGAAATCGGCACGCCCGGCGGCCAGCCGTTCTGCGCGCTGCTCGGCGACTACGCGGTCGCGCATCGCCCGCGCCCCGACGAGCGCACCGACGACGTCAACGTGCTGCGCGGCATGTCCGAGGTCGCCGCCGCCGCGTTCGCGCCCTTCTTCGT
>Ga0169931_10008343_pt1 | contig 15136 bp, 14 predicted proteins | sample Kivu_15m_20L_FD_129675 | JGI IMG/M metagenome (GOLD analysis project Ga0169931, IMG submission 129675) | Freshwater microbial communities from Lake Kivu, Western Province, Rwanda to study Microbial Dark Matter (Phase II) - Kivu_15m_20L... | ecosystem: Environmental > Aquatic > Freshwater > Lake... | reverse complement strand
GGATTAGTTATCAGGGGTATGGGTGCAGGAGCTAGCGTGGAGGGTGCTGGAGTTGGCTCAGAACTACTGGAGGGACCAAAAGGTACGAGCAGGGTCAGCCCATCTTTCATCCCCTGCTTCAAAACTTCATTGGCTTCTTGAATGGCGACCATGGGCACTTTATACCTTCTAGAAATCGAAAATAAGGTCTCCTGCCCTACCACCTGGTGGATAATGAAAGTTCGATCACCTATTTTTTTTGCCCCAATGGAATCCAAGCGATCTCTATCCGCAGCCAATGAAGGGAATTGGGAGATTACAACTAAGAAAAGAGTGCAACTGAGGAGATGGAGTCTACCGAACATAGTGAATTAGAAAATGGCGTGTGACACTAAACACTTGGTAAGCAAGTAAACAAAAATAACCTTCATCCCTCATTATTCAAGTTGAAAGCAGGAAAATTCCTTAATTTAGAACTTGGCTTCTCTGTAAGTTTTGTCTGCCCCAAAGTGGCTTTGCCAAAGGTAGAAATGGGTACAGTAGGCTGATAAATAACTACCTATGAACCGGATTACCTTTCTTTTTATCACCTTTTTTGCACTTTCGATTAGCCCTTTGCTCTCGCAAGAAAAACAAAAAAAGGTATTCACCCTGGCTATTGACCAAGACATTGATCCTGTCATGAATCGTCGGGTAAAATTGGCTTTTGAACAAGCGGAGGCACTTCAAGTAGATGTGATCCTGATCGAAATGGACACCTATGGAGGAGCGGTTACGGATGCAGATGAAATCCGTACCCGAATTTTGGAATCCAAGATTCCAGTCTATGCATTTATCAACAAAGATGCTGCTTCAGCTGGCGCGCTGATTTCAATCGCCTGTGATAGCATTTACATGGCTCCTGGTGCCAGTATCGGTGCGGCTACTGTAGTCAATGGGTCAGATGGTGCAGCAGCCCCTGACAAATACCAATCCTACATGCGTTCGATGATGCGCAGTACAGCAGAAGCGAATGGCCGTAATCCTCAAATCGCAGAAGCCATGGTAGATGAGAAATTGGTGGTTGCTGGACTTTCTGATGCGGAATCTGTCATCACCTTTTCAGTTTCTGAGGCCATAGAAAATGGGTATTGCGAAGGAGAATATGCTTCTTTGAAAGCCATTTTGGAAGCCCAAAATTTACAATTTGCTCAAGTGATTCCCTACAAAGAAAAAACGGTGGACGCCATCATTTCTTTTTTCTTGAGTCCTGCAGTCAGTGGGCTACTGATCTTACTCATTATTGGAGGAATTTATTTTGAACTGCAAAGCCCAGGGGTTGGTTTTCCGCTCGCACTTGCCATCAGCGCGGCCCTTCTGTATTTTATCCCCTATTACCTCAATGGATTGGCGGAAAATTGGGAGATTTTGGCCTTCGTCATCGGCATCCTTTTGCTGGCTGTGGAATTCTTTGTAATTCCAGGTTTTGGGGTATTTGGTGTTGCCGGAATTGTATTGACCTTAGGAGGATTGGTCCTTGGAATGCTCCCCAACGAAGCCTTTGATTTTGAATGGGTGCCTTCCTACCAACTATTTAGTGCCTTGCTTACCGTAATTTTGGCTGCTCTGTCTGCAGTCGGGTTGGTATTATGGCTTACTCCAAAAGTAAATGAATGGGGTGCCTTCAAGCACCTGACCTTAGCCACTACCCAAGACCGCTCTCAAGGCTTTACAGCAAGTGTGTATTCCGAAAGTCTGCTGGGAAAAATTGGAACCGTCCACACCAGGCTTCGACCGAGTGGCAAGGTGGAACTGGATGGCGAAATCTTTGATGCTTATTCTCGGGGAGAATTTTTGGAAAAGGGACAGCAAATTAAAGTGATTTCCACCGAAGGAACCTCCCTACGCGTAAAAAAATGGGAAGGCTAAGGTCAAAATTGGTTAATTTTAACGGATGAATTCTTTAGGATTGCTATACACCCGAATCGGCGAAGAATCACTTCAGGACCTATCGAAAAACTTCTACCTGGAAGTCAGCAAAATTCCTGAACTACGAAGCCTTTATCCAGAAGATTTAGATGCCGCCGAAAGACGCATCTACTTGTTTTTGGTGCAGGCCTTAGGGGGGCCTCAAAGCTATTCCCAAGAACGGGGACACCCCAGATTACGCATGCGTCACCTGCAATGGAAAATAGACTCAAAAATGCGATCCCATTGGATGAATGCCATGTTGCATGCATTAGATAAAGTTCCTTTAGATCAGGAAGTTCGAGAAGACCTGATGCAGTATTTCACCCAAGTCGCAAATGCAATGATCAACCATGAGTAAGTGGAGTGACCGGATTTACACCTATTATGCGGCAGTGACATTCGTGCTTACTTTTGCCTTATTGTTCCCTGCATTTTTACTTTGCATCTGGGTGCACAAGTGGAATAAATACGGAAGAAAAATTAACCAATATTGGGCCAAAACCTACTTTTCAATGATTTTCCTTCCCGTAAAGGTGGAACTAGAGGGAAAATTAGAAAAAGGAAAATCCTACATATTCCTCGCCAATCATTTCAGTTACCTGGATGTTGCCATGATGGGCTTTGTCCCTGGAGATGCCGTCTTTGTGGGCAAGGCCTCTATTCGTAAGGTTCCTTTTTTCGGGTATTATTTTAAAAACCTACACATTGCCGTAGATCGCAGTCGTGTAAAAAGCAGGGCTGAAACCATGAGAAGAGCAGGATTGGCATTGGACCGAGGGAGCAGTATAGTCCTATTTCCCGAAGGAGGCATTTACACCCAAAACCCACCCTACCTAGTCCCTTTTAAGAATGGAGCCTTTCGATTAGCCCTAGAAAAACAAATCCCAATCATTCCTGTCACCTTATCCTACAATCACGTAATTTTGGCTGACCAAAAGGAATTAATTTTAAAGCGAACACCTGCAAAAATGGTGTTGCATCAAGCGCTCAATCCTTCTGAATTTGACTCGGAGGATTCACTGAAGCAACGTTGTTTTGAAGTAATTCAGGAGCAATTGCTACAGGATAATCCAATCCCTCCTTCGGAAAAGGTCTCCGGAGCTGGCTCCTCTACTTCCTACCAGACTTATGAAAATTGATCAAGCCTCCTTGCAAAAAATCGCCCATCTGGCACGACTTAACTTTGATGCTCAGGGAGCAGAAAAAATGAGTAAAGACTTATCCCAAGTCCTGGATTGGGTAGACCAACTTCAAGAAGTTCCTACTGAAGGGGTGGCTCCTTTGACCAGCATGACTTCAGAAATTAATGGGTTTAGAGCGGATGAAGTGGGTGGACAACTCACCCAGGAACAGGCCTTGAAAAATGCTCCGAAAAAAGATAAGGGGTTCTTTACCGTGCCCAAAGTCATGGAATAATATGCCCATGGAATCCAAAAAAAACTTTTTTGCCAAACTATTCCCTTCCCTTTTCATGGGGATTGGTGCAATCCTAGCAGGTTATGGAATTTACGAAACTACCCATTCCAGTCCCAATCTACTGGCAGGAGCTTTTGTGGATCGTCTGCCCGTACCTTTCTCTACCTTAAACATTGGCACCTTACAAATTCCCATTCAGGTAGACCACTTGCTCGTATTTCAAAACTACCAGGTAGTCCCCTACCCGATGGGAACTACAGCAAGTCTTATTTTTGGAAGTTTTATTTTACTCCTCTCAGTGACTTGCCTTGCTACACTGAGCCAGTTTAAAAAATTCCCATTTGTAGGTGCTGGAATAGGTTGGATCCTGCTACTGACCTTGGCCAACCAAAATGGACTTAACATTGGAGGTGCAAGTTCCAACTTTCCTTTACTACTCCTCATTACTGCAAGTTTACTTCCCACAGTATATTTCCATGTTTGGGGAACTCAAACTTCATTTTGGATTCGTTGGACAACACTTGCCCTTACCACAGGAGGTACCGTTGCTATACTTATCCTTCTCAGTCCAATCGTTCAGCCAAGTATATACCTTGCTGAACAAAGTTTAATGATCGGTTTGGGCCTGAGTATTGCCTGGATTTTCTGGCAAGGTCATGCCGTACTTTCGGGTCTCTTGATCCTTATTTCCAAAGCAAATGCTGGAGTTCGTACCAAAACAAGTTTCCAGTTTTCAGGGATTGCATTTCTTTATCTCGGGCTACTTTTCTATTTGCTCCTCCACCTAAAAGGTGAAGTCAGCCTTCCATTTGAAGGTTTTTCCATCCTCTACCTTGTATTCCCTTTAGGTCATATTGGATGGTATTCTATGCAGGAAAAATTGGCCCAAAAGGATAATTTAGTTAGTTCCAATCCCATCCTGCAAACCATTTACCTGCTAGGTTTTACCTGTGTTTTGTGGACGATTTGGAAATTGACCTTATCTCAAAATCAGGCAGGCGAGGAATTGATGAAACACCTGATTATCTATTCTCAAATTGGCTTTTCCCTATTCTTTTTCATCTATGTAGCGATCAATTTTTTTCCATTGATGAATCAAGGAAAACCGGTTCATTCAGTGATTTTCAAACCTTTTGTAGTTCCCTACTACCACCTCCGAATCGGTGGAACCATTGCGTTTTTAGTAATTACCACCTACTTAGAGGCTAGCATTGCTTTCCAAGCCAGTTCCTTAACCAACAATATCTTAGGAGATTACTACTACCAAACGAATCAAAAACTTGAAGCAAGCATCCTCTACCAGAATAGTTGGGATCGCTACCGCTACAACCCCAAGGCAAAAAACCTGACGGCTCAAATCCTATTTGAATTGAACCAACCGAGTTTGGCCAAAGAGCACTTGGAGGAAAGTTTTGACCTTGCTCCACAGGTGGACAATATCCTCTTACTGGCAGAGCGATTGCAGCGAGAAAACAAGCCCTTGGAGGCAGTATTCTACTTGGAAAATGGATTGAAATTCTTTCCCGGTAATTCCTACCTCACCCAAAATCTCGCCTTACTTTACACCTTGCTCAAGAAGGAAAAAGAAGCAGTGGCCTTGTTGGCCTCATTACCAAAGGATAATCCAATCGCTGCAGCAAATTGGCTTGCCCTGCAAGTAAAGTTGGGCAATAAAGTGAATCCACCCAGCCATCAAGAAGACCTAATCGTAAGCATCAATTGGATGGCAGCAGCCCGAAAAAATGAACTTGAATTGGATACGAAATACCTTGCGGGTGTGAAAAGTAAACTTGAAAAGGAAAAATCTCCCCTCCTGATTCACGCAGGCTACCGCAATTTGTTGGCTACCCCAAACCTTGAAGATCCATCCACCGAAATTGCCTTTTTGGATTCGTTAGCAAAAAGGAAAGATTTTCTAGAGTATTCCATGCAACTGCAAGAAACAGCAATTTTGAGGGCTTTGGGAGCAGGAAGAATCAGCGAGGCAGTCAAAAATTTGAATGGACTCGCCTTTCGAAATCCAGGAGATGCATCCTACTACCTCAACCTCTCCGGGCTCATCCTCGCTCAGCAACTCGATTTTGAAAAGGCTGCCAAAGATTTTGCCTTTTCGGCCGAAAAAGGATTTCAGGCCCAACTTCCCATCCATGAAACTATACAGAATTGGGCAAAAAAAGGATCCGTGGAAAGCGGTGAAAATGGGGGTGAAATTAGCCCCATTCCGACAGAGTTGGCTTTCTTAGAAACCTTCAACCGGTCTCCGTCCCAAAAATTATATGCCAAATGGAAAAATATCCCTTCAGCTAAATTTAAAGTGGAGGTTGCTTTGAAGCTCTTGAGTCATAAAGCGCATGGCCTATCTCCTCTCCAACTTCAGGACTTGGGTGAATTTTTGAAAGGAAAAGTAGAGCGAGAAGCGGACCTGGCTGCCTTTCTGGCACAGCCCGATTGGACAAATGCAAACTCCCTTAAGGCCTTTGCTCGATTCATTGGATCTTCCGAGGAGCTAACGGCGAACCCTTACTTCTGTCCCTTAATTTGGAGTGCAGCCTTGCAAACCCAAGATAAATTACAAGTCTATGAACTCCTTCAAACTGCCAGTGAATTCACTAAAGATCCACTGATCTGGGCTAAAAAAATAAAGGCCGCTCAGGAACTTGGATTGGATGGTTATGCCTCAGAGGCACGGGAAGAAATGAAGATTTGGATGAGTGAAGCAGAAATTGAAGCAGTTTTGGGGGAGATCTATTGAGAGATTTCATGTATTTTTAAAGCAAATGAGTACCTTTCCGTATTGCTAAACCAACAAGTAAACATTTACACCATGAGCAAAGTCATTGAAACGCAGGAGATCAATAAAACCTACAAAATGGGTTCTGAAGTTATTCAGGCATTGAAATCGGTGAGCATTAGCGTAAATAAAGGAGAATACGTCGCTTTCATGGGTCCTTCGGGATCGGGAAAGTCTACCTTGATGAACATCATTGGATGCTTGGATTCACCCACCTCTGGCAGTTACATTCTTGCAGGAAAGGATGTCAGCGACATGAGTGAAAACGAGTTGGCAGACATTCGCAACAAAGAAATTGGCTTTGTATTCCAAACCTTTAACCTTTTGCCTCGAGCTACTTGCTTGGAAAATGTAGCCCTTCCTCTGGTATATGCAGGTTATTCCAAATCAGAGCGGGAGGAGATTGCTTTCAAGGCCTTGGACAACGTTGGACTGGGAGATCGTACTACCCACCGGCCCAACGAACTTTCAGGTGGTCAGCGTCAGCGGGTTGCCATTGCAAGAGCCTTGGTGAATAACCCTAGCATCATCCTGGCTGATGAGCCTACCGGTAACTTGGATTCCAAAACCTCCTACGGGATCATGGAATTGTTTCATGAACTCCATGCCAAAGGAAATACCATCATCATGGTAACTCACGAGGACGACATTGCCCATTATGCGCACCGCATTGTTCGGCTTCGAGATGGATTGGTAGAATCAGATAAAGTAAACCCAAATCCTACCCGAGGCTTGGTGACTGCCTAAATGCTTTAAAAAAGCCTCTAATTCGTAGAAAAAACAAAGATTCACCGTTGAAATGAAAATTTATACCAAAACAGGGGATCAAGGAATCACCTCTTTGTTAGGCGGAGTACGAGTACCTAAATCCGATCTACGCATAGATGCCTACGGAACTTTGGACGAATTAAATTCCTATTTGGGATTGCTTCGGGATCAGGAGGTAAATAAAAAAAGAGCAGAATTGCTCAAAACAATTCAAGATAGGCTTTTCACCATCGGTGCAGATTTGGCCACAGTTCCAGGAAAGGATAAAGTAAAAAAACCCGACCTGCTTACTGAAGATGTGGAACTATTGGAGCAAGAAATGGATGCAATGGATGCTGAACTTCCTATGCTCACTGCTTTCATTCTCCCTGGAGGCCACACTGCTGTTTCTTTTTGTCACCTTGCACGTACCGTCTGCCGACGCGCTGAGCGAATCGTAGTCGAGCTGGCCTCTGAGGAGCAGGTCTCCGAATTGGTCATCCAATACCTCAACCGACTTTCTGATTTTCTTTTTGTTTTGGGTCGAAAAATGGCACAAGAACTTGAGATAGAGGAAGTAACTTGGAAACCTCGTTGGTAGATCAATCGTCAAAAAAATACGCTTCGCAATTAAACGCAACCACCCTCATGATTTCCATCCCAATTACCAAAACCAGCCAGTCCAAACTTTCAGAAACAGACTTTTCCTCACTGGTTTTTGGAAGGTCTATTTCAGACCACATGTTTGTGGCCGATTACCAAAATGGGGCTTGGGGTGATTTTCGAATCGTTCCCTATGGTCCTATGGAAATCTACCCAGGAAATGCATCCCTGCATTATGGGCAAGCCATTTTCGAGGGCATGAAGGCCTATAAAAATGAAAAAGGGGAAGTGTTGGTCTTTCGAGCAGATGCGAATGCAAAACGATTGAATGAATCCGCCAAACGAATGTGCATGCCTCCTTTACCTGAAAATATTTTTCTGGAGGCACTGAAGCAGCTCCTCAACCTAGATCGCGATTGGGTACCACAAGGAAAAGGATCAAGTCTCTACATCCGTCCATTTATGTTTGCGATGGACAATTACCTAGGAGTCAAACCATCCGACACCTACCGATTTATGATTTTCACCAGCCCTGTAGGTGCTTATTATTCCAAGCCCGTATCTGTAAAAGTAGAAACTACCTACACCCGCGCCTGTGAAGGAGGTACTGGAGAAGCAAAGGCAGCTGGAAACTATGCCGCATCCTTGTATCCCGCACTTTTGGCTCAAAAAGAAGGCTATGACCAGTTACTCTGGACAGATGGCAAAACTCACAGCCAAATTGAAGAGAGTGGAACCATGAATGTCATGTTTAAAATCAAGGGTACACTCATCACCGCTCCTACCCATGGAGGCACCATTCTCAAAGGGATTACAAGAAACTCAGTACTCCAACTTGCAAAAGACTGGGGACAAGTGGTAGAGGAACGCTTTCTAGCAGTTTCAGAACTCGAGGCAGCCTTAAAAAATGGAAGTCTTGAAGAAGCATTTGGAGTAGGTACCGCCGCAACGATTGCATTTATCAATAAAATCAATGTGAATGGCAAGGATTACCTCCTTTCAGAACCAAATCCAGACGCTTTTTCAAAACGAGTTCTTCTAACATTGGATAGCATCAAATATGGAGAGATCCAAGATCCACACCAGTGGATGTTAACTATTTGATAACCAAGGCAATGATTCTGGAATCCCAATTAACTAGGCAAATACGAAAGTCACTACTGAGCATCGTCTTTATCGGTTTGTACGTAGGATCCGTTTTCGCACAGGAAGAGCCAAAGAAATTTTTGCTGCTCAAAAGGGGGGCCAAACAAAAGAGCCAGATCCGGTTTTACCCTGGGGAAAATATCACCTACAAAAGCAAAAAGATCGGCTATTTTGTTACCGACGAAATTGTCAACCTGGACACAGAATACCTCTACCTCAGGGAGAATATTCTTAACCCTTCCGATATCCTCGAAATCGACATTCGAGCGAAAGATCCTCGAAATCGTAGGCTAAACAACTTGACCAATCTTTCCTTGGGTGCAGGAACCATGGCCATCGCATTGGAAGGAATCAATAGCCTTTACCAACAAGGCAAGTTCCAATTCAGTCCTGGGATAATCAAAACTTCAGCCATTCTCCTGGGTACAGGATTTGGATTACTTCCCCTGCGTTACAAATCCTTCACGGTCTCGGACAAAAACAGACTTCAACTGGTAATCCTTGAAATTGAATAAGGGGAAAGTCTGGTAAAAGCCAGATTTTTTACTGATTTTTGTCTCAAATTTTTAACTTAGACAAATGACTTCAGACCATCTGAAAGACTTGAAAGCCCGCACATCGGCTTTGAGGAGGTATCTTTGACTACGATCGTAAGAAAGTAGAAATTCAAGACCTAGAGGCCGTATCGGCCCAAGCAGATTTCTGGAACAACCCAGAGGAAGCGGAAAAAACAATGAAACAAATCCAAGCCAGAAAAGGCTGGACCTCAGCTTTTGAAAGCCTGGATACAAAAATTCAGGACTTAGAAGTGCTCTATGAATTTTTCACTGCGGGGGAGGTAACCGAAGAAGAACTCAAAAATGACTATCACCTCAGTAAGGAGGCAGTAGAAGAATTGGAACTCAAGAAAATGCTTTCGGCAGAAGAAGACCAACTCAATGCAGTTCTTGAAATCAATCCAGGTGCTGGGGGCACGGAAAGTAACGATTGGGCCTCCATCCTCATGCGAATGTACATCATGTGGGGTGAAAAAAATGGATACAAAGTACGTGAGATAGACATGCAGCCTGGAGAAGTAGCAGGAATCAAATCCGCCACCCTCCTATTTGAAGGCCCACTAGCCTATGGCTTCCTCAAATCAGAAACTGGCGTGCACCGACTCGTACGGATTTCTCCATTTGACTCAGGGGGACGTAGGCACACTTCTTTTGCTTCCGTCTACGCCTATCCTGAAGTAGACGATTCCATAGAAATCGATATCAATCCAGGTGACATTGAATTGCATACTTCTAGATCTGGAGGTGCTGGAGGACAAAATGTAAACAAGGTAGAAACCAAGGTTCAATTGACTCACAAACCAACCGGTATCGTGGTCGTATGCCAAGTGGAGCGTTCTCAGCTTGCTAATCGGGAAATGGCTATGCAAATGCTAAAATCCAGGTTGTACCAATTGGAATTGGAAAAGCGAAATGCAGAAATTGCTAAAATTGAATCTTCCAAACTGCGCGTAGATTTTGGCTCCCAAATCCGAAACTATGTACTGCACCCCTACAAGTTGGTAAAAGACAACCGTACTGGTCATGAAACCTCCGATGCACAAGGTGTGCTCGATGGAGGACTCAACGAGTTTATGAAGGCATTCCTTCTCGCTCAAAGTGAAGAAAGTGCAACTAAAGATTAAATAAAAGGCCGAGGAAATCTTCTTCGGCCTTTTTGGTATAATTTCATTCCATGAGGCTACTCCCCTCCTTCTTTTCACTGAATTTTTTTCTACTCTGCCTGAGTAGCTTTCTATTCTTTTCAAGTTTCAACATGATCATCCCCGAACTCCCTGCCTACCTTACTTCCCTAGGTGGGGAATCCTACAAAGGATGGATCATTGCGCTATTCACCCTATCTGCTGGATTATCGCGACCCTTTAGCGGAAAATTGGCAGACAAGATCGGACGAATACCCGTTATGATTTTCGGAGCGGCTGTCTGCTTTCTGGTGGGATTGAGTTATCCCCTTCTCCAATTTGTGGCCGGATTTTTATGTCTCCGATTTGCGCATGGATTCTCAGCAGGATTTACCCCTACAGGCACTTCCGCTTATGTTGCAGATACGGTTCCATTTACTCAACGAGGAGAGGCCATGGGAATTCAATCCCTATTTGGTTCTCTGGGAATGGCTGCAGGACCCGCTTTGGGAGGCTGGATAGCCAGTATTTGGCCTATTGAGGTGTTGTTTTATGCTGCTGCCTTCACCGCAATATTCTCCATTTTGATTTTGATTCGTTTGAAAGAAACCCTTCAGGAAAAAGAACCACTTCGGTGGCGACTATTCAAATTGGATAAAAATGAAATCTTGGAAAAGCGGGTACTGCTCCCTTCCTTTATTCTTTTTCTCTCCGTTTTCTCCTTTGGGGTGGTACTGACCTTAGTTCCAGATCTTTCCAGTCACCTGGGCATCCAAAATAAAGGGCTCTTCTTTGCGGTATTTACGCTTTCTTCTCTAGGCATTCGTCTCATCGCAGGTCGAACCTCCGACCGAATCGGCCGTGTGCGTGTGATGCGCGTGGCATCTGCTGCCATGATTCTGGCCATGGTCGCAGTGGCCTTTGCTTCCAGCCAAGCGATGCTATTGGGTGCAGGAGTACTCTTCGGTGCGGCGGTAGGTATGTATAGTCCCACCACTACGGCTTGGGTAGTGGATCGATCCCTGGAACAATTTAGAGGAAGGGCCTTGGCAACCATGTACATTTTCCTCGAATTGGGAATTGGGCTGGGCGCGCTTGTTTCTGGATGGTTGTACGACAACGAATCGGCAAATTTTCAATTGGCCTTTCTTTTTTCAGCTGGGGTAGCGAGTCTCGGTTTGCTCATTTTGCTGTTCACTAAAAATGACGAAAAACCAAAACCAATCTCAGTAGCCTAGGTAATCGCTTTTTCGCGGAATAGCGAGAATGGATTTTTGACGACCGTTGTAGTAGGTCACTTTTTTCCCGTCAAAATAGGCCCCCTCTTCAAGCATCACGCGAACATCCTTGTTCCATTCTTTTACGAAAACCACAGCATTCAACTCAATCGCATAACCCGTGTGCGCATGCATCGGGAAATCTCCTGCTCCAGGGGTATCCCCTTGGTTGTCCCACATGCCGATAGTCGGACCAGCAGAATGTCCATAGAAGCCTAGCGGATGCGTATAAATACTTCCTTTGATGCCCTCTTTGGCCATTTGCTCTCTTGCAGCCTTCAAAATTTGATTGCCTGTTTTTCCAGTAGAAAAATTGGTGGTCAAAATATCCTGTAAACGATTTCCTACCTTCAATGCCTCTTGCAAGTAGGTGGGAACTTCAGTTTCCCCAGCCTTAAGCACATAGGCCAATTCTTGGGTGTCTGTATTCAGGCGCAGGTAGGTAATCCCAAAATCAATATGCAGCAAATCTCCTGGTAGAATCACCTGCTCGGTAGGACGGATTGCAAAGGAACGGGAAGCCTCCTGAGAACTTGGATCTGGCCTTTGAATGTCAACTGTTGGATGAAACCAGGTATCCAATTTCATCTCCTTGATTTTCTCTCTGTAAAACCAAACTACGTCCTCTGTGGTGGTGACTCCCGGAGTGATGACGCGGTCGGAAAGTCCCTCTGCAATGATGTAATGTGCCAGTTCTTGGATGTGCTTGTAGGTAGCCATTTCGGCCGCGGTTCGTGTTTCCAACCAGCGTACTGCAAGTTTTTGGGCGGACACTACTTTTGCCTTTTCTCGGGTGGGAAGAATCCGCATCAATTCCTCGTAATCAAAATGGGTCAATCCATCCGCGTGGCCGTAATCCTTAGAAAAATTTAACCCAATTTTCTTTGGTTTTTTGGCTTCAATGATGGCCAATAAGGCTTTCCATTGGTCTGGCTGCACCTCGGGATCCCAGGCTTTCTTAAAGGACTTGCCCACATCGTAACGGGCCACGGCATAGGTTTCTACCGCTGCATTGGGACTTGGCTGGTACATCACTAGGATGGTGCGTCTACGGGCAGCATGCCAGGTGGCTGGCAAAAGGGTACGGATCACAGGATCTTCATTGTATTCGCGGGAAACGACTATCCAAAAATCAATCCCAGTTTCGGTCATTAAAGAAGGCAAAACCTGCTGGATTCGATCTTCCAACCATCCGTCTACCACCGCTGCTTGTTCACGAACAGAGAGTACGGCGGGTCCTTGGGCAAATGCTGGGTAAAGGAAAAAGCAAAAGGCGATGCTGAGCAGGATTCGAGTCATAAGGGCAAAATTTTGAATCCTCAAGATACTTCTTCCCTCCTTAAAAACACAACTACCCCTAGAAATTTAGGAAAGTGTGGTAGCGTTAATTTTCTTTTTGCTCAGTCGATTAAATCGATACAGGAGCATGCCTGCAGTAAGGGTCAGGCCAATAAACAATCCTATCCAAACTCCTTTTTCTGCAAAACCCAACTTAAATGCCAGAAGGTATCCTAGTGGAAGTCCTAATCCCCAATAGGCCAAGAAGGTAACAACCGTCGGTACTTTCACATCTTCTAGGCCACGAAGGACACCTAAGCCTACTACTTGAAGCCCATCCGAAAGTTGGAATAAGCCAGCCAAAACCAAAAGTGAAGCGGCCAAGGAAATGACTTGCGGATCATCAATGTACAGGGTAGGTAAAAAGAAGCGGAGCATGAAAAATAGTAGCGCACAGACAAACATAAAGGAAGCCACCATTCCAAAAGCCACCATTCCAGCCTCCCGCATTCCTTTATAGTCCTCTTTGCCGATGTAATGACTGACACGAATCATCCCAGCCGTAGCCAAACCTGTGGCCATCATGTAACTGATGGATGCCAAATTTAAGGCGATTTGATGTCCTGCAAGGGCATTGACACCAATCCAACCCATCATGATGGCTGCTGCACTGAAAGCAGAAACCTCAAAAATAAATTGAAATCCTGTAGGGATTCCAATTTTCAATATCCTTTGACAAAGCGTCCAATTGGGCTTGAATCCGAGAATTCGAAGGCCAAAATCTGAAAAACGCTTGGAGGAAAACACATAGGCTCCCATCAACACCATCATCAACACACGGGAAATTAAAGTAGCCCAAGCGGCTCCCAAAAATCCAAGTTCAGGAAAGCCCCAATTCCCCCAGATCAATAGCCAATTTAGGAATACGTTGACCAAATTGGCAGCAATGGTGATGAACATAGCTTGCTTGGTCTGCGAAAGTCCTTCCAGAAACTGCTTGAACGCTTGGAACACCATCAGCGGAACTAAGGAGGCCGTAATGATCAATAAAAAGGGCAATGCCAAAACTTCTACCTCTTCAGGTTGACCTAAAATGGAGAGGTTTTTCGAAAAAAGGAGTACGATACCAAACAAGACAAGGCTGGTTGAAAAATTGATCAGCAAGCTATTGCTAAAGAGTCTGGAGATGTGATGGGTCTTCCCTTTGCCATAGGCCTTAGCCACCAAAGGAGTCAAGCCCATCGAAATTCCAATTCCAAACATGAGGTTCACAAAAAAAATACTGTTGGCTAGGGAGGAAGCTGCCAGTTCGAGTGCGCCTAGGCGCCCGACCATCATGGAATCGGCCACACCTACAGCCACTTGTCCCAGTTGGCTAAGCATCACGGGATAGGCTAAAATAAAGGTGGTTTTTACCTGGTTTCCTAACGCCATAATTTCAATATCCTAAGGCTCTAGCCACGCGCAAAATAGCAATGACTGACAAAGAATCTGTGATTTTCCCCTGGATCACCCAATCCAATGCTTCTATAAAAGGAAGTTTTTTGATGCTGATGTCTTCCGTGTCTTCAAATTCAGGTTCCCCTTCAGTCAGTCCCTGGGCCAAAAAAATACAACCCACCTCGTCCGTGACCGAATTGGAGGTATGAACCAATTGCAACTCCGTCCATTGCTTGGCATTAAGCCCTGTTTCCTCTTTCAATTCCCGCTTCGCGGAAGCCAGTGTATCCACATCCAAAGGACCACCGCCCATGGGCACTTCCCAGGAGTAGGCATCAAGGGCATAGCGGAACTGACCTACCAGCCAGGTGTTGCCTTCTTCATCAATAGGAAGTATGGCAATAGCCTTGTTTTTGAAATGGGCTTTTCCATATATCCCATCCTTTCCGCCAGGTGTACGCACCTCATGATGCTCCACTCGAATCCAGGGATTCTCGTAAACAGTCGATTTGGACTTGGTTTTCCAGGGATTTTCAATCATCGTGTTCAAAAAAAAAGGGTGGCAAGCCACCCTCACTAGTCTTTTTTAGATTTTAAGCAGGAATTGGCAGCACTTTGGAATCCTTAAAAGTAGAAAGAATCACCATGGATTGCATGGAGTCTACTTCTTTGATTTCAGAAACCTTTTCCAACATCAATTTTTGGTAAGCCATGATGTCTTTGGCAATGATTTTCAAAATGAAATCACCGGTCCCCGTAATGTGATGGCATTCAATTACTTCAGGAATCAAGTTGATTTCTTTCATGAAGGCGTCAATATTCCCTTTATTG